>ENA-UOWO01007244-UOWO01007244.1-activated-sludge-metagenome-genome-assembly--contig:-NODE-7244-length-11044-cov-5.489216_pt1 | contig 11044 bp, 11 predicted proteins | sample MGYA00238148_ERZ761564 | MGnify/ENA primary metagenome ERZ761564 (study PRJEB28885, sample SAMN05720194) | activated sludge metagenome | isolation source: Anaerobic digester | place: USA...
TTAATCTGAATCACGGATTAAACAGATGAAAGGATTAACACAGATTGAATACAGGGTAGATACTGGATTGAATATTCATTACAAGCCTTTTGCATTTTAATCCGTGCCATTAGTGTAATCCTTTAAATCCGTGATTCTAAAAATTAATCTGAATCACGGATTAAACAGATGAAAGGATTAACACAGATTAAATACAGGGAAGGTGCGTGATTGTAAATTCATTACATGCCTTTTGCATTTTAATCCGTGCCATCAGTGTAATCCTTTAAATCCGTGATTCCAGCAATTAATCTGAATCACGGATTAAACAGATGAAAGGATTAACACAGATTAAATACAGGGTAGGTACTTGATTGAATATTCATTACATGCCTTTTGCATTTTAATCCGTGCCATCAGTGTAATCCTTCAAATCCGTGATTCAGACAGATTGAATACATAGGAAACCACTTCATGGCAGTATCCTCAACATGACTAGATTTAATTATTCAATATCTTTCCATTAAATTTACCCGCAAAAGAAAGGAATTTAATTCTGCATATGTTGAAGCGATATTTTTTGTCAAATTTCATGGTTATGATGTTGCTCAATGTATTGGTCAAGCCGATTTGGATATTTTTAATTGATCGAAATGTTCAATTAACGGTTGGACATACTGAATATGGCTTATATAGCGCACTTTTAAGCTTGACTTTAATTTTTAGTATACTTTTAGATCTGGGTATAACCAATTATAATAATCGACATATTTCAACCGATAATAGCCTCATTCATTTATCATTACCCAATATGATTGTGGCAAAAAGTATTTTCTCAATCTTCTATTTCATTATCATTTTTTTTGTTGCCTTCTTATTTAATTATTCTGGAAAAGCCTTCTATATGCTGTTTTTATTAGGAGGTATTCAGATGTTGAACTCTTTTCTTCAATTTTTACGAAGTAATGTTTCGGCCAATCATGATTTTAAAATAGATAGTGTTCTATCGGTTCTCGATAAATTGGTGATGATTATTGTCTGCGGTTACTTACTTCTCTCATCTTCAACCCGAAACATATTCGTAATTGAATGGTATTTATATGCACAAATAGTCGCTTATTTAATTGCCATTTTTGTTTCTCTTATCGTTATCATGAAACGGTATTCGAAAATTAGTTTTCAGCATTTTTCATGGCTCGAAATGAAATCATTTTGTTTAAAAAGTATTCCCTATGCATTTTTAATATTGTTGATGGGCATTTATATGCGAAGTGATTCATTGCTACTCGAACGAATTGATGGACCCGAAGTAAACAGTCGTTACGCTGAGGCTTACCGTATTTTAGATGCGTTAAACATGATTGGATTTTTGCTTGCCGGTATTTTATTGCCCATGTTTACAAGGTTGATATCGAAAAAGATGGATATTATTCAACTAGTTAAAATTAGTGTGAATATTATCTTTTCAATTTCACTCTGCATTCTTGCGCATAGCTTGATATATAGTCAGGATATTATGCATTTCTTGGATAAAAATGCATCATCTGATTTGCCAACCATTTATATTTTTGTGATTTCATGTTTCCCTGCATTTTGCCTTACCTATATTTATTCAACATTATTAACTGCAAACGGCGATATTTATTTATTGATAAAAATTGCACTTCTTGCATGTATTTTAAGTATTGGCACGAATTTGATTTTAATTCCGTTATTACACGCTGTTGGCACAGGAATAGCCGCATTAGTGGTGCAAATGGTGTATTCGGGATTATGTGTATTTTTTTCTGTTAAACGTTTTCAGCTTCCATTTAATTTGGGGTGGTTACTGAAATTTGCTGGACTTTTTATCTTCCTCATTGTATTGAATTTCTTTTTCAAACACATGGGTATTTCATTAATCCCATCTATTTTTCTAAATATGGCATTATTTTTCGGTATCGTTTATGGCATCAAACTTTGGGATATCCAAACAATTTTAGGGTATTTCAAACAATATAAATCGAATACCTAACGTTAGGCAATCCAATTTAAATTAGTTTCAGAAACTTGTCAATCACAATCAAATGCTTAGGCTAAATAGTAGTTTATCTAAAAATCGAATTACTATATTTGCCACTTAATATTTTTAGATGGAGAATAATCAGTTGAATTTTAATCTTTTTGATATCATTAAAACTATTCTAAAATGGAAGTTTTACATCATTGGACTTGCAACTACTGTGGCAATCATTGCTGCCGTTTATTTTTTTATGCAAAAAAATGAGTACAAAGCCTATGGTGCATTTTTTCCTTCATCGGCGGTAATGAGTGGTAGAATCAACCTATTTCGTGAATCGCAACAAGAGTGGATTGATTTTTTTGGTGGCGAGAATGAAGTTGATCGCGCTTATGTAATTGGCAATTCTGCTGAAGTTATTTCTTACTTAATTGATAAATTTGAGTTTGCTAAACATTATAATATTGATGTAAAAAATGATAAAAATGGATCGAAAAAAGTATATAAACGTTTTGCCAAAAACTTCTCTTTGTCTCGGTCTGGCTACAAACATTTAGAGGTAACATTTACAGATGAAGATGATGAATTAGCTTATTTAGTGGTCAATGAAGCAATGAATAGAACTGATGATTTGCTTCGAAAATTATATGCTCGTGTTAATTCGCAATTAGCATTGGCTTTAGATACCCGAACCGATTCAATTTCAAGTCAGCTTAAAGTAGTAACCGATTCACTTATTCAGCTTCGTGTTAAATACAATATTTATGATATTGTGAGTCCGGGTAGATCTAATTTAATGCTCGGAAATGCAAAGGGTAGTGGTCTAGCTTATGCAACGGGTCTCGAAGAAATTCAAAATATTGAAGAGGTGAAAGATAAGCTTGCTATGAATAAGGCCAAGTACATGTCATTATCAAACGAGTTTAAAACGGCTACCTACGAAGGTTTTCCAATGATACATGTTGTTCAATGGGCTACACCTAATGGACCTAAAGCCGGACCTTACAGAATTTTAGGCGTTGCTACAGCCTTTGCCTTTGCCTTCTTCTTCGGCTTATTGCTTGCCATCATTATTGAATTATTTGTTAGTAACAAACATAAATTTCAATAAATGAATTTGGCTTTTCCAATGAAAGAGAAAACCTTATTTCATATTGGGAGTGTATTGTTTTTGGTCATATTTAGTTTTGCTTTATGGTCGCAACAATTACTACTAATTGTGATGCCTTTTGCCATTTTGAGTTTATTGATTTTTATCCGCGACATTCGTCTGCCATTTTATTTACTATTATTTTCGATTCCAATTTCAATTAATTTACAAGAGTGGATTCACTTTGGTCTCGATTTTCCAGACGAACCTCTTATGCTGGTATTGACAGCAGTATTTGTATTTTTTTCTTTATTAAATTACAAACAAATTGCATTCAAGACATGGATAAAACATCCACTTATTTTATTAGTGATACTTTCATTTTTGTGGATGATTGTCGCTGTTATATTTTCTACTGATCCTGCACTTTCGTCAAAGTATTTGGTAAAACGAATTTGGTTTTTGATTCCATTTTTATTTTTTCCGATTTTATTTTTTCAGGAGAAAGAAAATATAGTACGAGGATTTAAATTAATGTTTATTCCACTTATTCTAATTATTGTTCTTGTTTTATATAGATATAGTGCATTAGGTTTTCGATTTGAGGATGTACATGATCCTATTCAACCGTTTTTTCAAAATCATGTCATGTATGGATCAATGATCTCTTGTTTTGTACCCTTGGTTGTAGGTGCTCTATTTCTTGTTCGAAGTTTGAGCGCTAAATGGATTATTTTGGTTGTATCGATCATCATTTTTTTACTCGGCGTTTATTTTTCTTATTCGCGTGCAGCTTGGGCGTCTGTTGTATTTGCATTCATGGTTTTGGTATTTGTTCGATTTAAAGTGATGCATTATGCAATGCTTGTATTTTATGCGGTTGTATTGATGGCTGTTTTGTGGCTTTCAAATAATAATCAATACTTAAATTATCGCCCTAAGTTTGAAAAAACCATCATGCATGAATCCATCGCTGATCATATTATGGCAACCTTGCAAGGAACAGATATTTCGTCGGCAGAGCGCTATTATCGTTGGATTGCTTCAATTCGTATGAGTGTCGATTATCCAATAACAGGTGTTGGTCCCAATAATTTTTACGAAAATTACAAGCATTATACCATAGCCGCATATAAGACATGGGTAAGTAGAAATATGGAACGATCGACTTCACATAACTATTTCTTATTTATGCTTACTGAACAAGGCTATCCGGCTCTAATTTTATACGCTATACTCATATTGGCGATATTTTATTATGGACAAAAATTATTTCATCAACAAACCAATCGTTTCAATCGTATTGTCATTATGTCGTCGTTATGTATGATAGGTGCATTATTTGTAAATAATTTTTTTAGCGAATTATTAGAGACGGATAAAATTGGTAGTCTGTTTTTATTAGGTATAGCCGCTATAGTTGCCATCGATTTAAATAGCAAACGAAAAATTGAGCATGAAAGCTTAGTTTAAAATTTAGTATAATTTTTCTGGTCACAAAGCGAAAAATATTAAATGAATCAATTCGTAAAAAGCAGTATATTGGTCAAAATTTATAAACATGAAATCTAAAATTACGCTACTTATTATTTTCACATTACTAACCTTCTTTTCTTGTAAGAAAAAAGATACCCCTTCCACGCCAGGGGGAAGTAGTGGACCAGCTTTAACTTCAAATTATTATTTCCAAGCGAATATTGATGGTGTTTGGATCACATTTCAGGAAGATATGGTGTATACTTCAAGTTATGGAAGTCAAGAAGAAAGTATCGGAGATTCAATAAAAGCTCATCGAGAAATAGGTGCTATTTCAAATGACCTAGATTCTGTCTACGCAAAGGAAGGGGGGATTTCTGGAGTTTTTACGGATGTATTATGGTATAATGTTGATAGCAATAATTATAATCTTCTGTTTTCAACAGGAACTAAGGCTTTTGGTAAATATAAAGGGCTCACTGGATCAATGAACGGATTCATCATTCATTATGTAGAAAATGGAGTTGAATGGCGCAGTGATAATGGCTCGGCTAACCAATCAGGGAGTAGTATTGTAATTACAGATCTTTCAATAAATAGCATAGATTTTTTGTCACAAAAGATCGTAAAAGCAACTTTCTCATGTAAACTATACAACGATAGCGGTGCTAGCAAGACACTTACAAATGGGAAATTTAGAGGTAGGATTTTACAACCTTAATCCAATTTTAGGAAGTATAATTATTCTTTTAAACACGATATTCTTATCAGTCTGTTTTAAATTCCCTTTCCAAATCAGGTATTTATAAGCCAAAATACCAAGTATAAAAATTGCATAATGAAGGCCCTTAAAATCAGGATAGAATTTTTTTGAAAAAAAATGGTGTGAAAGATGCTATTTTCGAAAATAAAAATTACTTTTGCGCCCCTTAATAGTTCTTATCAATAGATAAAAATGAACTTGGAAGTTGTTTCGTAGATTCGAAATGACGTTTGAACCAATAAAAAAAGTAAAATGGCTAAAGAAATTAGTGGCTATGTAAAGCTACAATGTAAAGGCGGACAAGCTAATCCAGCTCCTCCAATCGGTCCTGCCTTAGGTTCCAAAGGTGTTAACATCATGGAATTTTGCAAGCAGTTTAATGCGCGCACACAAGACAAACCAGGTAAAGTATTACCGGTATTAATCACAGTTTTCGCTGACAAGAGTTTTGAATTTATTATCAAAACACCTCCTGCTGCTGTTCAATTAATGGAATATTCTAAAATTACGAAAGGATCTAAAGAGCCTAATCGTTCTAAAGTTGGAAAGGTTTCATGGGAACAAATCGAAGAAATTGCGAAAGATAAAATGCCTGACCTTAACGCATTTACGCTTGAAAGCGCAATGAAAATGGTTGCAGGTACAGCTCGCAGTATGGGTTTAACAGTTGAAGGCACTGCGCCTTGGGCTAATTAATTTTTGTCAGTTTAAAAAAAAGAAAACAACATGGGACTAAGTAAAAAAAGAAAAATAGCGGATTCTAAAGTAGATTCTAGCAAAACATATAGTTTAGAAGAAGCTTCTAAATTGATGAAAGAAATTAATTGCACTAAATTTGATAGCTCGGTAGATTTACATATCCGTTTGGGTGTAGATCCTCGTAAAGCTGATCAGGCAATTCGTGGTACAGTAACATTACCACACGGTACTGGTAAAACAAAAGTTGTATTAGTACTTTGTACACCTGAAAAAGAAGCTGAAGCAAAAGCTGCTGGCGCTGATTTCGTAGGTTTAGATGAATTTGTTACAAAAATTGAAGGCGGATGGACAGGTATTGATGTCATTATCGCAACCCCATCAGTAATGCCTAAAATTGGTAAATTGGGTAAAGTATTAGGGCCTCGTAACTTAATGCCGAATCCTAAAACAGGAACTGTTACAAATGATGTTGCTGGTGCTGTAAACGAAGTGAAAGGTGGTAAAATCGCTTTCAAAGTTGACAAAACAGGTATCATTCATGCTTCAATAGGTCGTATCTCTTTCGAGCCTAAAAAATTACAAGAGAATACACAAGAATTAATCAATGCCATCGTTCGTTTAAAGCCTTCTTCTTCAAAAGGAGCTTACGTAAGAGGTATCAACTTAGCTACTTCAATGAGCCCAAGTTTGATTATTGATACAAGAACAGCATTAAATTAATTCACAGAAAAAAATTATTACAATGACAACAGATCAAAAAAATAAAGCAATTGAAGCATTGAAGGAAAAATTTTCTCAATACAACAATTTCTATATCACAAATACAGAATCACTTACAGTAACGCAAACAAATAAATTGCGTAGTCTTTGCTTCGATAAATCAGTAGAGATGAAAGTGGCAAAAAATACGCTAATTGTAAAAGCATTACAACAATTAGATGCTGAAAAATACAGCGGTATCATGGATGCATTTCATGGTGTAACAGCTTTAATGTTCAGCGAAAGTCCTAAGGAACCAGCTTTATTAATTACTTCAATTCGTAAAGAATTTAATACAGATAAGCCAATTTTAAAAGCGGCTTTAATCGGTGAAGAAATTTATATGGGTAACGAAAGCTTAGTGGCTTTACGAAATATCAAAACGAAGAACGAATTAATCGGAGAAGTAATTGGATTATTGAAATCACCACTTTCTCGTGTATTATCAGCTCTTCAAAATAAATCAGAATCGGGATCAGAAGCACCTCAAGCTACTGCGCCTGAATCAACTCCAGACGCTGCACCGGCAGCAGATGCTCCTGAAACACCAGCAGCAGATGCACCAGAAACACCAGCGGCTGAATAAAAACGGCTTCCAAGCTTCAACATATAACAACATTATTTAAAAAATTAAAAACATTATCATGGCAGACATAAAAAATTTAGCTGAAACATTAGTAGGCTTAACAGTTAAACAAGTTCAAGAATTAGCAGACGTATTAAAAGCTGATTACGGTATTGAACCAGCAGCAGTAGCAGCAGCTCCAGCAGCAGCAGGTGCAGCAGCAGTTGAAGAAAAAACATCTTTCACAGTTGTATTAAAATCAGCTGGTGCAGCAAAATTAGGTGTGGTTAAAGTTGTTAAAGACTTAACTGGCTTAGGTTTGAAAGAAGCTAAAGATTTAGTTGATGGCGCTCCAAGCAATATCAAAGAAAACGTAGATAAAGCAACATCTGATGATATCGCAGCTAAATTAAAAGAAGCTGGTGCAGAAGTAGAAATTATCTAATTCAAAAATTACTAGTGCTGAGTCATGTGAAATAGCAAGTTTGTTATTCAACACTAATTGATTAAGCAATTATAATATTAAACCTATAAGTCTCGGCTTATAGGTTTTTTGTATTAATACATTATACCGACGCTATACTAAATTTACGCCATAGAAAAGTGAATGATAATACGTTATACAGCACCAAATCAAAAATATGATTGCGTCGTTTTACCACCTCGCAAGAATGTAACACAATTATGTAAGAACCTTCACTGCGAGGCACGAAGCAGTCTGAGTTTGGACAATTCATTAAGATTGCTTCGTCGTACCTCCTCGCAAACGAAATACTTTATTAGGTGCACCATAATTGTTAGAATCTGCAAAGCCAACTTATTCTAATTTCATTGAATATTGCTTTTAGTGTGCCTTTACGGATAATCATTAAAAAGTGTTGAAGTGTAATAGATGCAAGAAGTCTCGACCGTTAGCCTCGGAACAATGATGTGAGCAATAGATAATGAATTATCAATTGCACCTAGAATTTTCATCAGTGTTCTTTAAGGATAGAATTCTATTTAATTAAAATTAAATTGCTCTTCAATGAAGCGGTAAGCCAATGCTTTACATTCTCTTCAATATTGATATAATCTCCATTTTTCAAAACTTGAGTCATATTATGCTCATTTTCAAAACATACTTCTCCATCAATGCAAATAAGCATGGCAGGTACTTTAGTAATATGTTCCTTTAAAATAGCATCTTTTTCCATTTGAATAGAAATTACTTTACCTTCAGAGGCAGTGAATATTATTTTAGTTTGAAGAGGTTTGTCTTCTGTATGAAATGTTTGTATGTTCATTTTATTGAGTGCCGTATTTAATAGTGATAGCTAATTGTCCTGCATGATAAGCAGTATGAGAAATGATTCTTCCAAGTGCTTCAGCTTTCGTTTTTGTTCCGAATTCTTTTGTGGTTATCTCCGTTTCCCAATTTATTTCTTTTTCTATGATGCTTTTTAAAGCATCAAATGAGTAGGTGACATAATCTCTGAGTTCTTGTAAATTCGTCCATTCACCTGTATCATGTTTTTCGATTACAGTTCTAGCACTAACATGGATATCTGTTGCACCAAAAACATTTTTAGCAAAAAGTAATTCAACATCGCCAATATGACGAATTAAAAAGCCCACAGAATTTTGAGATGGAATTAATTTCTTTTTCAAGTCATTTTCAACCATATTTTCAATTTGATTTGAAAACCTTGTACGGGCTTCAATCCAAAGTTCAAGTAATACTTGTGTTTGCGTTTTCATATCATCCTATTAAATTTATATTCGGCATTAGAAATACAGATTGAACTCTACATAAATTAGATGATAATTTATTCGATCCAAATTTATCTTTCCTTTCCTTCTTCAAAGTCTTTTGTGTAATGTAGACTAAAAACACTTGAAATCAATAAAGAATGTTATAATACTGAAATATCAATTTTTCATTGAATTCCAAATGCCACGAAATTTGTGGTAAACAGTAATATAACAATTTTTAAGTGTGTCAAAAAAAAGCAGCCCGAATGTAATTTCCAATTAAAGCGATTCTTTATTCCACCAAATCTAATGTCAAATATTGATAAATACCCACCACATTTCTTGGGCTATTTCTAAACTTCTTTCGGCATATTTTGCTGATTGAAATTCGGTTCCATCATATGCCTTAGGATCATTAAATTGAATTGGAAATCGCGATTCAGCGCCCACCACTAGCGGACAACCTTCATCAGCATGATTGCAAGTCATGATTGCACCGAAATTTTGTTTAGGATTAAAATCATCATGATATACTTTAGAAAAGCAAATGATTGGATTTTCATTTTCATCATATTTAACCGCATAAATAGGATTTTGATTTTCTGAGAGTTGTTGAATTTGAAAGCCTTGACTTCTCAGCGTTTCTGTAACTTGAAGAAACATGGCTGTCGCTTCAGTCCCACCTGAATAGCAATCAATACTTTTAATTCCAAAATAATTTGCCATCGTTTGTGCCCAAATTTGTGCTAAATGGCTTCGACGCGAATTATGTGTACAAATAAAATTCAAACGAATGGGTTGGTTCGAACTTATTTTATTTTGAATATAATCTACTAGCGGTTTCAGTAATTCTTGACGTTCAGCAGAAATGTTATTTTCACTAAAACCTGAAATGATATTTTTAATTTGTTGAAACATAGTATTGATTTTATTTCGTCTTTCGTACTTTGTAATTCGTAATCAGTAATTGATAATTCTTAATTATCTATAGTATTTTTCTTTTAAAAAATTACTTGCCTTCACTAATAAAATAAGAGCAGGCACCTCAACCAATGGTCCAATTACACCTGCGAAAGCTTGTCCGCTATTGATACCAAATACACCAATCGCAACAGCAATGGCTAGTTCAAAATTATTTCCACTAGCGGTAAATGATAACGCTACAGTATCACGATAGTTTGCACCAATTTTTTTACTTACAAAAAACATCAGAAAGAACATAATAGCAAAAAAGATACTCAATGGTAAGGCAATTCGTAAAACATCCATTGGCAATTTGACCATCATATTGCCTTTTAAACTAAACATCACTACTATTGTAAATAGCAAAGCAATTAGGGTGATGGGAGATATTTTTGGAATGAATTTAGTATTAAACCAAACTTCTCCTTTTTGTTTAATGATGAAATACCGGCTCAACATGGCGAGTATAAATGGAACACCCAAATACAAGAACACGGTTTGCAAAATTTGCGTAAATTCAATATCAATACTCAATGCTTCTATGCCAAATAGTGGCAACATGATTTCAAGATAAAAATAGGCGTAAGCACTAAAAAATAAAACTTGTAAAATACTATTGATACCTACTAGACCAGCGGTCAACTCTCTATTTCCTCCTGCCAATTCATTCCATACTATGACCATGGCAATACAAGGCGCCAATCCAATGATGATGAGTCCGGTCATATAGTCTGGGTAATCTTTCAAAAAAAGAGTGGCTAAAGTAAACATCAAAAATGGACCAACGATCCAGGTTATAAAAAAGGAAGTCCATAACAGTTTGGGCTGATTAAACATTTGAGGAACCTTTTTAAAATCCACTTTTGTTAGAGGCGGGTACATCATTAAAATTAAACCAATAGCTAATGGAATATTGGTTGTACCACTATTAAATGAATTGATAAAATCAGGCGTGCTCGGAATAAAATAGCCAATTGCTACTCCAATTGCCATTGCTAAAAATATCCAGAGTGTTAA
>ENA-UOWO01007245-UOWO01007245.1-activated-sludge-metagenome-genome-assembly--contig:-NODE-7245-length-11044-cov-5.136591_pt1 | contig 11044 bp, 10 predicted proteins | sample MGYA00238148_ERZ761564 | MGnify/ENA primary metagenome ERZ761564 (study PRJEB28885, sample SAMN05720194) | activated sludge metagenome | isolation source: Anaerobic digester | place: USA...
TAAAGGATTTTGCTGATGTCGCTGAGGTTGCTGTTTTTGTTTAGGAGCTGCTGTTCGCCTTGCTCAGCATTCTGTTTGAATCCATGAGTTATGAAAAAAGCGGTTGAGCCGATGACAATTGAAAATGCCATCATCGGATTAGTTTTCAGGGCGAGCCAAACAAGAATAGCCAAAAGAACCGAAACGACTGCGAAAAACCAAATGCCTTTTTTATGGAAAAATTGTTCACCTGCCAAACCATATTTTTTCGGCTCTACGAACAACCAATGGAAAAAAAGGAAAACTAAAAAAGTTCCTCCACCGCCCAGAAGAATTGGCGCAGAGGATTCAATGGCTTCCTTTACGCTAGGATCATTGCTGAAAGTTGCAGTAAGCGAACCCAAAAATCCTAAGGAAGGATTAACGGCGAACACTATGATCCACGGCAACAAACCGCGGACAACGAATACTGCAAAAATCAATCCCCAAAGCAAAAACCATTTGCGGGATTTCTGGCTCATGGTAGACAAAACTTCCGCATTAACAATAGCATTGTCTATGGAACTTATGATTTCAAACAAACAAAGACCGAGAACTGTTAAAACCATTGCAATAATCATAGAGATTCAATTTAAATTATTATTAATTTAAATTATAGCAGAAAAAGTTTTTTTTGAATATGCAAGGTGTGCACAATTGATATTTTTTGCAATGTGCGGTAAAGTTTAATTTATGCAAGGAATAAAATCCGCCACATTTTTGAAAGGTGTCATTGGCAGTGAGGGGCTGCCAGATGACAATTTGCCGCAAATTGCTTTTGTTGGCCGTTCCAACGTGGGAAAATCCAGTGTCATCAACACTTTAGTGGGCATCAATGATTTGGCGATTTCCAGTTCGACTCCCGGAAGAACTTTGCAATTAAATTTCTTTCTTATTAATAATGGGATCTACTTTGTTGATCTTCCAGGCTATGGTTATTCCAAACAGTCACTAAAAATGGCGGAAAAAATGCGCAAAATGATCATGTGGTATTTGGAACAAAATGAAAAGAAACCGCAGAAAGTGATTTTGATGATTGATGGCAATGTCGGTCCGACCAAATTCGATCTGGAGATGATGGAACTTTTAACCGAAAATTCTTATGACGTTGTTGTTGTGGCCAACAAAATGGACAAAATCAAAAATAGCGAACTGGCCAAGAAAAAGAAAAATATTATTGAAAAACTGGACCTGCCAATGGGCCAAGAAAAGATTGTCTATTTTTCCTCAAGAACGAAAAAGGGAAGAGAGGAATTGTTGGAAAAGATACTATAATAAAATATTTTAGTCTTGACTAAAGTATATTGGCGTGGTATATTGTTTTAATTTGATATATATAAATAGCATATTAAAAATAAGGGGGGGCATATGAACTATACTTTTTTTGGTGATCTTGAAATGATTGGTAAGCAGAGGTTTTTTAGAAAGACTGCAAATACTAAGCAAACAGCAAATAACTTTTCTGAATTTGCTAAAAAAATCATAGGCTTAGACTGTATTGGAGTGCCTATGCCGGAAGAAAAATCTTCCTCGCAGCAGGTTAATGGAAATATCGTTTCTTTTCTTGAAAATTTTTTTGAGGAGGTAGTTTTATGAAAGAAGATGATTACATTTTGACTAAAACCCAAGATCAAAGTATAAAAAGTAAAGCGTTAATAGCTCTGAAAAAACTAATAAATGCGCCAGAAAGAAAGGACATGATTAAAGAAGTTATACTTGGTTTTTATGGACAACCAGATACCGATTTAACGAGTGGTTATAATTATTCTCTTATTCTCACTCGTGACGGATTATTTAAGGAGGATGACATGTATCATCGTAATAAAGTTAAACCTAGTTTGGATTTAATCGAAAGATTTGAACTTGATGAAAAATCTCTTAGAAAAATTTTCGTTCAACTTCAAAGAAAGATGTAATATGAGTTGACAGCAAACTGCCAATAAAAATAATATAACGCCGTATACATTAAATGATATGGCGTTTTTATTTTTAATACTTCCCATTTTAAGATTGACTGATTTGATAATAAATGATATACTTCAATATATCTTAGTTAGATGTAAAGCTCACATATTTTTCCAAAAATGTCGAGGTAAACTGCCGAGGGGGCAGTCTTTTTGTTTCTCGTTACGAGGTATAGAAATATTTAAGTTGTGTTTTGCTGAAGAATAAAATTTTCAGAAAATTTTGTAATTATGTAGCCATATGGAAATTAGAAACATAGCGATAATAGCACATGTTGATCACGGAAAGACCACTCTTACTGATGCGATTATGCAGCAGACGGGCATGGTGGAAGTGGGTGTGAGCATGGATTCCAACGCTTTGGAACAAGAACGTGGGATTACTATTTATTCGAAAAATACGGCGGTTTTTTATCGTGGCACGAAAATAAATATTGTGGACACGCCGGGACACGCGGACTTCGGGAGTGAAGTAGAACGGGTACTGCGCTCAATTGACAGCGTGCTTTTGGTGGTGGACGCGCAGGAAGGCCCGATGCCGCAAACCCGTTTCGTGCTTAAAAAATCTTTGGAATTAGGCCTTAAGCCGATTGTCGTCATTAATAAAATTGACAAGCCGGCGGCTAATCCTGATTTGACCCAAGAACAAGTTTATGAATTGTTTCTGGACTTGGGAGCGAGTGATGAGCAATTGGATTTCACCACTATTTATGCAATCGGCAAGCAAGGTATTGCCAAAGAACATTTGGGCGATGATTCAAAAAACATTGAACCGCTTTTGGATATGATTTTGCTCAAAGTGAAACCGGCCAAAGCTGATAAAGATGCAGAACTCAGAATGCAGCCTTTCAATCTGGGCTATGACAATTTTTTGGGGCGTTTGGCAATCGGTCGGATCCATGAAGGCACAATCAAATCGGGACAAACCTATGTGCTCAAGAAAAATGATGGGACAATTGAAAAATCGCGCGTGACCAAACTCTACACTTTCAAAGGCACTAGCCGTGAAGAAACACAAGAGGCCTATGCGGGCGATATTGTCATGATTGCCGGATTTGGAAAAATCGATATTGGTGAAACAATTTGTGAAAATCAAAATCAGGAATCTTTGCCAGCGATTACGATTGATGAACCGACAATATCTCTCAGGTTTATGGTGAATGATTCGCCGTTTGCCGGTCGCGAAGGAAAATTTGTGACCAATAAACAGCTTTTAGAAAGGCTTAAAAAAGAATTGGAAGTGAATGTCGGACTCAAGATTGATTTTTCTGCTTCAGCGGAATATTCAACTGTTTTTGGTCGCGGAGAATTGCATGTGGCGATCCTTCTCGAAAATATGCGCCGCGAAGGTTATGAAGTTCAAGTTTCGCAGCCGCAAGTTATTATTAAAGACGTCGAGGGAATTAAATCAGAGCCGTTTGAAGAAGTGACAGTGGATGTGCCGAGCGAACTTTCCGGGACAATTATTGAAAACATGGGAAGACGCAAAGGCATTATGACCGACATGCAGGTGCATGGTTCGCAAACCCGGCTTTTGTTTGAAGTGCCAACGCGGGGACTTCTTGGCTATCGCGGACAATTTGTGGTGGATACCAGAGGATTGGGAATTCTGTCTTCGCGCGTGATCGGATTCAAGCCATATGTCGGCGAAATCAAGAGAAAGGAAGTTGGTTCGATGGTTTCCATGATTGGTGGTAAGGCTTTAGGATTTTCATTAGCCAATTTGCAAACGCGCGGCGTGCTCTATGTTGGGCCGGGAACGGAAGTTTATGAAGGCATGATTGTCGGCAATGTTTCTAAAGGGGAAAATATGGCGGTCAATCCGATCAAAGGCAAACAGCTGACCAATATGCGGGCATCCGGCTCGGATGATGCAATCAATCTGACTCCGCCGTGGGAAATTTCGATTGAACGTGGTTTGGAAATCATGAATGAAGATGAATTTTTGGAAGTAACGCCAAAAAGCGTAAGGCTTCGCAAGGAACATCTTTCAGAAATAGATCGCATTCGGGCGAATAGAAAGAAAGCTTAATGTTGCAGCATCTTCGCCAGCTGACGAAGTTTTCAGAAATGACTTAATGATATATATTTTCAAACTAAATTTATACAACAATAAAATCCCGATTTTGGTCGGGATTTTTTATTAACAAAAAGTTTAAAAATATTTCTTTATCTTAACGAAGTCCTCGGCGATTTCTGGGTGGCAGACGATTTCCGTCTGGCCTTCTGGCAAATTTTCCAGAAAATTATCAAGATCTTTAATCCAATCAAGACTGACGAGAGATTCCGAAGAAACAAATTGGGAATTTTGAAATTTTTTATGGTTCATGAACTTAAGCCAACGCAGAATGCGTGAATATGGATTTTTGTGTAACACGAAAGAACTATTGCCAAAACGTATGTAGGGGATAGAATATTCTTTAGCTAGTTTTAGGGAGATTTTCAGAAATGGCGGGAAGAGATGCACATGCTCATGCGAGCTGATGCCATCGGGATTTTTGCCGAATGTTTGTCTGAATTTATCAATTTGTTTTTTCCAATCATCTTCAACTTTTGCCAAGGATAGCTTTCGAGTTGCGAATTTGCAGAAAAATTCCAAACCGCGCAATAAAACACCGCGTCTTTTGCGGCGATCTTCGCCAAATTCATTTAAAACATCCAAATGGACGTCAAGCTTGGCTGTGCTTTTAGATATTTTCGAAATTTCTTCTTCGGAAAAAACTCCATGGATCATTATTCCAATCCGGTCTATTTTGCCAAGAGATATGAGGTGGCGGATGTTGCGATTGGCCCTTGGGCTTATTCCGAAATCATCTGCACTAATGATCAAGCGTCGGCGATTATATAGGTTGTATGGCTGCATATTTAAAGATTATTATACTTGAGAAAAATCCTAACACATGTTACAATTTTAACAAATTAATAAGCAAGAGTAAAGGGTTGGCACCTGTCTCATAAAAATATAAATATGGAACTTAAAAATTTAAACGTATCTTTTTTTCTGTTAGTTCTGACCGCCACCAGCATCATAACTTTTTTCATTTTTAAGCCGTTTTTTATAGCGCTGATTTTAGCTGCAATCCTGGCTATATTTTTCCAGAAAATGTATGCGTTTATTCTTTCTAAAACAAAAAATAAAAAAGTTTTTAGCTCTCTATTGACGTCACTTGCCGTATTTCTCATCATAGTAATTCCTGTTGTAGTGGCGTCTATATTTGTCGGCAAAGAAATTATTTCAGCATATCATTCAATATCCGTGTCAGACGATTTTTACCAAAGAAAAGTGGAACCAATCATCGGGGGAATTAAAACATCTCCTTTATATGATGCGCTTAATCTCAAGCAGTTTGTAAACAGAGAAGCCTTTTCGCAGTATTCAAAGCAACTTGGGCAACTAGCCTTTACTTTTGTGCAGAATGCTTATTCGGGCGTTTCCCATATGTTTTTTATGCTGTTCGTAATGTTTTTTGCCCTGTATTACTTTTTTATCGATGGAAAAGAAATAGTTAAAAAATTTATGTATATAAGTCCGATAAAGGATTTGCATGAAAGTTTGCTGGTGGAAAAATTTGTTTCAATGAGTCGGGCGACTATTAAAGGCACTTTCGTGGTCTGCATTGTTCAGGGTCTGCTCGGCGGCATGGTTTTCTATATAGTAGGAATTCAATCCGCAGTTATTTGGGGAGTTGTTATGATGCTGTTTTCTCTTATCCCAATGCTTGGTTCTGCAATAGTTTGGTTTCCTATGGGCATAATACTTCTAATGGCCGGGAATGTTTGGCAAGGCGTCCTTGTTTTGATTGTGGGTTTTTCTTTGATATCAACAATAGACAATATTTTAAAACCCAAACTAGTCGGCAAGGATACTCAAATGCACCCATTGCTTGTGCTTTTGGCAACCTTGGGCGGATTGGCTCTTTTTGGTCCAGCTGGAGTTATTGTTGGACCGATAGTCGTGGCCCTATTCGTTTCTTTATGGGAAATCTATGGAATAGAATTTGAAAAACAACTTAAGAAATATAATAATAAATGATAGTTATTTCGTATTTTACGATTATGATTTCTTGGTATCAAAATTTCCCGCTTAGCATGGATCCGATCGCTTTTACGGTCGGCTCTTTTTCTGTCAGGTGGTATGCGCTGTCATATATCACTGCTTTTTTAGTTATCTATCTGGTTTTGATGTGGCGAGTGAAAAAGGAAGAAACAAAAAATATTACTAAAATTTCAAATGATAAATTTCAAAATAGAAAAGAAATACAAAATACGATTCTGGATTTTTTGCTGGTGGCTTTTTTTGCCGCTTTGATTGGCGGCCGGATCGGCTATATTTTGTTCTACAATTTCTCCTATTTTCTTTCTCATCCGCTTTCAATAATTTGGCCGTTTGAAAACGGAAGCTTCGTGGGATTTTATGGAATGAGCTATCACGGAGGACTGATTGGCATTTTGATCGGCAGCTGGCTATTTTTGCGCTGGAAAAAAATTAATTTCCGGGCTTGGGCTGATTTTGTCATTCCGGCCGTGCCGCTGGGCTATTTTTTCGGACGGGTTGGAAATTTTTTGAACGGAGAACTTTATGGCCGCATTACCAATTCACCATGGGGAATGTATTTTACTGGTGATCAAACTTCACTTCGATGGCCATCACAGCTTATCGAAGCATTTTTGGAAGGGATAGCGCTGTTTGCCTTTCTTTGGCTGATGCGCAAAAAAGAAACAATGAAAGGTAAAATGCTGGGGGTATATTTTATCGGCTACGGATCGTTGCGTATTTTCGGAGAGTTTTTTCGGGAACCCGATCCACAAATCGGATTAATTTTTAATTTTTGCACATTAGGACAAATCTTATCATTAATTATGGTGCTGGCCGGTTTTTTGATTTTATTGTCAAAAAAACCAAAAAAATGATATAATTCCAGTTAAGGACTGAGTAGAAATTAAAACAGCCTGTTTTTCCGCATGAATATAAGATATAAAAATCAAAAAAATATAGATGTTAAAAATACGAGAAAACCCCGTTTTTCGCCGTTTTTTGGGCCTCAAAATTCAGGCCCTATTCTTTTTTCAAAAGGAAAAATAAAATACGAATTTTTTACGGAAGATTCTGGTCTTTACATAACTCCGCGCCAAAGCGAACTTTTGAGAAAAAAGGTTCTATTAAATCAGAATATCAAAAATTGGGACAGTTTGAGTTCCCGTATAGTTCAAGGGTTTGTTTATTGTAAGCCCAAAGAAACGGCCGTATTATTGGATGCACTGGAGAAAAGATATTCGCTTCTTAACGATTCTATCAACAATGTTTCGAAAGGTTTTTTTGGACATCTTTCATTGGCCAGAGCCTGGAATCTTTCTATTGTTGGATCTATTTTATTCGGAATGATGATGATGACCTTTGTTTATCGTTATTTGGGCCAGGGAGCTTCAGCTCAGCAAGCTGTTTATGTTAACACTGCCCAAAATGAACAGACAGCGCAGAAAGGAAAAGTGCTTGGGGCTGAGTTTGGAAATGATGACGTTGAAGAATTTACCAGGCAATATTTGGAAATTGAAAAAATTGAAAACGAACAGGCGCTGGAAAAAGAAATAAGAAAAATGGTCAAAGGCTATCCGATTGAAAAAATGGCTCCTTTTATTGCGAAAAAGGACCGAAAGGTGGCGGCTTTTATAGTTTCTATAGCCAAAAAAGAAAGTGATTGGGGTAAACATGTGCCGGTTTTAAATGGCCAGGATTGTTACAATTACTGGGGATATCGAGGTATCAGAAAACGCATGGGAACAGGGGGGCATACTTGTTTTGATAGTCCGCAAGATGCAGTCGACACAGTGGCCAAAAGAATTCAAACTTTAGTGGAAAAACATGGAAACACAACTCCGGCCAAAATGGTTGAACCGTGGAAATGCGGATATGATTGTGAAGCAACTGGAGGCAGAGCGGCCGCCAACAAATGGATAAGCGATGTAGCTAAATATTTCAACGAATTGGATGAAAAAAAATAAATCATTTAAGAATTTATTAAATAACTTTTGTATAAAGAAAATAGCCGCAACAATTCCGCTTTTGTTGCTGGTTTTCTTTTTTTCCGGATGTGCTAATTGGCAGGATCAAAAAGTGTCATCGGAATATCCTCCAATAAATCCAAAGCCTTCAATCAATCAACAAAAAAACGTAGATACTTCTCCTGTAAAAAATAGCTTAAGCAAGCAGCCAAAATCATTAGAATTGCTTTCACAGAAGGATATGACCCCTGAAGGACAACAAGCCCGTCGGCCGGATGTCGTGGCTATTGAAGGCGAACTTTGGCTGGCTTATGTAAGCAATTCCTTGGGACCCATGCTTCAGCGCTTCGACTCCAATCTCAATAAGATTGGCCAAACCGTAACTTTGCAAAAGGCCAATGAGGATAAAATGACCACGGATATCCGTGTCGGCAAAGCTAATGAAAATTTCTGGATGGCTTATGAGAGCATCATTTCTCCGGAAATAGCTTGCAATGAACATTTTTTAAACGCTGCTTCCTATGCCGGCGATCCTCCGCAAATTTCCAAAAAAGTTTTTCATATTGCCAAGGGCTGCGCTTTGAAAAAAGAATATATTGATAATCCGGTCGGAGTTTCTGTAAATCCGGAAATTACCGATGATCCGACACCTTTCTATCACAACGGTTTTCATTATGTGCTGACTCGAGCCTGGAATGACAAAAGCGTCCAGCATCTGAGAAAACTTAATTCAGATCTGAGTGTGGCGGAAGATATTTTGCTCGACACTGGCAATTTGGTGCCGAAAAAAAGAATGAGTCAAAGCGCCCTTTTGCACATTAATGACAGACCCTATTTAGTGGCCGGATTTTCAACCGGGATGTGGGTTGATCAAAATACGTCTGAATTATACATTATTCCGCTTAGCGACAATCTGCGTTCTTTCTCGGGTGGGGCAGTGCGTTTATCCGTAAAAAACGTAAAATTTCCCACCAGAGTTACCAGAGCCATTAATGTTGATGGGACACTGATTATTAATTTTATTGATTCTTTTGTTTATCCGGGGGAAGGGTTCAAAGTTAGCGAATATCTGGCGCTTTTCGACGCGACTTCGAATTTTTCGCTTATTGACCAGATCAAAGTGCAAGATCATCAGGTTGCCGACAATCATTCCAGCTTTGAAATCCTGGATGATCGCCTGTATCTTTTTCAGCAGCAAAATGGCGAAAAAATTTCAGCCAAAATTTTCCAACTCAAGTAAAAAATTCAAATTTTCTTTTCGATTATTAGCCAATAAATAAAGCATATTGTCAAATATTGTCTCAAAAAGAGCCCACCTCAAAGGGCTTTTTTAATTTTCACATTTAAAAAATGGCTTATATAAAGCAAATATTTTCAATAAAACTCTTTTGGAAAGTGGATAACCCGTTTGACTCAAAAGCTGTTTTTTGCTAAGCTTAGACTTGCGTTTCCAAAAAAGGAAACCTTTTAATTTGTTAAGATATTTTTTATGGGTGATCCCTTGAATTGGGGGAAAGAGTCTTTCTTGGAGATAAAACAGGAAAGCAAGGAGATTTTGGGAAAATTGCTTAAAAACAAGGTAGTTATTGTCTTTGCAATGCTGCTGGTTATAGTCGGGTCAGGGGCAAAGCTTATGGATTCCCAACCAGTATTTTTTGCGCATGCTTATGCCAGCACTGGGGAAAAAGAGGCAAAAGCCAAACTTCCGTTGTTTGATAAAAATTCGGCGATTTTCTCCGAAAAGAATGATGAGCAAACTAAAAACGGGAAAAAAGATCCGTTGGAAAAAATCTTGGCAGATGGCTCAAATAGCATTTTTGCTAAAAAATTATATTCAATAGTTGGCGATGCTCCAATCAAAGAAATGGTTCCGTTTATTGCCAAGCGCAATGAGCGGACAGCGGCTTTTTTGGTAGCCATTGCCAAAAAAGAAAGCAGCTTCGGAGAACATTCACCGTCACTTGATGGCCGGGATTGCTATAATTATTGGGGATATAAGGGTTCGGCTGGACGAGGAGTTTCAATGGGCTATGCCTGTTTTGCCAGCGCAGAAGAAGCAGTGGAAACAGTAGGCAATCGAATAGATGTCTTGGTTAACAAAAACAAGACAACGCCGGCCAGCATGGTTCACACTTGGAAATGCGGAACCAGTTGCAAAGGTGATCCAGGTGCTCCAGGTTGGATATCAACAGTAGCTATGTATTTTGAAAAGATAATCGGTTAATAAGAATAAATTAAATAAAATCTTCCCAAAAACTATCCCCTGTGGCGGAGAGTTTTTGTTATTAACTTTAAGCTCCTTGTCAAAAAAAAGAAAAAATTGTATACTTTAGGCATTAAAACATCCTTTATTATTTAAAACAAAAAAACAAAAAAATGAATTTCATTAAAAAAACAACAAAAGGTTTTTCACTCTTGGAAGTTCTTGTTGTTCTGGCCATAGTAGCTATTGTGACAGGCACTTTATTTATGACTAACAATAATAAGGGCAAGCAAGAAGTGCAACTAGCTGCGCGAGAAATCGCAGCTCAGCTGAGATTGTTGCAAAATGATATGCTTAATGGAAAAATAATTGATGGGAAAAGCATTTGTAAAGCTGAAATGTATTTTGACACTGTCAACAATAAATATGAAACAAGATATTACGACAAATGTTCACCTGATCATCAGATAGCAATAGAGACTTTTACGCCAAAAAAAAGTAAGATTGATCTTGGAACAGAAACAGAGGGTTCAATATCCTTTATGGCTCCTTTTGCGAAAGTTGAATTCGATTTAGGCGGACCAAATGGAGTTCTTTTGCAGTCTGAAAAAAATTCTAACCAAGAAATGACTGTTTGTGTTAATAGTGCCGGCAATATCGAAGAAATTAAAGGCAACAATCCTCATTGCTCTGGAGTAGGAGGATGTGATCCAAATGCCGGAAAAGATTGTGGCGCAGATACTTGTCATAATAATGATGGAACAATTCTCTGTGATGGATCTTGTTCAGGAGCTACGTTCAAAAATCCGCTACCGGCTGGAAATTGGATAAGCTCTACCGAGTGCAGCACAACTTGTGG
>ENA-UOWO01007250-UOWO01007250.1-activated-sludge-metagenome-genome-assembly--contig:-NODE-7250-length-11031-cov-23.118531_pt1 | contig 11031 bp, 10 predicted proteins | sample MGYA00238148_ERZ761564 | MGnify/ENA primary metagenome ERZ761564 (study PRJEB28885, sample SAMN05720194) | activated sludge metagenome | isolation source: Anaerobic digester | place: USA...
TGCTCGACATGCACGATCACGGGCACGCCTTCTTCAATCGCCACCATGCGCCCCCAGATGTGGTCGCTGTAGCCGTGTGCGACAAAGACGTCCGGGCGAAACTCGCGGATGATCGCGCGCAGTTCGGCGAGCGTGCGAAATTTCGGCCTCGGACAGACTTCGCGGTAGGGGACGCCGCACGCCGCCAGATCGCGTTGGAAAGCCTCACCGAGCGGTTTGCCGCGTTTACGCCGGTAAACGATCAGCGGTTCGAACGCGTGCCCGGCGGCGTGGCCCTGCCCGAGGTCGGTCATCACGCGTGTGACGCCCTTGCCGCCACCGCTGCCAAAGTGGATGACGCGAAGCTTTCTCGTAGGTGAACTGCCGCCGTCGGGACTCATCGATTCAGGACGCTAAACCTGTTCCCGGTTGGCGAGCGTCAAATGGCGTCTCGACGGGGCAAGCTCTTACTTCGCCAGATAGAGTCGGTCCCGATAAAGCCAGGTCGGCAACAGGACGTGGGCGAGTGCCTTGTCGGCATTTTGCGGCGCCTGGTTGTCGGTGGTCAGTTCGCCGCTGGCGGGATTGTAGATGCCATGCAGCGGCGTGTTTTTCGGGCGCAGGATGGTGACGTCGTTGCCCTCCATCCACGCGCAATAGTCGTCGAACTGCATCATCGCGCGTCCGGGCGATTCGGCATCGCGGGCGAAATCCCGCCCGATCATGGGGTGCTCGACGGTCACGCCGATGAGAGAGAGCAGGGTGGGCGGGAGGTCGATCTGGCTGGCTTGCGGGCGGATGCGCTTGGGCTGGATGTCGGCGCCGAGGATCAGCGCAGGAATGTGAAACTTATTGATCGGGACCAGGCTGTTCCCGTACGCGCGATTGTCATGGTCCGCGACGATGAGAAACACGGTATCCTGCCAGTAGGCACTCGCGCGCGCCTTGCGGAAAAACTCGCCCAGCGCGTGATCCGCATACTTCACGGCGTTGTTCACCGTCTGCTTTTCGCGATCATAAAGTTCGATGCGGCCGTCGGGAAACTCGAACGGTTCGTGATTGCTGGAGGTGAACACGAGGGTGAACGAGGGCGTGCCGGCCGCATGCAACGCCGTCAGTCGTTCGTGCGCCTTGTCGAAAAGGTCCTCGTCGCTCGCGCCCCAGCTCCCGACGAATTTCGGGGCGGCATAGTCCTTCTGGTCGATCACGCTTTGAAAGCCGTTCCCGGTGAAAAAGCCGCGCATGTTGTCGAAATGGCTTTCGCCTCCGTAGATGAACTCGGTGTGGTAGCCGAGGCGCTTGAGCGGCATCGCCAGTGTGAAAAAGTCCTTCTGGGCCAGGCTGAGTTTGACGACGCTGCGCGCGGGCGTCGGTAGATAACCGGAGACGACGGCTTCGATGCCGCGCACCGAGCGCGTGCCGGTGGCGTAGAGCTCTTCGAACCACCAGCCGGTCTCCTTCAGTTTTTCCAACTCCGGTGTGACGGGCATGCCGCCGAGCGATTCGACGAAGGTCGCGCCGAGACTTTCTTCGAGGACGATCACCAGGTTGAGCGGCTTCTCGCGCGGGATCGCCGGAGTTTGCACGTGCCAGGTTGGGCGCTTCGCATCGGGGAAATGCAGTCCGGTCAGCCACGGGGCACGCTTTACCTCTTCCAGAACGCGCTCGTTGGTGAGGCGCCCGTAGATGGCGGAGGCATTGGCCTCATCCTTCATCGCATAGACGGCCTGAACGACGGACCAGGTGGAGTTGAGGATGAGTGAATTCACCATCGCATCGCCGGTGAGGGCAAACAGTGCGACGTTGGCCGGTCGATGGCCGGTTGTGGATCGGATCGCACCGAAAACCGTGAGCGCGACCAGCGGCCAGGTAAGCCACACTTTTAGCGGTCGCCATGGCGCGGTCATCCAAGTCGGGCGGATCAGCCCGAACGTGCCGACGACGACCAGCCCGGCGCCGACCACGCCGAGGATGAGCGACGTGCGAAATCCCCCCCCACAGCGTCCGCAGCACCTCCATCGGATAAACCAGGTACTCGACGAAAAGCCGATTCGGGCGCAGGTCGTACTGCATCACGAAGCTCGGCGTCGCCATCTCCATAAATGCGAGCAGGACAATCGCCGCCACCGCCCAGTATCGGATCAGCCGCTGCCAGATCCGCCAGCTCCGGGGATGCGCAAAGCACGGTGTCAACACCACGGGCAGCGCGAGGATCATCCCCAGTTGGATCAAATCGACGCGCACGCCTTGCAGGAGAAATTGCGACACGCTGATGCCCGATTTGGCGACGCGCTCCCATTGCCAGCCCATCAACGCCACGCGGGAGATGGACAGCAGGCCGAGCCCGATAAGTACCAGTTGAAGCAGGAGCGAGTAGGGGCCTGCCCAACTCGTCACCCGGTCGAGCATGCGTGCGGCGGGTGCGGTGATCCTTAAGTTGAGGGTCCAGAGCGCGCGGGCAAATCCGGGGCGTCGCGGGATTGGTCGGCGAGCGCGGTCACGCTCGGGCGAAGTGGCGGTGGAGGATTCCTTGTGAGTGAAACCTGCGGGAGTCTCGTGCACGTGTGGCGGCGGTTGAGCGATGCGCTGGCTATGTGCGCTCCGCCCGGGGCCTGTCCACCTCTCTTATGATGAATATCTTTTCACGTTGGCAACGTGTTATGAAAGTGCGCGCTCGGGCTGTTTTTTTCGGGCCCCAAACGCCCGCCGATTTGGTCTTGGATGGGCGGGCGGGACGCGTTGCGCCCTTTCCGGGTCAGCGCCAGTGCTCGTTAATCCAAGTCGTCGGCAGCACGTGATGGCGCAGGCCATTGCCTTTGCCGACGACGGCTTCGTCGGGGTTGGGCCGGCCGTGGAAGACGATCACGCGCGCGCCTTCCGGGATGCGCGGCTCTTTGAAGAAGTTGAGCGGGAAGGTCGGGATGCAGCCGTACTTGAAGCTCACGCACCATTCCTTCGGCCAGTAGCTGAGCTTTTTCTGCCGGTGGATTTCGCGCGAGAGGTACTCCTGCTCGTTGCGCACTTCGCTCTTCACCCGGTCGATGTTGGCCAGGAAGTAGCTGAGCACCTCGGGATGAGCGCCCGCCTCAAATCGATAGACGGACGAGTTGCCCGTGATCCGCCACGGGCGCACCCAGTCGTGGATGATGCAAAACTCGCCCGGATGATCGAAGAAGTCGTCGAGCGGCCCGACGATCACGATGTCGATGTCGAGAAAGAGCGTGGGGCCGGAGAGGTCGGCGAGTGGGTTGCAGAAGGTCGAGAGCTTGCGCCAGCCGCGTTCCTTGCCGGGCGGCAGGTCCATCGGCGGCAATGGCAGGCACTCGATGTCGGCATCGAGTCCGGTGGCGTCGTCGGTGAAGCACACGAAGCGGTGCGGGCGTTTCAAATGCCGGCGGACCATCGAGCGGAGCCGGTTGACGAACTCCGGGCCATACTTGGTGCCCCACTTCATGCAGATGATGTTTGCCATGCGGGAGAGGTTTAAATGGCCGTGCCGATTCTGGGCGATACGGAAAATCGTTTTTCCGGGCGCCCCAATCGCTTCCTGTCTCGCAGAAAGTGCTTCCCTGTGGCGGAGGGTGGCGTTTCATCGCGGCAATCGTCTAACGTCTTCCCCGTGCTCCTCGCTCTCATCAAAACTCTCGGCTGGCTCGCGGCCCATTCGCCCGAATGGCTCATGCGGCTTTTCGCCCATGGGCTCGGCGACCTCATGTACGTGCTTTTCAAAAAGCGCCGCTACATGGGCACGCAAAACTTCAGCCACGCGTTCCCCGACCGGCCCCTGGCGTGGCATCGGCGCATGTGCCGCGAGAGCTGCCGCCGTCTCGGCGAGACCGCGATGCTCTCGCTCGCCGCTCCTTTTCTCTCTGAAAAACGCATCCGCCGCATCGGCCGCCTGACGCCGGGCGTCACCACGTGGCTCTCCGAGTACCAGCAATCTCCCCGCGCGACCGTGTTTGGCACGGCTCATTTCGCCTACTGGGAGGTGCAGACTTGGCTCGGGCTATTGTCGCACCCGATTCGGATGCCGGAGTTCGGCATCCTCTTCCGCCCCCTGGACAATCCCGCGCTCAACGCCTTCATGCTCGAAACCCGCAGCCGCTTCGGCATGCACCTCCTCGCACGTCGGGAGGGCCTGGGCGATGCGATGGGCATCCTCCGCAACAAGGGCAACGTCGGCCTGCTCTTCGACCAAAACACCGGACAACGCGGCGCGCTCCTCACGCTGTGCGGGCGCGTCTGCTCCGTCACCGAGCTGCCCGGCCTGCTCGTCGAGAAGCACCACGCCGATTTGCGCGTGTTTTACCCGAGAAGGCGCGGATTCTGGCGCGTCGATTTTTGTTCGGAGCCCATCGAGCATGACGGCACCACCGTGGGCGTGACCATTGCCCTCAATCGCTGGCTCGAGCGCATCCTCACCGACGACGAGAACATGTGCGCCTCCTGGCTCTGGACGCACGACCGCTGGAAGATTCAGAACAACCCCGATCTTCGTTTCCGCCTTGAGGCGAAACGCGACCTGCTCGCGGAGGATTGCGCCGTCCGCGGCTGGTCCGCGCTGCCCCGCCGCACGCGCGTGTGGGTGCGCCTCCCCGACGATCCCGTGCTCGCTGCACAGGCCGGCCCGCTTTTGCAGGCGATCCACGAGGGACGCCGCGATGCCGAGCTCACGCTGGTGGGCGAGGGCAACCTGGCCGGACTCGCCCGCGAGTGGCCGTGCGTGCACCGCTTCGTGCCGCTCCCGCCGGCCGGGCGCGACCGCGACCGCTTCTTCCTCGATTGCCGCTTCGCCTACATCGACGTCTTTCTCGTGCTGTCGGAGACGCCCGAGGCCGACCGCGAGGTCGCGCTTTCGGAGACGAAGCAGCGCTTCGGCTTGGTCCGCCCCGGCCAGACGCGTCCGGCGCTCACGCACACGTACGAAGTGCCCGCCGAGCTGGCCGCAAGTGCGGGCGACGCGCTCGCACTCTGGGAGCCGATGGCCCGCCGCTTCGGGCTTCAGGCCCCCGTCGTGCGCCGCTGAGTTTGGCGTTGCCGCACCCAGGCGCGAGAACACCGTCACCCCGTGGCTCTGCTGACCGTCACCGATCTCCGCACACACTTCCACACGCGCTCCGGCGTTTACCGGGCCGTGGATGGAGTGAGTTTCTCCGTCGAGCGCGGAGAGACGCTCGGCATCGTCGGCGAATCCGGCTCCGGCAAATCGGTCACCTGCTATTCGATCATGGGGCTGGTTCCTCAGCCGCCCGGCCGCATCGCCAGCGGCACCGCGATGTTCGATGGCATCGACTTGTTGCACTGCCGTCCGGCCCAGGCGCGCACGATCCGTGGAAAACGCGTTTCCATGATCTTCCAGGATCCGATGACGTCGCTCAATCCGTACATGCGGATCTCCGAGCAGCTCATCGAGCCGTTGCTCATCCATGAGAAGATCTCGCGCGCCGAGGCGATGAAGCGCGCCCTCGCGATGCTGGAGGCCGTCGGCATCAACGATGCCGCCCGGCGCATCCGCTACTATCCGCACGAGTTTTCAGGTGGCATGCGCCAACGCGTGATGATCGCGATGGCGTTGATCACCCAGCCGGAGTTGTTGATCGCCGACGAGCCGACTACGGCCCTCGATGTGACCGTGCAGGCCCAGATTCTGGAGCTCATTCGAAAGATGCAGCGCGAGCTCGGCATGGCGGTCATCTTCATCACGCACGATCTCGGCGTGGTCTCCGGCCTGTGCGATCGGGTGCTCGTGATGTACGCCGGTCGTGTGGTGGAGTCGGGGGGCGTCCGCCAGATATTCTACGAGCCGCGCCATCCGTACACGCGCGCGCTCCAGCGCTCCATCCCCGCGCTCCAGCAAAAGGGCGCCGAGCTTTACACGATCCCCGGCCTGCCGCCCGACGTGTCAAAGCCGCTTCCGGGCTGCGCCTTTGCCCAACGCTGCGAATTTGCCTCAGATCGTTGCCGCGCCGAGCCCGTCGCTCTTTCCGAGTGCGCGCCGGCCCACTGGCACGCCTGCGGCCGCGTCGCCCGGGGAGAACTTTGACCATGGCCGACCCGATCCTCGAGCTCCGCGACGTGAAGACGCATTTCCCCGTTTACCAGGGGACGCTCTTCAAGCGCCAGACGGGCGCGGTGAAGGCCGTCGATGGCGTCACGCTTTCCGTGGGCCGGGGCGAGGTGCTCGGCCTCGTGGGCGAGTCCGGCTGCGGCAAATCCACGCTCGCGCGCACGATCATGCAGCTCGTGCCTACGACCGGCGGCACGGTTTTCCTCGAAGGGAAGAATCTGACGGCGAGCCGCGCAGGCGAGGTCCGTGCGATGCGGCGCGACATGCAGATGGTTTTTCAAGACCCGTTCGCCTCGCTCAATCCCCGCATGTCCGTCTATGCGACGCTCGCCGAGCCGCTGCATGCGCACGCGGTCTGCCCGGACTCGGAGATTCCCGCCCGTGTGGCCGAGTTGATGGAGCTGGTCGGCCTCGCGCCGAGGTTCATGCAGAAATACCCGCATGAGTTTTCCGGCGGGCAGCGGCAGCGCATCGCCATCGCGCGCGCGCTGGCCCTGAAACCGCGCGTGATCGTGGCCGACGAGCCTGTCTCGGCGCTCGATGTTTCGATCCAGGCGCAGATTCTCAATCTGCTCGCGCAGCTCGTGCGCCAGATGAATCTCAGCCTGATCTTTATCGCGCACGATTTGTCCGTGGTGAAACACATCTCCGACCGCGTCGCCGTGATGTACCTGGGGAAAATCGTCGAGGTCGGGCCCGCCGTCGAAGTGATCGACCATGCTCGCCATCCGTACACGCGGGCGCTCGTGAGTGCCATCCCCACGGCCGATCCTGACAAGGAGCGCAGCCGCCAGCGCATCGTGCTCGCGGGCGACCCGCCGTCGCCGATCAACCCGCCCGCCGGTTGTGCCTTCCATCCGCGCTGCCCTCATGCCACCGCGGCCTGCAAGCAGGCCGTGCCGGCGCTCGTGAGGGTCGACGCTGCCCGCGAGGTCGCGTGCGTGCGCTGGCAGGATCTCTGAGGCCGGACCTCAGACGCCGCTGAAGAACTTCACGATGCGGCGCAGCGAGACGATCAGCCGGTCCACTTCCTCGCGCGTGTTGTAGAGATAAAAACTCGCGCGCGTGCTGCTCGGCAGCCCGAGTTTTTTCATCAGCGGCTGGTTGCAGTGATGGCCACCGCGCAGCGCGATGCCGTCCTGATCGGCAAAGGTCACGACATCGTGCGCATGGGCGTCCTTAAGCGCAAAGCTCACGAGGCCGGCGCGGGGTTGTCCTGGGCGCGGCCCGAGGATGCGGATGCCGGGCAGCTCGGCGAGCGCGGTCGCGGCATAGGCGGCGAGCTCGCGGTCATGGGCGGCGATGGCCTCGCGGCCCACGGCATCAAGGTAATCCATCGCCGCGACGAGCGCGACGGCGTCGGCGACGTTGGGCGTGCCGGCCTCGAAGCGTTCGGGCGAGGGTTTGAACTTGGTCTCGAAGAAATCGACCACGCTGATCATGCCGCCGCCGAGCTGGTACGGGGGCATCGCATCCAGCAGCGCCTTGCGTCCGTAGAGGCCGCCGATGCCGGTGGGGCCGGCCATCTTGTGGCCGGAAAACGCGAGGAAGTCGCAACCGATCGCACGCACGTCCACCGGTTGGTGGCCGATGGTCTGTGCCGCATCCACGACGGTGATCGCTCCGACTTTGCGGGCGCGCGCACAGAGGTCTGCGGCGTCGTTGACGATGCCGAGCGTATTGGAGCCGTGGCCAAAGGCGAAAAGCTTCACCTCGGGCGTCAGCAGGCGGTCGAGCGCGTCGAGATCGAGCCCGAGCTCTGCATCGCTACCGACGACGGGCACGTAGCGCAGGGTGGCGCCGGTGCGCAGGGCGATCTGCTGCCATGGCACGAGATTGCTGTGGTGCTCCATTTCGGTGATGAGCACGACGTCGCCCTTTTTCAGATTGGCGGCGCCCCAACTGGAGGCGACGAGGTTGATCGACTCGGTGGTGCCGCGGGTGAAGACGATCTCCGCCGGATCGGCCGCGCCGACGAATTTTGCCGTGCGCAGGCGGGCGGCCTCGTAGGAATCGGTCGCGCGCATCGAGAGCGCGTGCAGGCCGCGGTGGACGTTGGCGTTGTGGTTGAGATAGAAATCCTGCAACGCATCGAGCACCACGCGCGGTTTCTGCGCGGTCGCGGCACTGTCGAGATAGACGAGGGCCTTTCCGTTGACGTCCTGGTGCAGGGTGGGGAAGTCGGCGCGCAGCGCGGCCCAGTCGGGTGTGCTCATGGGTTATTCCGTGGAGGCGTCGGTGGGCTCGCTTTTGAGTGCGTTGAGCGCGGCATGCCAGCCGAGGGTCGCGCATTTGATGCGTGCGGGGAAGGAGTGTACGCCGGCAAACGCGGCGACGTCGCTGATTTCCTCGGGCGCTTCGCCGGTGGTCACGATGTGGTGGAAGTTGTCGAAGAGTGCCTGGGCCTCGGCCGCCGTCTTGCCCTTGAGCTGCGTGGTCATGAGCGAGGCGCTGGCCTGCGAGATGGCGCAGCCGGAGCCGTCGAAGCCGATCTCGGCGATGCGGTCGCCTTCGAGCCGGATGTACACGCTGCACTGGTCGCCGCAGGTCGGGTTGTCGCCGTGGGCCACACGGTTGGCCGTGGGCAGTTTGCCGCGATTGCGCGGGCGCCGGTTGTGGTCGAGGATGACCTGTTGATAGAGATCGGTGAGATCGGACATCGCGAAAAAGTGAGCGGACTCAATAGGCCTTAACGGCGCCGATTGTCCACCTAGCAAGTCTCATTCCCAGTATTCCGCCCAGCTGCTGGCGGTTTCGGTGACGCGCACGCGCTCCAGCCGCACCGTCTGGCGGACGGGATATTGGGGGGCCTGCTGTTGCATGAGGGCGGCGAGGGCGGCCTTGACGTGGTCGAAGACAAACCGGGCCACGGCCTCGCTGGTCGGATCGGTGTGCGGGAAGGGGATGATGCGCTCGCCGTACATCGCCTGATAATCGGCAAACTTCGCATCGTCGGTGTTGAGCGCCATGCTGTGGTCGAAGCGTTCGACGAACGCCTGCGCGGCGCATTTCACGGCCTTGAAATCGCAGACCATGTCGTGGGCGTCGAGCGTGTCGGCCACGAGCACGATTTCGACGGTGCGGCTGTGCCCGTGCGGGAAGCGGCACGCGCCGGGGTGCTTGCTGAGGATGTGGCCGCTCTCGACCGTGAAGCTTTTGGCGATGCGATAGGGCATTAGTTGAAACGGCTCTTGGAGGCTTCGACCTTGATGTAGTGCAACACCACCGGCGCGAGGATCATGCCGGGGATGCCCATCAATGTCTCGCCGATGATCAGCCCGAGCAGCGTCAGCCACATCGGATTTTTGATGCGGTCGCCGATGACTTTGCTGTTGAGGAAGTATTCCAGCTTGTGGAGGACGACGAGGAACACCAGCGACCACAGCGCGGTGTTGGGCGAGAGGGTGAAGGCCACGCCCACGATCAGCGTGTTGCTGATCAGATTGCCGATGATCGGCAGCAGCCCGCACAGGAAGGTCATCACGATGATCACCGGGATGTGCGGGAAGCCGTTCCAGAGCAGAAAGGCGGAGGTGAGGGTGGTGTTGATCGCGGAGATCACGATCTGCGCGCCCATCACGGTGTCGAAGCTGTGGTAGAAGGTTTTGAAACGAGCCCCCACTTCCTTCCAGACCGAGGCGTAGATGTTGTCGTCGATCGCCTGCTTCTCCGGCTCCAACTGGAACCGTGCATCAAGGAACAAACTCACCGCGACGACGATGCCGATGATCAGCGAGGCGATCGTGATCACGGCCTCCGTCGCATATTTGCCGATGTTGGCCAGCTGTTCGCCCAGGCTTTCGCCCACGAAGGCCTTTAACCCGGCGTAGTCGCTAAACGGGAGCTCGATGCCGTACAGCCGGGCCTGCTCCAGGATGGTCGGCACTGTGGTGCTCACGATCTTGGGGATGGCGACGTACGCTTGTTTTACGAAGATGAAGGCCCCGGTGCCGAGTGCGGCCACCAGGATGAGGAAGAGCACCACGGCCAGCGTCTTGCCGCGCCGGCCAAAGCGCAGTTTGCGCAGCGCAAAATAGGAGAACAGGACGGTGATAAACGGCGTCGCCAGGTGCATCACGCAGACGATGAGCAGCAGCAGCGCGATGAGGACGTAAGATATCTTGGTGGATTTGGTCATGGCCGAAGACCGCGAACGCGCGACACTCCACCACGGGCTCCCGACTGGCAAGCCCGCTTGCGCAGCCCGTGCCGCAGGGCGTCGCCAGCGCAAGGAGTTGATCCACGAATTGCAGGAAACGCCCTCCCGGATCAGGCGGTTTTCCGCGAATCACACGAAGGGCGGCGCCGATCCCAGCGGACACATGCCGGGTGCGAAAGTACTGGGGCGGCTTCGATAGTCTCCGGTCCATCTGCCCCAGAGTCGCGCAAGCATCCTGCTCCCGGATCGTAGGACACGGGCGCTGGACGCTCCCGCCACTTTGCCGAAACGGCGAGTCATCCGGCTGTCGTCCGTTTACTCCACTGGACTGGATGCGCTGGCGGACCAGTCGGGGATTGTGCGACGCGTCACTGCCTGTACCGTCTTTCGCGCACACCGGCCCTCGCCCCAATCATTTCCCCATGCCCGCTCCACTCCAGACCGAGATCGAATTCCAGCTCCCACGCGGCTACGTCGCCCCCGACGGCACCCTCCACCGCCAGGGTGTCATGCGCATGGCCACCGCGGCCGATGAGATCCTTCCGATGAAAGATCCCCGCGTGCAGCAGAATCCCGCTTATCTGACCGTGGTTTTACTGGCTCGCGTCATCAAGCAGCTGGGCACCGTCAGTCCCATCAATACCTTCGTGATCGAATCCCTCTTCACCGCCGATCTCGCCTATTTGCAGCAGGTCTATGCCCGCTTGAACGGCGGGGAACCCGACGCCGTCAGCGTCACCTGTCCGCATTGCGGACACCAATTTACGCCTGAGCCGGCAGAATAACGGTCCGGAGCCCGCGCCGGCGCCGCAGATCAGGCGGTTTT
>ENA-UOWO01007255-UOWO01007255.1-activated-sludge-metagenome-genome-assembly--contig:-NODE-7255-length-11024-cov-4.665147_pt1 | contig 11024 bp, 9 predicted proteins | sample MGYA00238148_ERZ761564 | MGnify/ENA primary metagenome ERZ761564 (study PRJEB28885, sample SAMN05720194) | activated sludge metagenome | isolation source: Anaerobic digester | place: USA...
AACATGGAGAATTATATCTCATTTGTGTGTATTTTCTTTTTTATTATATTATTTCTATAACATTCGAAAAAACTGTAAGGGAAATGGTTTTTTCTCCTGAATTAGGAATGTGGGTAAGTACATTTATTCTGATTCCGATAGGCATCTTTCTAACTTATAAAGCTGGAAATGATTCAATGAGAATAAGTCCGCATTTTTATTTAAAAATAACGCGTTTCTTTAGAAGAAAATCAAAGGAACAATGACAGAAAGACGGTGATATGAAGATTTTGATTCTAACTAACAAAATGCCTTACCCTCCTCGCGATGGAGGATCAATCGCAAGCCTTACTTTAGCAAAGTCTCTTCAGAAATGTGGAAACGATGTTGAAATACTGTCTATGAATACATCTAAACATTATTTTGATTTAGATAAATTACCGGAAGAGATTAGCTCAAAACTAAAGTTTTATTCTGTCAATATAAATACCGAGACTAAACTGATTAAAGCGGTGAGTAATTTTCTGTTCTCATCCGTACCATATAATGCTGCAAGATTTATCTCCAAAGATTATGAGAAAAAATTATCTGAAATATTGCAGAAAAATACTTATGATATAATTCAACTCGAAGGATTGTATCTATGCCCTTATATTGATACAATAAGAAAGTATTCGAAAGCAAAAATTTCACTAAGAGCTCACAATATTGAACATGAAATATGGACTAGAGCTGCTGTAAATGAAACACAAAAACTTAAGAAGATTTATAAGAAGAACCTTGCATCAAGAATAAGAAAATTCAAATTGAATTACATCAACAAATACGATTTTCTAATCCCAATTACTTCCAGAGATGGAAATCTCTACACTGTTTTTGGCAATACTATGCCTATACATGTTACACCAACGGGAATTGATTCTGACAACACATTATTGCAACAAGAATTGAATTCAAGTGAATTCCCTGGTTTTTTTCATATCGGAGCTTTGGATTGGATACCGAATATAGAAGGATTAACATGGTTTATTGAAAAAGTTTGGAAAGAATTTTCAAGAAAATATCCAAATTATGGATTTTCTATAGCAGGTAGAAATGCATCAACAGAATTTGAAAAATATCTTATTCAAAATAATATCAATTATGTGGGTGAAGTGGATAACGCTTCTGAATTTATTTCAAAAGGCGCTGTAATGATAGTCCCTCTACTTTCCGGTAGTGGTATGAGAATTAAAATCATCGAAGGAATGGCTGCAGGTAAAACCATAATTACTACATCAATGGGCACTGAAGGCATCAATACTACTAATGATGAAAACATCCTAATTGCAGATACAGCCGAAAGTTTTTACAGTCAACTTATCAGAGTTTCGAAAAGCAGGGAATTACATGGTTTTATCTCCCAACAAGCTAGAAACTTTGTAATAAAGAATTATGATAATGATAAAATTGCGACAAGTCTGACAGAATTTTATAAAAACAATATCAGTTGATGATTTTACTGCAAATATTATTCTGGCTAAACGTATTTATGGTATTTCATACTTATGTATTATATCCGATTATTTTATATATTTTAACAAAAACCAAGACTCAAAAATTAGAAAAAATCTCAGATTTTCCTTTAGTAACAATAATAATGTCGTTATATAACGAAGAAAGTGTTATAGCTAAAAAACTTGATTCTGTTCTAAGTTCAGACTATCCAATGGATAAAATAAATATTTTGATTGGTTCAGACAACAGTACAGATAAAACAAACAGCATTCTAAGTGACTATGCTAGCAGGTATTCAAATATTTCATTTACCGCATATACAGAAAGGCAAGGTAAATCCAATGTCGTTAACAGTCTGATTGATAAATCCGAAGCTGAAATTTTGATCATTTCAGATGCCAATGTCCTGTTTGCAGAAAATACAATCCGTGAATTAGTAAAAGCTTTCTCAGATGCTAAAATTGGTTTGGTGGACACGAATATGAAGAACACTGGACTAAGAAAAGAAGGAATTTCGATACAGGAGAAGTCATATATTTCGAGAGAAGTACTTATAAAGAACAGGGAAGGAATTCTGTGGGGAACAATGATGGGTCCTTTCGGGGGTTGTTTCGCAATCCGTAAAGGACTATATTCACCTGTACCTAAAAATTTCCTGGTTGATGATTTTTATATCTGTATGAAAGTTATTGAATCAGGATACAAAGCAATAAACGTTCTTGATGCTGTTGTATATGAAGATGTATCTAACAATCTTTCGGATGAATTTTTTAGAAAAGTCAGAATTGCTACCGGTGATTTTCAAAATCTGCATAAATTTAAACGAATGTTATGGCCTCTATTCAGTGGTTTAGGATTCAGTTTCCTTTCGCACAAGGTTCTTAGATGGTTTACACCTATGTTTATTATTTTCTCATATATAGCAGTATCGGTATTAGCTTTCAACTATTTGTTTTACTTGATAGTATTTTTATGTTATAGCCTCGTATTACTGTTGCCATTAGTTGATTTTTTACTAAAAAAATTAAAAGTAAACAATATTTTTTTTAGATTTGTAACACATTTTTTTACAATGAATCTGGCATTATTTATTGGAATGTTCAGAGCAATGAAAGGAGTTAAATCAAATGTCTGGAAACCAACAAAACGAAATCAATAGATCTCTTAATAGCATAGATGAAGCTATCGAAGATATTAAAAACGGTAAAATCATAATTGTTGTTGATGATTATGATAGAGAAAATGAAGGGGATTTCATTATTGCTGCTGAGAAAATTACACCTGAAATAGTTAATTTCATGGCTAAAAATGGCAGAGGGCTTATCTGTGCATCAATTCCTGAGAGTCGTTGTCATAAATTGGATTTGCAGTTAATGGTAGGTAAAAACACTGCACTTCATGAAACACCATTTACGGTAAGCGTTGATCTTATTGGTCAGGGATGTACAACAGGGATTTCTGCTGCTGATAGAGCAAAAACAATTTATGCTTTAGTTGATGATAATACTAAGCCAGAAGATTTAGGACGCCCCGGGCATATTTTCCCACTTATGGCAAGAGAAAACGGAGTCCTTCGTCGTGCAGGTCATACAGAAGCGGTTGTTGACCTCACTCGTCTGGCAGGGCTTAAACCCGGAGGTGCACTTGTAGAAATAATGAACGATGACGGAACAATGGCAAGACTTCCTCAATTGATAAAAATAGCGGAAAAATTCGGCCTTAAAATTATAACTATTGCCGACCTTATTAAATATCGTCTGGAATTTGATTCACTTGTTGAAAAAGGAGTGAAAGTTCATCTGCCTACAGAGTATGGAGATTTTGAAATGATTCCTTTTAAACATAAAACAACCGGACTTGAACATTCTGCATTAATAAAAGGCACTTGGACAGATGAAGATACTGTTATGGTGAGAGTTCATTCTAGCTGTGTCACCGGCGACACTTTCGGCTCTTACAGATGCGATTGCGGACATCAACTTCATGAATCTATGAAAATAATTGATAAGGCAGGACAGGGTGTGATTTTGTATCTTATGCAAGAAGGTAGAGGAATTGGATTGATGAACAAAATAGCTGCATATAAACTTCAGGAGAAAGGACTTGATACGGTTGAAGCTAACGTCCATCTGGGTTTCCAGCCCGATGAAAGAGATTATGGAGTTGGAGCACAAATTTTAAGAAGTCTTGGCATAAAAAAGATGATACTTATAACTAATAATCCCCAAAAGAAAGCAGGATTAAAAGGATATGGCCTTGAAATTTGTGGTATAAAACATATCGAAATTAAACCAAATAAATATAATAAGTTCTATCTCGAAACAAAGAAGAAAAAAATGGGACATGAACTTGATCTTAACGACTGATGAATGCAAAAGAAATGAATATTATATATATGGGAACACCTGCTTTTGCAGTTGAACCACTAAGAGTTCTTGTTAAGAATAATTATAATATTTCTGCAGTAGTTACATCAACGGATAAACCAGCCGGAAGGGGTTGTAAGATAAAGTTTTCTGAAGTGAAAGAATTTGCTCTTGAAAATAATATTCCGATATTACAACCATCAAATCTAAAAGACAATAATGTTGTCAATCAGTTGAAAAATTTCAAGCCTGATATTTTTATTGTTGTTGCATTCAGAATGTTGCCGGAAAATGTCTGGAAATTACCAAAACACGGCACTTTCAATCTGCATGCCTCACTCCTGCCCGACTACAGAGGAGCTGCTCCTATTAATCATGCAATAATTAATGGAGAAAAAACTACAGGCTTGACGACTTTCTTCATTGATAAAGAAATAGATACTGGAAAAATTATATTTCAGGAGGAAGTCTCAATAGAAGATCATGATAATGCCGGTAGTCTTCATGATAAGCTTATGATTAAAGGAAGCGATCTTATTATTAAGACGATTCAGGCCATTTCAACTGGAACGGTAAAAACTGTATCTCAGAATAAAATGCTTAAGAGTGAAATAAAATTAGCTGCAAAACTTACTAAGGAATTTTGTAAAATTGATTTAAACCAGTCTTGTGTTAAGGTACATAATTTCATTCGGGGACTTTCTCCCTATCCTGCTGCATGGTGTTTGCTCAATGGAATTGCTGATAATATGAAAATTTTTAAAAGCAATTATAAAATAGATAAACATGAGCATAAGACAGGAAAAATTATTTCTGACAATAAAAACTACATAAAAATTGCTGTTTCAGATGGGTATATTTTTTTAGAAGAACTTCAGATTGCTGGCAAAAAGCGTATGACTACAAGAGAATTTTTAAATGGATATCATTTCTCCGAAAATGCATACTGTTCTTAATTGTCAGTTTACCGAATTAAAAAACTGAAAAATAAATCAAACGATCGTAAGAACTACCTATTTCCCTATAATATAACAATAACAAATAATTATTTTCTGTTTGCTGATGACTACCTTCAAAAAAACTATGATCCGGCTTTTTTGAGGCATCCTTATCAACTAAAAGATACCTGTAATTATAATATCCTTGCTTAAGAAATAAGAGCTTTTCATAACACCTAGTTTCAATATTATACAGTAACCTGCTATCATCATTAATTTCGTATCCGGTAAGGTCACCAAATAAATAAATGTCAGCATTATTAATAGGTGTATTGTATTCAAGTTTAAAACTCACAATTGCATATTCAGATTGAATTTCTGGAAAATTTTTGTTTTCAAATCGGTTTGTTCTTATTACGTAGCTGCCATTTATATCATCTGAGCTTCTGTATGGTGAGAACATCTCCGACTTATCTTTAGTAAGACTGATATAATAGTATGGCTTTTTATATTCTATATTTTCCACTCTTTCGGAATTTAACTCCAGATTATTAAAATTGAAATATCTGAATTCGTTTGATGCATCAAAACAGGTTTTGTCATCCCATTCATATACAATTCTTTCATTGTCAATAAAACTGTAAGGGATATCAAATGCTGCATTATTCCATTGATAATTTTGCAATACAACAGGTTTAATTTCAGCTTGTGCATCATAAACCTCAATTCCTTTTCTAAAAACAGTGAAATCAAGTTTTTGATAAGCTTTGCGGTAATCACTAACAACACAAGGATTTACCCTAGCATCTACTTCGACTATACTTTCGTAAACCATAAATCTTTTTGTGATGAGTATTTTTATTTTATCATCGTTTTTCGAATAAACGACTAAAAGATAATTTCCTGATTTGGTTAATGTCACGTCTCTGTTTGGAATTTCGAGAGTAAAATGTGTATAAGGAACAAAAGTACTCTGCGATTCCTCGTAATCCAGAATTTCATTTTCCTCAAATCCGTCAGCATATTCAAAAAACATCAGTTCCGATGGTTTCCAATCATAGGTACAATGAATTATAGTATAATAAAAGCTCTCAACAGGAGATTCAATCTGATCAAAACCAAACAAAAGATAGTTATCTGAATTTAAATCATATACAGGATATCCTTCTTCCCATTCGGGTGGATGTAAGCGTACTGTTTTAAGATTTTTTTCATATACTTTATCTGTGCAAACAATACTATCGTAATCAATTGCATACAAGCTTGACTGGAACACCAGAAAAGCACCAATCATCAGTAAAAATATTTTGTTATGTGGCATAAGTATTGTTAACATTAAAATTTAATTTTACTAAGTAAAACATATTATTTAAATTTATAAAAAATTTCTATATGAAAAAATGCATTTTGTTATTTTTAGTGTGTTTGTTGCCATTACTCACTTTTCCGCAAAATATAAATTCAAAAGCGATTCAGATAACTAACAATCTTAATGCCAATTATGTAGAAGTTATAGGCACAAAGCTAAAAATCATACCACCTGCAGGCTTTGTTAAAAGTGATAAATATATGGGATTTAGCCATAAAATTGCAGGAGGCAGCATAATGATTACAGAAATTCCGGGTGATGTAAACCGCAATTTCATAGGATTTGATAAAAAATTCCTTATAAAATCTGGAGTTGTTGTTGAACAAGAGACTTTTTACCAGATTAACGGGTTTGACGCATTATTGATAAAAGGACAACAAGTCGCTTATGGCAATACTTACATAAGGCTAATGCTGGTTATTGGAGATATTTACAGGACATATCTTTTAAGTGCGTCAGTATTATCAACGTCTTCCGAAAAGCATATTGAAGAAGTCAAAACATCATTACTTGGAGTAATCTACGATCCTGACAAAAAATCAGATATTACAGACAGATTTGACTTTAGTGTTGATGTTAGTGGTACCATATTAAAAAAAGCTAATCTGATGTTAAGTTCACTCACTTATACGGATGATGGCAATGTCCCTTCAGGTACAAAAGAAAAAACATCAATGACAATAAGGTATTCGAAGTTGACCAAAGCAATAAGCGATGATGAAAAAAAGGTTTTATGTCAGAAATTGTTCGAGATGTATCCGCTTGACTGGGTTGCAGATATGAAACAGGAACCTAAAGCCATCACAATATCAAATCTTTCGGGTTACGAAATATATTCCATGGGGAAAAATAAAGAACTGTACAAAATGGAGCTTATATATCAGGTTGTTTTGTACGGAGCAAATGATTATTATGTGATTACAGGGATAACTTACGGCAAATTTGAAGAAAATCTCACACTATTTAAGAAAGTCGCAAAGACATTTAAACCTTTCAAATAATACTTCTGTTTTCTTTTATTATAAGTAACACCGGATAATACTATTTAATCCCCGCTTCTATTTCTCTATGGCATATTCTCACATTAATATTATATGATTTACGAATGTATTTTGCCATCATCTCAGCACAATAAACACTACGGTGTTGTCCTCCTGTACAACCGAAACTTATCATCAAAGAATTAAAACCTCTTTCAATATAATTCTCAATTGTCGGGCATACTATTTTTATTGCATTATCAACAAAAGTATCAATATCAGGATGTGCTTTAAAAAAGTCTTTTACTACTTTATCATTACCTGTTTTATTTTTATATTCTGTATAACGACCCGGATTCTCCAATCCTCTACAGTCAAAGACAAAACCTCCACCATTTCCGGTTTTATCTTCAGGTAAACCTTTTTTATAACTAAAACTACTTACAGTAACTGTAAATTCAGGGAATATTTGATTTTCAAAAACAGTTGTAACAGCTATTTCGTTTACAACTCTGTTTAATTCATCAAAAGCAGTTAATACAGGATTATTTTTGAGCAATATTCTAAGATTCTCAAGTGCAAAAGGAATACTTTCGATAAAATGTTGTTTCTTTTCAATAATCCCTCTTAAACCATAAGCACCCAAAGTTTGCAAAATTCTTATATACACATAAGAATAAAACCTGTTGTAAAAACTTTGTTTGTCAATACTTACATAAGAATTAAACTGTTTGTAATAATAATCCAGTAATTCAAGTTTTTTATCTTCTGGAATTGCTGCTTTTGCCTGATATAATAAAGATGCTAGATCATATTCAGGGGCTCCTTTTCTACCTCCCTGATAATCAATAAAATACGCTTTAGAATCTTTAATAATAATATTTCTGGCCTGAAAATCACGAAACATAAAAAACTTCCATCCACTTGATGAGAGAATATCGGCAAATCTTTCAAAATCATCCTGAAGTTTTTTCTCGTCATAAGCTATACCGCAACGATTTAAGAAATAATATTTAAAATAATTTAAATCAAAAAGTATTGATTGTGTATTAAATTCACTTATTGAATATGCTTTAGTAAAATCAATATAAGATGCCGCTTTAATCTGCATTTCTACCAAAGCAGAAATTGATTTCTTGTACAGACCTGTTAAGTAGTCATTAAATTTCTCTTTCTTATATTCCTTTATTACGATATCAAGTAATAATTCATCGCCTAAGTCTTCTAACAAGTAAGATGTTTTATCATCTGACACATAGAAAACCTCAGGTACATTTAGCTTACAATTTTTAAATACCTGAGTGAAGTATAAGAAAGTTTCGGCCTCTGCAATATTATCACTATAAACTCCGATTACAGTTTTTTTTCCTTTTATCAGCCTTAAGTAGTTACGATTTGAGCCAGCTTGCTTAATAATTGAATAATTTTCAGGTTTTGAGCCAAAACATTCATAATATAATTCGGAAAGAATTTGGAATTTGTCATTCATATTTCCGCATAATTTAGTAGCTCAAAATTAGTTGTTAATTTATTCGCAATTTAGGTTTAACGGATTATTTTTTAACCTTTAATTGTTATTATAAATAAAAACTTATCTATGGCAAAGAAATAACACCACAACACGAATCAGTTTCAGCACCGGTCACTGAAGATAAACAGTTATTTTCATTACGATATCTTAAAAGTCCAAGAAATGCAAAAACCACAGCTTCTTTAAAGTCTATAAGCTCTTTTTCTGGAATTATTATTTCGGTATTTGTGTTCTTTTTGATTTCTGAAATCAAGAAATCATTGTATGCACCTCCGCCAGTTATCAAAACGTTTTTCATACGCTTTAACACTTCAGCTATTCTAGTTGCTGTGTGCATTGTAAATGTAGCCATTATGTTTTCGTTTTTTTCAGATGAGTAACAACTCCACAAAGGGCTAATATATTTATCAACCCATTCGCGTGAAAGAGATTTAGGAGGTAGTGATTTATAGTATTCTATATTTTCAAGATTATCAAACAATTCCTGAATAATCTTACCCGAGGCAGCCATCATTCCTTTATCATCAAACAAAAAACCCGATTTACCGGCAAGTTCGTTCAAAACAATATTCACCGGTGAAATATCAAAAGCTATTCGTTTACCACGACTGTTGCGATATGAGATATTTGAAAAACCTCCAAGATTTAGACAAGAACAGAAATCCCCAAACAATAACTCATCTCCCACGGGCACAAGAGGGGCTCCCTGACCACCAAGGGCCACATCGCCGGTTCTAAAATCACTAACTACGGTTATATTGCACATTTTTGAAATCATTTCACCATTGCCAATCTGCAATGTAATTTTTTTTTCTGGCTGATGAAAAACAGTATGTCCATGAGAAGCAACAATATGTATTACACCATGGCAACATGCCTTAAATTCAATAATTCTTTCTGCACAAAACAGCGAAAACTCAGTATCCAGCTCTATCAATTCAATTCCACTCAATAAATATGAATTTTGTAATTTTTTACGCATCTGCACAGAATACTCAACAACTTTTGTTTTTAATATTTCATATGTCCATTCTCCTTCTTTTAATGTAAAACGACATAAAGCCATATCTAAGCCATCACATGAAGTTCCCGACATTAAGCCTAAAACATTATAATATTTCATCATTTTGCCAAATTATTCTTCAAAATTAGGATTTTTTAAACTTATTCTATATTTTAGCAGATAAATAAAAACAGAATTTATGAAAAGAATTATTGTACCTCTTGATTTTTCCAAAGAATCCATCAAAGGACTTGAATTGGCAATTTTATATGCAAATAAGTTTAATTCGGATTTACAGATGGTATATGTGCAGAGTAAAAAACCTGGAAAATTCAGCATTCAGTTAAAAAACCAGTTCGATTCTGCAATAGAAGAGTTTGAAACTATTATCCGCAAATACAAGAAAAAACTACATACAGGCTGTGATTTTTCATATATAATAAAATCAGGAAAAGTGCACGAAGAAGTTGCTCACCAAGCTGAAGCTTTCGATGAATCAATAATTATTAGTTCAACAAACGGTGAATCAGGTTTGACAGATTACATAATCGGAAGCAATGCATATCGAATTGTACAGGAAACAGATAGACCTGTTATAACGGTAACATCTGACAAATATATTGGTGATGTCAAAAAAATTGTATTACCAATAGATATTTCCAAAGAAACCCGAGAAAAAGTACCTCTTGTTGCAAGAATAGCCAAAGCATTTGACTCGGAAGTTCATATTATTAAAGTTACAGGTTCTACGAATGACGGAATTCACAATAAATTGAAGATGTATGCCACTCAAATAAAGAAGTTTTTTGATGAGCAAGGCATAAAATATCAATCTAGTTTGCTTGTCGGAGACAATATTACAGATTCTACTATTGAATATGCTAAAACGATAGATGCAGATCTTATAGCAATTATGACTGAACAAACTACCACAATTTCAAACTTTTTGCTTGGATCTTTCGCATACCAGATGTTGAATACCTCTCCTATTCCTGTTCTGAGTATTACACCTAAAGGGCTTTTTTTTACACACGGATACAGAACTACTGGAGGATAAAATAATTCTACAAAAGAAGAGTGATTTACTCTTCTTTTGTATGAGAACCTCATACATTTAATGCCATTTGATGAATTTAAATAATTCAAATACGGCAATTGTACATACTCATCAAAATTCATGATCATTTACAAATCATTAAGTATAACTTGAAATAATCATTATAATTTTATATTTTTGTCATAATTAAATACTATCTATTATGAAAAAAGTTAAAAACATTTTACTTGTTGGAATCATTGTTTTTGCAGTATTTTCATGTAATAATAAAAAAACAGAGCAAAAAGTTGAAATCAAACCTGCT
>ENA-UOWO01007261-UOWO01007261.1-activated-sludge-metagenome-genome-assembly--contig:-NODE-7261-length-11019-cov-6.181229_pt1 | contig 11019 bp, 9 predicted proteins | sample MGYA00238148_ERZ761564 | MGnify/ENA primary metagenome ERZ761564 (study PRJEB28885, sample SAMN05720194) | activated sludge metagenome | isolation source: Anaerobic digester | place: USA...
TTTTTTTGAGCGAGATTTAATGTTTGACAGCAGATAATTGTTCGCGGGCTATAGGTTTTCCCTTCAGTATTACCCAATTAATCGAATCGTAAGCCGTTATGTCTTCTAGCGGATTTTTGCTAAGCAATAACAAGTTCGCCACTTTGTTTTTTTCGATGCTACCAATCTCATCGCTTAACCCCATGCGTTGCGCGTTGCTAATCGTCATGGCTTTAAATAAGTCCGTAAGTGAAATTCCCATCTCTACCCAGCGATTCATTTCTTCGCGGCCATTAATTCCCGGAAACTGTGTGTAAAACGGGCCGCTAGGTGTATCGCTACCAAAAACTAATAAATCTTTTGATTTACTCAATGCGTTGCTGACAAAGTTGGCGCGTTGAATCATAGGTTGGTAAACCGCTTTCACTTGTTGGTATTGTTGCTCGGCAGTCATTGATGCAGCATTTTTAAAATAACCGCTCATCTCGTGTTTCATCCATTGCCCCGCATCTGATTGATACCAATTAATCAGTGATGCTGGCATCACATGCTTAACAGCGGGCTGCTGAAGAAAAGTAGGGTTGAATAATTCCTGCTCGCCGTAAATAACCTGAATGGTAGGCTCTACAGCGATCTTGGCTTTGATTAATCGATTCGCAATCTGGGTTAGTTCTGCGTTGGTGGTTTTTGCATCGGCAATCCACATTCCATGAACGAGCATATCTACACCTGTGTTGAGTGCGAACTCGTAAGATTCTCGCGAATTGCCGTGTAAAAACACAGGCAAGTTGTGTTTGTGTGCCGTGGCAACTAGCTCGCGTATTATTGTCTCGCTAGGAACAGGCAAATTTTTCATCTTGCCGAACCCTTTTTCGTAAAATACTTTGATGCAGCGCGCGCCATCCTTTTTGCCGGCCGCTACGAGTTTCGCTGGCGTATGTTGGTCGGCGTCCGCAATCGGTATTGCATCGTGCGAGTGTCGATCATGCAAATAATGGCGAGTCACTTCGGGGGAATTCTGAACAGCCTCGGGCAAGTTGGCGAGAGGATAGCCGTGAGGAATCATCAGTGGCGCGCAAAAATAGGCCTGCGGAGCGAGCGGTTGGCTATTCCATTTAGCCATAGCTTCCCCCGTATTGGCCAAGTCCAGTAAGGTAGTGAAACCGGCGTAGAGGTAGCTTTTGGGAATTTGGGCAACAGCATCTTTGTAGATTTTTGAGTTTTCGCGCTCGTTGTCGGGCAACATCAACCCGGGTATATCGCGCAAGTGAACATGGGCATCAATCAAGCCAGGAATCAAATATTGTCCCTTGCCATCAATGACCTGCTCGGCGCTAAATTCTTGCGAGCCGATAGCGCGAATGCGCTCTTGCTCAATAAGCAAGTTGACGGGCTGCTTGCTCACTTGGGCGTTGGCCGTGACAATATGGACATTGCGAATGAGCAGGCTTCCCCTGTTGGCTTGGCCAGCTTTTAAAGTAGAGTCGGCTGCTTCAGCATGTAAAGCAAATATTGCGGGGAGAGCGAAGGGGATTAATAAGTGGCTAAATTTCATCTCAAGCTTCCTGATAAAGTGAATGACGGAAGCCAGATTTTGCAAACAATAAGCACTGCGAACGACCTCAAGCGCGATTGAGGACATTAAAACCGCTAAACTCGCTCAAAAATGAACAATAAATATTCAAACAGCTCGTTATTGCAATCTTAAGGAATCGGAATGCAGCAAAGCATTAACCATATCTTTTTATCCTCAGGGATTATTTGCCTGCTATTAGCCTTAGGTTTTTTGACGTCCAAAAAATTACAGGTGCTACCAGCGCGTTTGTTAGGCATCAATTATCTGATCTGCGCTACCCAGAATTTTTTAGCGGTGTTCGCACTAGGTTTTGGCTGGGACTTGGCTTCGTTGCTAAGGGCAAGCATTGCAATGACGGTAGGGCCTGCTGGGTACTTTTACTACCGCAGTTTGGTTGAAGGCGAGCGAGTCATTAGTTTTCGCTGTCTCCTGCATTTGTTACCTGCGGTTCTGCTGGCCGTACTATGGGTTTCTCGCTCCCATCTGTTATGGATGGTGGAGTATTTGATTATCGCTAGCTTTGCCGTCTACCTGCTCCTTACCTTCAGGCTGCTAATGGGCGGCAAGCAAAGCCTGCAACATTTAGCGCAATACGCCAGTGCCGCTTATCGCTGGTTGATGGTTGTGGCTGCCATCATGACGATCAATTTGATTATCGAGCTATCTATTGCGTTGGAGCTGCACATGGGTGTTGCACTGCGCGACTCTGTGGCTTTAGTGATCGGAGCCGGAGCCTTCTTACTATTTCACGCAGCAACCTTATTCCTCGTCATCACCCGCGCCCCGCTAATGGAATGGATGCACGCCCTGCAAGATTTGCGGCTCACCAAAACCAAGCCCATAAGCGATGCCGAAGCGCGCGACATCTTCGAGCGATGGGAGCGCGTTGTCACCGAGCGAGAACTCTACAAGCGCGAAGGCGGGGTAACCTTGGAGCAAGCTGGGCGAATTCTGGTGATACCTGCACGACAAATCTCCCAAGCTATTAACCGAATCTACGGTGGCAGCTTCTCGCAATACCTCAACGATTGCCGCGTTAAGGCCGCGCAAACCCTGCTGCGGGATAACCCCGATATGCCCATCACCACCTTAATGATGGAAGCTGGGTTCAGCACCAAATCCAACTTCAACAAAGAGTTCCTGCGCGTAACCGGATTAAGCCCCAGCGACTATCGCAAACAGGCCGAAGCCGCTACGCCAGCGCAATAGTTAACCTTTTGATTCGCCTGAAATAATGGAAGGAGGGCAAGGGATCTTTTCCTTGACACTCCCAAAGCGGCTGCATACAATGCGCCCCGCTTCAGGACGAAGCCCAAGCAAGACCTTGGGGCTATAGCTCAGCTGGGAGAGCGCAACACTGGCAGTGTTGAGGTCAGCGGTTCGATCCCGCTTAGCTCCACCAAATACTAACCCGCTAAGTCCTTGTATTTAGCGGGTTTTTTATTGCCCGCTACATTTAACTGCCTCCTAGTTTCGCGCACTGAAAAACCTGTGTGCGAACTATGTGCAGAACCTGTTACCGATCCTTGTTCTTTCTTACTCTTCAGCGATTTCTGCCAAAGCCTTTTTGCCTCTAACTCTGCAGGCTCTCCGGTTGATTCTTTGAATTTAAAGTCAACCGGCACTGATCCTACTTCATCATGCGTATGACGCAAATGTTCGAGCTCCAGATGCGCATACCGCTGAGTTGGTTTCATAGATCCGTGTCTAAGAGCTTTTGAGACTTCATAGAGCGATCTTCCCCGTTGTACCAGCCAGCTAGCAAACGTGTGGCGCAAGTCATGTGGTCGAACATTCGGGCACCCAACTTCCTTTCTCAATGTATTGAAAGCAGTTTTTACATCCTTAATGTTCAGCTTGCCCTTGGATTTTGGATTGGGAAAGAGCCAAACAGTTTCAGGATAATTGCTAGCAATATATTCAAGGCGCCGTTGAATTGCCTTCAGTGCCTCCGCATTCAAAGGCGTAGCAGTTCGTTTCCTTCCTTTTTGCTCGCTTCTCTTCAAATGAATACATTGATTATCGAAATCAATTTGAGAAAGCTTACAGCCAAGAATTTCACTTTTCCGCATGCCTGTATGAATCGCTAAAATGAAAAAGTCAAAAAGATGCGGCGCATTAAAAGGTTGATCGCTCCGCCGTTGCAGCGCATCTACAAATGCTTGGGCTTGCTCATATGTAAGATGATCTGCTTCAAACTCCTCTTCCGGGGGGAGTCTGCCTTTTACGGGATTCTCGATGTCCCACTCCCACTCTGATCTGGCATAAGACAATGCTGAACTGAAAGTCGATAACCTCCGACGAATAGTGTTATTTTTTAGCTTCTCTTGACGCCAAAGACGTTTGCAATCGGCTATATCTTTCCCACCAATGTCGTTGATTATCCGGCCACCAAAAACCTTTTTTAACGCTGTGATGTTGAATATGTCGGCTGACCCAGGGTCAGTCTCATTAATCCAGCCAATCATCAACTCTTCAAAAGTGAATTGCGGTCTATCCAGTTTGCCCTCTTTCCATGCGCGCCAGTGATCAGTCTCTAATTCAGATGCTTTAAGCTGCGCTATCTCTCTATATTCCGAGCTTTTCGGGATTTTAAGAGAGCATCTAACGTCGATTCCAGTCGGATCTTTGTACCTCGTCCAATAATAGGGCGAGTTTTTGCGGGTATAGATTTTTGCCATTGGTAAGCTCCTGTCTTGTACCCGCCATCCTGTGCATGTTTATCGTAAGGGGTGGATGTCAAACTAGCAACGTATTCGTAGACAGAAAGTGGATCTATCCTTGGTTTTTTAGGGATGGGATATATCCGGCGAATTTTTCCGGCTTTACACAAACGCATGACGGATCTCTCGGAAATTGGATTTTCAATAGTTGATCCAAGAAAAGTCGCAGTTTGTTCATATGTCCAAAGCCCAAGTTTATTATTATCGTTTGTCATAGGCTTAAAGTTTAATCTCCGCTTTAAGAAAAACGCATCGCTAGTTTTAAACAAGAAAAAGCAACAGTCACTTTGCTTTTCTGTTTGATGGAAGAGATGCTTGCGTCTTTTTCCTTACTAATTTCTACTGACTATACGTATATAAACGTTAATTTCAAGTGGGGTGTTTTTTTAATTGCATAGGTCTAATTAATTAAAAATATATTCAAAGGAATATATTCTCTGGTGAGCGCAATGACCAATAAAAATACACGGCAGATAATGAGCTTATTAATCGCTAATAATTCATGTCCAAAATTGTATATTTAAAAAACACCCATCTTTCACTCAGTTATACAAAGGTTATTACGCAATATTTTTTATACAAATAAAGTCTAAATGAAGCTTTCATTTTCTTTGGTGCGGCGACATTTCTATTCGTTGGGTTGTGCGTTGTTAGATAGCTTTTGATAAAAAATGGAGCTGGCCGACTGGTCGCGTGTTGGATCTTTGAGTTAATATGTCGAAGATATATAAGGATGTGATTGGCCGAATGAGCCACAAAATAGACAACGCCGGATTCGCGTTTGATTTGAACAATAGTTTTCTATCGCCTGCTTTTATGGTTTGTCAATGTCAATGTGATTTTTTGAATTGCGACGGTGCTACGTCAAATTTGATATGATTTAGCTCTCTTAATTTAACGCCTTGAAGCCACTATAAATACTATGCGAAAGTCGATTCCTACCATTTTAGAAACCAAGCAGCTTCCGCACTTTGCTTATTTAGAGCGAGATAAAATTACTGTTCCGGTTACAGCTGAAGATTTTGATACGGCTGTTAAGCAAATAAAGGCAGCAAAATTAGTTGGCTTTGATACTGAATCAAAGCCTGTGTTTGAGAAGGGCGCAGTGAATGGGGGACCACATGTCGTGCAGTTCGCAACTCAGGATAGGGCGTATATCTTCCAATTGAGTAATGTTGAGCGCCATAACCCCTTGGTGTATTTGTTAGCCGCAGACGACATTAAAAAAGTCGGCTTTGATCTGGCATCAGATCGTAAATTACTGCTAAAAAAATTTGGTGTCTCCCCGCGTAGCTTTGTAGATCTATGCCCTATGTTCAAAAGGCGAGGTTATCGCAATACAGTAGGTGTACGAGCCGCCGTTGCCATTCTGTTCAATCAGCAATTTTATAAATCAAAACATACGACTATGTCAGACTGGAGCAATCCACTGCTCTCAGAAACACAAATTAGCTGTGCAGCTAATGATGCCTATGGTGCGTTGTGCGTGTATTTTAAAATACTGAGCGATGCAGAAATTGTCGCGTAAATATTTTCGCCTCTGCACAGGCCAAAATAATTTCGTGTAATTCGAGGTAATTGACAAAATAATAAAGTTGAAGTGAGTCTTCGCAAAAAATCCGCGGTACGACTAGTTACAAAGTAAAGTTGACATCAAAACGTACATAACTTTAAACTCACCCACATCCATCTCGTAAGCACAAAAAACTCACCGATAATTAGCCATTGGAAGGTCATCTGTCAGTTGCAATTCCAAAAAAGTCACCCTTCGAGAAATTTCATTGAGCTCAATGCTGCGTACAGTTTTATGCGCAAGCTACATCATTCATTGAAGAATACTCACTGGAAATAATTGGGGGTCCGTTATGTGCCCAAAGCGGATGTTCGCAAAAAATAATCTTCTCTTGATACCGCAGATTAAAGTGGATGTTCGATATGGCCTTTTAAAGGTAGAAAACTTAGTATTTAGACGCCTACCTTCTAGAGAAATAACGCAAATGAATAAAATGCTACCATCAACTTAAAATCATGATATGTCACGGCAAACTTCACACTTTCTAACTGTTGGCATAAACAACATACCATCCATCTACTGAAGTAGAAATTTTTTGAAATGTGCCGATGGTGTATTTTCAAGCATATTGCCACGACAAATAACGTAAAGATTTTTGTAGGGGGTGATCCCTTCAATTTTAACGCTTCTTAGTCGACCACTCTCGCACTCATCGACCACAGACGAAGAGATCACCAATGAAATACCCAAGCCTGCCTGTACTGCCCGTTTAACCGCCTCTGTGCTTCCAAGCTGCATAGATACACCAATAGAATCTGCCACGCTTCCGAAAAAATGCTGTAACAGACGCCCTGTGCCGCTACTTGTTTCTCCCCCCAGCAATTTCTCTCCCTTCAGCCAATCTAATGGAATACTCGCCAATTTGGCCCAAGGATGCTCCACCGGCACAATCACAGCTAGTGCTTCACTTCGCCAAACGCATGCATCAAATCCCTCTCGTTGATCCCACCATTCCATAATGGCCACATCGACTTCAAAGTTTTCCAGTTTTTTCACAATGGTAAGATTATCGCCAATGACTACATCAAAATTGCAAGTTGCTGTTTTCTTGAACCGCCTCAAGTGCGGTGGCAATACATAGATGCCGATATTCGAGCTCGCGCCTATTACAAGACGATTTGTGTCGAATAATGCGCACGCTCTGGATCCGGTGCGCACTAGGTTTTCCGCATAAGGCAAAAACACTTTGCCTTCCTCTGTGAGCGTACTACCTGCGTTGTTTCGCACAATCAGATTGACACTCAGCGACTCTTCTAGGCGCCTAACATGCTGAGTCACAGCTGACTGTGAGAGCCCTGTGTGCTTGGCTGCTTCACGAAAGCCACCCCGATTCACGACAGCCAGAAAAGTAACTACGCGTTCAAGATTGATCAATTAACGCCTTCCAAAATTGGATTATTGATAGCATCGGATGGCCTTTGGCCGGTCAGTGCCTGTAAGATATTATTGGCTGCTAGTTGCTCGATTTCGAAACGCACGTCGTCGACCGCAGACCCCAAATGTGGGGTGAAAAATGTTTGCGCTGTATTGGTCAGTAACTCCTGCGGAATAGCTGTTGGCCTATCAACACGGATCCACTCTTCCAATTCGAAAACATCTGCCGCATAACCCGCCAATTTTCCAGATTCAAGTGCTTCGGCAACAGCTAATTCATCGACAACTGAACCACGACACGCATTGATCAAGTAGCTTCCTGTGCGCATTGTGCCAATTGTTTCTGCATTCAATAAGTGCAAAGTTTGCGGCGTCATTGGCAGCATAGGTACAACAAAGTCACTGCTACTTAATAATTCATCGAGACTCACCTGTCGTGCATTCCAGGCCTTTTCCTGCTCTTGATTCAAGGCGATGTCATCGCAATAAAGCACCCGCATATCAAAACTCGATAGGCGCTTCGCAATCGCTCGCCCGACCGCACCCATACCGATGATTCCGAGTGTGCGTCCTGTTAAACCCGTTCCGTATAGTTCCGGTCTCCACCCGTTAAATCCGTGAGTTCGGATACGGCGATCCCCCTCGGCCAGATGGCGAGTCAGGCCAAGAAGCAATCCAATTGTCAGCTCCGCCGTTGGGATGGTCAGAAGGTCCGGCACGATGCTGAACCAAATACCACGGCGGGTACAAGCATCGACATCAAAGTTGTCATAGCCTTTGAGTGCTGCACCTACAATCTTCAATTTAGGGCAGGACGCAAGAAAATCATCATCGATACTGTCAGGCATGAATACCATCAGTGCGTCAGCATCCTTTGCTCTCTCCAGCAATTCTGCGCGCGACATAGTATCGCGGGTCATGTTGGGAACGACATCCGCAACAGATTGTAAATAATCGATAATTTCAGGATGAACCCAGTGGGTAAGAACTATTTTTTGTTTCATGTGTATACCGGATTTTTTATATGGGTTAGCTACTTGAACTTGCGACGCAAGAATGAACTGAATGTATCAACTAGCGTCACCATCCCAAGAATGACCAGCAATATCGCGGATACTTCTTGGTATTGCATAAGACGCAGCGATCCTATCAACTCGAAACCTATACCGCCGGCACCGACCATTCCCATCACCGTTGAGGCGCGAAAATTGTATTCCCACCGATAAATCGCGGTGTCGGCCATTTGCGGTAATACTTGCGGAAAAATGCCATGAAATATCACTTGTAGCGGGCTGCAACCTGCGGCCTGCGCAGCTTCAACTGGTGCTTGATCTGTATGCTCAATCGCTTCCGCAAAAAACTTAGCGATCATGCCGATTGAGTGCAGGCCTAATGCCAACACACCCGGCAGTGCACCAAAGCCGACAGCTGCCACGAAAACTATACCCATAATAAGCTCAGGAACAGATCTCAACACATTTAACAGAGCACGCGCAGCCTGATAGACCGCTGGATGTGGACTGGTATTGCGTGCAGCCAAAATACCCAAGGGCACGGACAAAAGCACAGCGATGGCGGTTCCAGCAATACTCATGGCTAAGGTATCGAGCACTGGCTTGACCCATGCTCTCCACTCACTAAAGTTGGGAGGGAACATCTCACCAATGAGACTAACAAGACTTGGCACGCCTTCGCCTAAACGCTCACCATCAAATAGACCAACGTAATACCAACATCCGACGACAATAGCTAAAATCAATATCACATACCTAACTACTCGATTCCAGCTTTGGCGCTGCTCTGACAATATGGCTTCGAAGTTCGTATTCATTGTAGAGACCTCAAAAAATTAGAACTTGGAAAAATCTAGCTTTAGCAAACTACCTAAATCACGCACGACATCGTAATCCTTATCTGTTGCAGGCCCGAATCCTTCAGCCTTGAATGGTTTCAACACGTTCGGATCTTTCAAATCGAGGAAGGCAGCACGAATTTTTTCTTTAAGCTCTGGTTTTAAGTTAGAGCGCATAGTCCATGGGTACTGAGGAAACGGTTTTGACTCCACTAAGACCTTCACTTTGTTTAGATCGATCAAGCCGCTCAGAACGAGCGATTCGAAAATGGGCTTGCTCAGACCACCGGCCTGCGCGTGTCCATTCTGAACTGCCATCGCCACTGCATCGTGAGCGCCTACGAAATGCTCCTCGTAATCCGTTTCGGCAAATAATCCTTTATCAGCAAGCATTGATTTGGGGATCAGGTGGCTGGATGTAGAGGCCTTGTCACCCCAGGCAACGGCTTTTTTCTTGATATCTGTGATGTTGTTGATGCCCGCCGCCTTATTCACAATTAGCACTGACTGATAAGTTGTTGTGCCTTTTTGTTGCATTGCTGCAAATGGTTCAATCTCACTTTTCTGTTTGGCCAATACATAAGACAAGGGCCCAAAATATGCAAGATCAATACGACCGAACCGCATTGCTTCAATCATTGATGAATAGTCAGTGGTAACAATAAGCTCAATCTTTTTGCCCAGAGCTTTTTCAAGATACATCTCTAGAGGCTTATTATTTTTAATGACGGTTGATGCATTTTCATCAGGCAAGAGAGCAACTTTTAATGTGCCGGGGTCAGGATTAGGTGCGGCATATGTGACACTACCTAAGAGGCTAAACGATATTAGAGCCAGTACAGCGAATAGCTTTTTCATGGTTATTTCTCCTCAGTTCTTAAGTTAAACAATGGTTATGAGTAATATTTGGAATGTTTGAATTCAATTGCGCTTTTTGTTCATAGAGTTCAGTTACATGCGTTTGTGTCAGAGCCGCTGGTATTGCATCGAACACAACCTTGCCATGAGCCAGACCGACGATTCGGTCAGCATAGCGTTTAGCGAGATCGACTTGATGTAGGCTGACTACAGCGGTTATGCCGTCTTCTTTGCATATCTGGTGTAAGAGCGCCAAGACTTTGTTGGCGGTTGCTGGATCAAGGCTTGCCACAGGCTCGTCTGCCAAAACAAGTGCCGGTCGCTGCGCTAATGCCCGAGCTATACCCACGCGTTGTTGCTGACCGCCACTTAACTCATCCACTCGTGAGAGTGCTTTGTGAAGTAGCCCAACGCGGTCAAGGCTGTGTAATCCAATAGATTGATCCTCCTTCGATAGAGGAAAAAGAGTACGAAGCGTCGAGTGATAACCTAGTCTACCCATTAGCACATTTTGCAAAACAGAAAGTCGACCAATTAATTGATGCTGCTGGAATATCATGCCAGTACGCCGACGATGCTCTTGCAATATTTTTTTGTCCGACAATGAACCTAACATTGCAATGTTTATATTGCCGCTAGTGGGTTTTTGCATCAGGTTAAGACAACGGAGCATTGTTGATTTGCCTGCACCAGAGGCACCGAGCAACACTGAAAACTGTCCCTGTTGAAACGTGAGTGAAGTTGGATGCAACGCAATCATTTGTCCGTACTGGACGGTAATATTTTGAAGTTGAATCATTGCTGCCAGACCCTCGTTTTTGTAATCAATCTTTATTTTTGATTACGAAATCAGATAATGAGGTGAGCATAACGACTCAATGTTACAGTTTTATTGCGAGCAATTAGCAATCGCACTCAAACGCTTGGCTATAAGACTTCCAATTGGTATGCAGTGAGGCGCCGGTAATTGGCGGAGCTAGCTGGGAGGGGTTTAGCAGGATTTTAAGGCACACCCTGGCGTCCGCTTCTGGCCGATGCTGTTGAAAAACTAAATTGACCAAGGCACCATCATTTGTTCAAATAG
>ENA-UOWO01007262-UOWO01007262.1-activated-sludge-metagenome-genome-assembly--contig:-NODE-7262-length-11019-cov-5.524535_pt1 | contig 11019 bp, 13 predicted proteins | sample MGYA00238148_ERZ761564 | MGnify/ENA primary metagenome ERZ761564 (study PRJEB28885, sample SAMN05720194) | activated sludge metagenome | isolation source: Anaerobic digester | place: USA...
CTATCATCATAAAAACAAAATCCTTTCTCTAGTTGACCGCACTACAAAGCAAGCCCGTAGCATGGTAGTTGACGACCTGAAAACCAAAGCCTTGCTGCCTATCCTGCAAGCTAATATCGCTCAAGGTGCTAGCATCATGACCGATGAAGCTGGCCAATATGTCAGCCTGAAAAACAGCTTTGCTAATCACTCTTTTGTCCGCCACGGCCTTGGTGAATATGTAAACCGTGATAACAAAAGCGTTCATACCAATACCATTGAAGGTTTTTTCTCAGTGTTCAAGCGTGGCATGAAAGGCGTGTATCAACATTGCGCCCACAATCACCTGAATCGCTATATGGCTGAGTTTGACTTCCGTTATAACAATCGCGTTTCGCTCGGCTTTAGTGACTCGGAACGCGCTGAAACTTTGCTGCAAGGTGTTATTGGCAAGCGTCTGACTTATCAAACGATTAATTGATGAATACCCATGGAGGAAACATGGAAAGAAAAAACGAAAAACTTAAACCGGATGACCCCGAACAATCCAAACGTTTTGAAGAAACAGCGAAAAACGTTGGAGCTGTTTTGGATGAAAAAAAATTCGAAAAAGTATTGAAAGCTATTATTCCTAGCCCTGCTCGGAAATCTTCTTCGAAATAGCGGCTAGTTCACCAGGGTAATCCAACTCTTTAGTCACATCGTGTGGCCTAAGCAAAGCCGTTAAGTCTTTGCGGAATGGCTTTCCAGCATGGCGGTCTCTGACGTAACTCCCCCATAGCCAAGCTAAGATATCGGCAGCTTGCAGCGGCACAAATTTATTTTTCACGCCAAAGGTGTGTGAGCTATAGCAGGAAGCCTTCTTTATATCTGGATTTTCGAATAGCTTAGCAAGCCCATTATTCGCATAGTTTTGATCGCGATGCCCAGCTTCGAAAACATAGGCAACTTCGCCAACATATTCAGTTTTGCGTATCCACTGCACTACCATTGCCAAGCATGCGGTCAGGCCGATGGTGTATGGGCTAGTTGCCCCCTCTGACTCCACTGGCTTTAATAATTCCGAATACTCAGTATTTGAAATACTTACGGTGAACCCAATAGCGGTTTCATTCCGTATGATTTCTATTGCCTCGGTCTCTGCTGCAATGCGTGCTTCCTTAGTTAAGGACTTGAAAGCTTCAGCCCCATGAGCACAGTCGACCATATGAAAGGCGTCGAGACCGTACTTGGCAAGCATCCGCGCCCACTTAGATTCAAAAATTGGAATTCTTTCGGCGTGCAAAACATATCCGGCCAAGACAAGCGATTTTGCGCCTTGGTGAGACCAGCTTTCATCTATGTATACGGCGGCAAAACTCAAGACATAACCTCCATCTGGAAGCAGGAGCCGAGTTAAGAATGAAGTAAATCCGGCATGGTTAATCATGACGCGCCGCCGATGGGTACGTCAAGTATAATATAGCCTTTTAAATGCCTGAAAAAGCCCGGTCAGGGTTTCCACGAGGGCATTTCCCCGCTATAATCTCCGGCTCCCCGGCGGTCTACTTAACAGTTAGTCGCCAATTCACCTCAAGAAAGTAGAGCAAATTACCATGGTCAAGATTCGCCTGGCCCGCGGCGGCGCCAAAAAGCGTCCCTTCTATCACGTCGTTGTGACCGATCAGCGCAATAAGCGCGACGGTCGTTCCATTGAGCGCGTGGGTTACTACAACCCGGTCGCCCAAGGTCAAGAAAAACGCGTTGAACTTAATCTTGAGCGTATCAAGCATTGGGTTTCGCACGGCGCACAATTGACCGACAAAGTCAGCGTGTTGTTTAAAGAAGCTGGTAAGGCTTCGGCCTAAGCTTTTCGCCATTGAATAATGGCGAGTCCAATGAATAATCCAGAGCGCCGCATCCTCGTAGCCAGGGTGGTCGGCGCTTTTGGCGTTCGTGGCGAAGTGAAATTGCAATCGTTCACCGACCCGCTAAAGCAAGTCCTGAAATACCAGCCCTGGATTCTTGTACATCAGGGCAAGGAAACGGAAGTCGGCGAGATCCGTGCCCGTGAAACCAACAAAGGCCTGACAGTATTTTTCCCCGGTATCGAAGATCGGGATGCCGCCGAAGCAATGACCGGCGCAGAAGTCTGGGTGCCACGTTCACGTCTCCCGGCCCCGAAAGCCGGTGAATATTACTGGATCGATCTCGAAGGCATGCAGGTGCACAATCTGGAAGGCGTCGATTTCGGCAAGGTCTCGCATCTGTTCAATAACGGCGCGAATGATGTGATGTTCGTCCAGGGCGACCGCGTGCGTTTACTGCCGTTCGTGATGGACGATTACATCAAGAGCATCGATTTCGACGCTCAAAAAATTATCGTTGATTGGGATGCCGACTTTTAATCGATACGGAAGAAACCATGCGTATTGATGTCATCACCTTGTTTCCCGACTTCATTGCCCAAAGCGCCGGTATCGGCGTAGTGGGGCGCTCGCAGGAGCGCGAGTTGCTGACAGTGAAAGCCTGGAATCCGCGCGATTACGCTACCGGCAATTATCGTCGCGTCGATGAACGCCCGTTTGGCGGCGGCCCCGGCATGTTGATGTTGAACGAGCCGCTGACCGCCTGTCTTGAAGCCATTCGTGGTGATTCCGAAATTCCTGCCAAGCTCATCTACCTTAGTCCGCAAGGACAGCCGCTGACGCAAGCCAAAGCCAAAGAGCTGGCCTCCGCCGAACGCCTGATTCTGATGTGTGGCCGTTATGAAGGTGTGGATGAGCGTTTTATCGAGCGCAATGTCGATGAAGAAATTTCGATCGGTGATTACGTTCTGTCCGGCGGTGAACTGGCGGCCGCCGTGATAATTGATGCGGTGGGTCGTTTGCAGGATGGCGCTCTTGGCCATGCCGATTCGGCTGCCCAGGATAGTTTCGAAGATGGTTTGTTGGATTGCCCGCATTACACGCGGTCTGAGGCTTGGGGTACCGAAGGCGTGCCCCCGGTGCTTTTATCCGGCGATCATGCCGCGATTGCCAAGTGGCGCCGGCAACAAAGCCTGGGCCGGACCTGGCTGAGAAGGCCGGAATTGCTGGCTGGCCGCCCATTGAACAAGGCCGATGCGGCCTTATTGGTCGAATTTCAGGCCGAACACCTGAAAAAAGTGAAAAAGCCCTAGCCAATCAGGCACTTTGACCTTTATAATGTGCGACTCACTACGGCTGTACTGACGCCAAGTGCTTACGAATTCTTACCTAAAACTACTTAGTTTGGTGCAACCATGAACAAGCTTCTCCAACAATTTGAAACCGAGCAAATGCAACGCGAGTTGCCGAAATTCGGCCCAGGCGACACCATCATCGTTAACGTCAAAGTTAAGGAAGGCAATCGCGAACGCGTCCAGGCTTATGAAGGCGTTGTTATCGCCATCAAGAATGCCGGTATCAATTCCGCTTTCACGGTGCGCAAGATTTCGCACGGTTTCGGCGTAGAACGCGTGTTCCAAACCCACAGCCAAATCATTGATTCGGTTCAGGTCAAGCGTCGCGGCGACGTACGTCAAGCCAAGTTGTACTACTTGCGCGATCTGGAAGGCAAAAAAGCCCGCATTAAAGAAGATCTGTCTGCAGCGAAGTAATATTGCTTGCATGAAGTTTCGAAAAAGCCACCTACGGGTGGCTTTTTTATGTTTTTCGGATGGCGATCGGCACATTGCGCTCAATCATTGCCGGTTTAACATGTCGGCATGATTAAGGCGAAAGCAATCCTCGCTAATTATTTCGCTTGCTCGATTCGTTCAATGGGTCGAAGTTTTCACGTGTTCGTATTCTGGATGGTCATCTCCGGATGTTGCATCGCTGCCGAATTGCCCGGCGAGTCCAGCATTTCAAGTTTTGCAAATTATTCGCCGCTGGCGGGAACCGACGAAATGATCCGGCGAATAATGAGCCCGATTGCTGCGGATCGCATTCAAGCCTACTACCGCAACAATGCACAAAAGCTACCGCAACAAAGCATTTTGATCGAACAGGAGCGCTTCGATTTTTACCTGCCCTCGGGTGCTGTTCCAGACGCTGGCTATGGCCTGATGGTTTTTATCGCTCCCTACGATGAGGCTCCCATTCCATTTGCATGGCGAAAGGTTTTAGATCGCCACGGCATTATCTATGTGGCGGCACGCAAATCGGGCAATGACCACAATATGATCGGTCGCCGCATTCCGCTGGCATTGCATGCCTATAAAAACATCATGAAGCGATTTCAAATAAATCCTGAACGCGTATTTGTTTCGGGGTTTTCCGGCGGATCAAGAACTGCCATGCGGGTCGCGCTGTATTATCCGGATATCTTTCGTGGCGCCATCCTGAATTCAGGCAGCGATCCGTTCGGCACCGCCGGAATATCAGTGCCGCCGTCCGATTTGTTCCAGTTGTTTCGCGCTAGATCCCGTATCGTTCAGGTGACCGGTACCGACGATGAATTCGTAAAACTCGAAGATTCCAAAATGAGAACTGCAGCCAGCTCCTTTTGCGTGCAACATGTCTACATGCAGCCGATGAGACGCACCGGTCATGCCTTGATGGGTGCCCAGGCAATCGACAATGCGATCATGCGGATCGATTCGGTGTCGGCGGCAAGCGTAGAAACCTCCGATTGCGAAACCAGAATGCGGAAAGATATCGATCATGGTCTCGCCCAAGTCCAAAATTATCTCGATCAGGGCCTGAACAAAAAAGCGGGTGAAGAACTTTCCTTGCTTGATGAGCATTACGGCGGTCTGGCGGCACCGGCTTCGGTCGAGTTGGCCAGAAAACTACTTGCGATCACGAACAGTAAAGAGCCATGATTTGAATGATGAACAGCAGAAATTCAGCATCGCAGAATTCAACCGACAAAGCCGGAGCTTCTCAAGGAATACGGATCGATCTTTGGCTTTGGGCGGCTCGTTTTTATAAAACCCGCGCACTGGCCAAGCACGCGATAGAAACCGGCAAGGTCGAAATGTCGGGGCAAGCTGTGAAAGCTTCGCGCCTGGTAAAAATACGGGATCAACTGCGAATTACCCGTAGTAATGAGTTGTATGAAATCGAGGTGCTGTCGATAAGCGAAAAACGTGGAAGCGCGAGTGTCGCGCAAACCCTTTACCTGGAGTCAGAACCGAGTCGCCTTAAACGCGAGGCCGAACGGGAGCGTCGCAAAATGGAAAATGCCGGTTATCAGGCGCCGCCGACCAAGCCCGACAAACGTGCACGGCGCTTGATCAATGCGCTGGGCGATCTCGACATGTTGTAGGAGCGCCTTCAGGCGCGACAGAACTGCGCTATTTGTCGCACCTAAAGTCGCTCCTTCGCAAGCTGCTTTATTTCTTCAAAAATCCGGCACCCAGACTCAGCATGTCGGAAAAATCGACATCGCCGTCGCCGTCTTTATCCAGTACGGCATTCATCAGGCTTCCGGCCAGGCCACCTTGTTGGGCAACCGCATGTTTTTGCTGTCCGAGCGCATTGCCAAGTTGTGCCGGTGACCAGTTATTTTGTGCCGTTTTTTGGGCCAGAATCTGCATCACGATGGGCGCAAGAATGGCGAGCAATTGATTCGCTCCCTGACCACCCAGTCCGGTGGCTTGACCAAGTCCTTGTGTAGCACGCTGCTGTTGTCCGCCGAAGACATGACGAAGAATGCTTTCGCCGTCACTCGGCGCCGAACTTGAATTGCCGTTGCCCATCACCGCGCCAAGAATATCGCCTAATCCGCCTGCGTTGCCGTTACCCATGACGGCGCCGAGCACGCTGCCCAAATCCAGGCCGGCATGGTCGTTTTCGAGTGCCGAATGCAAGGCTTGTGCCCCTTCCGGCTGGCTGGCATTTTTACCCATTGCACCAAGCAGCAAGGGCAGGGCCGCCTGAATGGCGCCCTCGGTTTGCTGCGGATCAGTGCCCAGTTGGTTGGCGACTTGCTCGACCGTTTTTGGCCCCAATGCGCCAAGTATGGAATTCAGTAAATCATTGCTCATGACTTTCTCCCTGGATGAATTTTCACTATATCACGGGCAAAATATCATTAGCCAAGTCTCATTCGACAGGCTCACTGCATGACAGTCCGGCACTGAATCGGGAGAAAGAAATGGATGCGCAAGCTATTGGCGGTTCGTGTTTATGTGGTTCGGTGGCTTATGAAATCATGCCGCCGTTTATGTTTTTCCAATATTGTTATTGCTCGCGGTGCCGAAAGAATTCCGGCTCGGCACATGCGGCCAACATCATGATGGAAGCCGCGCAATTTAAATGGTTGCGTGGTGAGGAAAACATAAAGGTATTCAGGATGCCGGATGTTCGTGCCTTCTCCACCTCTTTTTGCACCGTTTGCGGTTCGGCACTGCCCTGGCTGACGAAAAACGAAAAATTTTACATCGTACCTGCCGGCGGATTGAACGATGATCCGGATGCAAAACCGGACCGGAATATTCATTGGGCGTCGCGTGCTGCCTGGTACGTGCCTGAAGGCGAATTGCCCTGTTTTGAGGAAGCTTCCACCTAAGTTTTTTTCTTATTCTGCTTCCGTGTCCCGGTGTTCGCCGGGAACAAGCTTGTCTTGCAAAAAAATCAATTAAGCAGTTTCAACCGATACAAGGCTTCCAGTGCCTGCTTCGGAGTGAGTTCATCGGGGTCAATCGCCGCCAGCGCATCATGTACCGGCGACGGTTTCACGAATAATCCCATCTGCTGTGGTTGTTCAAGCGTGACTGGCGACATTTCGCTAGCGTGCGATGGCCTCGCTTCAAGTTCGGCGAGCGTGCGTTTTGCATGTGAAATAACACTGCGCGGCAAGCCCGCGAGTGCCGCCACCTGCAAGCCGAAACTGCGATTGGCCGGTCCTTCTTTCACCGCATGCATGAACACCAGTTTGTCGCCGTGTTCGATGGCGTCGAGATGCACATTGGCAATGCCGCTATCCTGCGTGGCGAGCGCCGTCAGTTCGAAATAATGCGTGGCGAACAGGGTGTAGGCGCGATTTTTTTCGGCCAGATGCTGCGCGCAGGCTTCGGCGAGGGATAAGCCATCGTAAGTGGATGTACCGCGACCGATTTCATCCATCAGGACGAGGGAATTTTTCGTCGCATGATGCAGGATGTAGCTGGTTTCCGACATTTCCACCATGAAGGTCGATTGTCCGCGCGCGAGATCGTCACCCGCACCGATGCGGGTGAGAATACGATCTATCGGCCCGATGACCGCTGCGCTGGCAGGCACGTAACTGCCAATGTGTGCGAGCAGAACGATCAATGCATTTTGTCGCATGTATGTCGATTTACCGCCCATATTCGGACCGGTGATGATCAACATGCGGCGGTTTTCGTCCAGTTGCAAATCATTCGGTTCGAACGGTTCGCTGCGCACCGCTTCGACGACCGGATGACGACCGCGTTCGATATGGATTTCGGGTGCATCGGACAATTCCGGACAGGCCCAATCCAGTGCCTGCGCGCGTTCCGCGAAACATGCCAGCACATCGAGTTCGCTCAATGCCGATGCACAGCGTTTGAGTGATTCAAGATTTTCGTTGAGGGCATCGAGCAGGTTTTCATACAAAAACTTTTCACGCGTCAGAGAACGGTCTTTTGCAGACAACACTTTGTCTTCGAAGTTTTTCAATTCTTCGGTGATGTAACGTTCGGCACCCGTCAATGTCTGTCGGCGTGTGTAATGCGTCGGTGCTTTCACCGACTGACCTTTGCTGATTTCGATGTAATAACCGTGCACGCGGTTGTAGCCGACTTTCAGGGTCGGAATGCCGGTCTCCGCTTTCTCGCGAATTTCCAGATCAATCAGGAATTGGTCGGCATTGGTCGCCAGTTCGCGGAATTCATCGAGCTCGGCATCGTAGCCGTTTGCGATCACGCCACCATCGCGCAGCAAGACTGGCGGTTGTGGCGTGATCGCAGACTTCAGCAGCGACGCCTGCGCATCATGCTGTCCGCATTCATCGAGCAATACTTTCAAGCGCGGCGAATCGAGCGGAGCCAGTGCTTTTGCCAGATCGGGCAAGGCAAGCAGGGCATCGCGTAGCGTGCTCAAGTCGCGCGGTCTGGCCGAACGCAGCGCAACCCGCGCAAGAATCCGCTCGATATCTCCGAGTGCCCGGAATTGTTCACGCAGGCTTTGGTCGCTGCGGGTTTCGATCAGCGTTTTTACCGCATGCAAACGTTCGCTGACGACGACACGATTCTGAAGTGGACGATGAAGCCAGCGACGCAATAATCGTCCTGCCATCGGCGTGACGGTGGAATCCAGAACGCCGAGCAGCGTATGTTCGATCTTGCCGTCGGTTCGTGAATCAAGTTCGAGATGGCGACGCGTTGCGGCATTCATCGCGATGCTGTCGTCGGATGATTCCAGCACGATGTTCGACAGATGCGGCAATCGCTGTTTCTGCGTTTCTTCAACATAGGCGAGCAGGGCACCGGCGGCACCAATCGCCAATGGCCTGTTGTCGATACCGAATCCGCTTAAATCATGCAGCGAGAAAAAACGCAGTAGTTGCCGGCGACAGGTGTCGCTATCGAACAACCACGGCGCACGACGTCGGATGCCGGTGATGGTTTCCAGAAATGCCGGAAGCCCGTCTTCATCGGGAATCAGGATTTCCGCCGGATCCAGTCTCGCAAGTTCAGCTTGCAGTGCATCTTCATTGGCGACTTCATTGACCAGGAAACGGCCTGCCGACAGATCGGCCCAAGCCAATCCGAAGCCTTGCTTTCCGCGAGAGATCGACAGCAATAAATTGTCGCGACGTTCCTGCAGCATCGCTTCATCAGTCACCGTTCCCGGTGTGACGATGCGAACCACTTTGCGTTCGACCAGGCCTTTCGCGAGTGCCGGATCGCCGATCTGTTCGCAGATCGCGACCGATTCGCCCAAGGCCACCAATCGCGCCAGATAACCCTCGGCGGCATGGTAGGGAACACCGCACATCGCAATCGGCTGTCCGGCGGAATTGCCGCGCTGGGTCAATGTGATATCGAGCAGTCGTGCCGCCTTGCGGGCATCGTCGTAAAACAGCTCGTAAAAATCGCCCATGCGGAAAAACAGCAGAATGTCCGGATATTCTGCTTTCGCCGCAAAGAATTGCCGCATTAGTGGTGTGTGTTGGCTGGTATCGGCTTGACTCATGATTTACGTCGACAGCATGGCTTTCGTCGGCAAGGCCCTCTATTCTAATGGAATGAACGACATCACCCACGACAAAATGGTTTACGACGACAATAGCCTGCACTTGCTGGCCGAGCAGGTAGGCAGTGCGCTGAAAGCCGCCCACCTCAGTCTGGTGACTGCCGAGAGCTGCACGGGGGGCTGGATTGCCAAAATGATCACCGATATTCCCGGCTGCTCGGACTGGTTCGAGGCCGGCATGGCGGCTTACAGTTATGAAGCCAAGCAAGCCCTGCTGGGCGTGCGGCCGGAAACGCTGATGCAACATGGTGCCGTCAGCCGCGAAACTGCTATCGAAATGGTGTCCGGCGCCATGATTACTTCGGGTGCGAGCATTTCGGTAGCCGTCACCGGTATTGCTGGCCCCAGCGGTGGCACAGAGGATAAGCCAGTAGGCACGGTCTGGATTGCATGGAAACGACGTGGCCGTTATCCCGATGCCGAAGTGTTCCATTTCGATGGTGATCGCGAGGCAGTTCGCCGCCAGACGGTGGCCCGCGCCTTGCAAGGTGTGTTGAAGCTGACCGAGTAAACCACTGGCCTGACAAATAGCCGATCTGCGTTTACTCCACATGTTGTTTTGGTTTTATTCCCAGGGAGTGCCGCATGTCTGCAAAACATTTCAAACCGATTTACCTGACCGCGCTGGCCGCCGCCATCGCCGTCATGCCTGCTGCCAGCCAGCAAAACAAAGCCCCGAAAACCCAGGTCTGGATTGATCTTGCCACCCATAGTTTTGCCGGTATGCCGGATATGGGCGGAATGGGTGGTTTAGCGATGAACATGTTCGGCGGCAAGCGCGGCAACAACACCTATGGTGCCACTCGTTATGGCGCGGCCCCTGGTCAATACATGGACATCGCCCTGTTGAACACGCTGAAACCCGGCGTTCCGGTGGAACAATCCATTCCTTCGGGTTTGAAACTCGGCAAGAGCCTGACCTTGCTGCCTTATAAGGAAACGCCGACAAGACCGGGCGAGCCGGGCACACCAGAGGCGGGGGAAATCCGGGACTTCAAGGTGCGTATCCTGATTTACTGGGGCTGCGGCAGCACCATCCGCAAGGGCCAGCCACGCGTGATCGAGATGAGCTCGCAGGACGGCAAGATCAAAGCCAGCGGTGCGATGCAAGGCCGCTATATTCCCGATCGCACGGCGAAGATTGGCCCGGGTTATGTCACGTGGCCGAATGAAAAAAATCGCCAGAATGTTTCCAGCGATGCTTCCACGGTCGGTGAACATGTCATGACCGGAGAAAGGATTCCCGAGTCGCTGAAATTCCAGCTGGAAAACAATCAGGACTTCATGCCGAAAATCAGTTTACGCAGTGCCGGCAATCTCGATAGCGGCATCACCTGGAACTGGCAATCCATCAGTCAGGCGCGCGGCTATTTCATGCAGGCGTTCGGTCAGCAAGGTGATGCCACCGTTATCTGGAGTAGCGCGGAAACCGCAGATGCCGGTTCTGGCATCATCGATTATTTACCGCCAACCACCGTCGATAAATGGATCAAGGAAAAAGTATTACTCGCCCCGCAAGTTACGAGCTGTGCGATGCCAAAAGGTATTTTCGAGGCAGCCAAAGGCCGTAACGAAGGCGGCAGTGGCGGCATGTTGCGAATGGTGGCATTCGGGCCGGAAACGCATTTCGTCTATCCGCCGAAACCCGCCAATCCGAAAACGCCCTGGGACCCGGAATGGAATGTTCGTGTCCGCGTGAAATCCACCACCATGACGCCGATTGGAATGGATATGTCGGGAATGGACGAGCAGGATGATGAAGACAATAACGATGGCAAGCCGAAAAAGAAAAAGAATCTTCTGAAAAATATTTTCGGCGGTTGATTCA
>ENA-UOWO01007263-UOWO01007263.1-activated-sludge-metagenome-genome-assembly--contig:-NODE-7263-length-11018-cov-9.906139_pt1 | contig 11018 bp, 10 predicted proteins | sample MGYA00238148_ERZ761564 | MGnify/ENA primary metagenome ERZ761564 (study PRJEB28885, sample SAMN05720194) | activated sludge metagenome | isolation source: Anaerobic digester | place: USA...
GGGGCGTGCGGGCGTTGTTCGCTGGTCTGTCCGGTTCGGTGGGCGCGCACTCTGTTCAGTTCAATGTGCGTCGCGATGCGGCTGAGGGCTTGGCTCCAAAGGCGACTGGCTATGCAGGCTACGGCTTTCAGCTCACCCCGGACTGGAAATTGATTGGCAGTGCATCGTCTGCGTTCAACCTGCCACCTCTGGGCTATCTGTACGACCCGTACTCAGGCAACGCGGCACTGCAGCATGAAACGGCCCGCTCGGCCGAACTGGGCGTGCAGTGGACGCAAGGCGGACAGGTGGTGCGCGCTACGGTGTTCAAGACCCATATTTCAAATCTGCTGCAATACGACTTCTCAACCTCCACATTCAACAACGTCACGAATGCCTCTAACAAGGGTTTGGAGGTGAGTTACAGCGGAAAAGTAGCTGGAGCGGACGTGCGTAGCAGCCTGACATTGCAGGACCCGGTTGACGAAGGTACTGGCCAGCGGCTGATCCGCCGGGCGCGCACCATGGCATCACTAGGCGTATCGTTGCCGCTGGGGCAGTGGATTCTGGGTGGTGACTTGCGATACACCGGGGCCCGTCCAGACACACCAACCCATCCAGCGCTGTCTGCCTATACGCTGGCAAACCTAACGGCGCGCTATACGCTTACTCCCGCGATTGCCGTTACGGCGCGTCTGGAAAACCTGTTCGACCGCCACTACCAGACCGCCTACGGATACAACCAAGCCGGCCGTTCGGCCTATGTGGGCATCGTCTGGAATCAGAAATAGGTTGATGCGACATGACGATGCGTTCTGCGATCCCTCCTGAAGCCTGTGCACTCATGGCCCCGGTCTCCTGGGGGCCTCAGCGCATCGTCTGCCTGACAGAGGAAACGACTGAGTGGCTCTACCTGCTGGGTGAGGAGCACCGCATCGTCGGCATTTCAGGCTACACCGTGCGGCCACGCCGGGCGCGGGATGAGAAACCACGGGTGAGTGCTTTTACCAGCGCCAAAATGGACAAAATTTTGGCACTGCAACCTGACTGCGTATTCGGCTTCTCTGATATGCAGGCGGACATCGCCGCCGGGCTGATTCGTCAGGGAGTGCAAGTTACCGTTTTTAACCAGCGCAGCGTGGCAGAAATATTCTCCATGATGTACCAGGTAGCTGCCATGGTGGGGCAGGGACATAAAGGCCTGGCACTGATTGAAAGCATGCAGCGGCAACTGGCGGTCATTGAGTCTGCCGCAGCAACCCTGACGCGACGCCCCAGAATCTTCTTTGAAGAATGGGACGAGCCGCACATCAGCGCTATCCGATGGGTGTCCGAGTTGATGGGCATTGCGGGTGGTGATGATTGTTTCCCCGAACTGGCTGCGCAGTCACTGGGCAAAAACCGCATCATTGCAGACGGTGCCGAGATTGTGCGGCGCAACCCAGACATCATCATTGGCTCCTGGTGTGGCAAGAAATTCCGGCCCGAAAAAGTTGCGTCGCGTGCCGGGTGGGAGAAAGTGAATGCGGTCAAATGCCAGCAATTGTTCGAGATCAAATCAGCGGACATTCTGCAGCCCGGACCGGCGGCGCTGACGGACGGAGTGGCGCAACTCCATCGCATCGTGACGGAGTGGAATCGCACGCATGGATAAAACCTTGAAACTCGCCCGTAGCGAATTGATCCTGGGCGGTCAGCGCAGCGGCAAGTCGCGCCGGGCTGAACTGCTGGCGCGTGAGTGGCTGGCCTTGTCGCCTGTGCACCATTCCGTGCTGATTGCCACGGCGCGGTCCGGGGATGACGAGATGCGTGCACGCATCGCCCGCCACCGGATTGATCGCAGCCAGCGGGTGCCTGGCATGCGCACGGTAGAAGAACCTCTGAAGCTCGCCGAGGCGATCCAACGACACAGCGGCGCTGACACGCTGGTGGTGGTGGATTGCCTCACGTTGTGGCTCACCAACTGGTTGATGCCCGCAGGGGCTGAGACCAGGAGATTTGGAGAGCCGAATCAGACCTCAGAACTCGCCAACAATGCGCAGACAGCTATGCTTTTGGAAGCAATTTCCGGTGCATATGGTCCGATTGTGCTGGTGAGCAATGAGATTGGCCTGGGCGTGATTCCCATGGGGGCGGAAGTGCGCGATTTTGTCGATACCCTGGGGCGACTCAACCAGGGGGTGGCACAGGTGTGCCAGCGCGTAACGCTGATGGCCGCGGGCTTGCCGTTGACGCTGAAATCCCTTTCAGGACAGGGCGGCACATGAGCCAGATGCCACAATTTTTCGCACGGTTGACCGGTTTGATGCTGCTTTTGGTATCTGCGGCTGCTCAGGCACTGCAGTTGACTGATGACCGTGGCATTGTGGTGACGTTTGCCCAATCCCCGCAGCGTATCGTCAGTGTTTTGCCGTCCCTCACCGAGACGGTGTGCGAGTTGGGTCAATGCCATAGATTGGTGGGGGCCGACCGGTACTCCAATTACCCTGATCGTGTGCGCACATTGCCAAAGGTTGGCGGCGGGCTGGACCCCAATATTGAGGCGATCATCGCTCTCAAGCCGGATGTCGTATTGCTGGCTACGTCGTCACCTGCTGCGACTCGTCTGGAGTCGCTGGGCATCAAGGTGGTGGCACTTGAACCCAAGAGCTATGCCGATGCCCGCCGTGTGCTGGAGATCGTCGGCAAGCTGCTGGGCGTCGCGGACGCGCAGCGCGTGTGGCGGGCCATGGATGCCGGCGTGTCAGCGGCGGCACAATCCATTCCAGAAAAAGCCCGCAACGCCCGTGTTTACTTCGAGGTCAACAGCGCACCCTATGCGGCCGGCGAATCCTCTTTCATTGGCGAGACGCTCACGCGACTGGGTGCACGCAACATCGTGCCGGCGGCTTTGGGGCCTTTCCCCAAAATCAACCCCGAGTTTGTGGTGCGCGCCAATCCTGATGTGATCATGGTGGGTGATGCTACCTTCGCCGGCATGGCGCAACGCCCTGGCTGGGCCGGTATGCCGGCCATCAAGGCGAAGCGCATATGCGTCTTCACGCCTGAACAGTCGGACATCATGGTGCGGCCCGGCCCGCGCATGGCTGAAGCTGCTCGCCTAATGGCCGAATGCCTGAAGGACAAGGCGCCGTCATGACCGCGCACAAAGTCAGCTCCGTTGGCATCCTCCTCTTGCTGCTTTCAATCGTGCTGTTGTTCATTGGCGTAGGCGTGGGCAGCACCGGGCTGGAAAGTGTTTTTCATCTGAGCCAGGATCCGGTTGCCCTGCAGATCGTCATGGACATCCGGGCGCCGCGAGCCAGTGGCGCGTGGTTGGCTGGCGCCTTACTTGGCCTTTCAGGTGCGGTGGCCCAAGGTTTGTTTCGCAATCCACTGGCAGATCCTTACCTGTTGGGAAGTGCTTCCGGGGCGTCGCTGGGCGTGGCGGTAGTGATGGCATTGCTTGGCACGACGCCTTTTGCGACCGAGTGGTTCATCCGTCTGGGCCTGACCAGCGCTGCCTTCGTTGGCGCTGTGGGGGCTGTGCTGCTGACATTGCTGCTGGCACGCGGTGTGGGGCACACGCTGCGTCTGTTGCTGGCGGGGGTGGTGGTGGGCGTCGTGCTTGGCGCGCTGGGGCAACTCATCATGATGATGCAGCCCGAGGTCATGCTCTCCATGCAGGCTTTCGTTTTGGGCAGCACCAGTTTTGTGGGCTGGGCCGCCTGTGCCGTGATGGGCGGCGCCTGGCTGATTTGCTCGGTGGTGGCCTGGGCCCTGAGCCCGGTTCTGGACGGCCTCTCGCTCGGCGAGGCCACAGCCGCAAGCCTGGGTCTGCCGTTACCGGGTTTACGCGCCGCGCTGATTGCCGTGCTGGCGCTGGCAACTGGCACGGCGGTAGCCCAAACCGGATTGATCGCCTTTGTCGGTCTGGCGGCGCCCCATCTGGTGCGCTCGGTTGTCAAGACCACCCACCGTCGCTTCATCCTTCTGTCCAGTTTGATGGGCGGCGTGTTGTTGCTGGCGGCAGACACGCTAGCGCGCTGGCTAATTGCGCCACAGGAGTTGCCAGTGGGCGTGCTGACGGCTGTGCTGGGCGGCGGCTATCTGCTGTGGCTGATGCACCGGCGGACCACCCGGGGAGGTGTGCTGTGAAGCTGGACGCATTCGCTATCAAATCAATAGCTGTTGGCGCACATTCCATAAGAGCCAGCCTCGGAAATAGTGAGGTTCTGCACGGCATTGACCTGGATTTTCCCGCTGGCCGCTGGACCAGCATTGTCGGACCCAACGGCGCGGGCAAGTCGACGCTGCTCAAGGTGCTGGCGCATTTGCTTCCCCATGAGGGCAGGGTCACCTTGCTGGGCCAGCCCATTGCGGACATGTCGGGCCGCATCCGTGCGCAGCAACTGGCCTGGCTGGGGCAGAACGAATCGACTGGGGATGATCTGACGGTGCTCGACGTTGTCATGCTCGGGCGTTTGCCGCACCAGTCCTGGCTGGCAGCGCCCAATGCGTCAGACTACGCAGCCGTGGAGAAGGCCTTGGGCGCCACTCAGGCCTGGGAATGGCGTAGCCGGGCTCTGGGCCAGCTGTCGGGCGGAGAGCGCCAGCGCGTGTTGCTGGCTCGTGCGCTGGCCGTGGAGGCGCAGGTCCTCTTGATGGACGAACCTCTGGCCAATCTGGACCCACCGCATCAAGCCGACTGGTTGCGGCTCGTGCGCGATCTGGTGGCCGATGGAAAAACAGTGATCAGCGTCCTACATGAAATATCTATGGCCTTGCATGCTGATGACATGGTCATCATGACCAGCGGCTGCGTTACCCATCAGGGTACCTGCAGCGATCCGGCTACCCACCGCGCCCTGGTCGATGTGTTTGACCAGCGCATTGCCATTCACCCTCTGGGCAATCAATGGGTGGCCCTTCCAGCGACGGGATGACGCTATGAACCGACCAATGGTGACCGGCAAATGTGTGATGGTGTTGGGCACCACTAGCGGCGCTGGCAAAAGCTGGCTCACTACCGCGCTGTGCCGCCACTATGCACGCCAGGGCCTCAAGGTCGCGCCATTCAAAGCGCAGAACATGAGCAACAACGCGCGGGTGGTGGCTGGTGGTGAGATCGGCAGCGCGCAATATTTCCAGTCACTGGCAGCCCGTGCTGTACCCGATGTACGCATGAATCCGTTGCTGCTCAAGCCCGAGCGCGACACCCACAGCCAGGTGGTGCTGATGGGGCAGGTGGATGAAACTTTGTCAAAGATGGCCTGGCGTGGCCGCAGTGCCAGCGTGTGGCCGGTTATTGCCAAGGCTCTTGATGAACTGGTCGTCGAAAACGACGTGGTGGTGATTGAAGGGGCGGGTTCACCGGCCGAGATCAATCTTGCCAGCAGTGACATCGTCAACATGCGCGTGGCGCAACATGTCCACGCGGCCTGTTTGCTCGTGACCGACATTGACCGTGGCGGTGCCTTTGCCCACCTTTACGGAACTTGGGCGCTGCTGCCGGAAGATGAGCGCTCGCTCATCAAGGGTTATGTGCTTAACAAGTTCCGTGGCGACGCTTCCCTGCTGGCGCCCGCGCCGCAGATGTTGCAGGACCTGACCGGTGTGCCGACGGTGGCCACGCTGCCGATGTGGTGGCAGCACGGGTTGCCTGAAGAAGATGCCATGTTCGATGATCGCAGCACGACAGCAGGCGTTGTCACCCACACCGTGGCGATCATTGCCTACCCGCGCATCAGCAATCTGGACGAATTTCAGCCGCTCAAAAATATTCCCGGTGTGCGCCTGCAGTGGGTCCGCTCGCCTGCAGAGCTGGCAGGGCTGAACGCTGCGAAAGACTGGATCATCCTGCCCGGCTCCAAAAACACCAGTGGCGATCTGGCCTGGTTGCGCCAGCAGGGGCTGGACGCAGCCATTGCAAGCCACGCGGGGCAAGGTGGCGCTGTTCTGGGGGTGTGCGGTGGCCTGCAGATGCTGGGCGAGGCGCTCATCGACACCCACGGCATCGACGGCAATGCGCCGGGTCTGGGTTTGCTGCCCCTGGTAACGGTATTTGAGCCGGACAAGACCGTGCAGCATACGCAGGTGCGCTTCAATACGATCCTGTCGCCTGAAACGGTGACGGTCGACAACCCGTGGGCTGCACTGGCTGGTGTGAAGGTCGCTGGCTACGAGATCCACCACGGGCAGACGCAGCAGCATCCGGCCATGGCACAAAGCGGCGACGTAGCGCGTGTGGCCATGCCGAGCGGGCTGGCGTGGCAGAACGGCGCTGGCAATGTGTTGGGCCTCTATCTGCACGGCCTGTTCGAAGACCCCGCCGCCCTGCAAGCCCTGTTTGGCGCCAGCCTGAAGGGCGCGGTGCCAACACTCGATTCGGTCTTTGATGGCCTTGCCGACTTTATTGAACAACACTTCGAAACCGGCGTCTTGTCGAGCCTGATTGACTGAGCACCCGCTTAATTCGCCCACAGTTGTCCACCCACTGAGAACGTTATGAATACATCCCTTCCCATACTTGCCGATATCCGCAACACTGCATTTACCCAGGCACTGCAACAGAAACTGGACAACAAGACCAAGCCGCTCGGCTCGCTGGGTCGCATCGAATCGCTGGCCCTGCAACTCGGCGAAATTCTGGGTACCGAGTCACCGGCACTGAGCAACCCGCAGATGGTGGTGTTTGCAGGTGATCACGGTCTCACCGCACGCGGCATTTCAGCCTTCCCCAGTGACGTGAGCTGGCAAATGGTGGAAAATTTCCTGGCCGGTGGCGCGGCGGTCAGCGTGCTGGCTCGTCAAAACGGCATCAGTCTGACGGTGGTGGACTGCGGTGTGAACCACGATTTTCTGGCCGGTTTGCCTGCAGGCACACAGCGCACGAACCTGCTGGTGCGCAAGGTGACCGGCGGTGAGCAGGGCACGGCGGACTCATCTGCGCAGGCTGCCATGACTGCCGCCCAGTGTCAGCAGGCCCTTCAAAACGGGCAGGATGTTGTCAAAGGCTTGCCTGGCAATGCGCTGCTGTTGGGTGAAATGGGTATTGGCAACACGTCCGCTGCGTCACTGCTACTTGCACACCTTGCAGGTCTGGACATTGAAGTCTGTACTGGCGCTGGCACCGGTCTAGACGCACCCGCCGTACAGCGCAAGACGGCTGTGTTGCGCGAGGTTCTCGCTCGCCACCCTGATGCCCAAACGCCTCTGGATGCACTGGCTGCTTTCGGTGGCTTCGAGATCGCCACCATGGTGGGTGCCGTGTTGCAGGCTGCGCACGAGCGGCGCGTGGTGGTGGTGGATGGTTTCATCGCCACCTCTGCTGTGCTGGTGGCACACGCATTGCAGCCTCTGGTACTGCAACGCTGCGTCTTCGCGCATCGCTCGGGCGAGCGTGGCCACGAGTTCATGTTGCAGCACCTGGGGGTGCAGGCGCTGCTCGATTTGGGCATGCGTCTGGGAGAGGGGTCGGGTGGTGCATTGGTCTGGCCGCTTCTGATATCAGCCTGCGCCATCTTGCGTGACATGGCCAGTTTCGAGTCGGCCGGTGTATCTGAAAAATCAAGCGCCGAAACCAGCCCTACCTAAGTCACTTCGACCCGGTTGCGACCATTGTTCTTGGCGCGGTACATCGCAGCGTCGGCGCGGGCGAGCAAGGAATCGACCGTGTCGCCTTCGGCCCGGTTTGTGGTAATGCCGATGCTCACCGTTGGGCCGGTGGTTTCTGCCAGAGCCATTCTGATCCGTTCGGCCACAACCGTCGCCACATCAAGTGAAGTTTCAGGCAGCAGCACCACAAACTCCTCACCGCCGAAGCGCCCCAGCAGGTCGGCGCTTCTAAGATGCTGGTTGGTTCGTGCGACCAGTTGAACCAGCGCCTGATCGCCCGCCTGGTGACCCAACACGTCGTTGACCGACTTGAAATGGTCAATGTCAAGCAACATCAGCGACATCGCGCGCCCATGGCGCGTGCACCGTTCGAGCTCACGCTGGATCGCCTCATTCATGTAGCGGCGTGTGTAGGCATCGGTTAACGAGTCGTGCGTGGCGACATGCTCCAGCTCTGCCCGCAGCCGTTCGGTGGCCATGATGACCTGGCTGATGGCGCCAATCGGAACGAGAAAGGAGTACACCGTGATGTAGACCACGCTCGGAAGGGATGGGTCCATGACACTGGATCCCACAGGATAGAAGAACGTCGAAACAAGACGCATCAGGTGTATCGCAGTGGCGATTGTCAATATTACGAGCGTGGTCCGGCCTGCATACGAGTGCCTGCTTTTTTGATAAATCAGACTTCCCTGGGCAACAAAAAGTGACAGCATCACCACCAGATTCAACCGCAATCTGGACGAGTAGCTGGGGTCTACAAATAGAAACCAGGTCGAACCCAGCACCGCCAGGCATATCCAGATGACCCAAGGAAGCGGCCTCGGCGCAACGCCGAAAAACCGCTGAGTTCCCATGTAGGAAATATAGGCCGCCGCCATGTAGGTTATGGTGGGAAGGGTAACGGACAACAGCACAGGAATTTTCCCGACTGCCGTGAACAGCAAACCGGCGACCAATCCCAGCGCCATGCTTAGCGCCCACTCACCAAGCCCCTTTATTGCTGGCGGATAGTTGAGCCGCAACAGGTACAACACAACCGCCATGAAACCGCCCAGCGCACCGGTTAGCAGCAAGACGGTTCTGGGGTCAATGCCCGTCATTTGGATTTGGCAAAAAAATCGCAATAGGCGCTAACGCCGCACTGCCCGCATAGTGGCTTGCGCGCCTGACAAATGTAGCGACCATGCAGGATCAGCCAGTGATGCGCATCTACCAGGTATTCAGGCGGAATGCGCTTGAGGAGTTTCAACTCCACTTCCAGCGGCGTTTTGCCGGGAGCCAGACCGGTTCGGTTGCCCAGGCGAAAAATGTGGGTGTCTACGGCCATGGTGGCTTCACCAAAAGCCGAATTCAGCACGACATTGGCGGTCTTGCGGCCGACTCCTGGCAGTGCTTCCAGCGCTTCGCGGGTGCGGGGCACCTCACCACCGTGTTGTTCCACCAGGACCTGACAAGTCTGCATCAGATGCCTGGCTTTGCTGCGGTACAGACCAATAGTCTTTATGTACTGTTCCAGCCCGTCCTGACCCAACGCCAGAATTTTCTGCGGCGTGTTGGCCACCGCAAACAATTTGCGAGTGGCCTTGTTCACGCTTACGTCTGTAGCCTGGGCTGACAGCAGCACTGCGGCCAGCAGCTCAAACACGGTGGTGTACTCCAGCTCTGTAACCGGCTGGGGGTTGGCCGCTTTCAGCGTGGCAAAAAACGGCGCGATGTCAGATGCTTTCACATGGAAACTACGAAGTGGATATATCCAAAAATGTATCAGGAGATGGAAACCGCCCCTGCATCCAGTCCACATTGAGCTGAAGCTTTCCCATCACGTCAACTGGTAGAGTCTCCACTGCCTCCGGGCCGCAGCCTGGCATGTCGGCCAACAGTGCCGACAGGTGAATCACGCCCCCCAGCGGGCTGAAGGGTTTCACCATCATGGGTTGGGCGCAGGTTTCCAGACCACGCACCATTTCATCCGGAAATCTCCAGTGCCGGGCCAGTTCACCAGTCATTTCCCCTTCAGTGAAACCAAGCAATTTCAGCTCACGTTCCCAGCGCCAGCCAGGTGGGTGTGGGTCTGCTTCAATCTGTGCCATGCGATCCGGGTTTACCTGGCCAATCAACAATTCGCCCAGGCGCAACATCAGGCCGCAAAGCCAGGCCTGCTGGCGGTCCATGCCCAAGCTTCCGGCAAGCCACTGGCTAAAGCCCGCACAAGCCATACAGCTGTCCCAGAAAGCCTTGCGGTCCAGCCCCGCCACCATCGGAAAGGCCGTGTTCAGCCCGGCAGACAAGGCCAGCGCACGCACCTGTGACATACCCACCATGGCTACTGCCTCGTCCAGAGAACCGATCTTGCGACTCAAGCCAAAGCTGGCACTGTTGGCCAGCCTCAGCAGCCGTGCGGTCAGCGCGGGGTCTTTGGCAATGATGTTGCGCACCTGTGTGACCGACACATCCTCGTCATTCAGTGTGCGAATCAGGGCATGCGAAACCTCTGACATCACTGGAAGTTTGACGGATTGAAAAAACAGCGATAAATCTGACATAGGTTCTCCTGTGACGGTTATCGACACAAGTCAGCCCAAATTTACCCCCAATCGGCCATGCCAAACCGGTTTTCAGGCCAAATGTCTTAACTCTCGTAGCGCCACCGAGACTGGCGCCAGATCAGCAGCCTGCGCGCTGATGGTGTTGAGCAGCCGGCGCAGGCGCTCGATTGACGGGCCGTGCTGGCCGCGCCACAGCGCCAAATCCTCATGCCGCGTCAGTAGCCCCTGCGTGATCTGTCGGGCGATGGAATACACATCGTCCCGCGCGCTGCCGCGTGCCTGCGTTTGCCACAGCGTGTCCGTTGGCAGCCGGTTGATCTGGGCGCGCCAGCCCGTCAGGCCCAGCTCGGCATCAATATTGAAGTATGACCGGGCAGCCTGCTCCAGGCTGGTACTGGCACTTTGAGCCAGATCCACCAGGTCCAATGCCGGGAAGATGAACTCCAGCGCTGTCAGGTTGTGGGCCAGCGCTGGCTCCACGCCAGCCTGTACGAGCTTGTCGGTGGCTGCAACCCAACTGGTATTGGCCGATTCGGGCAACCACTGCGCCAAGTGCTCGCGCAATTCGCGTGCGGCTGGCTGATAACGCGTGATCAATGTTGGCAGGTCGGTGCCTTGCGACCGGATGCGCAGCATCCAGCGTGATGCGCGCTGCGCAATTGCGGTCAGTTGGGCCAGCAAGTCCAGCTGCAGTTTGGCATCCACCTTGTAATCGAGCGCATCGATCTGGTCCCACAGCGGCTCCAGGTCGAAAATTTCGCGTGCCAGCGTGAATGCACGAATCACGTCCGCCGCCGTGGCACCAGCTTCCGCCGCTATGAAGTTCACAAATGTCGCACCGGTGCGGTTTACCACGGTGTTGGTTATGAAGGTAGCGATGATTTCCCGCTTCAG
>ENA-UOWO01007265-UOWO01007265.1-activated-sludge-metagenome-genome-assembly--contig:-NODE-7265-length-11015-cov-21.275456_pt1 | contig 11015 bp, 10 predicted proteins | sample MGYA00238148_ERZ761564 | MGnify/ENA primary metagenome ERZ761564 (study PRJEB28885, sample SAMN05720194) | activated sludge metagenome | isolation source: Anaerobic digester | place: USA...
ACATACAACTACCATGAGCTTAAAAAAGAAATTTCTAAAATCAGGTAATTTATGCACCGTCACTTTCTCTTTGCCGAAAGAATCATTAAACGGTGCAACCGAGGTAAAAATACTGGGCGATTTCAATGAATGGAACGCGGATCGGGGCATTCCCATGAAGGATAAAAGCGGAATCTTCACAGGCTCCATAAATTTGCCCTGCAATGAGGAATACCAGTTCCGCTATCTGATTGGTAATGGCACGTGGGAAAATGACTGGGCTGCGGACAAATACGTTGCTTCCCCTTTCGGGGTAGAAAATTCTGTTGTTAACGTGGTTGCGTAAGTACTTGCCCTATGAGCATGGCATACCGTCGCATGACACGATAAACAGGGTAATATCTTTGATTGACGGACGTGCATTTGAGCAATGTTTTATCGATTGGGTACAGATGAGCATTTCCTTGCCGGGGAACGTTTCAGACGCGTCCCCGGATGAGGCTGTCGTTTATCGAGTTCTATAAATCTCAGATTCGATTCATCACAGCCAATCATCTTGGCGGCTTCTTCCTGTGTCATACCGTTCACCAGCCGGGCAAGATGAAGTCGCTTACCCAATGAACCTTCTTCAGAAGCAAATGGCATATACCCAAGAAAGCCAATGATCGCTTTGGCAAGTTTTGCCGGAGGTTGGTGCCTGTTCATTTCCCAGCCAGTCACTGTATCAGGTGTTACGTTCAGAATTTTCGCCACAGCAGATTGCGATAAGCCCCGGTCAAGCCTGACCGTGCGAAGATGATCGCCTAAGGTCTTCAATTCGGCAGGATATGCAGGATTAGGCAACCGCTTGCCTATTAAAGTCAGGTGACAAAAATGCAACGCAACCCTGCCCCTGCGGCTACTACAACCACCCCGATAAAGACTGTGTGTGCGGCCCCGGCGTCGTGAAACGCTACGTCTCCAAAATTTCCGGCCCTTTGCTCGACCGCATCGATCTGCACGTGGAAGTGACGCCGGTGAGTTACGACGAACTCACCACCACTGAGCGACCCAAACTCACGAGCACGGACATTCGCGAGCGTGTACTGCGAGTCCGGGAGGTGCAGGCCGAACGGTTCAAGGATCTTCGCGACGTGTATTCCAATGCACAAATGCCCAGCCGGATGGTGCACGACGTTTGTAAACTTGATTCTACCGGTCTGACTTTGTTAAAAACGGCGATGGAACGCCTGCAACTCAGCGCCCGGGCGTACGATCGGATTTTGAAGGTGGCGCGGACGGCGGCGGATCTGGCGGGGAGTAAGGATATTCGGATCGAGGATTTGGCGGAGGCGATACATTGTCGGAGCTTGGATCGGGAGGGGTGGGCGGGCTAATACTTCGGTGTTCGACAATCGGTGTTCGATATTCGGTGTTCGGTGTTCGATATTCGATATTTAAAAAATATCGAACACCGGACACCGAATATCGAACACCGAAGTAAAGTATAAATGATTGAATGTAATAAGTTTATGAACCCAGAAATCAAATTCCAAATACGATCTTGAGGATAAGCTGATCGAATTTGCGGTACGCATCATTGAAGCACCTCGCCCTCCGCAGCGGCCTATTTCAGAAAAAACGGAAAAAATGTCATCGCTGCAAGTACCGATTCTGCGTAAATTATATGTTGTTTGAAACGTATTCAGTTGGTCCGGCCTCCCGTAGTAACCGGGATTCCCGTAGAAAACATGGAAAAAGTGTAGTTTTTGAAAGATCGTACGGCACTCACCTTTGCAGTACAGTACTGAGATTAACATTCAGATGCAAGCAGGTTGTGCGCACTTCCCGTTTACATCTTACATCGATCAACTTCACTTTTCAACAGATTTTTTTCAATGAAGAACCAACTTATTATCCTCACGCTTTTCACTTTTGCTATTGCACTGGGAATAAGCGGATGCAAAAAAAACGACAGCACAGTCCTTACTGCAGATATTCAAAACGTTCAAACGCTTCCACCGTTAAGGGTTGAAAACAACACGCTTTATTTTGAAGACATGACCCAGTATTCATCCGTTATGAATATATTATCAGGCATGAGCAACCAGGATATTCTGAACTGGACCCGCTCTCTGGGCTTCGTTTCGGTAGCCGATTATTACGATCAGGCCATGGAAGGCAACTGCTGCCCCGAAACGGAAGGCAACCTGGAGCAACTCCAGCAACAATTTGAAGGAAAAGTAAGATTTGATAAATCTTCCGGCGACATCGCACCGCTTTACAGTATGGGACTTCGCAATTTCATTTCAAACGTAAAAGGTGAATTTTACACCGGTAAAACGTTGCAGAAATATGCCGACGACAAGATCATTTCCATTTTCGAACCAACGGAAGAGAAAATTGCCCTGGCCTTAACGGTAAGCAGCCTGGCAGATACCGTTCGGCACATTTACGTTCACCCGTATACGGTTTCGATCACGCCCCAGGGTGCTGATGAACGCGCTTGCCCTAAAGTCCTGTTCGGAGGAGGCTCTACGTGGGTGAATTGCTGCGAAAACGGCCCCCTGTACGGCAACCAGAGTTCACCCTTCAAATACAAGGTAGAAGATGCGTACAGAAACGTTTATGATGATTCGATGATCAACGTCGGCGAAGTAAACGGCGGCACTTTTACGGTGTACAACATTCAGTTTACCAGCAAAATATTTTTCCATTGCCGTAAAAGAGGCATTTTTGGAACATGGCCTACCTGCCACAGAACAGTGTGGAATTACTCATCCGTATTAAATTACACGCACAACCTGGGCTCCATGGGCGGGCCAAGTCCGGCATCCAGAAGCTATTCTAATGTAACGACGGGCAGCGAATGCAAATATGAGCGCTACGATGCATTGTGCGGATTGTTGTCTCAGTCGGCTGAACAATACTATGGACGTTCCCTTACGGTTACCGGCATGAACCTCAACTTTTCCACTTCGCCGGCATCCGGCGTTACCATTACCGGGTCCAGTTCGAACTGCCTGTAATTTTCAGTTCTCCTGAAAAGATTATTGCTTTGCGCGAAGGTGATTGGAGCGGTTGGAAACGTTGCCGTTTGTTCGGCTTGTTCCGCCGCTTCAAATCACTTCCGCTTTTTTATGATGTTGAAACCCTGGCTTCATCGTTACTAACCGGCAGAAGTAACTCATACATACCGGAATACATGAAATTTCTACTTAAAATCATTGCTTGTCTGTTTTTATGGCAATTATTGCCTGGTTGTAACTGGAATATTAAACTTCCCGAAGATGAACCCGAACGCCTTTTTCTGTTTGGATACATGCATCCCGACAGTGTTATTTCCATCCGGGTGACGCACTCCTTCGGGCTGTCGGCACTGTCTAATACTGTAGATGCGGCCGTGAAAAGTGTGTCGGTAAAAGTTTTCGAAAATGATCTTTTGCTGGATAGCCTGTTAGAAACGAGTCCGGGCATGTACCAATCCGGCCATTCTTACAAGCCGATTCAAGGGCGTTCTTATTATTTCACAGCGGAAGCGACCGGTTTTCAAACTGTACGAACCCTGCCCGACAGTATTCCGCCTCCTTTGCCCGTCGCTTCGGTAAGCGCTGATTACGTGCCGACCCAGGAAAATTTCGCCGCACTTACCCTCGCTGTGCATTTGGCGCGCCCGGTTTCCGACGACTTGCTCGGAATTCAGTTCCATTATTTTTCCACCTTCGTTTTGGATAGCGGCTACGTCAACAGGTGTATCGGCAACAGAACCCTGGTGTGCGACCGTTTGAGCGTAGGCGCATTCGTCAATGAATTTTGCCTGGAAGACTTCTACTGCGTAAGCCAATTTGAAGACATCACCCTGTACACCCCCGAACTCTCATTTTATGATGGCTCGCCTGCCCGGCTCAGTCTGGCTACTTTTTCACAGCGGTCCATCGAACTGGCCTACAAAACCGGCCTGAGTAGCGATACCTACACCAATAACTACGAAGTAAATCCTTTTTATTCGCCCGTATTCTTACCCATCGAGGTCGAAGGTGGGTATGCAGCCATTTACTTCTACAATACGTACAACCGAACCCTGCAATTTTAATTTTGTCATGATAAAATCAATCATTTTATACCTGCTGTTCTTATTGCTCCCTGCCTGTTTTTACGCGCAAAGTTATTACGGACTCCTGGGCGGTGCGCTCTACAACAACATGCACAGAACCGTTGACCCGCCGGGAGTCGTGCCGATCAGCCAGCCTTACAAGCCCTACACCGGGATCGCGGCAGGTGCCACCGGAGGTGTGAAATTGAACCGTCTGCTGGGCGTTTCCGGTACACTGTCGTACCAGGCTTTCGCCAGAAATACCCCACTGGGGAATAGCAGCCAGCGATATTTGAGCCTGGGCATCGCACCGGAAGTTTATCTTTCTAAAAACTTCCGGCTGTTGGCCGGCGTGCTGGGTGGGTTTGCGCTGAACGAATCGTTTCCCGGCGTCAATAAGTTTCACCCGATGGCACAGGCAGGCCTGTCCTATACGCTGGGTCCCGTTCTGCTCGATGTAAGGGGGCTGTATTCCCTGGGGTCATTTTGGGAGGAAAATTCAACCAACGTCATAAAACACTATCATCGCAGCATTCAGATTTCCATCGGCTACCTATGGCACAACTAAAATGGTTCCTGCTCTGCCTCTGCATGGCCGGGGCAATGCAAAATGCCTGCGCGCAGCGAGTCGTGCTATCCGGAAAGGTGACAGACCCGCAGGGTGAAACGCTGATCGGCGTTTCTATAAAAGTGGATACCGGCAGATATGCCTGTCAGACCAATAATTACGGATTTTACAGCATCAGTTTGCCCAGGGGGCAGCACGAAGTCATGGTTCATTACGTAGGCAACAAGGCCGACACGTTTCAGGTTTCCCTGCAGCGCAACACGGAACGCGACATTGTTTTGCGACCACTCGAATTGACGGAAGTGGTTATTTCGGCCGATAACGAAACACAAAAAACGGGGGCCTTCGTGCTGCCGCTGCAACTGCTGGCCCGAATCCCTACCCTGGCCGGCGAACAGGACGTACTGAAAGCCATGACGTTTACGCCGGGTGTGGCCACCGGAACGGAAGGAACCGTAGGGCTTCACGTGCGCGGCGGATCCCCCGATCAAAACCTGATTTTGCTCGACGATGCGGTGGTGTACAATCCGGCACACTTATTCGGTTTTTTGAGTGTTTTTAATCCGGATGCACTCAAGCAGGTGGAACTCATTAAAGGAAACGGCCCTGCCCGGTATGGCGGCAGAACCTCGTCGGTACTCAATATCCGGATGAAAGACGGCAACCAGAACAAGGTGACCGGCGCGATGGGCCTCGGAATCATTTCTTCACGCGGGCTTCTGGAAGGACCTCTGTGGCGGAAGAAAGGAACCTTCATGGTGGCCGGCCGTGCGGCCTACCTGGGCCTGGTGAATTCTTTGAGCCGTATTAAATATAAAAATGGGAAGTCGAGCGAGTACACGGGTTATAACCTGGCCGACTTTAATGCCAAATTGAGTTATCCATTGTCGGACAAGACCAACCTGTTTTTCAGTGCCTACAGCGGCGTGGATCAGATGGAGGTGTTTTCGCGCGATACTAAAACGGAATACCTGGAAAATGCCCTTACCTGGGGAAATGCGACGGCTACGGCCCGCCTGAATACCGTCGTTACGCCCAGGGTGTTTTTAAAAAACATGCTTGTTTTTTCCCGTTTTTTCTATAAAAACCAACTGGATTACCATTCGGAAAGCGAAGGAGATCGAACCACCTCCGGCTTCGTCAGTAAATCGGGCGTTACCGATTTTACCGGCCGCAGCGAGGTGGATTTTTTTCTGAACAACCGTTACACCATGCGGTTTGGCGCCGAAGCGTCGAGACATTGGTTCAAGCCCAGGGATAACTCCATTTATACCGTCGCGCCGGATACCACTGTTCAGGATAACCTGACGAACCGTGCGCAGGCCGTTCAACTGAGCGCCTATACGGAACAGGAAATATCCCTGACGTCCCATTCGGGGGTTAACCTGGGCGTGCGGATCAATGCTTTCCTGATTGAGGGCAAACAGTACACCATGGCGGAACCCCGGCTGTCGGCACACTGGGAAGTATCGCCGCAAACGGTGCTGAGGGGCAGTTTTACGGGCGGGCAGCAATGCCTGCACCTGTTGTCCAATGCGGGACTGGGCCTCCAAAACGATGTTTGGGTGCCCGTTACGGGGCGCATCCGTCCGCAACGGGTTTGGCAGGGCGCCATAGGCGTCAGCACGCGCTCGGCCCGGCACGACGTGGAGTACACGCTGGACCTGTTTTACAAAAAACTGTTCGAACAAATTGAATATCGGGAAGGCAGCACGACGCTCACCACACTTACCCGCAACTGGTACGACCTGGTGACGACCGGTGGCATCGGCACTTCCAAAGGTGTGGAACTGGGCGTCACCAAAAAATCGGGGCGTTTCACGGGCCTTTTTGCATATACCTGGTCGAAAACGGATCGACTGTTCAAGGATTTGAACAACGGAAACCCTTACCCGTATCTCTATGATTACACGCACAACCTGAATGCAACCAGCAATATCAGCCTGGGACCCAAATGGGATATTTCCGCTACCTGGGTATGGCATACCGGCTCCGCTATTAGCCTGCCGACTGCCATATTAAACGGCGCAGGCAACGATTACTGGTATCATTACAAAAACAGGAACAATGCACGGCTGCCCGATTATATGCGCGCCGATATCGGCTTGAACCGCAACTGGACAGGACGAAACAAACACGAAAACACGTTTAATATCAGTATTTACAATGCGCTGAACAGAAAAAACCCGCTGTATGCCAAAGTGATAAATGAAGTGACGGGATATGACCAGGCCACCCATTCCTACCAGTACAGCAATAAAATTCACTTGCAGGGCTTTATCCCGATTATTCCCTCAGTGAGTTATTCGGTAAAATTTTAGGAGAAATATGATTCTTTGACGGTTAAGAGCGTGTAATCACGCATCGGAAATCCACACCCGCTCAGCCATTGCCAACCAGCATGCCGTTACAAAATGTCCACCACCACACATACCGCCCGCCTGGAACATTTCCTCTTCACCCATTCCTACCTTTTTTTTCAACATATCTCGCGGTATTACGCACTTTCTGCCGACTCATGGAGCGATACGGCCACTTGTGGGATTTTACGGCCATCAGCACCAATGACCGGATCGACTGGAACCTGGAAACCATCACCCGGTTCGAAGACCGGATATACTGGTATTTCTTCTCCATGAATACGGGCGTGAAGTGGACAAAAACCATGCTGGAGTGTTTTGAAAACCGGCATTTGAAAAGAATCCGGAACCGGAACAGGTCACGATGGGGAAGGAGATCTGGTTGGGAAGATCAGGTTATACTGAAATCATGTAATTACCACTCGTAAATCATACCTACCTTGTCCCGAATTCAAAACTAAAACAATGGCAGCAACAAAAATTACAGTCAACTCCAACGGTTCACTTAAAGTAGAGGGCGATTTTGAAATTGTAGACGCGCAAGGCAACGTGTACGGATTGCAGGGCCGTACCGCGCTCGGCCTGTGCCGCTGCGGACTGTCCAAAAACAAACCTTTTTGCGACGGTTCGCACAACGGACACCTGGAACACGTTGCGGTGGCGTTTGATCTGCCTCCGAAAAAAGTGTAGGTGCCTTACGAGGCCTCAACGGCACTACACAATCACTTAAGTTTTTGAGTATCCGAGGATGCGAGTATTTGAGTATAAATGATTCGTTGTCAGTCAGATACTCGAATACTCGCATCCTCGAATACTCAAAAAACGTAAGTGAAGAAGTCACTCTTAAAAATCTAATCCCCGCCCGCAAGAGGCATTTTTATGCGAAGCATCCTCATCCTGTTATTATCCGCCTCTACCCTGCTGGAAGCGCAGAATTTTTCTTTTAATTTCAATACCAATGGCCGCCGGGTGTGTCTCGTCGATGCGGAAGTGAATACCGAAACGCCTTCCGTTACCATTCATTTTCTGGATGCCGCCACCAATACCAATGCCTTTACGGATGTATACAAGCGCCCGCTTTACGGAAACGGGGATGCCTGGATTCCCGTAGCCGCAGGTTTGCCGCCCGGCACAACGGAGTGGTCGGATGCCGAAGTAAACGCCGGTGAAACCTGGGAATACCAGATCAGAAGAACCGCCTCATGGACCTACGCAGGTCAGACGTACGACGCGATCGGCTACACCGTCGGCGCGGTGCTGCGCGACAATTCTGGTTATCAGGGACAAATGATCCTGCTGGCGGCCGACAATGTCGCAACGGGTTTGCCTGCCAAATATACCCGCCTGAAAAAAGAACTGACCGGCGAAGGCTGGTTCGTAAACGAAATCGTTGTTCCGGCAGCCGACGGCTGGGACAGCGGCGACGCGGTGGTCGGGATAAGGGAGCAAATCCGGGAAATGTATGCGAATGCTCCCGCCGGCGACAAACCCAAAATGCTGTTTATTCTGGGCCACGTTCCCATGCCTCGTTCGGGCTCTACCTCCGTTACCGCACCCGACGCACACGATCAGAACAAAGGCGCCCGCGGTTGCGACGGGTATTACGCGGATATCGACGGTGTGTACACCGATATGGCAACATTCGACCCGGGCGGACTGGAAACGCCGCTGGCCGTCAACCTGCCCGGCGATTTTAAGTGGGACCAGGATTTTTTTCCTTCCGAACTGGAAATGGCTTTCGGAAGGGTCGATTTTGCCGACCTCACCCCCGGCGCCTTGTCGGAAATTGAACTGACCGGGCGGTATCTCGACCGACTGAGCAATTACAAAACCCTGGCCGACGGCTTTCATATGGGCCGTAAAACCGGATTTTTCTTCGGATACAACAACTCCAACGACGGCTCCTACCGCACCCTGCCGAATCTGTCGGGCGCGGCAAATCTCGTGCAGAATAACGCCGGCGCACCGCATCCGCAATGGATCAAAGACAATGGTCCGTTTCAGGTGTACATGCAGAATGCCGCTTTCCCTGAAATCGGGCAATGGGAGGAATCCGGCATGGATGCCACGGTTTTTTCCAGCGACCAGAGTTACTGGGGTTTCAACGACGAACCGCAGAGTTTTTATTACAGCCGCATCCGGGCTTTGCTGTCGCTCGATACCCGGTGTCTGGTAGCCCTCTGGACCACTTCGGCCGTCAATACTTTCCACCAGGCTTGTACCGGCGATCCGTTTGGCAAAGCCATTCTGGAAACGATGAATTACAATGCCGGCAACAACAATGTGGAAAGACCGCCGCAGGACTGGGATACACAGAACTGGTGGAATCGCACCCATTTTTCCTACAACGGCGACCCTACCCTGCGTTTGTACCAAACAGCGCCGCCTTCCGGACTTACGATCAGTCAATTAGATAACAAAGCCGTACTCAACTGGGCTCCCGCGCCGGATGCGGACGTGATCGGATATCATATTTACAAAAGCGCTACGGAATTCGGCGTGTTCGAGCGACTGACTTCCAGTCCCATAAGCGCTCTGGAATACACGGACGAACAATACCAGCAACACGACTGGTACATGGTCAGGGCAGTACAGTTGGCGGAAAGTGGCTGCGGTACATTTCTAAACCCGAGCATGGGCGTATTTGTACAGGGAAGTTTTCCCGTTTCCGCTACCGTGGAAAATTCGGCGGCTCCCGGGCTCGGCGTTTTCCCCAACCCGGCAGACCGTTTAGTTACCATTGTGGCTGATTTCAATGTGGAATCCCTGGAAATTCTTGATGCAAGAGGTATTCCGGTTCAGCGCCTGAACGACCTGCATCAAAACAAAATTACGCTCGATATATCCGGCCTGCCTGCGGGTGTTTATCTTTTGAAAGTGATAAACGGAACAAGATCGGAGACGAGAGAAATGGTGGTGATTTAAAGAATTACGGCTTCCGGCATCCCTTTTCCTTCGGTCAGCAACTTGAACAGACTTTCCCCGACGTAATAATCCCAGGCTTTCACGCAGGCGCCGTAGCACTCCGCTTTCGGCGCCAGCCCGAAGTGTGTAAAATCGATGTGCGTCTGATCGCCCTGCCGGGAAATTTCAAAACAGATTTTCGTGTTCGTCCATTCTTCTTTGTCTTCCAGAAAATTGAGCAGGCTGTCGGTCACCAGCCACACGACCTTTTCATCAGGGATCACTTCCACGAGTTTTTGGGTGGACATATGCACGTCGCCGAAACGAACGGTGAACGCATCGCCCGGTTTTTCCGAGCGGCCTTCCATATTTATCGTCCACCATTTCGAAATACCGTTGATGCCGTTGAAGGCTTCGTGCGCCGTAGCGGGCACGGTAATGCGGAGGTGATAATCCGGTTCTTGCCGGGTTTGATTTTCAGTATGTTGCCGGAGCAACCAGTCGTTGAATCCGCCTTCTTTCGGGTTGGGCTGGCCCTGGCCCGTAACGATCAGGCTGCGCAGGCTGTTTTGGATGTAATTGGTCCAGGCATCACGGCAAATCTCGAAACATTCGTAGGCGGGTACCAGGCCCTTGTGTGTAAACCGGAGTTGCGTTTGCTCGTTCTGCCGGGCAATTTCAAAAATGATTTCCGTGCCCTTCCATTCGTTTTCGTCCTGTATAAAATTGAAGTAGTTGTCCAGCACCAGCCAGACGACTTTTTTGCCCGGCACAACTTCCGTTAACCGCATTTTGCAGTAATGGACGTCTTTGTGGTGGTACCGGAATTCATCGCCTTCCTTCTCCGTGCCGCCTTCAATTTCCTCCGACCACCATCCGCGAACGTTGGTGACGGCTTGAAATACTTCTTCCGGTGTCTGATCCAGGAGTAATGTGGTGGTAAAATCTGATGTAGCCATTGTATCGTATGATTTTGAATTAGAACACCACAAAATTACCGTCTGAAATCCGCAGTTCACGGGTGCGATATAGACATCCTTCCGGGTTGATCTGGACAGAATAAGCGCCTACCTTTGCCCAAAATTTTTAGCATGAAGCAAGTGACGATCCTGGTCCCGAAAGGCAAAGTCAA
>ENA-UOWO01007268-UOWO01007268.1-activated-sludge-metagenome-genome-assembly--contig:-NODE-7268-length-11011-cov-10.189668_pt1 | contig 11011 bp, 10 predicted proteins | sample MGYA00238148_ERZ761564 | MGnify/ENA primary metagenome ERZ761564 (study PRJEB28885, sample SAMN05720194) | activated sludge metagenome | isolation source: Anaerobic digester | place: USA...
TTAAATCTGTAAAATGTCCTTATTGCAAAAAATCATCTCTTTACCGTTGGAAAAGATCGGTGAGTTCAAAAGTGCTTTCAGATAAACTCGGAGTTGGTAAAGTTAAATCTATTCAGGTGGTTAGAAGCGAAACAAGAGTCGAAAGTCTGATAGTTGACAACAAAAAGATCCCTGTTAATAAATTTAGAGAGTTAGTCGGTTTTTCTGTTATCTGGTCAAATGATTTTGTTGTCAGAAAAGAAGGGTCTAATTTTATTTTTGAAGGAAAAGGTGGAGGCCACGGTGTCGGCGTCTGCCAATGGGGCATGGCTGGGATGGCGGAGAAAGGGAAAAATCATTTTGAAATTATAAACTTCTATCTTACCGGTGTAGAGATCAGGAAAATGTACTGATGGATACAAAACTTTTCAATTATCATCTTCCTGAAGAGCTGATCGCTGACAATCCTTTGAAAAGGGGTGAAAGCAGAATGATGGTGCTTGACAGGAGTAATCCGGTCATAAAACATTCAAAATTTGGCAATATAACCGATTTTATTGATGAAAATACGACTGTGGTCTTTAATTCAACAAAAGTTATTCCTGCCCGCATTTTTGGAAAAAGGGCAACAGGCGGAGTTGTTGAGTTCCTTCTGATAAAGCAGATCGGAAGCGGATTGTGGCAGGTGATGGTTAAGTGTTCAAAGCATCTCGGGAGAGGCGAAAAAGTCAATTTCGAAAATGGTGTGACGGCAGAAATAATGTCAAGAAATGAGCAGTTCGCAGATGTGAAGTTCTCTTTGAATGATACTCAACTTCTTAAATTTCTTGATGAATTCGGCGATGTTCCTTTGCCGCCGTATATTCTGAAAAGAAGAAACGAGAAAAAAAGCCGATTTGAAGACAGAGAAAAGTATCAGACAGTTTATGCACAAGTTCCGGGATCAGTTGCCGCACCGACCGCAGGACTTCATTTCAATGAAGAAATATTAAAAAAGATCCATGAAAAGACTAGAGGTCATGTTGAAAATATTGTTCTTGATGTCGGGCTTGGGACATTTCTCCCTGTTAAAAGTGAAAAGATCGAAGAGCACAAAATGCATAAGGAAAGGTTCGTAATTACGAAAGATTGTGCTTCACGGCTTAATGATGACAAAAAAGCTGGAAGAAAGATCCTTGCAATAGGAACTACAACGGTCAGAGCACTTGAAAGTGCTGACGATGAAAAAGGTATCATCCATCCATGCGACAAAGAGACAGGGATTTTCATTTATCCGGGATATAAATTTAAATTTGTTGACATAATTCTTACTAATTTTCACCTTCCACAAAGCACACTGCTTATGATGATATCGGCATTTGCAGATAGAGAGTTCATACTTAATGCCTATGAAGAAGCGGTAAAAGAAAAATACCGTTTTTATTCTTATGGTGATTGTATGCTGATTATTTGAATTTTATTTGAATTCTCAATTAAAAACATTATAATCTCCGTAATTTCTATTCATCTTAGGAGGATGTCATGAAAAAGTTTATTCTTGTTGTAATGAGTGTTGTTTTGATAGTGTTCTTTTCAGGATGCTCAAAAAAGAAAAAAACGCAGGATGATAACGATATAACAGCTCCTGACAGTGACATTGAATCTGTTGAGACAGATGAATCAATGCTTGATGAAGATGTCAACTATCCTGATAGTGTCGAACCCGATCTGGAAGAGCAGGATATTGAAGAGCAGGATGGTGCAGTAGAGCCGGATGAGATCGAAACAGATGATGATCCTGAAGATTATGATGAAGACACATTCGATCGTTTTGCGAATGTCATCTGTGTTGCTGTGACCGGGAACGACAATACCGGAGATGGTACTGTGGCTGCTCCTTTTGCAACAATCGGCAAAGCTATTGCAGTTGCAGTTGATGGAAAGGAGATTTATGTTTCTGCAGGGGAATATAATGAAGCGCTTACAATAAATAAAGACAATATAAAGATCATAGGCGGCTTCAACGAAGATTTTGCAGACGGCGGTCTTTACAGTTCTGATATGATTGGTGCGGGTGAAGAAAATATAACAAAAATTATTTCAACAGAGGAATCAGTTGTCACTTTTGATGGCACTCTCGACAATTTTCTGTTTGAAGGCTTTGTTGTTGAAAGCACTCGTGATACAGGGCATGCTTCTTCGGCTATTACAGTCAAATCAGGCAGTCCTGAGATAGCGCAAAACACTTTGATCGGTGGAAACCCCGAAGGTTCTTTAATGGGGGCTTTGAGCGGTTCTCTTTCTGCAGGTCTTGTGATTGGCGGTGGCAGCCCGGTAATTCATAACAACAGAATAATTGCAGGTGAAGCGGTTGATAATTTCACAACGATTGGAACACCTACTGCGGCTTCAATAGGTATTGTCATAGGAGAAATAAGTTCAATAGGTGCAGAATCATCTGTTAATACTGAAATTTATAACAATATTATAATTGCAGGTCACAGTAAGGATGAGGGCACTGACGGTGGAAATGTCGGGATCGGAGTATATAGAAATAACGGTGATGTGAAAATTCACGGAAATATCATCAGTGCGGGGGAGAACAAATATAAGGCAAGAAGTTACGGAGTTCTTCTGAGTAAGAATACCGGCATTGTTCTTTATAACAACATAATTCATGGCGGCAAGTCAACCGATCTGACCTCAGGCATATATTTTTATGATTCCACAACAGCAAAAGTGTTTAACAACACGCTCGATTGCGGTGAAAGCACAATGACTACGACTGCCGTGAAGTTTTCCGGAAAATACAGTTCACCTGAATTGAGGAACAATCTCCTTTTCTGTGTTAATGACGACAACCCTGTTTATGAATTCAACACTAACCAGATAACCCCGTTCGCTCCGGTTTTTGAAAACAATGTCATCGTGGGCGGAAGTACCGGTGTTACAATAATGGGGACACAAAATTCAAGTGATTCATTGTATAAGTCAGCTACAAACATATATCTTCCTTCAAAAACTGTTGCTGACATCGGTTTCGTAAATTATGTTGACGGTTCTCTTTATTATGCAAATGATCTTCATTTGACAGCGGACAGCAAGGATATTGACGGAAATGACATCACAACTGCCGGCTCAGATCTTTCTGAAATATTTATCAAAGATAAAGATGGGAAAACAAGAACTGTTCCGTGGTCTGCCGGTGCCTACGAACTGGATTAATTTATCCTTATGCCCCGTATAGACACTCTTTCAGGAAATTTCAAGATCTGTCAGCCCGATGTCGGGCAGAGATATTCAACTGATGATATGCTTACTGCGTGGATGACGATTATTTGCAGTGAAGAGGATCCGCCGAGCCGTTTTCTTGATCTTGGGAGTGGACTTTGCTCTGTTCCTATGATAGTTCTGTGGAAGTTTTCTCAAATATCGGGAGTAGGGATAGAGCTTCGTGAAAATAGAAGAGAACTCGGATTGAAATCACTTGAAATGAATGGATTGTCAAATCGTTTTAAGCTGTTGCATGGAGATCTTCGAGAACTTGAACTTGATGAGAAATTTTCTCTCATCACTTCAACTCCTCCTTATTACACAGATGCTGAAGGTCCAATAAGTCCGCACGATGACAAGTCCGCGGCAAGATTTGAACTGAATGGAAACATCGAAGATTATTTTGAAACGGCAGACAGACATCTGTTGGAAAACGGAATGTTTATAACAGTTTACCCTTATCAGTACAGGGATAGAGTTTATACAGCCGCTTCAAAATTCAAAATGTTCATAAATAAGCGGGTTGACATGGTCCCAAGATCAGGAAAGCAACCTCTTATCTCAATGTATTCAATAAGTTATAATGATAATGCTGAAACTGTTTCAACCATTACAGTCAGAGATAAAGCAGGAAAATATACTGATGAATATGATCAGGCAAGAATTATCTGCGGATTTCAGTCGGTTGACAAAGAAAAAATCGTTGATAAAATAAAATCGTTCGTATCTATTTAGAAATGCTGATAATTCAAAGAGGTATCATGAGAAGATCATTTTTATTTTTATTAGTTCTCGCCGGTTTGCTTCTTTTTTCTAGCTGTGGAGATGATACAAAATCAAAATGCCTGCCGAAAGGCGCAACCCGTTGTGTCGGCAATATTCTTCAAATTTGTGCCGATGGTTCGTGGTTGAACTTGGAAGATTGCAATGAGAATGGAAATATTTGTGCAGAAAACAATGATGATGAAACTGATTCCGCTGCCTGTGTTAAACCGGATATTGGCAATACCGGTAATTCAGGTGATTCTGGAAACACTGGCAACACAGGAAACACAGGAAACACAGGAAATAGTGGTGACACAGGTGATACTGGAAACTCAGGGAACTCAGGAAATTCAGGTGATACAGGAAATACTGGAGACACTGGTGATACTGGAAACTCAGGGAACTCAGGAAATTCAGGTAATTCAGGTAATACTGGAGACACTGGAGACACTGGAGACACTGGAGATACAGGCAACACCGCAGAAGATACATATCCTGAAGAAACAGAAACATCTAAGAAAGCCGGAGATATTGCCCGTAACATTACTTTTTTTGATGAGCTCGACACAGAGCACCGTTTAGAGGAGTGGTATGCCAAAAAAAATCCGGAATCAAAACTTATATGGCTGATATTTGCGGCATATGATTGTATGTACAGTTCAAAATTAAGGAACGACCTGTATTTGATTGCTGACAAAGATATGATCGATGACGGATTAAATGTTATTCTGATAATGAACGGTCTGCTGTCAGGGCCTGCACCTGATCAGGAGCCGGCAAAACTGTTTAAAATGAAAGACGCAATGGCGGCATTCAACCTTGAAAACTCATATTACACATACGGTTATCTTAAGTATGACCAGCAGAACAATTTTTCCAGATATGTAAATCAAGGATATCCGGTGAGTGTTTTCATTGATGCAAAAGATATGAAAATAGTAAAACATATTGAAGGCTGGACCAGTGAAGAAGATTCTATAAATGAAATCAAGTCTTTTGTTTCAGATTCCTTGTCAGGAAAATAAAATTTTCAAAGAAAAAAGGTCTTTTAATCAGCATTTTCAAAAGGTTCGCCGTCATAAGTTCTTTCCGGCTCCGACACACCGAAAATAAAAAGCTCATCAGTCGAAACATTCAGTGCTTTCGCGATCTTATCTATGATGTCAAGAGTAGGGGAAGATTTGCCCGTCTCGATCTGTGAAATATAGCTTCTGTCAATGCCCGAAGCAAGGGACACATCATCCTGACTCATCTTTCTGTGCTGTCTAAGCACCTTTAAACGCTGACCGAAATTCTCTCGAATACTCATGGCGGAAATAATATGGAAAACAGATAGAAAAGCTGTAGGATATAGACAACAAAAGCGGTTTTTAAGAAACCTTTACAAAAATCTAAAATCAGGCAGAATCGGTCATGTCGTTTTTTCATGGAGTTTAGATATGGCGAACACAAAGATTATTGCTACTCTGGGTCCTGCTTCAAAGAATGAGGGGCTGATACATGACCTTGTTATTGCGGGTGTTGATGTTTTCAGGGTGAATATGTCCCACGGGAGTTATGATCTGGTAAAAGAGATCATCGGAAATGTGAGGGCTGTTTCTTGTGATATGAAGGTAAATATTCCTGTTTTCATGGACTTGCGTGGGCCGAAGATAAGAATAGGGATAATGGAGAATGATGAGGCGATGCTTGAAAAAGGGGGTATCTGCACAATTAATGCTGATCCCAAAACTCCGGGTAATGCTTCAGTTTTCGGTACTGATTACAAATATATTCTCACTGATGTGGATAAAGGGGATGCTGTTCTGCTTGATGACGGGAAGATCGTTCTTGAAGTGGAATCGGTTGATTTAAAAGGGGTTAAATGTATAGTGAAAACAGGTGGATTGCTAAAATCAAGAAAGGGATTGATGCTTCCGGGCAAAGAGATTAAACTTCCTTCCTTAAGCGATAAGGACATTGCAGATGTGAAATATGGAATGGAGCTCGGATTTGACGGTTTTATGCTGAGTTTTGTTCAGAAAAGTCAAGATGTTATAGAACTTCAGGGAGTTATGAGAAGTTGCGGCGGGACAAAACCTGTGATCTCAAAAATTGAATCGGTAAAGGGTCTTGAGAATCTTTCTTCAATTGCCGAGGTGAGTGATGCACTGCTTGTTGCAAGGGGAGATCTCGGTGTTGAGCTGCCGGTCTGGGAACTTCCTTTTGCCCAGTCTCAGATTATAAAAGCTGCCCGTGAAAAAAGGAAGCCGGTCATTGTGGCAACGGAAATGCTTGAATCGATGATAACAAATTCCCGCCCGACAAGAGCTGAAGTGAGCGATGTCGCAGGAGCCGTGACTGGCGGAGCTGATGTTGTGATGCTTTCAGGTGAAACGGCTGTCGGAAAATATCCGGTTTTAGCTGTGGAAATAATGGATAGAACACTCGAACATGCTGAAAGAATGCTGGCTAAACCCGAAAGAGTTATAGATCTTAATAGTGATCACATCATGAGTGAAAGTGTTGCATGTTCAGCAGTTCAGCTTTCAAAAAATATTAAAGCCGCAGCTATTCTTATTTATACAAAAAAAGGATTCAGCGCCAGAATGATAAGTTATTTTGCACCTTTATGTCCAATTTATGTCTTTTCCGAAGACCCTGCAACAGCGAGAATGTGCAGTATTTACAGAAGCACTCTGCCGTTTGTACTTTCTAATAAGCCTGAAAACTTTGAGCAGTTCATGACAGATTCGGTAGAATTTCTGATTGATAAGAACCTTCTTAAAAAAGGTGATCCTGTCGTAGCAGTCAATGTCACAGGACACAACAGCGGAGTAGCTCTCCCCAATTCAATAAAAGTGTTTGTCTGCTGAATATCTGAGATTATATTAAATTATTTGACCCTGATTAATGTTTCGCTATAATCTTTCGGCTGTTTTTTGATAATTTTGATAACTCTTTTGGCGGGACGGGAAAAAAGATGATCACAATAGGTGCAAGATACATCAGTTTTGATGATTTTATTGATATAGTGTTTAACTCAGGCAGGGTCGAGCTTTCTCATGAAGCGATACTCGAGGTTGAGGAAAATTTCAATTTTCTTAAAAGCTTTTCAAAAAACCGGACAATTTACGGAATTAATACGGGTTTCGGTCCGATGGCAAGATACAAAATTGCCGATGAAGATGTTGAACAGCTCCAACTGAATCTGATCAGAAGTCATGCTGCCGGAACAGGAAAGATACTTCCCGATATTTATGCAAGGGGTGCCGTTCTTGCCCGTCTTAACTCGCTCATGCTTGCCAAAAGCGGTGTTCATCCCGATGTGGTGCATCTTCTTGCAGAGTTTCTGAACAACAATATTTCACCAGTCATTTTTGAACACGGCGGAGTGGGGGCGAGCGGAGATCTGGTTCAGCTTGCACACCTTGCTCTCAACCTTATCGGGGAAGGGGAAGTGTACCTCAATGGAAAGATCGTTCCAGCGTCAACGGCTTTTGAAAGGTGCGGACTCGCTCCGATAAAAATGCACCTTCGGGAAGGACTTGCGCTCATTAACGGAACATCGGTCATGACAGCGATAGGACTTACAAATCTTTATCAGTCAAAGCGGCTTTTTGACTGGATGATCGGAGCCAGTGCTATCATGATGGAAGTAGTTGAGTGCTATGACGACCATTATTCGATAGAAACGAATAGTGTAAAGCTTCATTCCTCGCAGAATACTGTCGCCGTTAAACTTTCAAAGCTTCTCAATGGCAGCTCACTAGTCAAAAGCAGAAAGATAAATATGTATGATACCGAACTTGCCCCTGGTTTCATTGATGAAAAGGTTCAGGAGTTCTATTCGATCAGATGTGTTCCTCAGGTTCTTGGACCGGTGCTGGAAACACTTGATTTTTCTCAGAAAATACTGATAGATGAAATAAATTCAGTTAACGATAATCCGGTCATTGACCACACTAATCAGTTTGTCTATCACGGCGGGAATTTCCACGGAGATTATGTTTCACTTGAAATGGATAAGATGAAGATCGCTGTAACAAAACTGACAATGCTTTCTGAAAGACAGCTTAACTATCTGATGAACCCGAAACTTAACGAAAAGCTTCCTCCTTTTGTAAATCTCGGCAGGCCGGGATTTAATTACGGGATGCAGGCGGTTCAGTTCACAGCGGTTTCAACCACGGCTGAAAATCAGACTTTATGTTTTCCCAACTGTGTTCACTCCATTCCAAACAACAATGACAATCAGGATGTTGTAAGCATGGGAACCAACTCGGCAAATATTGCAAGAACCGTTATCAATAATGCCTTCGAGGTCGTTGCGATCGAACTTATGGCACTAATTCAGGCAGTTGACTGTCTTGAATGTTCATCAAAAATGTCAGTTAACACCGCTGAAATATATAGCAGTTTAAGGAAGATCGTCCCCGCATTTAAAGAGGATTCTCCGAAATATATACAGATCAGCAGCATGAAGGAACATATTTACAACAACGATTTTACAGTTTGAGGATGATATGAAAATTGCACTTGTTACCGGAGGATCAAGAGGAATAGGAAAAGCGGTTTCGCTTAAGCTTGCCAGTGACGGTTTTCATGTGATAATAAATTACCGCAGCAATGATGTTGAAGCAACAAAAACACTTGAAATTATTAAAGAAAACGGCGGAAGCGGTGAGTTGCTGAAATTTGATGTCGCAAACCGCGGTGAAGTGAGAACGGTCATTGACGGCTGGAAAGCGGCAAATCCTGAAAAATTCATTGAAGTTCTTGTAAATAATGCAGGAATAAGAAAGGACAATCTGCTTATGTCTATGGATGATTCAGAGTGGGATTCAGTTATCAATACTAACCTCAATTCTTTCTATTCAGTTACTTCCTCAGTAATAAAGGAGATGATGTACAACAAATCGGGCCGGATAGTGAACATTGCAAGTCTTTCAGGAATAAAAGGACTTCCGGGACAGACGAACTATTCTGCCTCAAAAGCAGGGATGATAGGTGCGACAAAAGCGCTTGCTCAGGAAGTAGGAAGAAGAGGAATGACAGTAAATGTTGTCGCCCCCGGATTTATTCACACAGAAATGATAGAGGGGATAAACGAGTCTGATTTCAGGAAACTGATCCCGCTTGGAAGGTTCGGAAAACCTGAGGAAGTTGCAAATGTGGTCTCTTTCCTTGTGTCGGATTCTGCTTCTTACATTACGGGTGAAGTTATTTCGGTTAATGGCGGATTGTATACATAATTCAAGGGGTTATATATGAGAAGAGTGGTTGTTACAGGCATGGGGATCCATTCCTGCATCGGTTATTCGATTGATGAGGTCAGGGATTCTCTTTTCAAAGGAAAAAGCGGTATTGTTTTTGATCCTGAAAGAAAGCAACTCGGTTTCAGAAGTGCTCTCACTGGAAAAGTTGATATGCCTGACATTAAAGGGAAGGTTTCAAGAAGAGAAAGGGTCGGAATGGCTGATGAAGGAATTTATGCTTATGCCGCAACTGATCAGGCATTTTTACATGCAAAAATTGATATGGATTTTCTTGAAAAAAATGAAGTGGGGATACTTTACGGCAATGACAGTTCTGCAAAAGCTGTAATTGATGCCGCAGATATTATGAGAGAAAAGAAAGATACCATGCTTCTTGGCAGTGGTGCTATTTTTCAGGGAATGAATTCAACTGTAACAATGAATCTTGCAACGATATTTAAACTTCGTGGTATAAACTTCACCATCAGCGGTGCCTGTGCAAGTGGTTCTCATGCGATCGGACTTGGATATCTGATGATAAGATCGGGTCTGCAGGAAATAGTTCTGTGCGGCGGAGCACAGGAAGTGAACCACCATTCAATGGCGAGTTTTGACGGACTCAGCGCGTTTTCGACAAGAGAATCAGAACCGGAAAAAGCATGCAGACCATTTGACAAAGATCGCGACGGACTCGTTCCAAGTGGCGGAGCAGCATCTTTGATACTTGAAAGTTACGAAAGTGCTGTAAAAAGGGGAGTTCCGATACTTGCAGAAGTGGTAGGTTATGGATTTTCTTCAAACGGAAGCCACATTTCAGTTCCGAATGTGGACGGACCTTTGAGATCTCTGAATATGGCAATTAAAGATTCAGGGATAAGAATAAATGATATAGATTATGTCAACGCACACGCTACGGCAACTCCTGTCGGGGACATGAACGAAGCGAAAGCGATAGACCTTGCATTCGGCGATCACAAGCCGTTTGTTTCAAGCACAAAGTCAATGACAGGTCATGAATGCTGGATGGCGGGAGCAAGCGAAGCAGTATATTCGATAATAATGATGCATAACGATTTTGCCGCCCCGAATATAAATTTCTCGGAACCGGGCGAAGAGGCGAAACCTTTGAGGATAATTCCCGAAGCGGTTTCTACAAAAGTTGAAACCATTCTCAGCAATTCTTTCGGTTTCGGCGGAACAAACTCAACATTGATTTTAAGGAAGTTCGTTAAATAATTTTTTTTGGAGCAAGTTATGAAAAGAGCCGAGATCATTGAGAAGATCATTAGTTTTATGAGTGAAGAATTTGAAGTTGAGCCGGAAGTCATAAAGCCGGAAGCCGAGTTGATGAAGACACTTGATCTTGACAGTCTTGATCTTGTTGACCTTGTTGTTATCATTGAGAAAAACTTCGGTTTTAAAGTTGAAGCAAAAGATTTTGTAAACATTAAGACTTTCGGTGATTTCTTCGAATATGTCTGTCAAAAGCTCAATATTACTGAGTAATTCAATTAAATGTCCGGCTGGTCTGGAAAAAGCCGCGGTGGCGGAACAGGATATTATCTTTTCAATCTTTTTTTAAAATACGGTGGGATACATCTTGCCTATTTCATTCTCCGTTTTGTCGCACTCTATTTTGTTTTTACCGCTCCGTCATCGGTAAAGAACCTTTATTTTTATTTCAGAAAGGTTCATGGATACGGATTTCTGAGGAGCTGTTTTTCTATCTATCTGAACTTTGTTGAACTCGGGGAATCAATTATCGACAGAATGGCTGT
>ENA-UOWO01007269-UOWO01007269.1-activated-sludge-metagenome-genome-assembly--contig:-NODE-7269-length-11011-cov-6.595564_pt1 | contig 11011 bp, 25 predicted proteins | sample MGYA00238148_ERZ761564 | MGnify/ENA primary metagenome ERZ761564 (study PRJEB28885, sample SAMN05720194) | activated sludge metagenome | isolation source: Anaerobic digester | place: USA...
CAGTCAAAGCCTCCTCTTAAAAGGTCAACTGTATAACTGTACTAATACACTAGTACACTTTAAAATAATCATTCATATAGTCTATAACTCATTCTCCCATAAACACTTTACAAAACTCCCTTCCCCGCACTTCCCGCTCGAAAAATCTCGCCGCGCCACCATTCTTCTACACTTCGATAAGTATCGAACTGTCGAAAGCGCCACGAGAAAACGCTGTAAAACACCGGCAAAAACATCGGCAAATTCAAAATGACTTACGTGATTTTCCGTGAAATCGCCTTGAAAACACCCTGTTTTTCATAACTCACTTACACCGCAACACTTTACGAAATTCCACTGTTGTATTTACCCCGGTGAAAAAGAGACTTTTCGCAGTCCTAAAAATTACGTAAGTCGTTGAAGAGATAGTGGAAAATCCGCTGAATTTTCGTGAAAATCAAGAAAAATCTGTGAAAACACGCAAAATTTTTTGAAATTTCCTGATTTTTCCCGCTTGACATGTGTAGTTTGACCTGTTTAGTGGGATTTTTGCACTAGTTGGATAGCGAAATAAGTCAAGCGGAAAAAGTTGATCCAACCCCGGAGGAAAATGATACCTCACTTTTATAAAGTGTTGTGAAATGGTGAGTTACAAAATCGTGATTTTTGTCCTAAATTTCCCGTTTTCACGTTATTTTAAGCTTGAAATCGTGAGAAAACCCGTTTGAGTCGTCTCCAATATGAAAGAAAACATTAATCAATCACTTACGGAAGTGTCGCCTGCGCCGCCGCGCGGCATGGAATTAATTTTAGAAGGGAAAATCCAAAGTGGAGATTTTGCCGCCAGTGCCCATTGCGGGAAATGGGTGGAGGTGTTCCCTGATGATATAGGTTTAAGCGTGGTGGTTTATGATTTTGTGTGCCGGCGCACCGTTCAAACATAAAAAAGAAGACAATAAAAAATCTTCCCGAATGTAAACGCTAAAAACAGTCTTTAAGCGCCACGAATCAGGCAACAAAAATTTTAAGCTTAACTCATCCCCGCTTTCGCGAAGAGGAAAAACCCCGAAATTTGAAATTGAACTAAAACAATCACCTCGTTAAGTTTAGATTTCGGCCTAAACCGCGCCTTCTACTACTCGCCGCCAATCGAGACGTTATATATTCCCATCACAGGAAAAACTTCTCTCAGGCCACTTCGTTTTGCTTATCAATTTTCCACTTAAACGGAGTTTTACCGTCGCCTACAGGACCGCTTCTTTTATCGGATAGGGAGTTTCAAATTGACTTACAAACCGCTTTTCCACCGCTTTTATTTCAACTCCTAAAATCCCGGTTTCCCCATTTACCGGACGCATCACTAGGGGTTTTCTCAATTTGACTTCTGAAATGCTAGGTAACAGGGATATTTCCGACCATTACCATTTTCCGAAATCTACGTCGATCAACGAATTAAGAAGATTAGTGCAAAAAAGGCGAGGCTCAGGCGGAACATTGAGCCAAAAAATGTAAGGTACTTATGATTCAGAGTAGCTAACGATGAACTGTTTTTGCTTTGTTAAGCTTTTGCAAGATTAACTCGGCGCAGTAATTTACACGGTATTTCAGAGGATTTTCAAAAAATGTTTGACTTTTTGAAAATTTATACGTTCACTTCATCCATCATGAATCCCGTTCCTATCAGTCAAACGCTTACCAAGTATAGCAAAACCCCTATATTTGAAAAGGTAGAGCGTTTTAACGAAACTCAACCGCCGGAACGACAAGTTTCTTATGAAATTTTGTGCGAAAAAGACCTTTTCAAGTGTATTTTGACAGGAGATGAAATTCGTCCTTTGGGTAACGCTAGGGGTTTCGAGTTAATGGAGGAAAACGGTTTTGTGTTTTTCGTTAAGGGAGAGTTTGCGGAAATGATTAGGGAGAAGGGGCTAAAGGAAGTTCAAAAAGAATTTTCCGTAAATTGAAGATTTTCCTTGCATTTATCGAAAAACTCATTTTTATTTCTATCATTCAAAACACACAAATGAAAAAGAAAACCATTATTTCGTCCACTACCGCCGAAAATCTCCGCACTGCAATTCAGGAATTTTTTTTCGTCAGAAACGATTCTGTGCGTTTAGAGTCTAATGGTAGTGTTACGCGTATTAACGAAAATACGGGGAACCGAGAGGTTTATATAAATAAAAAATGGATGGAAAAACGCGGACGTTTTCATTTTTATAGTGAAATCGCGTGATTTTCCTTGTTTTTCAACTAATCACCCGTTTACATTATTCCACTATGAACTTCCCGCAACTTAACAACTTCACCGATTCCCCGGATCAAATTGTCGTTTTCGAGCAAAAAGGCCGGGTTGTCAACGGTACCGACTTCTCTTCTTTCACGCTTAAAATCGTTAAAGACTTTAACAGCTACGTTTTAAAAGTCTCGCATGGCGGCGGCACCGAGAAATTTCATTTGTTTTTCGATAGATACGAACCCGTTATTCAGGCGCTTAAAACGATGGACGCAGATACTAGTTTTTTGACGGTTTTCGCGTTTTACGACCTTTGCAAGAGCAATTTTGAGAAGGGTTTCAATGTGGCGGAATCGACTTATCAGCGGGCGGCGGCGGAAGGCCGGTTGAAGACTCGAAAGGTCAGAGGGGGAAATCGCGTGAAGGTATGGGTGGAGGAAAGCCCGGTAGAAATGGAAAAAGGGAAAGTTTCTAGTTGACATTAACGCGGAAACACTATTGGATTATTCACAAGATGAAACCTCAAGAAAACACAAGCAACCAATTTTCAAACCTTTCTACTGAAAACTTGCGGGAACTACTCCTTATTGGAAGTTCCAACGAGGTAAGGGAGCATAAAAAATTGGTTTTAGAGGAGATAGAGAAGCGCGCCGCGAAAATCGGCGTAGCGGCGGGGCTCACTTACGGAAACTTGAAATTTTGAAAGATTTTTCTTGCAATCCCGCTAAACCTCCTTTCTACTATATCCAGAAACAAAAAAACTCATGAACATCCAACTCACTCAAAAACAACTTTGTGAAATCCTCTCCCGGAACCTCGGCACGAACGTGGATTCAGTGGAGATTGTTGAATGTAAAGAAGATGTAAAAAGCGGAAAGGTCGGCGAGGCTTTCCATGTCCCGTATAATCCGCACGAGTTGACGCCAGAAGAGTATGAAGCAGACAAAGGGTATCGACTTTTGGATGAAGACGAGATTAAATATCGCGTGAATTCATACAAAGAAATTGAAGCATGGGACAAGAACGATAATAGGTGGGATGTCGAGTTTTTGGGTGTAAGTAAAGTAAATACCTACCGCACAAAACTTTCCCGCGAAGAACTGGCAAAACTTAGTTAAATCCCACTGAATGAACAAATTCCATCCCGGACAATCCATCCAATCCATTTCCCGCCCGGTAATCTCCGGGGAAATCCTCCATGTTCTTACTTTGGAAAGTAAAAAATGGGATGCAGTAGCGAAGAAACCTACCGGGGAAACCGTTGTAAGTTATACTTACGTAACGATTTCTAAGGGAACTGGGCACCGGCACGACATTGAAGAGGTGGATGCGGTTTTGATTGCTTGAAAGTTTTGATTGACTTTCACGCCATAACAGTTTTAGCTTCCTCCAATGAAAAAGCTAACCTTCCCCTGCGTCGTTTGTTCTAGTGTGTTTATGGAGTCCGTTATTCGTGAAAGTGCAGGCGTTTACATTGCGCAAAACGAAACGGATTTAATCAAAATTTGCGAACGATGCGTTTTGGAAAATTACGGTTATACGTTTTTCGATTTTGACAGCTTCGATGAGAAAAACGGAATTTATAGAATTCACTTTGTCGCCGGATTTTCAAATGAAAATTATGGTACTTTTTGTTATCACGTAATTCCTTTAATCCCTGCTTGACTTTCATATTGAAAGCTTATTAATTCGCCTATTAAATCCTGTCCGCCATGAATAACGTAATATTTGAACTTTTTTCGTGGAAAGTGGGAAATAAAACATTTTCACTTCAAATAATTGTTGCGAAAAACGACGTTTGCGGGTGGCATGATTGGTATGTTATTGAATTTAAGTTAGGTGACAAATGTATTTCAAAATATCGGGGAAGACGATTTACTTCGTTTTTTGATGCTGAATGGCGTTCTTTTTCAAACGTTTTAAGCAATCACCACAAAGCACTGCGTTCATGGATTGACTTTCACACTTATAAGATTGACATTGTTGGTCTTCGTGTTTTGCTCGCGTAGCAAACAAACCATAATAAAAAACTGAATTGGAATGACTGACGAAAAACTCTTAAACGATTGGCTTGCGGAGTTTAACGCGCCTGAAAAAGATTGGTCTTATGAAACTTTTTTGGGATTTGAAGACTATTTAACAATTACCCATAAGGTCTTTGTTGGCGGAAGTATGCTTGCATATGGAACCGGGGTAAATTACTCAAATTTGAAAAAAGCGTTAGAAGACTTCGGAAAAGATAGGGTGAGCGCCGAAGGCTGGCGATTAATTGTCAGGCATTTTCGTGGGGCATGGTATCTTTCTCCTATCGCGGGGATAGTCTCCGCCGAAATTGCAAGGTTTGCTGGTTTGCCGTCGCCACTGGACCGCGACGAAAAAACTGAAAACTTTTATTCATTTTCCTGTTGACTTTATGCGCCGGAAACGTTTTTCTCTTTTTCGTGAAAAATACTACCATTCCTCAAAAGACCATCTCGCTCGCGAAGAAAATTTTGAAAAGCGCCCGGATTGCTAAATGGGACGATGTGACAGAGTTTCCATCTACTGCGATTGAAATTGTAACGGATGGCAATCGCGGGAAATATAAACCGGGGATTAAAGGGTGGATCGTCGGCGGGATGGAGCGGGAAATTTTTATCGGCTCTGATAAAGCCGGCAAAGAAATAACTTTGCATGGGGTAAAAATTCCCGAGTTTACAATTTTGTTGGAAAACGGAAGTCAATTTTTGGGTCAATATGGCCGCGACTTCAAGTTTGCTGAGGCTGGTAATTAATTCCCGCTTGACTTTCGCGCCACAAACATTTTTACTCTTCTCATGACACTCGAAAAAGACAAAATCCTTTTTGCAATCGAAGACATTCAAGATCAAGTGACCAAGGGTGAAACTCGATTTTGTCACATAATAACGATTTGTGACAAAATCGAGTCCTTTGTATTTAAAAAGTTACACACTAAAGGTTTACAGTACTTCCAAAAAAAATTTTAAAAAACATTTGACTTATTTCAATTAATCGCTTTACCATTTCAACCATGAAAACGCATAATTTTACAAAACTCATCCAAATTATAACCGGTCGTCCTTTTGTGTTTTTCTCGTGGGATAACTTCTGCAATATGATCCCCGCTGGCGGTGATGAAATCTCTTTTGATTCGCGTTATTTTGTTGGTTATAACCTACCAATTTCTGGTGGTCTTGTTGGTTTCAAGTGGAAAACGCCGAGTTCGGACGAAAAGATGCTTAAAAGTTTCATAAAAACATTTATTTCAAAATATAGAGAGCCCGATCCAGAAAGTTTTTTAGAACCTGCGTGGAAAGATATGACTGACACAAAACGCGAAGCAGCTTTTTTTCACCGCTCCGCACACATGTTATCAAAAGAAAAGCTTTTAGAGCAGGTTAGGGCGAGTTTTGAATTGCCGGAAATGAAAACGGCTTTGTGTAAATGGGGTTTTTATGAAACGAATTACGGGATAGGTATTTTTAGGCTTTTCAATACGGTATCGGTAAACCAAAGTATCTTCGCTATGCGTGAGTTCTTAACCGAAAAAGAAATTCCTTTCGGCGAGGAACTTTCGGAAGCGGGATGGGTTCATAGGTTCATGATTGGAATTTCCAAAGAGTTTCACAAATCCTTGCTTGAAAATTTTTTACTATGAAATCAATCCCATTTGATCCAGTCCGCGAAGCTCGGCGACTTGGCGCAAAATTCCACCGTTACGAATCCATAAATAAATGGTGTGTAATGGATTGCAGGTCAGACTCGGGTTTGTGGAAAATGAATTTTGGGACGATTCAGAAAGCAGCGAAAGCGTTTTTTGATCGTTTCTAAGAAAATCCCCTTGACTAATCCCCAGCAAACCGATTCACTTGTACCATGTTCACCGAAAAATATAGAGTTTTAACTTCTAGTCAGCCAAAAATCTCTTTGGTTGACGATGGTTTCGACGATGGAAGGGTTTTGGTTCATGGTCCAATGACTTATGAGCAGGCGGCTGTTTGGGCTAAAGCTTTTGTTTTAAATCATGAAAAAAATGTGAAAATTGTAGTGCCAAAGCTTTCAAGACCTGAATTTAGACATGTTTTTTCCGGTCCTTCTAGTGGAATGTTTTACGATTTGCAAGATGGAGATACGCTTGAATTGTTTTAATTAACTAATGCCAAAAAAAGAAAAAAAATGGCGTTAGTTAATTACAGTAAAATCCCCTTGACTAACCAATAAAAAACCTATTCACTTTTCCTCATGAAACAAAAACTTATCACCCTGTTCCTCGACTATTTCAACAATTTCCTCACCGTCGAATGCTTTGCTAGCTATCACGGCATGAGCGAAGAAAAAGCCCGGCGCGTTATTCGTTTGGGGAGAAAGTTGCACGAAAACAGTTTTTTTGCTTGATTCGCGCGGGATTTTGAAATTCACTTTTCCCATGTTCACCGAAAAACATTTCAAAACACGCGCCGCGCTCAACCGCTTTGTTCAAAAGAATGAAAGCCGGTTTCAAATCGAAGAAATTGCCGTAAATAACGGGTTTGCGGTGATTTATCGAAAATTGGTCTCTGTGCGGATGCCTAGGTAAAAGTGAAAAAAAACGAAAAACCGTCTTGACTTATCCCCGGTAAACCGATTCACTCATTTTCGTTCAAAAAATACTAATCCTTAAACACCCTTCACAAAAAAAATGAAAGCCTCCAAAATCAAAATCTCCGAAACCCGTTTCCCTAAGCTTACCCGCGCCGTCATTAATCAGATCGGCGACCGTGATTCTTTGGCGGATGTCGCCCGGCATGGCGCGGCGGGCGGTTTTTGCGGTTTTACCTATTACAAGGACACGTCAGAGTTTTACCGTAAGAACCGCGAGGAAATTAAAAAACTGCTTGGAGAGACCGCCGAAAACCTTGGCGAGTCTTCCCTTTCAACAGTCAAAAACTTTGTTTGTCTCCGCGATTGGAAAGTGACCGAAGAAGAAGTCGCCACGGTTCTTTTCGGTTGTTTCGGGGAAATTGACGAGGAAAAAGAGCAACAAATTGAAAACGCCCTTGCTTGGTTCGCTTTAGAAGAGATCGCGCGGGAATTGAATCCCGACGTTTAAACAAAATCCTTTCCGGCTCAGTTGGGGAACTGAACCGGATTTAGTGGGGTGTAAGTGTGAGTAAATGAGTGAGTTAGTGAGTAATGGGGTAACTGGGGCCGCGCTAAGAGCCGAAAAACCTTGGCGCGGCCCTTTATTTTTCTAACAAAAACGAAAGAGAAAACCTTGGAAAATAACGGTTTAGCATGTTTTTTTGGTTGTTCAGCCGCTTTTTTCTGCATACTTTTCCAATGGGTGAAACCCCACTGCGAGAAAGCTTGGCGTAGCGTAAACCCTAAAATGACTCAACGGGAAATAGACGATAGGAATGAAATACGAGACGTTATTTTCAAACTTTCCCGCGCGATTGCACGAGAGGAGGAACGGGAGAGAAAGCGGGCGAAAGGGGCGAATTGTAAAAAGCGCGGCGGGAAGACGAAAAAGATTATGTTTCATTGAAATTTTCCTTGCAATCCCTTCAATTTTCAAGTTTACTCTTTTCACGATGAAAACATTTACCGAAAGCCAACGCGAAAAAGCTCATGCCGCAATTCTCGCCCGGATTAACGTCCCGGAGGAAATTAAATTCTATATCGGCGCAGCTAATAACGACTTGTTTTTTGGGCCGCGCGACTCTTTTGAAGACGACGCTTTCCCTTGGAATGGGTTTCAGGACGCAATCCGTAAAATCCGCCAATGGTCAGATCATGAGCGTTTCAATTCCCTTTTTTGGGATACGCAGTGCGAAGAAATTCTAACGAAACTCCCGGAAACAGAGGAGATTGACGGGGAAATTTTTGAACCCTGTTATGAGGATTTTGTGGAATATGAGGGGTCTGACATTTTGGAAATTGTTTGCGGAAAAGAGCTGGCAAGCTACGTTTGAAAAAATAAAAAATTTTTCAGCCCGGTCTTTAACGAGGCCGGGTTTTTGCAAAATTTTTCTTGCAATCCCTTCAATTTTCAAGTTTACTCTTTTCATGACTCAAACAACCCAAAACTCTACGTCCCCCATTCGCAAAATTTTCCCCGGCACTATTTGCCGAGTTGCCATTCAATGCCATTGCCCCGACACGGGCGAATTGGGTTCATTTCTTTTTGCTGGCGAGGTAAAAGATAAGGGATGCCGGGTTACTCCGGTTTTTTCAGACTGTTACGAACTTTTTCAATGGGTTCATCGTGGGAATTGGCAGGCTTTAGGTTACGATTATGTTTTTAAAGGTTAAATAATCCCCCCCGGTCTAACAAGGCCGGGCTTTTTCATGCCCCAATTTTTCGCTCATACGCCTTAAAAGATAAAAGTCAATAGGGAAGTTTGAAAATTTTTTCTCAAATTCCCGCTTGACACACTTCGTTTTTCCTGTTACGCTTCCCAAAGTTTCCCGCGACTAAACAGAACGTGGCGCAAAGGCAAGTGGAAAATCTCTTTTAAGGATGGGTAAAACTACGTAGCGTAAAAAGCATTGACAAAACCTCTTTAATCCCTTCCAATATGTTATAAGGGGAGACTGGCCGCGCCAAAACCGGGCAAAACCTTGGTTTAAGGGCAGGGTTTGGTCCCCTACTCTTGGCGGTTTATCGCCTCAACTTCCGCGCGCCTTGCATCGGAATGGTGAAGAGTAAAAAGAGAATTTAGATTCGAGTCAATAGGAAAAGAGGGTTTTTTGAGAAAATAATTTTGCGGGGAATTGAAAATTGAATTTGACGCGGGCGGGAAAATTGTTTTTAGTGTTTCCACGATGAAAAAACAACTGCCAGAATTTAAAAACGGAATGGATATTCGTTGCCGCGACTTTAAAAAGCCAACGGTCGCGCGTTTTTGGGTGACAGAAACAAAAATGCGGTTTGCCGTTGTCGGAACAGATTATGGTTATTTGCACACTGGTTTCGGCGACGTGAAAACATGGGGCTCTTATTCCGGCGCGCGTCGGGCGGCGAAAAGTTACGTTTCTTTTTAATTTCCCGCTTGACCTTTTTTTAAAACTCATTTTTAATTTTTCTCATGAACAAAACAACTTTTAGCGAAACCGAAAAAGCGGAAATTTTGGAAATTAAAAAATTGGCAAAAAAATATTGTCGCCGGAAATACACAAATCACGCCTTTGCGGGAATTGTAAAAAAAGACGTTTACGGGAATTTTTGTGCAGAAATGCAGGGAAATATTTACGGAAACATTTTTCTTGCAACTCTTTCACATTTGAAGCTTGTTACGGGCAAAAAGATTTAAATTCTTTATTGACACTCTTCAATTTTTCCTTTTTCCTCTTTTCAGTTTCAAAAATCAAACCTTCAAAACCGATCCCTATGACTAAAAAAGACTTTGTTGCCCTTGCCGATGCAATTCGCGTTTACAACGCAACACTGCCCGCCGCCGCACAAAATGTTCCCGTTTCAGTTCTCGCCGACTTCTGCGCCACACAAAACCCAAATTTTGATCGCAATCGTTGGCTCGACTATGTCGCGGGAAATTGCGGAAAGAATGGCGGAAAAATTGCAAAAAAGTAAAAAAAGATTTGATTTTCCAAAAACTCAAAATAGGGTTTAAACATGATCACTAAAGACGACCGCACCGAAGCACAGAAAAAAACGCATTGCCTTGCCGTAGTTATGAAAGATAAATTTATGAGCGGGTGGGGCGAAGCTAAGGGCGGGGCAAGCCGTTGCGCGTGGGCATTTGACCCGTCGAAAATCAACTCCGACAGGGTAGGAAATTGGGTAAGAAACCGCAGTGGCGCAAGCTACGTCAATTTAATTGATCTTCGTACCTATCGCGCACCGCGCGGCACTGCGCATTTTCACGTTTACGTTTGCGAACCGGAACACCCCGCCGCAAAGTATTAACCTAAATCGGCGTAGAAATACGTAGTGAAGAAATGAAAATAGGGATTGCTTTCTTTTGATTTTTCAATTTTAATGTTTTCACAATGAAAATAAAAAACCTTGGTTCTATTGACGAAGTAAGCTTTAGCGCGGAAGAAATTACGCTTTTTAACTCTTTTCCCTGCTCTGATATCCCAAAAAGGGATTGCTTTTTCCAATTCGAGAAAAAAACAGGTGACCTAGTTGATATGAGCGCGCACTTGAGCGAAGTAGAAAACAATTCCGCAATCTCCGCACTGTGTGACGAGGCGAAAAGTTTTTTTGAGAAAGTTAAAATTTCTTTACAAAAAAGAGATTGACCGCGCCGAAACTCTCCCCATAGTTAAACGCATCACTAGGGCAAACGCTCTAGCACTTACACACTCAAAACCCATAAAATCCTATGACTAAACCTGACCGCCTTGCCCTTATCAAATCCCGCTTTGCTGCGATTTGTAAAACCGCACTGCCCGGTATTCTCTCCATTTCTTCGCAAGAAATTTGCGATGCAGTAACGGAAGAAACCGCGCCGACACTCCGCGAGTCTGACGACGAAACGCGGGAAGAAGCGGAAATCGGCTTTCGTGCCAAACTTGAAGAGGCGTTTGACCGTGTTCGCGAAGCACGGGAGAAAGAAGAAGAAATCCTTTTGAACCGCGCCGAAAAGGAACAACTCGCAAGGGATTTGCGGGAGTATAAGAAACAGTTTTGGCTTGCCTCGTCTAGCACCCTTTCCCGCCCTACCTTATGAAAGAGTCTCTAAAAACGATCCTTGTCGTGTTCGTTATTATTATGCTTTTTTTAATCGCCGGAACTATCGACTGCCCGGTTTAAGAGCGATACGTAAAACTACTTAGTAAGGAAATTAA
>ENA-UOWO01007270-UOWO01007270.1-activated-sludge-metagenome-genome-assembly--contig:-NODE-7270-length-11011-cov-5.069186_pt1 | contig 11011 bp, 9 predicted proteins | sample MGYA00238148_ERZ761564 | MGnify/ENA primary metagenome ERZ761564 (study PRJEB28885, sample SAMN05720194) | activated sludge metagenome | isolation source: Anaerobic digester | place: USA...
ATCAGGGCATTTTTGGGCAATGATTGCCATTGTTGGTCCTCCAACATAGCCGGCACCGATACAACAAATAGAATTAATTTTCATTATTTATTTTCTTGAGTTTATTATAATTTTCCATCAGCAATAACGCCTAAAATCCCTTTAACGTCATAAATTACTGCATTCTCTTTTTTTATTGAATCAAAATCAATGTTTGCAAATTTATCATGAGCTACACCCAAAACGATGGCATCAAATTTTTCATTAGGAATCGTGTTTGAGGTCACTAATCTATATTCGTGTTTTACTTCTGCAGGATTTGCCCATGGGTCATAAATACTTACTTGAATTCCGTAATCAGCTAAAGAAGAAATAACATCTACGATTTTAGTATTTCTAACATCCGGACAATTTTCTTTGAAAGTAATACCCAGCATCAATAGTTTTGCACCATTAACAACAACGCCTTTTTTAATCATCAGTTTTACAACTTGCGAAGCTACGTATTCTCCCATACTGTCATTAAGGCGCCTACCTGCAAGAATAATTTCAGGATGGTAACCCATTTCCTGTGCTTTTTGCGCCAGGTAATAAGGATCTACACCGATGCAATGTCCGCCAACCAATCCGGGTTTGAACGGTAAAAAATTCCATTTGGTTCCAGCGGCTTCCAAAACGGAATGCGTATCGATTCCAAGTATATTAAAAATTTTCGACAATTCGTTCACAAAAGCAATATTGATATCGCGCTGCGAATTTTCAATGACCTTTGCGGCTTCCGCTACTTTAATTGTTGGCGCTAAATGTGTTCCAGCTGTGATTACAGATTTGTATAACTCATTTACTTTTACACCAATTTCTGGTGTTGAACCAGCAGTCACTTTTAATATCTTTTCGACGGTATGTTGTTTATCTCCGGGATTTATTCTTTCAGGCGAATAACCTGCAAAAAAATCTACATTAAACTTTAATCCGCTAATTTTTTCTAGTACTGGCACACATTCATCTTCAGTAACACCGGGATAAACGGTCGATTCATAGATGACGATATCGCCTTTTTTTAATACTTTGCCAACGGTTTCGCTTGACTTGTATAATGGTGTTAAATCAGGTCTGTTATTTTTGTCAACTGGCGTTGGAACGGTAACAATATAGTAATTACAATCTTTTATGTCCTCAATACTGGTAGAACAAAGTAAACCTATTGCATTATTGGTAGGTTTTTTTAATAAAACTGAGTTTAGTAAAGCTTGATCTATTTCGAGTGTACTATCGATACCTGAATTCAATTCATCCACTCTCGATTGATTGATATCAAAACCTACGACTGAATATTTAGTGGCAAAAAGTCTTGCCAATGGTAATCCGACATATCCTAATCCTACAATAGCTATTTTCATTATTCTTGAATTAAATTCTATTTATTTTAAGTGCTTCCAATACCATTGCACCGCCTCTTTCAAGCCATTTTGCATTGAATATTTTGGATTATAGCCTAAATTTTTCTTTGCTTTTTCGATACTGGCCAGTGAATGTGGAATATCGCCAGCTCTGTTTGGTCCGTGCGTTATTGCAATATTGGCAATATCGGAATCCATTTCGGAAAGTGATTCTTTAAGATAAAAAACCAAATCGTTTAAAGTGGTTCGGTCTCCAAAAGCAGCGTTATAAACCGTATTGACCGCTTCCTTATTTTCGGTGAGCATGGCCAGTTCATTGATTTGAATGATATTATCGATATATGTAAAATCACGTGAATAGTTTCCGTCACCGTTTATAACTGGACTTTCATGACGCATCAATTGCATGACGAACTTCGGAATTACCGCTGCATAAGCACCATTTGGATCTTGCTTTCTACCAAATACATTAAAATATCTTAATCCGATGGTTTCTAAACCATAAGTCTTACTGAAAATATCGGCATACAATTCGTTGACGAATTTTGTAATCGCGTAGGGCGATAAAGGCTTTCCTATTTTATCTTCTTCTTTTGGGAGCGCTTCAGAATCACCATAAGTGGATGAACTTGCTGCATAAACAAATCGTTTTATGTTGGCATCCCTAGACGCTACAAGCATGTTCAAGAAACCTGAAACATTGACATCATTGGTAGTTATCGGGTCATTTATGGAACGCGGAACTGAACCTAAAGCGGCTTGATGCAAAACATAATCTGCACCAGAAACTGCCTTTCTACAATCCTCTAAATTTCTGATATCGCCTTCAATCAAAGTAAAGTTAGGATGATTGATAATTGAATCTAAATTATGTCGATGGCCAGTGGCAAAATTATCAAGACATGTTACTTGGTGTCCTTTATTTATAAAATACTCGCAAAGATTGGAGCCAATAAAACCTGCACCACCCGTAATTAATATCTTATAAACAGACGTATTTGCCATCATATTACGATTGATTTTTATTAAAAAAAGACATGATTTTCTGGAAAATATTTTTCGGTTTATCTACTTCATGATAGCCATTACCGTAATTTCCATAACCGTAACCGTAGCCGTAACCGTAGCCATAACCGTAGCCTGTTCCGTATTTGGCTTTATTTTCAAAGCCATTAAAAATAACACTAATGTTTTCCAATTCACCTCTTTTGAGTCTGTTGTTCAAAAGGGTAATCATATCTTTCTTAGTATAATTTTGTCGCATAATATACAGTGTCAAATCAGCATATTCTGCCAATTCAATCGCGTCAGACACCAATCCAACTGGTGGCGTATCTAGTATGATATAATCGTAACGTGTCTTGAGCAAACGCATAAATTCTTTCATGCTTGCGCCAATTATGATTTCGGACGGATTGGGCGGAATGGGTCCAGAAGTAATTACATCCAAATGCGGAATGTGCGTTTTTTGAATTACTTCATCGATGGTTTTTTGACCAATCAAATAATTAACAACACCAATATCGTTTTTAATATTGAAATCTTCAAAGATTTTTGGTTTCCTCAAATCCAATCCAACAATCACTGTTTTCTTTTCACTCATAGCGAAAACAGTAGCTAAGTTTAAAGAGCAAAATGTTTTTCCTTCACCACTTATAGATGAAGTTAGCATTAGTGTTTTGGATCCTGAAATTTCATATTTTTTGTATAAGAATTGCAGCGAGGATCTGATGGCTCGGAAGGATTCTGACAAAGCAGATTTTGGTTTTTCAAAAACCGATAAATTTGAATTGGAGTGTTTTACACCTACAACGCCTATGAGTGGTATGGTTGTGAGCTTACTAATATCCTCGGTATTCAGAATTGAATTCTCTAAGAAGAACAATACGAACACTATTAATAACGGAATTAACAGCCCTAAAAAGGTAGCCAAGACATAATTCACGCTCGTGTTTGGTCCGATTAGACCACCACCAGTATCTTTTGCGGGATCAATAAAATGAATGTCCGATAAATTGGCTGCTTTGACGATTTCTGCCTCATTTCGTTTTTCAAGAAATGCATTGTAGATGTTGTCACTCAAATCGTATTTCCTAACAATTCTAAGATATTCTTGCTTTTCTTCGGGAAGTTTTTTGATATTGCCTTCTAACTGATTTATTTTATTGCTGGTCAATGTTAAATCATATTTCAACGAATTACTAGCTGAATTGATATTCTCTAACAAAACGCTTTTAACGGCCTCCATTTGCGCATCAAAATCTTTGAATAACCGCTCGCTTTTTACAGAATACGCCAATTGAGATCTTTGTGTTGACAGTTCAATCAGTTTGGCAACATTGGTTAAAATATTAGGATCGTCAATCCCTGCAACTGTTGGTGCTGGAAGTTTGGAATAATCTAAACTGTTTCTCAAATAAGTTTTTAACGTATTGTAATAGGTAATCTTTCGAGAAATCGCATCTTTTTGAATTTCATAATTCAAAAGTTGGCCTGAGATGGAAGCGCCCTCGTCTTGAATCGCACTGATATCTTTGTTTTGATTGAATGACTTAAGAATATCGCCTGTTTCTTTGAGTTGTTTCCCCATCGAAATTAAAGTACTGTCAATAAAACCTATCGTATTGGTTGCAAATTGATTTTTTCTGCTCAATTGCACATTGATCAACATTTTTACGGTAGAGTTTAGATAATCCTCCATCCTTGCTTTATTCGTACCCTGCAAAGACAATCTTAAAATTGATGGCGCTTTAGGATCAATCTCTACACTAATACCTTGGTATCTGGCCACCACTTCATTGAATTCGTTGAAACGGAAAAAATATTCATTCCCTTTATAAAATCCGGGTTTGTCTTTAATTTCTAATTTAAAACTTAAAAATGGAAGTGAAACCTGTTGCCCTACCTTATATCTTTTAACAAATTCACCAGGAACTACAGCCGTTTCGCTTTTGCTATTGTCTGTATAAGTGACTAAAGGAGCGCTTGCTCCATCAAAAGTGAGTCGCAATTCATATTCCGATTCAGAAATAAATTTTACACCAACCATCGTATTAAACAGTTGTGCTTTATCTTTATCAAAACTGATGTAAAAGGGCACTACACCGTATACATCCTGAAAATTGTACTTCCCTTTTTGTAAATAATCTACATAAAATTTCAGCTTCTCAACAACCAATTCATTGTGTGACCTTGATTTTAAGGTGTTTGAAATGTTTTGAACCTGATCAGATGTTCCTCCCCAATTGAAAACCAAACTGGTTGTAGAAGTAAAAAAAGGATTGTTTTCTTCTTTGATTGCAATTGAAGTCTGCATTTCATACACTTTTTCCTTTCTCACATTCACTTGATGCGCGATGGTAAAAGTGATGATTAAGCTCAAAACAAACCACTTCCAATAACTGGTGATTTTAATTAAAAACCCTTTAAAATCAAAGCTGTTTTGGCCTTCAAAAAACGAAAAATCTTTGGTATCAATCATGCTTTGTTAGTTACGTAATAGTAGAAAAGTAGTAGTTAGTAAAGTGAGTACTGACACAATTGTAGTAAACGATTCTATCCCTGTTTTTCCAGTTCCCCATGTTTTTTGTTTCAGTGGTTTGATATAGATATAATCATTAGATTGAACGTAATAATAGGGCGATTGCATGGCTTTAATATCAGTCAAATCAATGTTGTGCATTTCTGTACCAGATGGTGTTTGTCGCATCACTAAAACATTCTTTCTATCACCAGTAATTGTAATATCCCCTGAATTGGCAATTGCCTCTAAAATTGTAACCTTATCTTGGTATAATAATTTTGTTCCTGGCGCACTTATTTCTCCATTGATTGTGTAACGCAAGCCTGCTAGTTTAACAGTAACAAATACACTAGCTTCTTTATTGAAATATTCTTCAAACAATCTTTTCTCTATTTGAATCCTAACCTCTTCTACTGTATAACCTACAACATTGATTTCTCCCAAAAGTGGCATACGGATATTACCGTGATCATTCACATTATAACCATCAAAGTAAAGCGATACATCATTCTTCATGACACCATTATCTTGGTTTGAAGAATTAAATAGTTGTGCAAATTTTGGATCATTGGCTTTAATTGAAATGCTGATGACATCATTAATTTGGAGTCGGTAAGGTTTAGAATTGATTGGTTTTATTGCAGACGCCGTGTCCGATTTGTCTTTTTCTTGAAGATATACTAGGGATTTTAGAGGCACACACGAAGTAAATACTAGTCCGATAACAACCCATAAAAACAATATTTTTTTATTCATTTCTTTTAAAAAATTTAGCAAACAAAGATAGTTTTTCATTTATAAATACAAAAAAGAACCAAGATAAAATGATTAATTGTTTTTAAATGATATTTCAAGTGGAATTCGATGCAAAATACTTCTTCCTAAAGTCACCTCATCGGCATACTCTAATTCGTCGCCAACTGCTATTCCGCGTGCTATTGTAGAGGTAATCACATCATAATCTTTGATTTGCTTGTAAATAAAAAAGTTGGTTGTATCACCTTCCATCGTCGAGCTTAATGCGAAAATTAATTCTTGAATAGTGCCTGTTTTTACTTTATCAACCAAAGAAGTGATGTTTAATTGGCTTGGACCAACGCCATCCATCGGCGAAATTTTGCCTCCCAAGACATGGTAAATTCCTTTAAATTGTTGCGTGTTCTCTATGGCCATCACGTCGCGAATATCTTCCACCACACAGATAATTTGGTGGTTGCGATTGGCATTAGAACATATTTCGCATACCGCTACATCTGAAATGTTATGACAACTCGAACAAAATTTTACTTCTTCGCGCATCGTAGTTAATGCCTCCGAAAGATATCTTGTGTTTTCTTGCGGTTGTTTTAATAAATGTAACACCAAACGCAAAGCCGTTCGCTTGCCAATACCAGGCAATTGCGCCATTTCATGCACCGCTTTTTCTAATAATTTTGATGAAAATTCCATGCGCCAAAGATAGTTAATTTGGATAATTAGAACGTCAACACTAGTAATCAAATAAACAAATTACCAAATCCACAACTTAACATTTTTTCGTATTTTGGCTTCCACAAAAAAAACTTTTATGACGCCATTTGCCATCCTGTCTTTAATCATTGTTTACTTCGGAATGCTGTTTTTAATTTCCTATTACACCAGCAAAAAAAACAGTGGGAATGACGCTTTTTTTAAAGCCAACAAAAACTCGAAATGGTATTTGGTAGCCTTTGGTATGATTGGCACAGCGCTTTCTGGCGTGACTTTTATTTCGGTACCCGGCGAAGTGGGCAATCCGGAGAATCAGTTCAAATATTTTCAGTTTGTATTGGGTAATGCCATTGGCTTTATCATCATCGCAAAGGTTTTGCTGCCGCTATATTACCGAATGAATTTGACATCAATTTACGGCTATATCGAAAAAAGATTGGGTACCGTAAGTTATAAAACAGCCGCTTTTATTTTCTTGTTGAGCAGAACGATTGGCTCTTCTTTTCGATTGTATTTGGTCGTGATTGTTTTGCAGCGTTATGTGTTTGATTTTTACCAGATTCCGTTTGCGCTGACCGTTTTGATTTCGTTGGCTTTGATTTTTGCTTATACCTATCGCGGCGGATTGAAAACCATCATCATTACCGATACCTTACAAACTTTCTTCTTGGTTTCATCTGTGTTTTTGACCATCTTTTTTGTGTGCAACAGTTTGAACTTATCGGTTTTCGAAGCGTTCGAAAAAGTCAAAATCAGCAACTATTCGAAAGTGTTTTTTTATGAAGATTATTTGAAAGGAACATATTTCGTGAAGCAAATTCTAGGTGGTATTTTCGTAACCATTGCCATGGTTGGTTTAGATCAGGATTTGATGCAGAAAAATTTGAGTTGCGCCCATATTGGCGATGCACAAAAAAACATGTTTACGTTTACAGGCATTTTTGTGTTGATTAACATTTTCTTTTTGAGTGTTGGTGCGCTGCTTTATATTTATGCCGAACAGAATCATATTGCGATTCCAACCGATTTGGTAACGGGTAAACCCAGAACCGATTTGTTGTTTCCTGAAATTGCCTTTCACCATTTGAGTTTGGTGCCTTCCGTAGTTTTTTTACTCGGATTGACCGCTGCTACTTTTGCTACAACCGACAATGCTTTAACGGCATTGACGACTTCTTTCTGCGTTGATTTTTTGGGTATGGACAAATCTGAGAACAGTCACAAAACCAATATGGTACGCACGCGACATATGGTGCATATCGGGTTTTCGTTGTTGATGTTTTTAGTGATTGTGATTTTTAATGCTATCAATGACGCTTCCGTAGTGAGCATGATTTTCAAAATTGCTTCTTATACTTACGGACCGCTTTTAGGATTGTATGCGTTTGGATTGTTTATGCAATCGATGACGGTGCATGACAAATTTGTGCCTTATATCTGCGTATTATCGCCAGCGATTTGCTTTTTGATCAGCAAGAATTCTGCGTTGTTGTTTGGCGATTATGTGTTCGATAATGAATTGATTATCGTGAATGGATTGCTGACGTTTTTGGGATTGTGGTTGATTAGTAAGCCGGCGGTTTCGCAAACGAAGTTTTAAAAATGCTCGCAAAGACGCAAAGGCGCTAAGCATACGAACCATTCAAAATTCAAAATTAACAATTCAAAATAACAACAACTGCCCTAGCCCTGATGGTAGTGAGCATCCTTTTGTGCCGGGGTTCGGCGCAAAAGATAAAACGGACAGCAGGATTAAGCTTCTAAAAATTAATATTGATTTGTTGCCAACAGTACTAAAGTACAAGCTACTTCTACAGCAATACCATTGCTTTTTAGCAATTGATAAAACTCGGGGTTTTCGGTTCCGGGATTGAAAATAACACGTTTGGGTTGGGTTTCAATGATGTAATTGTAGTACTCACGTTGGCGCAACGGGTTGAGATATAGCGTTACGGTATCGATATTTTTGAGTGGAATGGCTTTGGTTTGTATCTTGATTCCGGCTACTTCTCCGGCATTTTGACCGATGGCTAGCACCGAATGTCCGTGTTCTACGAGCATTGTTACTGCTTTAAATGCATAGCGCTCGGGTTTGGTTGTGGCTCCAAGAACCAAGGTTTTTTTATTTTTCATGCGCCAAAAATACAAATAAAGTGAGATTTTTGTCACATCTTTTAACGTTAGATTGTTTTTAAGTTTAACTTTATGACTTGATGTTGTTTTAATTTCGCCCTAAAAATGGAAGTATTTATTTATCTTTTCTTTGCCTTATTTTCTGTTTTGAATCCGATTGGAACCGTGCCGATTTTTGTGGGTTTGACGCAAGACGACAGTAAAAAAGAACGTTCTCGAATATCGCTTTGGACTTCAATCGATGTGTTTATCATACTGATGATTTCATTTTTTATTGGGCAATATGTCTTGACTTTTTTTGGGATTACGATTACGGCTTTGCGCATTACAGGTGGGATTATCATTGCGAGTTCGGGATTTTCGTTACTGAATGGGCGGTTTAATAAAAACAAAGGAATCAATAAAAAGGTCGAGCAGGAAATTCAGGTTCGAAACGATATAGCGTTGACACCTTTGGCGATGCCGATGTTGGCGGGTCCGGGCTCAATGTCGCTGTTGATTGCTTATTATCAAGAACATCATGCACCTGATGAAATCATTGCTTCTTGCTGTGCGATTCTGGCTACTTCGATTATCATTTATTTGATTTTAAGAAGTGCGCATTACCTTTCTAAGATTCTAGGAACTTCGGGTATTGTTGCTATTTCGAGGATTGTTGGTTTTTTGACGATTGCGATTGGAATTCAGTATATCATTAGTTCGATTTTGAGTATTGTTCGTGGGATTTGATTTTGAATAATGCTGCGAAGACGCTAAGATTTTGTGTAATTCTATGGCGTATTTTTATGAATGCTCGCAAAGACGCTAAGGCGCAAAGTTTTGTATTAGATTAATTACTTTGTATTTATTTGTCACCGTTATGTTTTGGCAAGTCTTTTCTCTTTAAATCTTTGCTTAGAACTACCTCGTTTATTTTTATTGACCATGAAAAAAATGCTATTTGTTTTGATTGTTGTTGCAATGGCTAGTTGCAAATCTGGACAATCTTCTATTTCTAAAAGCGACGCCCATTTTAAAGAATTGATTGCGATCATGCAAGGCACCTATTCTTCTGAAAAGCAATCCATTGCCGATACTACCTACTTCAACATATCGTTGCGGATGGTGCCTATTTGGAAAAGTAAAGGCCATTATTTGTATGTGGAGCAAGCCTTATTTAAAAAACAAGACAAGCCTTATCGGGTGCGTATTTACAAAGTTTCGCAACCTAATGACAGTACATTTATCAGTGAAATTTACACCCTAAAAAACGAAAAAGATTGGATTGGTCAGTGGAAAAACCCGCAAGCTTTTGATGGTTTGGCAGAAACCGATATCGAATTAAAACCCGGTTGTGAAGTCGTTTTGAAACGCATCGGTAAAAACAAATTTGCAGGAAGTACGGGACAGAAAACTTGTCCGAGTGAATTGCGTGGTGCGAGTTACGCTTCGTCAAAAGTCACCGTTACTCCTACTCAAATTTTATCTTGGGATCAAGGTTTTGACAAAGATGGGAAGCAAGTTTGGGGCGCTACGAAAGCGGGGTATGTTTTTGATAAATTGCAGTAAATAATTGCCACAAAGACACAAAGCCACGAAGGTTTTTAATTTTTCTTCGTGGCTTTGTGTCTTTGTGGCAAAATTCTTTATTCTCTAGGCAAAAAGATTTCCGCCATCATGCAACGGGCGCTTCCGCCACCACAAGCTTCTATGGTGTCGAGGCTTGAGCTTAATATGGTAACGTGCTCTTCGATTTGAGCAATTTGTTTTTTGGTTAGGCTTTGGTGTGCTGATTTACTCATCACCAAATAGCGTCGGTCGTCGGTTCCTTTTACTTCAAGCATGTTGCCTGCGAAATTATTGACTTGGTCTTCGGTGATTAGAATCACTTCTTTTTCATCGCCTCTTAAACTATCAAGCACCATTTTGCGCTCTTTTTTATCATCAATACAATCGGCGCAAATCACAGCAAAAGTTTCACCGAGACACATCATCACATTGGTGTGGTAAATTAGCTTTCTTTCGCCATTAACGGTTTGGAATGCTTCGAAAATTACGGGTGTGTATTCGAAATCTTCGCAGAATTCTATGAACAATTCTTCGTCGGCTCTTGGAGAAAGGGCACAATACGCTTTGTCATTTTCGCGATCCAACAAAATACTTCCAGTACCTTCGAGGAAATAACCATCTTCTTCGGCTGAAGTATAATCCATGATTTCATTGATAACGAATCCTTTATCTTCCAGTAAATCCAACACATCTTCACGACGCTCGTGTCTACGGTTTTCTGCAAACATCGGATATAAAGCTACGTCTCCATTTTCATGAAAGGAAATCCAGTTGTTCGGAAAAATCGAATCCGGAGTGTCGGGCGTAACAGTATCTTCAACAACTGTAACGTCTACCCCAACCATGCGCAGTTTGTTGACGAAAGTGTCGAACTCTTCTTGTGCTTTGGCATTGACTGTTTCTGGCGATAAGCCATCAAGTACTTTTTGGTAGTAGTTGTTAACGGCGGTTTGTTCGT
>ENA-UOWO01007275-UOWO01007275.1-activated-sludge-metagenome-genome-assembly--contig:-NODE-7275-length-10998-cov-5.637302_pt1 | contig 10998 bp, 7 predicted proteins | sample MGYA00238148_ERZ761564 | MGnify/ENA primary metagenome ERZ761564 (study PRJEB28885, sample SAMN05720194) | activated sludge metagenome | isolation source: Anaerobic digester | place: USA...
CCGTGAAAAACTGGGGAACCTGATCGCCGCAATGCGGGAACTCCATGCGATCTACGGGCTCCCGATACTCTTCCCCGCGCACCCGCGCACATTGAAGCGCCTCGATGAGTTCGGCCTGTCGGTACCGGAGGGCATACGTATACTCGAACCGCAGGGGTACCTGGAGTTCCTGCTCCTGGAGCGATCCGCAAGGGCAATCCTGACAGACTCCGGCGGCATTCAGGAAGAGGCATGCATACTGCATGTTCCCTGCATAACGTTGCGGGAGAACACCGAGCGGCCCGAGACTCTTGAGACGGGAGGGAACATCCTCGCAGGGACAGATCCCGGGCGAATTCTGCAGGCTGTGTCAACCGTACTCTCGGCTGAGGCGTCATGGACCAATCCGTTCGGTGATGGACGGTCGGGAAAAAAGATTGTAGATATATTGCTTGGCGATCGGTAGCATCGCCTCTCCCGATCTATCTTCTGTTTTCAACCGCCGCTTCCTGCCTGCCGGCAACATATCTTCGCCAGGAGGCGATCGCCGGCAGGCCCGGTCGGTGCAGCAAATATCCCTTTTAGGCCGACACGAAGAGGTAGATCCCCATACGTTGCCCGACAAACTCCGCGTTCTTATCCAGCCAGTTCAGCGCGTCGCCGGTGGGGTCCACGGCGAGGATATCCCATGTCACCACGTAGAACGTCTCTCTGCCCGGATACTGTTCCCGTATCGCCTCAAGGTCACTTCCGGTATTTGCCCCGAGTTCGAGGGTCCCGTCGGTCGCGTTGCCGTAGTAGTAGTCGAGCGGTTGCGCCATGTAGGGCGGCAGCACGACGATGAGGTCGCCTTCTCCCGTCATCCCGCCGAGCTCCGCGGAGAATCCCCGCCAATCGTTCTTCTGGGGCGTCGTGTAGTAGGTCGCAAGGAAGGGCGTGCTGATGAGCGCCGCCGCCACGACGACAGCGTAGACCGCCTTCTTATTCCGGACGAGGGCATGGAGTGCGGGATACGCCGACGCTATCCCGATGAAGTAGACCGGGAGGAGGAAGATGAGGTGGCGCGGGATCATCGGCATCCTCGACGAGAGGATGAGGCTTGCCACGAACGGGAGGCTCATCATGAAGATGAGGAAGAACGCTCCGTTTCGGTCGTCGCGCCACATGACGGCGACACCTATCAGGAAGAGAACGATGAACGCCGCCATGATGAGATCGTTGAACCCCGATACCTGGAAGAGGGTCTGGTAGATGACGTCGAGGCCCTGCATGCCGAACGTCGGGGCGGACGACGTCCTGGCGAGAAAGAGGCTGGCCGTGACGATGAGCAGAGGAAGACTTGCCACGGCGAACACGGCGACCGCTATGGCCGTATTCTTCGCGCTCAGGATGTCGTGCCGGATCGCGCCGGCGCGGGTGACGAGGGCATGGAGGATGAGGACCGCGATGGGCACGATGGCGTAGAAGTGCATCCAGAAGGAGACCGCGGAGAAGAGCCCGAAGAGGGCCCATGAGCGGACCTCGTCCGACCGGTTCGCCCTCACGTAGAAGAGGAGCGCGAGGGAGAAGAAGAAGAGCATCGGCGCGTATGCCCGGGCCTCCTGGGAGTAGTAGATGTGGAAAGGCGAGAATGCAAGGAGGGCGGCGGCGATGAGCCCGACGTTCTGGTCTTTGAACTCCTTTCCGACGAAGTAGACGACCGGTATCGTCAGGACGCCGAGGAGCGCGGGGAGGAAGCGGAGCACGAACTCGCTCTCTCCGAGGAGGAGCATCGCGTGCTCCAGCCAGTAGAAGAGCGGCGGGTTGAACTCGCCTCCCGCGGTGCTCTCCCAGATGCCGGCGAGCGACTGCCGGGCGAACATGAGCGTCGAGGCCTCGTCGAGCCAGAGCGAGTTCGCTCCGAGGTTGTAGAACCGGAGGAGGAGCCCGGCGATCGTCAGTCCGACGAGGACCTGCAGGTGCCTGCTGGATCGGACGGACGATATGATCGTACCAGAAGAAGAAGGTTGCGATGGCGGCGGGGCAGGGATGCCGGCGTTACGATTCCCTCCGCCGTCGTACGTCTCCGTCTCGTCGCGTTTTTTCCGTTTTCCCTGCTTCTTGGCCATATGTAATCATCAGACATTGAGCGCAAATACAGATATACATTACCGGATGGCCCGGGGAGCGCCTGCGGGCGAGCCCGGCGTTACGGAGTTTGCACGCCCCGGTCAGGATCCGGCATGATATTTCCCGATGGGATATATGCCTGGCGCATACTGTCCACCGGAGGAGCCGTGGGTAAAAGCATAAATACCCCTTTGCATAATTCCCCTACGGTGACCACAGTGTATAAATCGTTCCTTGCAGTTGCCGTGATGATCCTGATCCTCGCATCCGCCGGGTGCGCAGAGCTGCCTCCCGGCGGCGAATCCGGTTGGTCCGGCATCCTTTCACCGCAAAAACCGCAGGAGACGCCGGAAGAGGTGATGGAATACGATCCGGGGTACCTGACGCGGGTGACCCCGTATCCCACGGTAACAAGCAGTATGACCAGCCCCACGCTCAGCAACCTGCCGGTAGTCACGCCGACGCCCGATACGTACGTGACCCTCTACAACCGGACGGCCTGGTTTGTCTGGACGACGGAGGCCTTCGCCTTTGACCTGACGGTGCCTCCGCTCCTGATCGACTTTAAGGTGGAACCGAAGATGATCACGCGGGAGAAACACGCAACAAGCGCTTACAGCACTGACGGCAAGAAGAAGGATATTGTCGTCAAGCAGACCTTCCCAAGCGAAGATTCATGGTTTAAGGTGACCGTGAGGGACCGCAATTCCGGCGTGATTGTGGCCGAGAACGGGTTTGGCAAGCTCTACAGCGCAGATGCCCGTAAGCAGATCTACGTGGGCCAGTCCGGGAACTACCAGATCGATCTCACCGGAAACGACGTGAAGGTGTATGTGCTGATACGTGCAGGGGGCGTGTAGCGGAGGGTTGCACCTGATGAGTCAGGTGAACCGCTGCTGCCTACGTGAGCGTGATAGCGAGCTGCAAGCACCCGGACAGGCTTTGCGTGAGCTCGATGATACGGGCGATGAAACAGCCTCTCGCGACGAACTGCGCCGTGAAGGGGGTTTTCGGTGATCGCGCGCGATACCCGGTGTGGGTAGCGATACAATCTCATGCGAAAGACGTGTTATCACAATAGGGGGCCGCACACAGTTAGCCCGGTCTTCGAGGGACGGCTATCTGTCCCCTGCACCGGAACCTCCGCCATGCCGATAGAAATAACCCGACAAACCCGCCCCTTATACCGAACCCTGCAGTCTCTACTCGATATGGTGCATCTTCCGGGTGAGCAATCCTTTTTAAGGTGGACAGCGTAGTAATTAGGGGTAAGACACTTATTCTCGTGTCCCGGTAGGGTAGTGGATATCCTAGAAGCCTGCGGAGCTTTTGACCCGGGTTCAAATCCCGGCCGGGGCGCTTCTTGTTTTGGTCTTTCGGCCCCCTCAGACTTATGGTCGTCAGTGCCGGCGCGCCATTTGCGACCCCGGTATGCATCCATGCGGGTTATCCGGCCTTCTCGCCCCGGATGCGTTTCCTGCCTCCGCCTGCTGCTTATCCGTGAATGCCGCGCAGGGTGAACGTATCCGCCGGAAGATCCGGTTTAACCGCGCGGGGTCCAGGCCCGGGGGATGCCGTTGCACCGTGGAGTCCGGTAATCAGGAATCCCAGTCTTTTATGGAGAATCTCTGGATGAACGTCTCCACCCGGGGCTCCGCGTCGTCTCCGTGCCTGCGCAGGAACTGCCTGACGTTTGCCGACTCGACCCATCCCCGGTCAAGTTGAGTGATGATCTCATCGATCCGGTCTGACTGGTCGAGGATCATCTTCGCGAGCGGATCGTCGATCATCTCCGCGTATCCGACAATCACCTGCAGCGGGTTCCTGATATGATCTCCGAGGATGGCAAACTGCTCGATGTTCTTCCCGAGCTGCGCGCATGTCTCCCGTTTCAGCTGATCGATGAGTATCCGCTCGGTGATATCCATGACGATCAGCATGATGCAGAGCGGTTGCCCGGCGTCGTTCTGCACGACGCTGCCCGAGACCTGGATGTGGAACGGGGATCCGCCGTTACGCACCCCGATTGTCTCCTCCGTGATCGCGTGATTTTTACGGAGAAGATCCGTCACTTTTTTGCCGATGGCAGGGTTTGCAAAGAATATCTCAAGGCTCCTCCCCGCGAGCATCTCCCCCCGCTCGTACCCGAAGATCGAGGCAAAGCCCGGGTTGGCATACATGATCGTCCCGGCAAGATCGGTGATGAGGATCCCGTTGGTCGATGACTCAAGAGCACTCTCCTTGATCTTGAGTTCTCTCTCGGCCTGGAGCCGGTCGGTGATATCCCGTGCAATCGCTACGATATACTGCTTGTCGCCAAAAGTGACGGATCGGACGGTGATCTCCACCGGGGTCTCACGGCCCTCCCGCGAGACCAGCGACGCGATGCAGGTCCAGCGGGACGCGGGCAATTGTTCGCAACTCCTCCTGGCGAACTCATCAAATACGGCCTTCTTCTGCGGGGAGATCCAGTTACTGAACGGTGTCGCAAGCAGTTCTTTCTTTGAGCAATCCAGGTACATTCCCGCAGATGCGTTAACATCCGCAAGTCTCCCGGTCTCTGCGTGGATCAGGAATATCGCGTCGTGCGTCTGGTCGAGCAGGGCCCTGAACCGTTCGAGTTCCGCAAGCCGGCTCTGGAGCTCCGGGTAGTAACTCTTGTGCAGGGATGTCTCTCCAAGGCCGATGATCTTCTCCCGGAGCGTATCCGGGTCGTCGGGAGGTTCAGAGTGCATGCTCATAGATCCGCTCGATATCTTCGCAGGTGAGCCTGCGCGGGTTCGTCACCAGACAGGGATCGGCGTATGCTCTCCGGGCAAGGGTGGGAATAGCATCCTCGCGGATACCGAGCTCGGTGAGGGTCGCCGTGATGCCGATCGACCTCCGGAACGCCGCTATCTCCCCGGCAGGGGTCGTCTGTTCGCCCGGCTCCCGGTCAAAGATCGCTCCTATCCGGTCGTAGCGGTCCGGCGCGGCCTCGTAGTTGGCCGCAATCACGTGCTCAAGGAGGAGCGCGTTGCACCGACCGTGGGGAAGGTCATAGACCCCTCCAAGACCGTGCGCCATCGCGTGCGTGGCACCGAGGCTGGCGTTCGAGAACGCAAGTCCGGCGTGAAGGCTGGCAAGGAGCGTCGAAAACCTCAGTTCCAGGTTTTCGGGGTCTTCGATGACCGCGGGCAGCGCGCTGTGGATGAGCCGTATCGCCTCGAGGGCGTGCAGGTCGGTCATCGGGGAACTGGCATTCGATACATAGGCCTCGATCGCGTGGCAGAGAGCATCCATGCCGGTATCCACGGTCAGTTCCAGGGGCATCGTCGTCAGCGGTCGTGGGTCGAGCAGGGAGATGTCGGGAACCAGCGCTTTCGAGACGAGGGCAATCTTACGCCGTCTCATCTCATCCGTGATGATTGCGAACTGAGAGACGTCGGCGGAACTTCCGGCGGTCGTCGGGATGCAGATGAGCGGCGGTGCGGGCACCGGCACCCGGTCGACGCCCTCAAACGTGAGGATATCCTGCATGTTGGAACTCACGATCCCGATGCCCTTGGCGCAGTCCATCGGGCTACCCCCGCCGACGGCGACGACACCGTTGCATTCTTCGGAATGATACACCTCCGCGCCCGCCATCACCTGCCCTGAGCGGGGATTTGGACTGATGGCATCAAAGATGGTGAACGGTACCCCCGCCTCCGTCAGGCTCTCTCCGACGGCATCCGCCCAGCCTGCGGCCCGGACGCCTGGATCGGTGACGAGGAGCACCTGTTTCATACCGAAGTTACGCGCATACCGGCCTGCAAGTTGCAGTGCTCCATATCCGCAGATAAACTCAGGAACGACGAATTTTCTCAGATCAAGCTGATTTCTCTGGATCATTATCCGGCACCCGGTTGTGAATCGATTCCTGACTGTAAGACCCAATAGTATTCCGGTGGCTGAAATGAGTCCGTTGTTCACCAGGTACGGAACTATATCCATATATACTTTGGCGAAGCAACCAGGGGGTTATCCTGGTCGATTAAAGGGTACTGCTGGATAATGGTCAGGGAATTTGTGAAAATCGTAAAATTTCGCGCAATAGGAGATGTAGCGAACCATGATCTCCTGCACCACTTCGATCGGTGTCATGCCATCCCGTCATCGTGGGTATCGACCGCACCTTTATCATGTTGCATGAGGTAGAAGGGGCGCATGGCCGAGAAGAGTCGCCCTCCACTGCCGCCGTTCACGTATGAGACGGCGGTGCAGAAGGTCCGTATGGCTGAGGATGCCTGGAACTCCCGTGATCCCGAGAAGGTCTCGCTTGCGTACAGCATCGACAGTATCTGGCGCAACAGATCGGAGTTCATCAACGGTCGCGAGGAGATTGTCGCATTCCTGCAGCGAAAATGGGCAAAAGAGCTTGACTACCGCCTGATCAAGGAGGTATGGGCGTTCCACGAGGCGCGTATCGCCGTACGGTTCGCCTACGAATGGCACGACGATTCGAACAACTGGTTCCGGTCCTACGGGAATGAGAACTGGGAGTTCGATGAGTCCGGCCTGATGCGCCGCCGCTACGCAAGCATCAACGATCTCCCGATCAAAGAGGGGGAGCGGAAGTATCACTGGCCGCTCGGGCGGCGCCCCGACGATCACCCCGGGTTGTCCGACCTCGGGCTATAAACCTCCCGCCCACGGGCAGGAGGAGCGGGGATATCCCCCGCCTCTTTTATCTCCGGAGGTATCCGGCCGGCTGCCCGGCTCACTCCTCGACGGCGATCTCCGATATGTAGGCCACGCCCACCTTCGCCCGCCGGATACGGGTGTTATCTTTGAGGTGGCGCATGTCGACGAACTCGGCCCCGGTTACGATCCGCTCGATCTGCCGCGTGAGGTCGAGGGACGCATCCCACGGCACCCCCCGGAAGATGACGCCGTGGTTGTGGAGTTGCAGCTGCTGCGTCTTCGGACGGTTCCGGTCGGTGAGGGCCGATAGGTGCTCGCCGCTGCAGGCGGAGTAGTCTATACCGAACCCGAAGCTGACCATCGTCTCCCCACGGTACTTCGGTTCGTCATTCTCCTCGAGCCACTCTTTTGCGTTCTCCTCCGCGTTGATGGGGAGGCCGTTTGCCGGGGATGACGCGGCGATGGGCGAACGCTTCACCCCCAGGCTGCAGACCCCGTCGACGACGGCCCACATGGCAAGAGCGACGACGCCGGAAAAATCGCGCTTTCGCTCCCGGGCAAAGTCAAAGATCGTGCGGTATATGTCGGAGAGCGCGATGCCGCCCTCATCCCCCGCATCGATCGTGATGATCTCGTGAAACGGCCCATAAAGCGTCACGTTGTACCCTGTGTAGATGCAGGGCTTTCCGGCATCCTTCACCGGCGTGAAGAAGTCCGGCGTGGCGTTCCCGTCGGTCGGCAGCCATACCACCGAGCCGTGCAGCGTGATCATCTCCCCGAGGAGCGGGAGCGCATCCGCCACGTTCTCTCCGAGTGCACCGAGCCCGAGCGAGTACGGGAGAGCCGAGAACGGAATCGCACGGATGTCGCTCTCGGTCAGGCGGGCATGCAGCATCTTATCCAGGTCGCCGGTGACCAGGAGCGACGAACTCCGCGTGGAGGCCGGCTCGACGGTATAGGCAACGCCGTCCCTCACGACCGGCGCCCGGACAAGGTCGTTGATGACCGAGAGGCTGTCTTTTGACCGCCTGCAGGCGGCGACGGCCACCTCAAGATCCGGGTAGAGAGAGAAGATCGGCGTCACGCCGGCCATATCGAGGACGCTTTTTGGGTAATCCTGTATTCCCGCGAGGGCCAGCGTGCCGCCTCGTTCCTTCAGGCGCTTCTTTGTGGCGATGAGAATCCGGATGCCTGCACTGCTCAGGTAACTCATGCCGGCAAGGTCGAAGACGACCGACCGGTCGTCGGCCTGCAGGGAAGCCTCCACGGCATCTGCAAGCTGCCCTGCGCCGTAGCCGTCGAGCCTTCCGCGGATCGCAAACGTCAGGATCCCGTCTCTCCTCTCGGTCTTGATGTCCATGTGTATCCCGGTATAGATATCAGGCTGTTGTCAGTTAATCTTTCTCAAATTCGCTCCCCCATCGGCGTGTCGTGCCGGGGAAGACTTTGTCGGGGATCGCCGGAACGGCCCGGCACCGGGGATCTCACATAACCGTGCTCTTGAGTTCTCCGGCGTTTACCGTCGGGATTGCCCCCCGGTTGCAACCGAAGGAAAGACGCCCTCCGACCACCTCGTCTGCGAACGGGGACGGGCGATGTGCTACGGTGCCGGGTTGGGGCGTTCACGCAATCGGTTGCCGTCGGGCTCGACGATACGATGGGGCCGAGGGGAGCCCGTTCCGGAGAGGAACAGGGGCATACCCCTCTTTTTCGGAGTCTCCCGGCAGCTACCGGCGAACACGGTAGCCGGCTTTCGTGAGAGCATCGATGACGGCGCCATCCCATTCCGTGCCGCAGAGCCCGTTCAACGTCGGCTGCACCCGCTCCCAGAGCCGGCTGAGTTCGTCATCGTCCGGGAGGAACGTTGTCTGATACATCACACGTCCGGCCCGTTTTCCCCGCGGGTCGAGGATGAGGAGGCGCCAGCAGCAGTACTCGCGGCAGAGGTCGGGGCGTGTCAGGTGAACCGTGCACAACGCCTTTCCCGTCTTTTCGTCGAATCGTAGAAAAGGGCATGCATCCGGCAGCTCCTCGATACTGCTCCTGTCCTCAAAGAGGGCGATTTTGTCCGGGTCGACCCGCACCTCCTTCACATCCCCGTTATAGGCGTTGTGCACGATGAAGGTGTAGTTGCCACGCTCTTCGATAGTCGCGTGAACGATCCGCATGTGGCTGCAGCAGCTGCCGCACTGACAGCACTTACACGCCACGGGGACCGCCTCCCCAAAGACCGGGCGGTTGGTGTATCGGCATGCTCATTACCCGGTACTACGCATCGCAATGATGAAATACCTGCCGGAAAACCGCCCGGACCACACCTGCAACCGGGCGGTTCCGGAGCCGCCGGCGACGGTTGCCGGCCGCCCGGCTCTCGGCGTAGCAGTGCCGGTCACGGCGCAGAAGAATCTTGACCGCCCGGGAGGAGAGGCACGGCCCTCAATGCAGAGCGGGGGGGCGGCGACGGTTGCCGGCAGCGCGGAGAGACGAAACGTGCCAGGTGATCCCGCTCTGCCTGCGTACCGCGGAAGGTCGAGGAGATGGCGATGCAGGGAGGCATAGTAACGAGGTCTTGACACGTCTGTAGACTAAGGGCTGCTCGGCATAGTAGACGGGATGCTCCCGTTCTCCATTTCTGCTGAGAGCGGATGCAAAACCACATACAGTGCAGGTTTCCTGTTATATCGAACCATCCGTCCCCAGGCCTCTACTTCACAGGCTCCTTTCCCGGGAGGTTGCAGACATAGTCGGCAGGACAGATCGCTGCCTTCGTAGGAAACGAGGCACCGTGACAATCCCGGGGGAAGGTCCGCTCCACCTTCCACGCAGTCTCGAAACGGCCTCCCGACAAGCCCTGCTGATTCACGGCATCCGATAAGAGTGGCAGCAAGCCCGTTTGCACCAAGAATGTATCCGTCCCGGCCGAGAATCACGACAGGGTACGGCATCTGTTCAACAAGCACACGAAAGAGCCCTTCACTCTCGCGGTGGTGTTCTCTCGCAAACCACCGCAGGAGGGCGACAGAGGCCTGATTGATAAATGCCTCGATGATCTCCCGGTTCGTAACAGTGCCCGGCCGGAAGAGCCCGATAAAGATGTTACCAAAAATTTCACCCTTACGGGAAAATCCCATGCAATAAGCGCTGCCGAATTGTAACTTATCCCGGGCCTGCTCGCAGCGCTCCTGCGGGATTTGATGGAAGAACATATCGTAAACCGATGGGATCTCAAAGAGCGTGTTTTTACAGAAGTCAACCTCAGATCGGGGCAGTTTACTGATGGGAAACGACGTCCCGAGCGGATTGTTAATCCCGAGAGCCTTCCAGAAGGTATCGACCTGCTCTTCTCTTCCCGCAACAGCTCGAAGCGTAAGTTCCCTCCGCCCCGAATCGAACGAATTGATGCCGATGATACTCTCCGGGACAAGATCGTAGAGGCGATCCGCAATATAGCGATAGATATCCTCCGAGTCCTCCATCTCGATGAATTTCATCGCAGTCCGGGAGAGGAACTGCAGGTTCTGAACCTGCTCCTGTTCGCGCGCCAGGCTCGCTTTGAGGGTATCGCTGGCATCCCTCCTATCGATAGCAATCGCAGCCTGCCGGATGAACGCCTCGATGAGATCCTTATTCGGCAGTACAGAACCGCTTTTCTGACTTATCCCGACGCTTCCGATGAGCCTGCCCTTGGTGACGAGCCCCATCAGGTAGGTGTCGATGCTGTCTGTTGTCTTTGCAATCCGGCTGTGGAGCTCTTCAGGGATCTGTATCTGCAGAAGTCGGGAGTGTGGAGGCATCCTGACGAGGCTTTTACACCGGACAAGTTCCGCCCTATCTGTCTGGTTAATGGGAAACGTCGTCCCCGCAGGGTGCGTTCCCGGGAGTTGCCCGATAACCTCCCGTGCGGCCGGATCCCCGACAACGCTTTTAAGGACGAGATTCTGGTCGGATTCATCGATGGTACTGATCCATACCAGTAGCCCGGGGGCAAGCGCGCAGATCTGTCGTGCGACGTAATCGTAGATGTTATGATCTTCGTGCATGTCCATGAAGGCAATACAGGTCTGTGAGAGGAACTCCATCCCCCGGATATAATCGTTGACCTTCGCTGCAGCTTCGCGTTTCTCGGTGATATCCCTGCCCACGCCCTGGCACTCGGAGAGGTGCCCGGACGTATCAAAGAGCGCGCGTACTGTCCATCTATTCCAGCGAATCCGCCCTGAAGGATGACGGATCCGGCATTCGAAT
>ENA-UOWO01007279-UOWO01007279.1-activated-sludge-metagenome-genome-assembly--contig:-NODE-7279-length-10990-cov-4.986191_pt1 | contig 10990 bp, 14 predicted proteins | sample MGYA00238148_ERZ761564 | MGnify/ENA primary metagenome ERZ761564 (study PRJEB28885, sample SAMN05720194) | activated sludge metagenome | isolation source: Anaerobic digester | place: USA...
GTTAGATTGTTCCGCAATCGCTCTAGACATATTTTTACCGAAATCATTAAAGATTTGTTTCTTGTCTTTTTTAGTTTAAACTAATTTTTACCGCTAAAGTTAGTAATTATTAATCTAAAAAATATAAAGCCATAAAATAACACTTATCTTAACTTATCTTATAGGAAAATCTATTAAATTAACTTGATATTAAATATTATTAAGTTAATAATATATTGTTAACTATAATACTAACTATATAACCCCAATTAATATTCAGCCACCTCGCCAGCCTTTATATTAAGCCTCTTTTGATAGTATTCGTTTGACGCTTTATTATATTCAATAACTAATCTCTGTTCAAGCTTTTTCCAGAGTGCCTTATCTGGTATAAAGAAAATGGGGTGATACTTCTCTCCGCCATCTTTATAGCTTGGCGGGGTAATCCATAAATTTTCACCACTCTCGTTTTTATATGCGGATAGGTTTATCCGAAAACCTTTTACCACAAAATCTCCAAAATCAATAGACGCTATTGCTTTAAGATTGCCGTTCTCTAAAAGTTTAATCTGAAACTTAAGGTCGTCTATATTGAGAGTTATTTTTTTAAAATCTGGCATATTAATAGTCATTTAATTTATAATCATTTTTTTATTTTCTCCCAACGGATTTTTGAAGCGGTATTCAACCAATTTACATTATCCTGTGGCACAAATTTTAGGGGGGCATCATCCATAATAGCCCCGCCAGACACAAACTCTCGTTCCTTGATGCTGACCCTTTTGGGTTCTCGCATATAACGACACCTATCTTGCTTTTTGCCACTCCTCAAATAAAGCTCCAAATCCAACGGACACAAGTTTTGGGAGCAATTGCTAAAGTGAGAACACTGCTCCAAATTTTTTACAATATCTTCTTGGCTTATTTCTTCTGGCATATTTATAGTAATGTTAATTTTTAAATAATTTACAAAGAACGCTCCTTTATTCTTTGATAATCTTCTTGGGTTATCGGTTTATAAATCAATTCAAATAATCGGATGAGCTTGGCACCCTGTTCATACGCCTCTTCTCGGCTTATGTCCTCGCCGAACTGCTCTTTATAAAGAGCTTGGAATTTTTTTATTTGTTCATCCGACAACATAGACTTATTCCGAAAAAATTCTGTTCTTCAACATTTTAATATTGTCAAAGAATGTCCTCGCTTTAATTTCTAAGCGGTCTGCCCAGTAATCGTCAACGACCTTTTCAATGCCGATTTCTCGGCGGAAAACGAACCGCATTTTTTTTGGATTGGACTTTTCTAGAGAAACTAGCTCAAAACCAGCCGACACCAGTGAAGCGGCGGCTCCCAAATCAAAAGTAGATAGAAACCTTGTATAGTCTTCCGAAATATATTTTTCGGAACGGTCATCTCTAGGTAATTTTTGGGTCATATTATTATTATGATAATTTGTATCTACTCTTTATTCTGAATTATTTCTGTGATACTTATAGTTAACTTTTACTTAACTTACATAACAAAAAAATGGCCTTATGTAGGCCATTTTTAATTAAAATATTAACAACAATTACAGGTTAACCTATAGTGTTTTCCAAATTATATTATACTTTTTATCATTTAATTTATAACCGCCAGTGTCTATATGAACGATAAATTTATTCTTTACCTTGAGGTTTTTTCTTACCAGTCTGTTAATCTCCCTTATTTCCTTGCTAATTAATTGTTCTTTTTGTCCCGTTAGTAGTTTTATTTCTGATATTGAAGTTGGGGAGCGTTTTTCGTTTAGTTGTTTAATTATTCTAAATCTCGCACTTTTTATTCTTATGGGATAACATAATTTTTCATTCCTATAAATTCCCTTTTCATTATCTACTAAAATATCTATTTTCCCATAATTTTTTGTCTTTTTTGCCCCAATTAACCCACTTGTCGGAGTGCTTTCTTTTTCTTTAGATAAAATGCAAGAAGTTATATTGACCCCCTTTTTGGGGTCTAACCCATTAATTTTTATTTTGCCATTGTTCTCAAGGCACAATAAAGTTTCTAAAAAATTATAGTTTTTTAAAAGGAAGTTATCAAACAATTCATTCCCCAGCCCGTGCTTTTCAATATCCTCTTCTTTTAACCATAAATTTTTTATAGGATAATCTTTGCCAAAATGCTTGATAGTGTTTTCCGTTCTTTCTATTTGTTTAGTATATTTATAGTAGTCAGTGGCGTTTTCGCGCTCTAGGTTGTCACCCTGAAATTCTTTTAAATAGGTTTTTAAATATTTATTCAAACTATCTTTTTGCACCCCAGTCTGTGTTATATTAAATATTAGATTTTCAGATAGTGTGTCTTCTTCGGGAATATGAAATTTTGATGTGTTATTCAAAATATATTCCAACTCGCTGATATTAATTTCTAGGTTTGTAATTGGGTCTAAAATATCATTTTCAAAAGAATTCTCTTGCTCATATCTATTGAATAATTTTTTCCCCAACCCAGCATAATCTAAATCCTCTATCTTTTTAAGGCCAATGTTGGTATAGGTCTTTCTATCCTCCTCAACATAATCAACAATAATAAAATCACCAAATATTTTTTCAAAAAATTTTTTTTCTATTTCAATTTTAGCCAAAACAATATAACCCTTTTTATGTAAGAATAAAAGACACCTAACTATCACCCAAAAACCATATTCGTTAAAATCTTTGAGGACATATTTTTTGAATTTTTTATTGGCCTCTAGGAGCAGTTTTTTTATAATAAAAATTTCAATTGGATTAAGATACTCCATTTTTTAATTATCATTTAATATTTGCAGATTATTCTTTTCTGCTGTATAATAATGGTATCAAATGTTAAGTAAAAAATCAAATGACTAAAGTAGTGAAAAACCACGAAAAGATGCCCGAGCTTATAACGCTAAAAGAAGCGTGCGAGATTTTAAAATGCCATCCAAATACCTTGCGCCAGTGGGACAGAAAGGGTATTTTAGTTGCTGTTCGGTTTGGAGAAAGAAGAGACAGGCGCTATCGTAAAGAAGATATTTTAAAACTATTAAATCAAAAGCAAAAATGATGACATAATTTTTTATTACAATTTAGTAATTGCCCAACACTTATTCTTAAGTAGTGGTAATAAAATCCCAACCACGATATTAAGCTCCTCATTGAGCACTCGTGGTTGGGTCAGTAGTAGGAATACTATTGGGTGGTCGTAAGACCGCCACTCGTGGGGAGCTTTTTGTTTCCACGAGCATTAAATCCCAACCACACTATGAAAAAATTACAATTACAATCGGCGGCAAAATCCGCCACAAATAGTTTTGATATTGAAAAAGCCAAAGGCAGACCAATGCTTCAATGGGTTGGCAAAAGGCCTTTGGATAAAGTGGAATACTATCCAGCCCAAGAAAAAGAATTTTACGGCGATAAAAATTCAAAAGATTTTAATAAACTTTTTTGGGGTGACAATCTCCAAGTTTTAGCCCATCTGCTCAAAGAGTATCGGAGCAAAATTGATTTGATTTACATTGACCCGCCGTTTGATAGTAAAGCCGAGTATGTGCGCAAAGTTCAATTGCGGGGAGAAGAAATCAAGGGAGAACAGCATAGTTTTTTGGAAGAAAAACAATATACCGACATCTGGGAGAAAGATGAGTATTTGCAGTTTATGTATGAACGGCTCTTGTTGATGAAAGAACTGTTATCGGATACGGGTAGCTTTTATTTACACTGCGATTGGCATAGAGGAACTTATTTAAGGCTATTGCTGGACGAGGTTTTTGGCGAACAGAACTTTGTTAATGAAATAATCTGGCATTACGACCAAGGGGCAAGAGGGAAAGAACATTTTGCATACAAACACGACAATATCTATTGTTATGCAAAAAATAAAATTAAATACACATTTAATTGGGAAAAGGTGCTTGTCCCGTTTGAAAGCGGAATGACCGAATGGCGTTATACAAAAGGTGGTCAGAAAGGTAAGCCAATACCAGAGGGGAAAGTCCCGACAGACGTGTGGGGCAATACATTTGCAGAAGGAGAAATTGTGAATTTGCTTTTTAACACTATGAGCGTTGAAAGAACGGATTACCCCACACAAAAGCCCGAAACTCTTTTGGAAAGAATAATAAAAGCATCTTCAAACGAAGGTGATATTGTTGCTGATTTCTTTGTCGGCTCTGGCACAACCCCAGCTGTCGCTCAAAAATTCGGCAGAAAATGGGTTGCTTGTGATATAAACCTAGGGGCAATACAAACAACCACCAAGCGCCTTAATCAAATAATTAATGAACAGCAAGAGGAAAAAGATAAAAATTTTAAAGGGCTGTCTGCTTTTAAGATTTATAATGTGAACGATTATGATGTCTTTAAAAATGAGCTGGAAGCCAAAGAAGTCGTAATGGAGATGTATGGCGTTGAACCGATTAAAAGAAGTTATTTTGATGGCGTTTTGGATAATAATTTTGTAAAAGCAATGCCGCTAAACAGAGTGCTCAACAAGTTGGATATTCGGACAGTGCTCAAAAATATTGAAGACAAGATTGATAATTTTACAGTCAAGAAAAAATCAAAATCTGGCGAAGCGGTATACGAGGAAGGTGTTTTGATTATTGCCTCTGGCGTTGAGCTGGATGTCTCTGACTTTCTGAAAAAAGAAAATAAAACTGGCGTTAAGGTGGAAATCCGAGATATTTTGACCGACAAAAAAAATCTCATCTTTAAGAAAAAACCAGAAGCTAAAATTGAAGTTAAAACCAAAGACAAAAAGCTATCCATTGAACTCAAAGAGTTTTACTCGCCGATTTTGATGAGAAAGCTGGAGGTAGAAAACGGCAAAATGCTAAAAAAAGAACATCAGGCCAAGGTCGGCGACTTCAAGCAAATTATAGATAGTGTGGCGATTGATGTTGATTATAACGGCAATCTTTTTAATGCTGAAATCGTTGATTTGCCAAATAAAAATGAATTGATTAAGGCAAAATATGAATGGGAATATTCAAAGAAGGGCAAATATGCCGTTGCTATAAAGATTGTTGATGTTCTCGGTGAAGAATACTTTGAAACATTTAATAATTAAATAAAAAAATATGGATAACAAATTCAAGCCCTTTCTCACCGCTATTTTAAAACCTGACCTTGAAAGTATTGATGGCCTAAACGACCTCACGACAGAAGAAATTGTGAATTTTGTATCAAGCTTGCCCAACGAAACAATTCTTGGGCTGGCGATGAGAAACCCGCAAAAAGAAGGTCAGTTTGGTTTCTTGTTAAACCCAAGGGCTTTTAATCTGGCCAATGACCAGTATAGAACAGCGGCGATAATGAAGGTTCTTTTGGATAGGTTTTCCCAAGCCCAAAAAGAGACCGCGGATTGGGAAGTATATGTTTGCCATTTTAGAGAGGCCTAAATTGTTATCTATGGAAAATCCTTTTTTACAACATATACAGCAAAAAGTAGCAGATTGGAGCACCAATAACTACGAAGGCATTGAACGAGAAACATTAAATATCTTAACCCACATAAAAAGAGTGGGCTTTTTACATAAACCACAAGTTGAGGCTCTGGAGACCTATATCTACTTGAAAGAAGTCGCTGGCAACAAACCATCCTTGGAGATTTTTAAATCACTTTTTGATACTAAAAAAGATATGCTCTTGGGGCTCGGGGTTTCCAAAGAGCAGGCCTTTGATTTGATGGATGATGAAGAAAAAATTAATGAGTTGGCAAGAGACCGCTTTGGTGTTTCCGATTATCCAAATCAAGTCTACGCCCTCACTATGGGAGCGGGCAAAACAATTTTAATGGCAGTGATGGCAACCTATGATTTTGTGTTATCTTTTTATCACCCAGACGACAAGCGCTTTGCCAAAAATGCTCTGGTGTTTGCCCCAGACACGACAATTATTGAAAGCCTAAAGGAGATAAAAACTTTTGATTACACACGGGTTATCCCGAAGGAATATCAAAACATCTTACTAAACATAAAATATCACTATCTAGAAAGCCCAGAAACGCCACTCTCGCCGATTGGTAATTATAATATTATTGTCTCTAACTCCCAGAAAATAATTTTGAAAACTAGACACACCGAAAACGGAGCCAAGCGTCTTTTTGGCAATTGGGGCGACTTAGAAAAGAAAGAGATTGAAAATAGACGTTTAGCCGCCTTGCGGGAGCTTTCAAATCTTATCGTGTTTGTTGACGAAGCCCATCACTCTTACGGTAAGACGCTGGAAGGAACTTTGAAAAAGACGAGACAAACTATCAATTATCTACACGGCAATACTCCGCTGGTTGGCGTGGTCAACCTCACAGGCACACCGTATGTGGCAAACAAGATGATTGCTGATGTCGTTTATCATTTTGGTTTAAAACAGGGTATAGAAAAAGGCATTTTGAAACAAGTCAGGTTTTTTGAATACACACAAGTAAAAAGTGACAAGTTTATACGGGATGTTATTGATAAATTCTGGGACGAATATGGAGAGAAAAGAGTTGAAGCCAGATTACCAAAAATCGCTTTCTACGCCGCCAATATTGATGACTTGAGGAAAGACCTGCGACCGAAGCTGGAAGCTATCTTGGCCAACAAAGGCATATCACTTGATAAGATACTAGAATATCACACTGAAGCAGAAGAAAACAAAGACGAATTTTTGAATTGCGATACCATAGACAGCAAGAAGCAGTTTATACTTCTTGTTGGCAAAGGCACGGAAGGCTGGAACTGTCGTTCGCTGGTCGCTTGCGCTTTATATCGCAAGCCAAAAAGTGCAATTTTCGTGCTTCAATCGTCCACGAGATGTTTGCGAAGCATTGGCGACAATTCAACGCTCGGCTCAATTTTCCTTTCAGAAGAAAATTACCGCATTTTGGACAAAGAATTGAAAAATAACTTTTCTACCACGATTGAGGAGCTATCCGCCCAAGAGACTAAAACCTTTGAACACACTTTGAAAATTGAAAAAAAGAAAAAGCTCAAAGTAACGAAACTGCTCAAAGAAATTCTGGCCATCCAAAATCAGGATTTGGATAGGATAAAAATTGATTTGGGTAAATTCAAGCCAGAGGATTATATGTCGCTAGTTGGCGAAGGCGGCATATTCTTAAGCGAAGGGCAAGCTGGTTATCGCCGAGCACAAGCGACACGGGAGCTAAAAGAAAATGGCGACCTTACTTTTTATGAAATTGTTGAGCTTATAAATCGTTATACTCATTTACCCTGCCTTGCGGTGGAAAAAGTATTGGAGAAAAATGGATTTTCAAAAAACGAGCTCGTTAAAAAAATAAATCAAAATAACACCTTATTGCCTTTTGTCGTGAGTAGTATTCTGGCCAACGCTTATCAATATCAGGAAAAGACCGAAACGATTGAAGAAGAAATTGAGCTGACAAAAATGTATCCCTTTAAAATAAGTGTTGAGCAAGGCAAAAATATACTCATTGTTTCTAGGGAACAAATGGAAGAAGCCTATGGCAAGAGCCGTATCGGTTTTCACATAAATCCTTATAATTTTGACAGCACCGATGAAAAAGACCTGTTTAAGTATTTACGAGAGGTTTTAGATAAAGATGAGGTTGTTACTGACGTGTATTTTACAGGGGGAGCCACAGACCCAACACATAATGATTTTTATTTTGAGTATTATAGCCCAGATAAAAAGCGTATAGCTCGTTATTTTCCTGATTTTTTAATTGAAACAACAAAAGGAAGACATCTCGTGGTGGAAGTCAAGAAAAACAACGAGAAAAACGGCTACGAGCAAAATAAACAACAATACAATGGCAAAATTGAAAGTCTTTTTAATGAGGTCTTCGCTAAAGAGGTCGGCTTCAAGGAGTTCCAGCAAGTGAATAAAAATTTTGAATATCGCATTATCTTTGATGCCTCGCTCCAAAGAAGACAACAGGAGTTGTATAAAGAGATAGAGAAAATTTAATAATATTTGTCATTCGGCCAGTTTTTTGCTATGATAACTCTTGAAAGGTGCGGACAAGGCTTGAGCCGCAAGGCTCTGGTGGGTAATCAATCCCAATGGGTAGCGTGTGGCATCTTTCTTTATAAAATTCAACCCGTAGCTTCAGGGCAAAGAAGCCAGTTATCTCTTCCCACAGATGCGGGATAGGTTTATTAGGGAAGCCTGCTAGTAAACCAGATGAGATAAGCTGACTAATCGTCAAAAACGGTTGGGAGACTTCACTTTCTAAGAGGTATAAATATACCAGTGAATTCTCCTAACCGTTTTTTGTTTTTATCAAAAGGTCGTAAATTATAAAATAACTAAAATAAAAATATGAACAAAATAATAAAAGAACTGACAATTTGGGACAAGAAAAATGACAACTATTCTGGCTATCTAAAGGTGGGTATTAAAGATGACAGCAATTTGGAGATGTTCGGCTTGGATATGGGCGGAATGGTAAAAGAAGTCTGGGCTGGCGAGGACTATGAATACTGGCTGACGATAAACAAGGAATACAAAGATGCCGTTTTGTTATGGTTGATTAAAGAAAGGTTTGACAACGACATAAAATTCAAAGAATGGCTAGATAGCAAGAATATCCCTAGCGAATTCGGTAATTGGATATGGCATTAAACCCGAACCCGACTTGTTGGATTTAAATCTGGTATAAAAATATACTCTTTTTCTTGTTTTATTGCGGTTCTGACATCATCCACTATACTCAACCAAAAACCACTCAATTAATCTTGGGTGGTTTTTAGTTGGTGGGTTTATATTTTTTTCTTGACTCAACCACTTTTTTCGGTTATATTATAAACAACTTGCGAAATTTTTCGTGACGGGGTAGTCCCGATGTTTTTGCGGAGCAAAAAATCTGGTCCGATGACTCCACTGAGAACGATACGGAGTATCGGACTCCATCGGAGATCCCGACCGGAGCGTCGGGACTCAGCCGACGGGAATATGTTAGTGGCGGGGTAGCTCAGCCGGTTAGAGCGCGGCACTCATAACGCCGAGGTCGAGGGTTCGAGACCCTCCCCCGCTATTAAGACCAATTTACAATTTTGTAATTTTCAATTTTCAAACAATGATTCAATGAAGTAATTTTTCAAACAATTGAGGAATTGAAACATTGAAAATTTATTGAAAATTGGAAATTGAAAATTCTAAAATTGTAATTATGTATCAAATCGTTCATGGCATGGCCGGGGTCGCTATTGGGTCAAGGTTGGGCAATCCGATCTTGGCTTTTGTTTTGGGAATTGTTTCTCACTTTATTCTAGACGCCATACCGCATGATAGCGTGGAGGCTAGAGATTGGGAAAATAATGGTTCAGACAAATTTGTCAAAAAAGTCGCTTTGGAGGCAATGATTGATTTGTGGGCGCTTTTAATTTTACTTTTGGTGATGCAAGAGGGTCTAAAAATATATTTGGACTACTCAATGCTGGCCGGGCTAATCGGCGGGGTTTTGCCAGATTATGTTTGGGGTCTGACCGAATTATTTAAAATCAAAAACCAGGCGCTCTTGAAATTCAAGACTTGGCATACCAAAATCCATACATTAATTTTCAAGCAGATCTATATACCTTGGAAATATACAGCGACTATCCAGATTGTGACTTTGGTAATTTTGCTCGCTTCGTTAGCCATTTAAAAAACGAAAATGTATTTAGTCGTGCACGGCGTGGCCGGTATGGTGATCGGCGGCCAGATAACAAACCCGCTTTTGTCTTTTGTCTCGTCTTTCGTCGCGCATTTTTTGTTGGATATTATCCCTCATGATAACCTAGAACTAGAAGAATGGATGAGCAAGGGACGAGAAAAAGAAAAATTTATGCTGGTGGGATTGATTGATATCCTAATTTTGGTAATAATAATCGCTCTTCTGAACAAAAATCATTTGACGGTGAATAAACCAGCGGTCATAACCGGAATGATAGGCGGGTTATTGCCAGACTTGATTTGGGTTTTTGGAATATTAATCAAAACAAAAAACCGCCTGGCGGTTTGGTTCAAAGAAAAACATACTCAAATCCACAGACTTCTCTACAAAAAATCCTATATACCAAACTATCTTTCAAGCTCAATACAAATCTTATTTTTGATAACCCTGGTGGCTGGCTATATTTTATTCTAGGCAAAAATTAGCACAGGGCCTCGCAATGTTAATACCTGACCTCTTTGACGGTCGGTATTTTTTGTTTGATCATCTCCCCGATTCCTTCGCCAAAGGTGACCGAAGCCATGGCACAACCCTGGCAAGCGCCCTTGATTTCCAATTCAACAATGCCACCCTTAACTGATTTCAACTCGACGTCGCCGCCATGCATTTGAAGCGAAGGACGGACATCGTCCAAGATGTCATTTATTTGTTTTTTAACGTCTTTGGGGGTCATATAAAATGCAAAAATTAAAAATCAAACTGTAAAATTTTGGTATCCCGCTAGCGCGGGATGGATTCATTTTAACTTTTACATTGTCATTTTACCTTTTGATTTTTGATGTTTAAATTTCTTTTATAATCCTCAATTGCCGCTCTTAGCGCCTGATCACCCAAAACAGAACAATGAATTTTTCTGGCCGGGAGACCACCGAGCTCTTTCAAGATATCTTTGGGGGTCACTTTTTCAGCGTCAGTAATTTTCATGCCACCCTGACGTGTAACCATGACCGAGAGCATAGAAGTGGAAGCGATAGCGGAAGCACAACCAAAAGTGCGCCAAGTGCATTTTTTGATGCGTCCGGCTTTGGGATCAACTTTGATCCAAATAATCATCACGTCCCCGCAAGCCGGCGAACCGACCATGCCGACACCATTAAACTCACCAGACTTGGGATCTTTGAGCTGAACGTTTCTCGGACGGAAAAAATGATCTTTAACTGTATCGGAATAAAGCCAAGATTCTTTTTTGTCTTCGGAGACAACATCTTTATTCTTTAAAACCATTTTATTTTTCATAATAAAAAAAATAACAAATCAAAATAACAAAAGGAGCTTGCATAGAACAGCATAAACATTTATGCTGAAAATATGGCAGGCAAAT
>ENA-UOWO01007280-UOWO01007280.1-activated-sludge-metagenome-genome-assembly--contig:-NODE-7280-length-10989-cov-4.965063_pt1 | contig 10989 bp, 6 predicted proteins | sample MGYA00238148_ERZ761564 | MGnify/ENA primary metagenome ERZ761564 (study PRJEB28885, sample SAMN05720194) | activated sludge metagenome | isolation source: Anaerobic digester | place: USA...
ATAATAGAATTTTTAATTTCAGCTGCATGCCCAATTGAGCATCCTTTTAAAATAACAGTTCCGGGCCTGATATATGCATGAGGCCCTATCTCCACATCATCATCAATATATGCCGGGCCATCTATTACAACATATTGTCCGATCGTGCAGTTCTTCCCTATATGGACTTTCCCCGTTATTTTTAAGGTTTCGTCACCGGAATTAAGCTCTGTTTGAGTAATACTATTATTTAAAATTTCAATCAATTGTGCTGTGACTAAATACCATTCCTCCTTCTCAAATGCAGATTGTAAAAAAGAGGGGAGAGTAAGGTCCTTAAAGAAATCCTGCAGCATAACTAAAATGTTAATATTTTAACTTAGATCTACTCTAGCAGCATTAATAAGGTCTTTTCCAGCTTTATCAACCAAGCTAGCATCTTCTGCCTCGATCATTATTCTTAATAAATTCTCAGTACCTGAATATCTAGGAAATATCCTGCCCTTATTATCAAACTTCTGCTTCCAATTAGAAATTGTTTCCTGGAATGTCTTTAATTCTTCAAGTGGTAATTTTTCTTTAACTTCAAAGTTAAATATTTTTTGAGGGAATTTCTTAAATGTATAAGCAATTTCACTAAGCTTTTTACCTGTTTGTTTAAGGATTTTTAATACTTGAAGAGCTGTCATGGTGCCGTCTCCAGTATCTGAATAATCAAGGAAAATGAAATGGCCACTGAATTCTCCTCCGAAATTTAGCCCCTGTTTTCTACATAATTCTGTAATGGCTCTATCGCCATTAATTACTTTTAATACTTTAATTCCATGTGATTCCAACTCCAGATCTAAGGCCATATTAGAATATTCTGTAATGACAACGGAATTTTTATTCAATTCTCCGATCTCTTTAAGATGTTTTGCAACAAGAGCTGTGATATAGTTGCCGTCGATCTCATTGCCTTTTTCATCGATCATTATGACCCTGTCAGCATCACCATCAAGAGCAATCCCAATATCAGCTTTATTCTTTAAAACTGCATCCTTAACCTTGTCAGGATAAAGCGAGCCACATTCCACGTTAATATTGTATCCATTAGGTTCTACGTTAATAGGAATAACTTTAGCTCCTAATTCCTGAAACACTGTAGGAGCTGTTTTGTAGGAGGCACCATTAGCACAATCTACAACAATTGTAAGACCTTTTAGAGAAGTATTCCCAACAGCATGCTTAATATATTCAATATACCTTCCTGAAACATCTTCAATTCTTTGAGCTCTACCAATCAGTTCTGATCCATTAAAACCATTTTCGAAATAAATTGACTCTATCTCCAGCTCTTCTTGATCGGTCAATTTATGGCCATTAGCGTTAAAAACCTTTATACCATTATCATAATAGGGATTATGAGATGCTGTGATCATCACCCCCATATCCAAAGCAAAGCTCTTGACCAAATGGGAAATGGCAGGGGTGGGCATTGGTCCTACAGTTATTACATCCACGCCCCTGCTTAAAAAGCCAGCGGTAAGAGTTTGTTCTAGTAAATACCCGGAACGTCTAGTGTCCTTTCCAATGATCACCTTATACCCTCGATTAGGATTAGGTTCTACCTTACGCTTTAAATATTCTGATAGGGATTTGCCAAGTCTTAGTACAGTCTCAGTATCAAGAGGAGCGTAATTGGCTTTACCACGTACTCCATCTGTTTCGCGAAAAAGTTGCTTTTTGTTCATAAAAACAATATTAACTTTTTATTCGTATGTATCTTACCCTAAAAGGCATTAAATAGCTACTTAACTGTTACGCTTTTAGCCAGGTTCCTGGGCTTATCAGGGCTATTACCAAGACTTACGCCTAAGAAATATGATAGGAGCTGAAAGGGTATAACATTAGCGATTGGATCAAGTTCAGAAGCGTCAATTGTTTTAATGAATTCATTAAACAATTCATTGCTTTTCTTAGCTATACCGATCACAAAAGCACCTCTAGCTTTTACTTCTGCTGCAGAGCTCATCATATCGTTCTTATTCTCATCCTCGCTTACAATCACAAATACAGGTGTACCTTTGTCTATTAATGCAATAACTCCATGTTTTAATTCACCTGCAGCAAAGCCTTCAAAATGCTTGTATGTTATCTCTTTTACTTTTAATGCTCCCTCAAGGGCGATATAGTAGTTCTGGCCTTTGCCAAGAACGAAGAAATGCTCATGCTTAGCCATCTTTTTAGCCAATAATTGCATTTGGGAAAATAGCTTTTTATTAAAATAGTTCTGTAACTTCTCAGCCAAAACCTCAATATCTTTTCTAGCTTGAGAGTATTTACCAGTTAAACTTTTAGCAAGCAGATAGCCCCAGCTGATCTGAGCAGTGAATGCTTTAGTGGAAGCAACACAGATCTCAGGTCCAGATCTTGAAAAATATGGATAGTCGCTCATCCTGGTTATGGTTGAGCCCAGCATATTAACTAGACTTGCGACCTTGGCTCCCTTAGCTTTAGCAAATTCAAGAGCCTCTATAGTATCTGCAGTTTCTCCACTTTGTGATATGGCTAAGATCAGATCTTTATTACTAAACATATCCTTAAAGCTCTCCATTTCATATGATTTTAATTCTATGGCGTTAATATGGGCATAGCGTCTTAAATAGAAGGCTATCTGGCCGGCTGCGAAATTAGCTGTACCAGCCCCAACCGTATAGACATTTCTGGATTTTTTAATAGCTTCTAATAATGGAGTTAATTCTTCGAGGGAATATTGAACTGCTTCTCTGATTGTATGCCTTTGCTCAACTATCTCTTTGATCATAAAGTGATCATAACCTTCTTTAGCTATAGAGATATCATCATGTTCCAGTTTAGAGATCTTGGTTTTTAATTCCTTACCACTTTTTACATCATAAAGACTGACCTCACCTCCATGATAGGAAACCATCTCATTATTATTTATATACACGACCTTATCTGTCTTATCAGCAAAGGATAAAGTATCTGAAGCAATAAATACTTCATCCTTACCAATGCCGACCACTAGTGGTGAACCGTTCCTGACAGCATAGATATGTGAATTTGAAGTTGGTAGTACAATAATGGTATTACGGCCTTCCAGATCTAAAAAGGCTGATCTAATAGCCTTAAATAGCTCTTTTTCTTTTTTTAATTTATCTTCAATTAGCCTCACTATTACTTCGGTATCTGTTTGAGTGGAGAATATATATCCTTTTTTAGTTAATTTTTCCTTTAATTCTTGATAATTTTCAACTATGCCATTTTGAGCAACTACAAATGATTTGTCTGTTGAATAATGAGGATGCGCGTTATAGTTTGTAACTCCGCCGTGGGTAGCCCAGCGTGTATGACCGATGCCTATAGTGGAAGATGGCAATTTCGATAGGGAAGACAGATCTCCAATCGCTCCTACCTTTTTAACAACATCTATCTTATCTGAACTAACTACTGCCACTCCCCAAGAATCATAGCCTCGATATTCCAATCTTTTAAGTCCATCAATGATAGTTTTTGCTGCATCTCTTTTACCTGAGTATCCAAAGATTCCGCACATAGTTATAAATTTAAAAGTAAAGTTTATAAACCATTAACGCTATTATGGGAAAATACTTACATTCAAATGAAATAGAAATTCATATAGAATAGTAATATGCAAAAGGCAATTATCAGACAATGGAGCATACATGATCTTCAGATATTGAAGGAATACGGGTGGAAATTGAACAACTTACCCGATATTCTAAGATTGCCACAACCAAGCACCGAACGGATCAAAAGCAGAAGAGCTCTTACTTACTCCTTATTGGTTTTAAGCGCATGGGTTCTAGCTGCCTGTGGAGGAATTGACTCTCCAACACAAGCGTCCATGCCGATAATCCAAACTGAACTAACAAAAGCACCTACCGTAGAAGTGGCTGATTTAGTTGAGACTTTGGAACCTGCCTTGCCACCTTTACCTGCTCATATACTTTCTATGGATATAGATGGCATCCAATTTTTATTAGATGAATTTGGTGAACCGGAACCGATAGAGTTTGGGATACCTTCATTTGAAACTTCATATCGCTATCCCAGAAATGATTCAGATCATCCTGAAGAAAGTGAGATCTTTAATGAGCAAACACCAATAAATATTGATACTATCGATTCCCCCCCCTTTAGTGGATATGAAATAGTAATTGGACCGCATCAGGTTGATTCTGAAAGACTTATCTCCCAGTCATGGGAATTTGCTGCTAATAGCGTTGGCTCCTTATTAGACCGAACCCTTACAGGATCACATGGGGGCTCAGCCAGAATGGATCTTGAATCAGGTAGATTATATATCGATCAATTAGCTCAAAGAATGGATGCTAACAACACTATTACCATCCATAGTGCCAAGTCGCAAATGGGTGATGGAGGAGGAGGAATGGTAATAGTACCTCCCACTTCCCCAGGAATTGATATGAATACCAAGTTAAGTGTAGAAATGATACGTCAATTATTGCAAACTCCAACTGCACTAGATAATTCGATGAATCCAGCCATTGCTATGTTCAATCATATGGCACCATATCAGCCTGCACAGGTAGAGATGCAATTACAACCAAATAATCTCATAATGTCTGATCAAAGTGGTGGCATAGTATATTTTTCTCCAGAAACAAGACAAATCATGATAGGGGTTAATATTATCGGTGCATCCAACCTCTTACCAGATCAGGATAAATATCAAAATGATGATGTAATTGTTCAAGCAGCCTTAGTAAATGAATTTACCAATGTGATTGTTGAATTATTAAATGAAAATCCTGAACTACAAACAGCTATGTTTGCCCAATTAGCTGAAGAATTAGGATCAAACCCTGATGAATTGCTGCAAAGAGCTATTAAGATCATCGATGAAACAGTAATAAATTCTTCTGATCCTAATGCAGTTGAGCAACTAAAAAATGTTCAAAGAGAAAGGATAAAAATGAATTTGTTTGACGAGATTACTTCAAGCGTAATAATGCTTCAATACCTAGATACCATTCCTTAAGAAACGCCCCCTATATATCCAATATATTGTCTATTTCGATAAAATAATATATAATATATATATTGTTATTTATCGAAAGATGAATATATTAAGAAAATTAGAGATTAGTTATTTAAGCTTAAATCCTTTACAGAGAACCTTGTTAAAGGTTGCAGGCCTATCATTAATGGGCTTAGCCTGTAGATTATCTGCAGGAGTAAGCACTTTGACAGTACCTACAGAAGAGGTTCAAGAATTGATACAGGAGCCTTTAGAAACAGTAGAGGCTATTAAACAACTCTTAGTTCACATCGCTGATAGTATAGTAGACTTCGGTCAAACTGGAGTTGGTGAACATTTAAATGCCCTGCAAGATGGGACTAAAATACTTACTAAAGGCGGCGAGAGCTTAACATTTAACTATCCTGATCCAGCTGATGGTGGGATATTTGATACAGTCACATTAGCCCATAAACCTGATGGTGGCTTACCAGAATTAGGCGAAATAACTGGAGAACTTTATCCTGTAGAACATGAAGTAACATGTGATGCTCATCCATTTACTTTCGCTAGTCAAGAGACTGCTCCAGTAACTTTGGGTGGAGAAGGCTCAGGTGATATGGTTACAGAGATCATGACTGTAGATAATTCAATCTCAACCAATTTTGCCGACCTGGAAAATGGCACATTCCCCCCCAGGGTAGATATTACTGATACTACCATTGTTGGACAAAGAACTGTTACAGAAGGTAACTGGGCTTGGTTATGGTTAAGAAGAGTAGGGGACAACTTGAATGTTATGGGCATACTAGGAAATAGTTGCCAAATTGGAAAATAAATAATTTTAATAAAGCGCCCTCAAAAGGGGCGCTTTTTAATACTTAGGTGGAACCATCAGAATTATTAATTAGAAGCAGTATCAATAAAGCCCAAGAACTAGGTATCAAAATCCCGACTGAGCCTTCAATAATAGTTCTGGATACCGCTTTGTTCTTAATTAGATGCCTCTTTGCATTAGGACCATATATTCTTCCTGAAGAAACTATTCGCTCACCTTTATTTGATATTGCATCAAAATTCGTAATAACTATGCCTCTTTATTGTTCATTTCCTCAAACAGGTTTAAGGCCTTCTCTTTTACAATCAGAGGCCTTGCCTGATATCATTGAGGAACCATGAAGAAATATGTAATTACAAATTTTGGATGTCAGATGAATTATGCTGACGGGGAAAGATTCTCAGCAATAATTGAGCAAATCCCGAACTTTAGCCAAACAGATAAATTGGAAGAGGCAGATCTATTAATTCTTAATTCCTGCTCGGTAAGACAAAAAGCTGAGGATAGAATATTGGGGTTGGGTAGATTGATGGAGAAATTAAAGATTAATAATCCTGAACTAAAAATTGTATTAACCGGTTGCATGAGTAGAAGGAATTGGGCTGGTAAAGATAGCAAATCTCCATTGCAACAAACTCAAACTCAACGTGAGGAGGAATTGAAAAAAGTAATGCCTTGGGTAGATTATGTGCTTGAAAGTAAGGATTTTCATAAATTACCCGAACTTCTTGGGTATAAAATTGAGAATAGAATTGATGATTATCTCTCTTTTAAACCTAATCTAAGCTCTACTTTCCAAGCCTATGTCCCTATCTCGGTAGGATGTGATCATTTCTGCAGTTATTGTATTGTACCTTTCGCAAGAGGTATTGAAATATGCAGGGAAGCAAGTGATATTATTCTAGAAGTTAAAGAATTGGTTGCAAAGGGATACAAAGACATTGTGTTAGTGGGACAAACTGTTAATAGATATATTAATCCCGAACTTGATATTTTCGGGAAAGGACTGAGGGGAAATACTAGAATAGAAGGATTGAATAAAGAAATGCTTACTGACCTGTCTAAGCTTCCTAGAGACTTTCTACAGTTACTGCAAATTATTGATGCTATGGAAGGGGATTTCTGGCTAAGCTTCATGTCTTCTCACCCCAACTATATGAGCGAGCAGTTAATTGATTTCATGGCAGAGTCAAAGCATATTCGGCCCTATCTACATTTTGCCTTACAATCAGGATCTGATCGGATCTTAAAGAGAATGAATAGACGATATTCTGCAGAGGAATTTCTAAAGATAGGAAAATATATGAAGAAAAAGATTAAAGGATTGGGTCTTTCTACCGATATTATTGTGGGCTTCCCCGGAGAGACTCAGGAAGATTTGGAAATGACTGCAAAATTAATGTCTAAACTTGAATTTGATATGGCATATATCTCTGAATACTCTCCCAGAAAGGGAACGGCTTCGGCTTTAATTAACGATGATGTCCCTCAAGGCCTTAAAAAGAAATGGAAAAGATATCTTAATGATGAAATCTTAGCTAAAACGGCTTTAGGCAATAATCAAAAGATGCTGGGGAAGGTATATAAATGTTTGATCGAGAAAAATATTAAAGGCGATAGCAATTTGGCAAGAACAGGAAATTACAAAGAGATTATGTTTAAAGCTAAAGATAAGAGAATAGGGGAGTTCATTGATCTCAAGGTAAGTTCGGTTACTCCTTGGGCTTTAAAAGGCAAAGCGATTCAGTAATTGCATCTCCTGGGATAATACCTCTACTAGAGCTAGTCTGTCTTTGTGTGCTACAACCCCTTCATGGATCAAAGGGATGTTTGCCGGCAATTGGGTAATAAGATAAGCCTGGGCCGCAGTACCATTGTGTGTATAAAGGCAATGGGGGTTTCGTTCATTAACCAGGCCACTAATGTGAGAGTGAGTTAAGCGATTTCCCATAAAGTTGATTAATGTCTCAACTAGACCAGGGGCTTGCTCCCCATGACTTTGAGCATGATTAAGATCTAATACAAATTTGAATCCTTCATCTTTAAATGGGGATAATTCCATATCCGTTCTTCCGGTAGATTTTGTGATATCAAGATTTTCCACAGCTGCTATTTCAGGAAAGGATGTATAAATGCCGGCTGGATCACTGACAATGTCAGGATGAAATACCACTGCCGAAGCATTGGATATATCTGCTAATTCATGTAATTTGGGTAATACTTCTTGAGCAGCTTTCGAAGGATAATTAATCTGCGTTGGAGCATGAATACTGATCCTATGATAGAAAAGTCTATTAGCAGCATAGAACAGAGAGGAACGTAAATTTTCATAAGCATCCCCTAAAAGCTGTTCTGGATAAGCAATATGTACCTCAATGGGCATTGCCGGAGAATTCATAGGAAGGGGCAGGTTAGAAAGAGTAGTTACTCTTTCAGACAAAGGGCTTGCTGGAAAAGCTTGGTAGAGTAGCCCGGTTGAAAAACCAATCCTTTGCATACATTCAAATTCAATGCGCCAATTATATCTTATTTCTATCCCTGTGCAAGTTGCCTAAATATCAAGAGGAGTATATAATTTAGTGCCAGTTTCAGGTTGCGAGATCGTCTAATGGTAGGACAGCGGCCTTTGGAGCCGTGAATCTAAGTTCGATTCTTAGTCTCGCAATTTTTTATTTCTTCTTGAGAACTTATTTCCTTTTATATATATTTATATTGGATTAATCCAATTGAATTGAAGGCTATAAAAAAGAGGCTTAAATCTTTAATACATAAACGGATAACAATTTTATCCGTTGTTTTTGTATTTATGTTCGTAACTGTACTCATAGCCGGACCATCTCTTTTGACATTAATATCTAGAGCTGCTGCCAGAAGAGCTACTGGGATATCAGCTCTAAATGCTTTAAGATACGAATAAAAAGAGATAAAAATCCTTGAGGTCTTAATCTGGGTTTAGTATATTTGTATAAATTAGTTCCGAAAAATTTGCATAAACGCAAAAGAGGACAACGAATCCTGAAAATGTTTAGGGCTTTAATAATACCTGTTATAGCTACAGGTATGTTTATTGTCGGCACTATAATTGCTCCCTCAGTACATTTATTAATCATTCAAGCTGCTACAACTATAACCTGGGATGCAGGAGGAGACGGGACTTCCTGGAGCGATCCTTTGAACTGGGATACAAATATTGTCCCTAATGCTACAGATGAAGTGCTGATTGCCAGTGCCGCCACAATAAATATATCTGCACCAATAGCTATAAAATCTTTAACATTAGGAATACCAGCTGGAACAGTTGCAACGAATTTAAACTTTGCTTATGATGCAATCTCGGTCGGGGCTTTAACACTCAATGGAGGTGATCTAACAGTATTTCCCGGAGCTAATATTACTCATACACCGGCCTCAGGAAATACTGTTGTAGCTAGAGTTAACATCGATGTACAAACTGGAAGTGCCAATATCTATGGGAATATCAATGTAGATTCCAAAGGCTATGCTCCAGGCTATGGCCCTGGTCCTGGGGTAGGTGGGAATGAAGGTGCTGGGGGTGGAGCTCATGCTGGACTTGGAGGAGACGGTAGATCAAGAGCGGGAGGATCTGTTACTTATGGAGAGTACAATTTACCTGATAAATTAGGTAGTGGTGGTGGTCAACCTTCTGCAGGTGGTGCAGGATCAGGAGGAGGAGCTATTAAATTAACTGTAGCAAATACTCTAACTATAAACGGCAATATTACAGCGGTAGGAGGATATGGAAACTCTAACGACAGCTACCATGTTGGAGGAGGAGGAGCTGGAGGTTCTGTTTGGATTTATACTGGTACCCTAGCAGGGAGTGGATATATCAGGACCAATGGGGGAGATGCTCGCGATGATGATCGGGATGGCGGAGCCGGAGGAGGAGGCCGAGTAGCAATTTACTATACTACAAATACATTTCCCACATCTCAAATATTTGCTAATGGTGGTAAACCTAATGGCTGGGATTGGGGTGTCCAAAAAGGGGGAGCAGGTACTATATTCATGAAAACTCCTTCAGAAACATATGGAAGTCTTACTCTGGATAATCTTACCGTTGACTGGTATCAAACTGAATATTTTAAAGTCAAACATACCCCTCTACCTGATAATCTAAACCTTGATAATCTAACGATTAAGAGATACACAGAATTTTACTATGCCTCAATTTTAAACGTTACAAATACATTTACAGTAGATAATTACGCACTTTCAGATATTAGTGGGACTTTAAATACAGGTACTTTGAACGTAACTACCAATGCAATATTTAATAATCAATCAACTGCAACGGTAACATACTCATCTTTAAATTGGACTAGTGGAATAGTAATTGATAACGGTGGAACTTTTGCCTTACTTTCAGGTGGGGGGGATTTAACAGTTCCAGCAACATCAACTCTTTTCTCAAATGTTCCTAGATCATATACAAATGTCATAGTCAATGGAACACTTTCACACTCCAGCAACGGAAGTACAGAGGCATATAAATTGAATCATACGGTTTCAGGTAATTTCACAGTCAATTCTGGTGGGACTGTAAATGTAGGAGGAAGGGGATATGCTGCTGGTAATGGACCTGGAGCGGGTGTAGGTGGCAATGAGGGGGCAGGTGGAGCCGCTCATGCAGGACTTGGTGGTAATGGTAATTCCAGAGCGGGAAGTAACATATTTTATGGGAATTATCTATTGCCTGAAAACTTAGGTAGCGGTGGTGGTCAACCAAGTGCAGGTGGAGGTGGCGCTGGCGGTGGTGCCATTAAACTATTTGTAACGGGGACATTAACTGTTAATGGAGCTATTAGTGCTAACGGAGGTTATGGATCGGCAGATGATGGTTTCCATGTTGGCGGAGGTGGGGCTGGTGGATCAATTTGGCTTAATGTAGGTAATTTAACAGGTACTAGCACAATCAGTGCCAACGGTGGTGATACCCAGGATAATGATAGAGATGGTGGTGGCGGAGGTGCTGGTAGAATTGCTATTTATTATACAACTAACGATATCCCCATGAGCCAAATATCTGCTTATGGAGGCAAACCCAATGGCTGGGATTGGGGTGCTCAAAAAGGTGGAGCTGGTACTATATTTATCAAAGCTGCCTCAGCAGCCAATGGTAATTTGACATTGAATAATAATC
>ENA-UOWO01007293-UOWO01007293.1-activated-sludge-metagenome-genome-assembly--contig:-NODE-7293-length-10978-cov-11.032409_pt1 | contig 10978 bp, 5 predicted proteins | sample MGYA00238148_ERZ761564 | MGnify/ENA primary metagenome ERZ761564 (study PRJEB28885, sample SAMN05720194) | activated sludge metagenome | isolation source: Anaerobic digester | place: USA...
ATATATCCCTGATCCCAGCTCTTCCCTCCGGATGATAAATTCATTTCCATTGGTCAACATTTGCAGGACAGAGCGTCCCTGCATATCACAGACCAGGAGCCGGTATTCCTCATTATCGTCATTTCTAAAGGCAATACGTGTAAAATCGCGGAAGGGATTAGGACCCGCAAAAAAACCTTCATCATTGAACTTTTTTACCTCAATGGCCAGCGGTTTTGTATAGCCAAAATATCCCAGCATCAGGCGGTAATAGCTGATTTGATTGTAGACCGGGACCGTATCGGTGAACTCGAAGGTAATGCTCGCGTCCGGGCTGCCGCAAATACCTGCAATCAGGCCGATCCGCTCAAAGGCGATCCCGTCTGCCGACCGTTCAATATAAGTATCCTCACAGGTGTTGCCTGCTGTAATGGTCCACCTCATAAAGACATTGCCTTCAAGTTCGGTGACAAAATAGCGGGAAAGGACTTCATCTGCCGTCTGGCCGGCAGGGCTGAAAGGCAGAGTAAGTATCAGTAATAATATAATAATCAGCCTCATGTCCGCAAATTTATCTGATAAACAATTGTCAAAATGAAAAGTTTAAAACAGGAAGCGGTTTTATCTCCAAAAGCCCGATTTTTCTTAATTTTAGAGCATTATTCAGACTGCTGACACATGAACGAAAACGCTTCGGGCAACCCGGCCAACTACCTTCAGCTGAAGGCACAGAATATCGAACGGTTAAAAGAGCTGGCCGCCATCAACCGCACCACCCAGATCATCAAAGAGGGGAAATCGATCGAGGAGACGCTGAAACAAATCTCCACCATTCTCCCTCCCGCCTGGCAGTACCCGCAATTTACAGCGGCCCGTATTCTCTACGAAGGCAAGGAGTTTGCCAGCATCGAGTTCAAAGCGACTCCCTGGGTGCAGCGGCAGCGTTTCGAGACCATCGACAATAAAGTGGGATATATCGAGGTGTACTACCTGAAGGAGTTCCCCGAAATCGACGAAGGGCCGTTCATGATCGAGGAACGGCACCTGATCGAGAACCTGGCCAACATGATCACCGGCTTTATCAACGGGCAGCTGGCAAAGACCATCATAAAGCCCGGGGCCGGACGTACTGCCGCCAAATCCGACGATGGCCAGCCTGTAGTGACCAGCCGGCAGCTATTGCAGCGGTTTATCAACAAATCCAACGAAGACCGGGATATTTACCATGACCTGATGCCCTTCAAAGTGAAAGAGATCCTGCTGGTCGCCAATCTTTACGACGCTTACAGCATCGAGAAAGAAGGCCGGTTTTCGGAACATGTCCTGGGAGAATACCATACCCTCAACCTGACATCGATTCCCCGTATCACCGGGGTTTCCGGCATCGATGAGGCGATGGATATCCTGGGCCAGCGCCATTTCGATCTGATCATCATGATGATGGGGGCCGACAAACGTACCCCGATCGGCCTGAGCTGCAAGGTGAAACGGCTCTATCCCTATATCCCCGTTTTTCTTCTTCTGAACAACAATGCCGAAATGGCTTTGATCTCCGAAGATAAAAACGCCCTGGAGCATATCGACAAGGTTTTTATCTGGAACGGGGAATCGTCGGTCTTTTTTGCCATGATCAAGCATGTGGAGGATAAGATCAATGCCGATAACGATACCGACATCGGGATGGTGCGTGTCATCCTCCTGGTCGAAGACTCGGCCAAGTATTATTCGCGGTATCTGCCGATGCTTTATCATATTGTGCTGGAGCAGACCAAGCGGATCATTGAAGACGTAAGCACCGACGAACTCTACAAAATCCTCAGGCTTCGCGCCAGGCCCAAGATCCTGATGGTTTCGACCTACGAGGAGGCCACAGCCGTGATGGAGCGCTTCAGGGATTATCTTCTGTGCCTCATTACCGATGTGAAATTCAACCGGAATGGCGTTTTGGATGAACGGGCCGGCTTCGACCTGGTGGAGTATTCCCGGTCGGTACACAAGGATATGCCCATTATCATCCAAAGTTCGGAAGAGGAGAATTCGGAGATGGCCTATCGCTTGAAATGCACCTTCATCAATAAAAATTCCGAAACGCTGAGCCAGGATTTCCGGAGTTTTATCACCCACTTTCTCGGATTTGGCAATTTTATTTACCGTAACGAGCAGGGGGCTAAGATCGCCGAAGCCCGGACGCTGCGGGAGTTTGAGAGGCTGTTGCGGGTAATTCCCGATGAATCATTGCTCTATCATGCCAAAAGGGACCATTTTTCCCTATGGCTCACGGCGCGCGGAGAGATACAGGCGGCGAAGATCCTGAACCCGCAGAAGGTCACCGATTTTGAGAATGCCCGTCAGATAAGGGATTATCTCATCGATGTGATCGGCCGGTTCAGGAACGAACAGAACCAGGGTAAGATCATCCCGTTCGAGGAGTCGGCCATTACCGACGAGACCAACATTGTAAGCCTGATGGATGGTTACCTTGGCGGGAAGGGAAGAGGGCTGGCTTTTGTCAATACGCTGATCTACAATTTTGATTTTTCCAAACAAATCCCGACCATCAAGATCCAGGCGCCAAAGACTTCGGTTATCGGGACAGAGGAGTTCGAGTATTTCATGGACCGGAACCATCTGAGGGATTTTGTGGCCTCGACGACCGATTACGAGGAGATCAAAAAGCGGTTCATGGATGCAAAGCTGACCGATACGCTGGTGAAGCGGATGAAGGTACTGCTGACGCGGATCACCAAACCGATTGCCGTACGTTCGTCAGGCCTCTTCGAAGATTCGCTGATGCAGCCTTTTGCCGGGATTTTCGAGACCTATCTGCTTCCCAACTGCCATCCCGATCCGAATGAGCGGCTGAAGCAGGCCCTTGACGCCGTCAAGCTCGTTTTTGCCTCGATCTATTCGCCCGAAGCGCGGGGTTATATCGAAGCGGTGCACTATAAGATCGAAGAGGAGAAGATGGCGGTAGTGATCCAGGAGGTGGTCGGGAGGCAATACGGCAACTATTTCTACCCGCACATCAGCGGTGTGGCGCAGTCGTATAATTTCTACCCTTATGCCCACATGCAGCCCGAAGAGGGCTTTGCCGTGACGGCCGTCGGGCTGGGCAAATCGGTGGTCGACGGCGAGAAAGCCTACCGTTTTTCGCCCAAATACCCTACAACCGAGATATTATCGCCCAAAGACCAGTCGCAGAACACTCAGGTGGAGTTTTATGCCGTCGATCTCAATAAGAAAGAGATAAATCTCCTGGAAGGGGATACTGCCGGGCTGGCCAAACTCGACATTTACGAAGCCGAGATGCATGGCAACCTGAAGCACTGTGCCTCCGTTTATGATGCGGATAACCAGGTCATTATCCCGGGCTTGACCCATCCCGGACCCCGGTTGATCAATTTTGCCAATATCCTGAAATACAACTTTGTTCCTTTGGCTCAGACGATTGAAGTGGTGCTGGATGTCGTCAAGGAAGCCATGGGATCGCCGGTGGAGATCGAGTTTGCCGTTGACCTGACGAAAGACAATCATGGGCGGGCCACCTTTTATTTGCTGCAGATCAAGCCGCTGATCGGCAATGCGATGGACTATAATGTCAATATCGACAAGATTCCGAAAGAGAAGATCATTTTATATGCCGAAAAGAGTATGGGCAACGGGGTGATCGATAACATTGAGGATGTGATCTTTGTGGATATCGACACCTTCGACAAGGGTGAGACTATGCAAATGACCTATGAGATCGAGGAGATGAACCGGAAGTTTGCCGCAGAGAACAAGAAATACCTTTTGATCGGTCCCGGCCGGTGGGGCACGCGCGACCGCTGGATCGGCATCCCGGTGAACTGGGCGCAGATCTCGCATGCCCGGGTCATCATCGAGACCAGCCTCGAAGGATACCCGCTGGATGCTTCGTCAGGTTCTCATTTCTTCCATAACGTTGTGTCGATGAACGTCGGTTATTTCAGCATCCAGCCCGAGCTGTCGAAGAGCTACATCCGCTGGGAGATCCTGAAACAGCAGCCGGTGATCAGCCAGACGAAGTATTTCCGCCATATCCGCTTCGATAAACCGCTGACTGTCAGCATGGACGGGAAGAAGCGGATCGCGGTGGTGACGGTTTAGCTTAGCCCCCAACCCCAGCCCTTCCCGCATCCGGGGGAAGGGGGAAATTAGTTCAATTCCATCACAGTCGCATCAGCGTCTAATGATTTTCCCCGAATAAACCATATCATCCGTTTTCACCATTAAAACATATAACCCGGATGATAATCCATTGGTATTGATGACGTTTTGTGCTTGAAATGATAATATTCCCGATAGCACCATCCTGCCAAAGAGATCATAGATTTCATATTCACAACCGGATTCTATTCCCTTTATTTCGACAACAACAAAATCCGATGCCGGATTCGGATAAATTTTCAGGCTTCCCGGGATTTTGGAAGGTTCATTGTATCCCAGCTCGCTGTTTGGGACAATAAGTCCGCCGTTTTGCACCCGGGCACGCAGCGTATCGATATATTCCATCAGCTTATCCACCGACGATACCGGCCCGTTCCAGCCGTTGGCGACGACGTAGGCCAGTTCGATCTCCTGCACATCGCCGGGTTTGAAGGTGAAAGGGCCCATGGAGCCTATTCCCCGCCGGTCGCCGGGAGAGTTCATATTGCTGTCGGTCCAGTAAAAACCACCGGTATTATATGGCTCCTCCGGGGGTAAACATCCGGTACCGAGATTCAAGATATCAGATGATCCAGGGAAAACATACCTGCATCCGGGCCCGACTGCCCGCGAATCGTAAATAGTCCCATCTCCGCCGAAAAGGAGATCCTGCCCGTCATACCACTGGCTTTTAAGAATATTATATAATATGGGAGCTGGATAATACGGGTTGCCAACATGAGCAGGGAGTTGTATGTTATTCATAAAGCTACATAATCCATACCGTTCATCATCAACCATGTCATTGCCGAAATTAATGCCGTTAACCCCATAATCACAACCACCGGGTGGATTGTCCGTTCCATCTGCATCGATTACAGGGCCGGCAAGAATGGTGACCGACTGTGCCGGAGGATTTTTCCCGTAACCTTTCGTGATCTCTTCCGGTTGCTCAGTATCATCCTCATCAAAATCATCGCCATTGTAACCAAAATACGTATTTCTACCGACATCGCTCCCGATATAATCATCCCACATTCCGCCGATATCTATTTCGGTCCAGATACCGGCATAAGTTTCATAATAAATGTTTTCCGACCTGTTGATCAGATCGTAATGAACGAACACGGTATGCATCAGGGCGCTGTCGCCAGGGGCATTGAATCCGTATACCATTCCATGGACCTCCAACCTTAACCTTGTACCATCCGATTCGGTATGGATCTTATCGTCATTCTTAATAAAATAAATTGCCTGGTCGCCACGGATCAACGGGTAATCTCCTTCCATCGGATCATACCGCCCATCCTGGCCGATATCTTTGAATGGCGCCAGCCGATCAGCCTGGCCTGCTTCCGTGATGCCATTGCCCGGCCAGGTGACGATAGCATCAACAGGCTGATAACCTGATTTCCACCAGTTATACCTATGATATTCAATATCTTCCCTGTTTAATTTCCATAATCTCCAGTACTTTCTTGCATAAGTTGAGTCATATACATCGGAAACCGGTCCGGGCTGGAAATCGGTCCCCTCAAATCGATATCTTTCTCCTGCAAAGTGAAGGTTTCCGGAATCGGATACTCCACCGATCCAGATAAGGCTGTTAAAGATAGTGCTGGTCTCCTGATTAGCAGGATACCTGAAATACGACATCAATAATGGATAACTTTTCATTCCCGGAATCTCTCGTGCTTTATTAAACAATAGGCCATCGGCATTGACCCAGGCTTTTATATTATTGATGTTTAACGTATCAAAAAAATGATGAGGTTCGATGTCGACAAAAATCCGGCCTCTGGCAACCATATTATAATTGTTCTTATCCAGGATATAGTAGCTAACGATCTCCTGGCCTGAACTTGCAGTTGAAGGTTGAAAAGAGAGCAGGCTGTCGGATATCCGCTGAACATATCCGATATCGGAAGTCGGCCATACCAGGATAAGAGAATCGGCAGCATTAGGTATATCGTTATCCATAGGTGATATGATAACAGGAGCAAAGATCGTTGCCCGGGCATAATCATCGACTGCAACTGGAAGCACAGGATTTTGCTCCAGATCGATAAAAATGGGAGTCAGCTCCGAATAATACTCATGATTAGTTGAACGCCGGATCCGGTAATAGATTGTATCATGGTTGATCACCCTGGGATTTGAAGTGTAGATGATTTTATTGTTGTCGATAACCACTTCACCTCCACCTTGAACCTCAAAAATCACGACCGGATACCCTTCCGGATCATAATCATTGGCGATGGCATCAATGGTGAAGGCCTCGTAACATTTCCCGCTCACATGATCGGGAACTCCAACCGGGCATAATGGATTTTTTTCAACACTAATGATTACCTTTTGTTTGTTGGTTACGATGTTAGTATCATCTATTTCCCTGGCATCGTACCAAAATGAATCTTTGCCGGCAAATGATACCGGAGCAGTGTAGACAAGGTCATCGCCAACCTGCGTAACTGTGCCTGTATAAGGATTGTAATAATGAAAAACCTCGAATGGGTCGTTTTGCAGATCATAATCGTTTTCCAGAACAGGAATTGTGAAGGGGATTCCTCCGGTTACGTTAGCCGTATCCGGAAAAAGTACGGGAATTTGCGGATTTTGAACTATTTTAAAATGGGAAGTCATGGGTAAAGACAAATAATTATCCGGTGTATTGACTTCACGGATCACATATTCGAATGACCCTAACCGATTTGCCATATATCCGGGCTTCACGATGACCCTGGTTGAATCGGCATTGATCGATACATTGCAGTTGTGTGTTTCCGGGATCTCGTAAAGCTTTATCGGATCTCCATCAGGATCTTCATCATTCCCCATAACATCCAGCTCAATTGGTTTCATTTCTTCCAGGTTGTAATACTCAAAGTTTGCGACCGGGCAGTTTGGATTTTTTAATAAATATATATGCACATAAGTCGAATTTGAACTAAGTGGCGGCTGATTATCATCTGAAATCCGATACGTCAAAAGGACTTTCTCAATCAGGTTATCCGATTTAAACCGGATTTTATTATTGATTATTTCTACTTCCTGGGCATAAAAAGGGAAATTGACATAAGAGATTATAAGCGAATCCCCATCCGGATCATAATCATTGGCCAGCACATCAATAATGGTTGATATCTGCGACACGACTTCAACGGTATCACTGACAGCGACCGGCGCATGGTTGGTCTGAGAATAGGCGCTGAGCATGAACAAGCATGCCAGGGATGCGGAAAGCAGGCTCTTCATCGGTTTAAGTATTTTGGCGGATTAAATGTAAAGTACAAACCTGCAAAAGTCAAGCAAAACAAAGAATCCGGCATAATCCATAAAGCCATCGGTATCAAAACTTTTCCGAATCAGGTAAAAAATCCCTAAAAAAATGCAAAATGAAATGCAAAATGAAATGCAAAATGAATAATGAAATGAAAAATGCAAAATGCAAAACGCAAAATGCGAACATCTTTGGAACCCTTTTTAAACAATTGATTTTCTTTTTGTTTTTCATATAAGTCTGAACAAAATATGATTAACTTTAGCCATTCAAAGCCAAACAAATGAAAAGAAAATGCCTTATATTTTTAACCATAATCCACATCATTTTGATTACCAGCCCGGGTTTTACCCAGGAAACTCCAAACCCTTCAACCATCAGCATTTCCGTTTTCCCCAATCCGTTTTCTGACCAGGTTAAGATTACTGTCAATGCTGAAAAGGGAGCAGACTTGAGCGTTGTGGTTTATGATATTCTAGGCAGGAAAGTAAAGGGATGGCGTCCCGAGGGATGGCGTCCCTTTTTTGACGATTCCGGCCTCGAATGCCCGGCGGGATTGTATCTGGTTGCTGCTGAGGGAGATGATTTTAGCAGTTTCGAAAAAGTAGTGAAGAGTGAGCGGTGAAGAGTGAGCGGTGAAGGGTGAGCGGAGAATAGTAAAAAGTAAAGCATGAAAAATGCCAAATGAAATGCCAAATGCAAAATGAAATGTAAAATGCAAAATGCAAAACGCAAAATGCGAACATCTTATGGGTCCCTTTTAAAACAATTTATTTTCTTTTCATTCTTCATATAAGATTGAACAAAATATGATTAACTTTAGCCATTCAAAGCCAAACAAATGAAAAGTAAGTTCCTTATATTTTTAACCATATTCCACATCATTTTGATTACCAGCCCGGGTTGGTCACAGGAGTTTGAGATGCCTTCTTTTGTTCATGCCATCGATGCCTGCGATATGGATATGGATGGAAGTGTTGATATCATTGCTTCATGCGCGTATGAAGACTCTATTGTTATTCTTTTTAATGATGGTTATGGAAACTTTGAACCCTATTATTATGGAAGGACGACCGGTTACCTACTATGTGGATGTATTGACGGAGACAGCATTCCGGATATTGTGACTACAACAGACAATCTCAATTTTATAAAGAATAATGGTGATCGGACATTTGCAGACAGCTCAATTATTTTGGTAGAAGATGTAACTTTTTCATTAGAGAGAATTATTGATATAAATAAAGATAAGTGGAATGATTTCATTTATGATCAGAATACTTATTGGGGAATATTTAAAAACAATGGCAATCTAAGTTTTTCTAATGTTATACTAGAAAGTGATGGAGGACCAACAAAACCATCAATTGGGTTTTTAAATAATGACTCTTTACCTGATATACTAATTTCTTATTATTCAGATTCTCAGGGACCTGTTACAAAATATCTCATCAACATGGGTAATTTCGATTTTACATATAATATTTTAAACAATATTCAATATTTATCTCCAATAGTGTCCGAGTTGAATAATATTATTCCGTGCGACCTTACACTTTTTTATACTCCGACCAATGAGGTGCATTTATTTGAAAACATTGATAATGCAAATTTCCAGTTTGTTTCTATTTACTATATCAATAACACACAAGATGTTAATTATAAGGATAAAGCGGATTATAACCTTGATGGTTATGATGATTTTAGTTTTACACAATGTTTATGGACAGGATGCATAGATTCACTATACGTTCAATTGAATGATCAAAACTGGTCATTTATGAAAGCACAGCAATACTACATTGGTACGCTGAACTGGTTTAGAATAAAATCAATAGATTTAAACGAGGATTCTTATCCTGATTTTTATATGACGGGTTATAATTCAAATAATAAAGTGAAAATTCTTTGGAACAATGGCGATGGGACTTTCTCTTATCTTAATCCAGTAGGCATTTATCAACCTTATTGTGAGAATAAAGTGATCATGCAGATTAATCCAAATCCAGTCCATTCAAGGGCTATTATTCAGTTAAATTGTGTTGATATTTCATATATTTCGCTTAAGATTTCTGATTTGCAAGGCTTTGAAGTCAAGAGCCTTATGAATAATCAACCAATATCAAAAGGTATTAATCAAATCACCTGGGATTTAACTGATAATGCCGGCAAAAGGTGTTGCCCTGGGCTTTATATCATCACCTTGACATTGAACGGAAAACAATTTTCACAAAAATTAATATTTTTTTAACCAAATAAATTATTGACTATGTGCTGTTTAAAATCAAGCTTCCTGTATGGAATATTTAGCTTAATACTGGTAAGTCATGCTTATACGCAGGTCTCAAAAGATCAGGCAATAACTATAGTGATGGATAATATTGTATTTCAGGATTCCTCGAATTACAATGTCTATATGTTACCAGATTTTCATTTTCATGAAGATGTGAACCTTTCACCTTATGATGTTATAGAGAATCCTTATGATACTGCCTGGTTGTTTTTTATCGATCTTATGCCCGAATATGGTTGGGGACATTCTTGTAAATATGTGTTCATTCAAAAATCGACAGGAAATTATTCTATTCTGAATACAACCATCCACCCGATAAATTATTGGCGGAATTGGGAAGAGGTCTCTGTTCCGTTTAAGCATCAGATTGTTGTTCAATCTATGGATACAAATATTCTTGCGACTTATCAATTTATCCCGGACCCTCATAAATACGCTATGCTTGTAACTTGGGATGCCTGGGATGATACCGCAAGATGGAATAATTTAAGTCATGTTTATTCAGGATTAAAACAAACCTATGGAATTCTCGATGAAAACATATTTGTTTTATCAGATGACGGAATATTCCCGGACACGGTTAACCTAAACCTTGATGGATTATTTCCATTTAATGATTTTGATGGGCCTTGTACAAAAGAGAAAATAGTTGAAATCTTTGATTACCTTGACACAGCTATGACATCTGAGGATATATTTCTCTTTTACGCTACTACGCATGGCGAAATCGATGGTTATGGTCAAGACACTACTTATTTAAGGCTAAATGATTATGAACCACTCTTTGATTATGAGTTAGCTGAGATGGTTGATGATTTAATATGTTCTCAGATGATATTCATTTTTGATGTATGTAATGCTGGCGGAATGTTAGATAATCTTGAAGATGATCATCGAGTTGTACAAGTACCTGTTCCATGGGGTATGCCAATTTGGAGACATTGGAGATATTTTGATCGATTCACATACGGCTGGGCTACTGCTGTAAGAGGGTTTCATCCAGCTGAAAATGATGCCCCATGGGAATCCGGATATCCCATAGGTACGCATCCTCATCTTACGATTGATGACACTACAGTAATAATTCCTGATACAATGCCTGATTTAGTGAGTTTTCAGGGAAATGGCGATGGTTTTATTCAATTTGGCGAAGCATTCAATTATGCTAAATATTTAAGTTATCAAACAAACACGTATGGAACAGATTACCAAAATCATGGCTTCACCGGCGATCTCCTCACCCTCAACGGCATCGAAGG
>ENA-UOWO01007294-UOWO01007294.1-activated-sludge-metagenome-genome-assembly--contig:-NODE-7294-length-10978-cov-5.695230_pt1 | contig 10978 bp, 11 predicted proteins | sample MGYA00238148_ERZ761564 | MGnify/ENA primary metagenome ERZ761564 (study PRJEB28885, sample SAMN05720194) | activated sludge metagenome | isolation source: Anaerobic digester | place: USA...
ATAAGACGGTTGGCTCATGCAATAGTCCCCTAGCCATTTCCAAGCGTCTTTTCATGCCACCGGAAAATTCTTTGACCAAAGAATCTTTACGATCCCAGAGATCGACCAACTTTAAAAAAGTTTCGATTCGTTCACGACGGATATTTTTTGATAAATTATAAATCACCCCGTGAAAATCCATATTTTCATAGGCGGTCAACTCATCATCCAGACTTTGATCCTGAAAGACAATACCAAAAGAATTGCGCACCCGGTTTTGCTCAGCGATAATATCAAAGCCATTAATTTTCACTTCGCCAGAGGTCGGCGTAAGTAGAGTGGTAAAAATTTTAATGGTAGTGCTTTTGCCAGCGCCATTGGGCCCAAGAAAAGCAAACATCTCGCCTTTTTGGATATGTAAAGAAAGGTCGTTGACCGCGACAAAATCGGCGAATTTTTTGGTTAAATGTTGAACGTCAATCATTTTTTTAAATTAATTTTCTTCTTTATTCTCTCATGTACTTTTGGTTTTGGCAAATGAAAAACATCTTGGCGTCTACATAAAAGAAATCACCCCGATAAGCTCTCGGGGCGATTGCTCGAGATTGCGACTACTGTTTTTTAATTTTTTTACTCATCTTTTTAGCACCGACTACGCTGGCGATCAAGGCGGCGGCACCGGCCACGCCCAAGGTAATTTTTTTCTTGGTCTGATCATCCATCTTGTCCAGCTTGGTTTTGGCAGTGGAGAGTAACTTACCCAAATTATCTATTTCCTGATTGATTTTTTCTTTGGCCAAGGCGGAAAAATCTTTGGCCGCAGCCGGCTTTTGGGCAGGCGCTGTTTTTTTTCGGGGCGACATATGTTTATATGTTTACTTATTAAATATGATTAACACTAATTAATTTTTTAATGGTTCTTTACTCCCCCGGCCTTTCAATCCCACCATGACTATGACTACCACGAATGCTAGTAAGCAAGCAATAACCGTCCAGATGATGACCGGATATTGGCCGTTAAAAGCGCTCACGGAAAGATGTTTGGATAAAATTGCGCCATAGGCCCAGAGCAAGACCAAACCATAAGGGATATAGCGATCGCGCATCAGCCGCCACGAACCGATAAGCGCGCCCACGAGGAGTACCACCATGGTCCAAAAAACTTCTGACAAACCAAAACCATTCCAGCCGAGGCTCACCAATAAAACCGTGATATTGGCAATGGTGGCCACGGTGATCCAACCGAAATAAACACTGAAAGGCAAACGCACGAGCCAGCGTTCTTTAACAGTTTTAACGCCAGTGCGGGTGATATCAGCAATTCTAATGAGGGTCGCGAGCATGGCGAGCATGATAATAACCGACAACCAGATGACATTATAGTGCCAAGCAAAAAGCCAGGCGGCGTTGAGAAGAGCGTTAACAATAAAAATTTGGTTCACTCGCGCCAATAACGCATCGTCTTTGCGCGTCAACTGATAAATCACATAAATACCAAGCAGGGTGTAAATCAAACCCCAGATGGAAAAAGCATAACCGGCCGGCGCGAATAAATTTGGATAGCTGTCGGAAATAGCGCCGGTGTCGCGACCAGCCAGAGGCAAAGACACGGCCAGATAATTTACGGCAATCATAATGACATAGCCGACCAATGCCCCGAGCCGCAGAAAAATAGTATTCATATGGATAAATTTAATTATTTTACATTAAAATTATCTCATTTTTTCTGATCTTTAGCAAATAATAATAAAAAGAGCGAATCACACTGGATCCGCTCTATGCATTTCTACTGGCTTAACTTAACAAGCCGAAAACTCCCCCTCATTTTGGTTTTGTTTTCCTGGCTAAAAATATTTTTTACTTGTTTTTATCTTTCCACCTTTTTGTGGTTTTGGCAAAAAGCAATACTAAAAGAGACCTTTAGTTAAAAGGTCTCTTTTATTGGACATTAATAACATTAGGAAATTAGTTGGTCGTGAAAGTCGTTTCGCTGGTTGTAGCGGTATTGCTGCTGGCATCAGTTGACTTGAGTATATAGTAATAAGTAGTGCTGGCAGTCAGGTCAATCAAACTGAGCTGATGGGCGGTGACCAAAGCAGTATTACTCACAGACAATTTGTTGGTCGTACTAGCTAGGGTCGTAGTCGCATATTCCGTCAGACTGGTGGATATCTCATTGGTAGTCCAACTGATGGTGGCGGTGGTAGCGGCAGGAACAACGACGATGCTCGAAATAATCGGTGCGGTCGCGTCAACTACTGCGGCTGTGGTCAATGTTTTTTCTCCGCTAGCGGCTTTTTTGTTCTCTGCGCTAACCGAAGTCAAGCGATAATAATAAACCGTGGCGGGAGCCAAATCACCAAGAATCAAGCTGTGACTGGTGACCAAAGCGTTATCTGATTTGGTCAGAATATTTGTTGCTGTCGCCAAGGTCGTAGTCGCATACTCTATCTGACTAGTGCTGGTTGCGTTGGTTGTCCAGCTAATAGTGGCGGTGGTAGTGGTAGTAGCTACCTGAATATTGTTCAGGGTTAAATTGTTCTCTTGAGTTTGGTTTTTGGCATGAGCACAATCTCTGGCTGGTATAGCCGGAGTGGCTCGGCCTTTTAGGCCAACTTTTTTGGCTGGTACAGCTGGCACAGCGCGGCATTTGCTCGTGTCACTCAAACGTGAGTGATTGGTCACTTGCCAATGATGATTGTGATTGAGGGTGGTGGTGGCTTCGCTTTCCGTATCGGCATCAAAATCATCTTCAGATTCCAGTTCCTTGCCAATAGTATAATTCACAAAAAATGATTCGGGCAAATCATCAACCAGCCAGGCCCAGTCATCACCATAAAGTTTTTTGGCCAGGGCCTCTGATTTGACCGAGCGCAAAACTCCGTTTTGGGCTACCACATAAACTTTGGGATTACTGGGAATCTTGACCATCACGATGCCGGGGCGATAATAAATATTGCCGCCCAAAGGAATTTGCCCTATCACTTGGGCATCTACTTCTATAACACTAGAGAAATCAATAAACCAGCTTTTGTAAATTTTTTCATTGGGAAAAAGATAGCGCTTGCCATCTGGAGCATAATAATAAACCTCTGGCGAACCCTCGGCTTTGATCAAAGAATCTGTAGCAATACTACTGAGATCAGCGGCCAAAATGCTGGTTATTGGGGCTAAAATTAGTACTAAAAGTATTAACCATAGAAATGGTTTTTTTAATGACAATTGAAAAATATTAAAAGCCATATTATTTAAAAATGAATTGCTAATTTAATGACCTTTTGTATAGGATTATTCTAATATTTTTTGGGGTAAAAAGCAAATAGCCTATCGGCCATGATGCTCAAAAATAAAACTAGCTTTGCAACCTAGGTCTGAGCTCCTAGCACAAGCCAAGTAATTGGCTTGTTTCCCCATCAAAAAATTCCGACTGGTGTCGGAACTTTTTCTCGGGGACAGGGAAATAAGGATTCGGTCACAGCTCTCGTCGGCCTTCCGGCCGCCTCGGCCGCGACCCCGCCTCGTGGTGCTCCTCGCCCCTTGGCTCGTCGCACATCACTCCGGCTTTCGAATCCCTGGCGCAAGCCAAACTATTGGCTTGCTTCCCCATCAAAAAATTCCGACTTACGTCGGAACTTTTTCTCGGGGACAGGGATTCGAACCCCGATTGACAGGACCAAAACCTGTAGTCCTACCATTAGACGATCCCCGAATAGATACTTTAAATACACTGCAATAACAACCAAAATAAAACCATAACAACTTTATAATAAAACAAGCCCCTTGTCAAAGCCGGCTTGTTGTTTGTTGATTAAACCTTCAAATGCTTGCCCATGGCAAAAGCGGCGGAAATCATATTGATTATGGCCACAACAATGAATTCAAAGCCCAAAATATTCAAAATGTTTTGATTGAGATAGGCTCGAATATCAAAATTTATCCCAGCCAAAAAGCCATTAATCCAATCACCGGTAAAATGCAAGGCCAGGGCCAAAAAAAGCCAAAAAACCAAACAACCAAAAACAGCATAAAGCAGGCCTTCAATGACAAAAGGCAGACGAATAAACCAGTTACTAGCGCCCACAAGGCGCATAATCCCAATTTCCGTACGATGAATATAAATTCCCATTCTAATAGTATTAAAAACCGTCAAGATTGCCACCAAAATAAAAACCAAACTTAAGGCCAAAACAAAGGTTCTGAGCTTGGCCGTGAAATTATTGATCCGTTCTATCAACTTCTGGTGGTCATTGTAGTCAATTTTTTCCGCCAATTGATCGGCTTTAAGGTCTTTTAATTTTTCAATAATCAAAGGATATTGTTCGATCGCATGCGCTGACAGAATCAGGGTGCCGCCCAAAGGATTTTTGTCCAGCTCGGCCAAGGCTGATTGAATGTCCTTATCATCTTTGTGGGTTTCCTTGAATTGAGCCAGGGCCTCTTCGGGCGAGACATAACGCACCTCCTTGAGTTCTTCTATTTTATCCAGTTCTTGTTTGAGCGTCTTGATCGCCTCCTCGCTAACAGCATTGTCAAAATACAAGGAAACGTCCACTGTGTCTTTGACCGAATTAACAGCGTAATCAGCAATAGCATTGACCAAAATTAGAGTAGTTAGGGAGAACAAGGTTAAAACAATAATGGTAATGGTCACCAAAGATAACCAAATATTGCGCCAAAAATGTTGCCAGGAAAAGATCAGTATTCTTCTTGAGGATAAAAATAACATATAATTACATTAATTTTGACTTTTGGTTTTCACTTTATAACACATAACGCCCCTTTTCTTCGTCGTAAGCGACATGCCCTTCCTCCATGGCGATTACCCTTTTGCGCAGTGAGTTGACAACTTCGCGGTTGTGAGTGACCAGCATCACTGTAGTTTTGAAACTATTAATCTTTAAAAGCAGATCCACAATTTCTCTGGTATTGATAGAATCCAAATTGCCGGTTGGTTCGTCGGCGATCAAAATTTTTGGCCGGTGAGCCAGCGCCCGAGCAATAGAAACTCTCTGTTGCTGGCCGCCAGATAATTCGTCCGGGAATTCTTTGGCCTTTGATTCCAGTCCGACCAAAGCCAAAATCTGCGGTACCACATCCTCAATATGTTTTTTGCTGTAGCCGGCGACCTCCAAAGCAAAAGCTACATTTTCATAAACAGTTTTCCTGGGAAGTAATTTAAAATCCTGAAAGACCACCCCAATCTGACGACGCAACATAGGAATATCCGTGGTCCGAATCCTGGTTATATCCCAGCCACCCAAAATAATGCGCCCTTCGGTCGGTTTCTCCTCGGCCACCAACATTTTTACCAGCGTTGTTTTGCCCGTACCAGACCGGCCGACCAAGGAAACAAATTCGCCGGGCTTGATATGCAAGGTTACGCTTTTTACCGCCTCGGTGCCATTGGGATAAATTTTAGAAACGTTACGCAGTTCAATCATATTAATGGTTTTTTAAACCTGTACCGACCGAGTCTCGCGAATGCGGGACAAGCGGAGGAGCCCCATATGGATTTGCCTTTATCATAATTAAAGCTAAGGTAAACAGACATGGGTTCTCTCGGCTCGGGAATACTGATTTATTAAATTGCTATTTAACCAATGTTTTAGTTTATTTAGACGCAACTACCAATTCATCGCTTGGGACAGGCTTTGGCGATAAAGTTTATTTTCTCAAAAAAACTCTGACTCCGATTACTCCGCCACGAGTATTGCCAATATTTTCAAAAGCATCCCTGGTCAAATCCACTACCCGGTCAGCCACGTACGGGCCCCGAGAAATAACCCGAGTAATCGTACACCTAGCCAGATCATCCAAACGGCAAACCCACAAAGGAGTATCAAGGGGATAAACATTGGACGCGCAACCCAATTGGTTTCTGGGGGTCAACTCTGTCGGATACCAGGAAGCCAAGGCCTCATAGGTTGTCCCGTCAGGCTCGTCAAAAAGGGCTACCCGAGCATAAGGCAAATAAATAGTTGAGCGTACTAATTTATTTTCCAAATCAAGCGTCGAGGGCAAAGCGCGCCATTGTTCGCTTCCCTTATCCCAGTAATACATTATCTTACGATTCATCTTGTTGTTGATGATGCCAACGGCCAGATAAATCGGTTTGGTCAATTTTTCCACACTGCCGTCTTCGGCCAAAAGATCAAATTCCCAAATCGCACTCGCCTTTTCACCGGCTGATTTGGCCAGAGGCATAACCATGTGCGAGTCGGGAATTTTTTTGAACCTGACCGTGGTCGGCTCAATCACCGCCCCGGGTACGACCCCCACTTTGAATTCATTTTCCGGAGCCACAAAAGTATAGCCTTTGGCAATCGTTTCTTGATCTAATTTTAAAGTATAGGTAAGCGGCTCCGTGTCCGCCACAATACTTTTCGCTTCTGAAATGGCGCTTGGATCCGCCTCGGCCCAGGCGCTTTGGTTGGTCCCAAAAATTAGAGAGCTTAAGACTAGCCCGCCCCAAAAAACAAGGAGCTTTTTGGTTTTTAACATAAATAAAATTACTAGTTTAACGCTAGTAATTTTATTATAGCAAATTATTATCAATAAGTTGAGAGAGTTATTAACAGACCCATTTGGCCAAGTAATAAATTATTTCTTATCTTTTAAGCTGGAACCGACCGCGAGAATCAGACTCACGGCCAAAGTCTTGCTCCGCCTGACAGCGCCTCAGCCGACCGTGAGAATCGAACTCACAACCTACGGTTTACGATACCGTTGCTCTACCAATTGAGCTAGGTCGGCTCAGGTGCTGGCGGGTGGGTCTGCCAGCTGAACCACTTTGGCAAATAAATTATGTAAACTCTACGCCACTGGCATAAAAAAACTCATCAAGCCCAAAATCAGCCAGCTTATGAAAATAAAAACCTCCATCACTTCTTGTTCAAAATCAAATTCCCACTTTGTAAAAAGCCCAGTCAGGGTGAAAATTATTTACAATCCCACGATCGGAGCCAAAAGCATCATTTTAAGATAGTGGTAGGTTATCAGATCATTGGAAGTCTGGGTGACTGGCCCGCCTAGGATCGCCAGCGATTGTTTGATTTCGTAGTAAAAATAAACAAGGGCGCCCAAAAACTGTACGACAAATAAAGATAAGGCGATCTTCGCACCCCGACTAACCAGCTTGACTGTTTTTACCATGAGGACCTTCTTAATACCAAGCATATTTAAATAAGGGCAATCACCACAAAGCATAGCACTAGCCAGACAAAAAGCCAACCGCTAGTATAAAACAACATTTTCAAAGCATTTTTCTTTTCTCCGTCCCAATATAACAAAATCGGCTTGCCCAAAACCAAACTACCCACCACCGTGGCTGACAGCACGAACAATAGGAGAAACGCGGCGCCGCTCAAGGCCGTATCCTCTTTACCGAACCAATCATTGGCCTTTGACATCAAGCCGGTAACCAACAAAATATAAATCACGACACCCAAAGAATGAACCAGGCTACGGGTTAATATTTTTTTCATATTTTTAAAATTAACCAAAAATGACCGGTCTAATGATATTTTTTAATTTATAAACTTTTGGAGCGGGTAACGGGAATCGAACCCGTGCCACAACCTTGGGAAGGTCGCGTACTACCACTATACGATACCCGCGGGTAAAATTACTAAATTTTTAATTTATAATTTTCAATAAAATTTCAAATTCTAAATATGCCAATAAACCGCAACCCGTCAACTGAATAACCAAAACTATCTTTTACTCTATACTAAATACTTGATCTACTTCTCCCCAAAAAAATATTCTTGCCACAACTGCCAATTGGGTTTTTCCGTCACCGCCACCGCCCCAGCCACTTGTCCGCCATTCTTTTTGATTTCCGGGATCAAGACCACCTTTTCATCCGGTTTTTGCATATTCAATTTTTCCCTGGCTTCACGGTCGACAAATTCATCACTCCGTAAATATTCGATCAAACTCGACAAATCAGAATTCTGGCCTTGGAGTTTGGCAATTTCTTGTTCCAAGGCATTGATATTACCGGTAGTCTTATTCTGATTTTTTTTCTCTTTGACTACCGTTCTTACCATGAAGATAAAAACCAAAATAAGAGCAACGACCAAAAATTTGGAGCGTCTGGATCTTTCCCAAATTGTGTGCCCCCCGTGATAGTTATACTTCATAAAATTTGGTTACCAAGCCATGCTAAGAGTAAAAATCAGCATGCTTAAAATAATTAAAGCTGAAATTATTTTCCACCATGTTTTGATTTTTTTTCTGGACATAAAATAATTTTTGTTAAGCCTGTCTCGACCGACCCCGCCTCTCGCGAGAGGCGGGGAGCGGAGAGATCCCAACTAGATAACCCAGAACTATAATTAACACAACAGACACTAAACATGGGTTCCCTCGGCTTCGCTCGGGACAGGTTTGGGTCATCTCTTCAATACCGCCAGATAGGCCTCCGGAGGAATATCAACTTTGCCGAGCGAACGCATTTTCTTTTTGCCTTTTTTTTGCTTTTCCAATAATTTTCTTTTGCGAGTAACATCTCCCCCATAAAGCTTGGCGGTCACATCTTTTCTCATGGCGGAAATCTTGGCTGAAGCGATCACCTTGCCCCCAGCGTTTTTGCCTGTACTTTGATAACCGAGGCACGCCTGGATCTTTACTTCAAACATTTGTTTAGGCAAAACATCTTTCAGGCTCTCTACTACCTTGCGTCCAATTTGATAAGCTTGATCTTTATAAACAATCGTCGCCAAAGCTTCTACCGGTTCTTCCGCCACCAAAATATCCATCTTTTCCACCTCGGCTTTTTTATAGCCGATAAACTCGTAATTCAAAGTGGCATAGCCTCTGCTAACACTTTTAAGTTTATCATAAAAGTCTACCAAAATGGAACTCAAGGGCAATTCATAGTGCAAAATAATGGAATCTCCTGAAAAAAACTCGGTATTTTTGTACTCTCCCCTCTTTTCCTCCACCAGAGACATGATGGCGCCCAGATATTCTTTGGGTGAGACAATATCGGCCTTGACCCAAGGTTCTTGGACTTCTTCGACTTCGCCCGCGTTAGGCATTTCTTGCGGCGAATGAATTACCGAAAAACCTTCCTGGTCCTGATTTGATTTCTTGATTTCTTGATTTCTTGATTTCTTGATTCTATACGCCACCGATGGCACAGTAACCACGAGATCCAGATCATATTCTCTTTTCAATCTTTCCTGAATAATTTCCAAGTGTAATAAGCCCAAAAAGCCGCACCGGAAACCAAAACCCAGAGCCGGACTAGCTTCCGGTTCATATGACAAGGAAGCATCGGTTAATTTGAGTTTATTCAATGATTCTCTCAAGTGTTGATATTCATTCCCCTCTTTGCAAAAAATACCGGCAAAAACCATTGGCTTCACTTCCAAATATCCAGGCAAAGAATATTGTTTATAATTATTTTCCTCTTCATGCCAATCAGTAATGGTATCACCGACTTTACAGTCATCTATCTTTTTCAATCCCGTGGCCAGATAACCGATCTCTCCGGCCTTTAATATTTCTGTCTTTCTCATCTCGGGATGAAAATAACCGGTCTCGATCACCTCGCTTTTTGATTCGCTCCCGATAAAATAAATAGGTGTTTCCGCTTTCATCTCTCCGTTCATCACTCTAACATAAGCCAAGACACCTTTATAATCGTCAAACTTGGAATCAAAAATAAGCGCCTGCAATTTTTTATTGCTTTCACCCTTGGGCGCTGGCACTCTCTCTACTACCGCTTCTAATATTTTTTCTACGCCGAGACCGGTCTTGGCTGACACCAAAAGTATTTCCTCTTTGCGGCAACCGATCAAATCCATTATCTCATGGCTGACCTTTTCCACATCCGCCGCCGGCAAATCAATCTTATTGATCACTGGAATTATTTCCAAGCCTTGGTCCATAGCCAAATACAAATTGGCCAGCGTTTGCGCCTGAATTCCCTGGGTGGCATCCACTACGAGTAGCGCGCCTTCTACCGCCGCCAAGGAACGGGACACTTCATAGGTAAAATCCACGTGCCCGGGAGTGTCAATAAGGTTCAGCAGGTATTCCTGATCGCGATATTTGTAAACCATCCGCACCGGCGTCAGCTTGATAGTGATGCCTCGTTCGCGCTCCAATTCCATCTGATCCAGTATTTGATCTTTCATTTTTCGTTTTTCCACCGTAGCAGTCAATTCCAAAAGTCGATCCGCCAAAGTGGACTTACCGTGGTCAATATGCGCGATAATACAGAAATTACGAATGCTGGTCATAAAAATCTCGTTTATTTTTTATCTGAGTCTCCTCCTGCTCTAGCCTCAAGTTTTCAATCTGATTCCTAAACAATGTGACCATATAACAATTTAATAATAAAAAATTATTTGTTGGCGAATCTCTTTTGCCAATCTTTTATTTCCTCACTGCCAAGCGCCAAACTGACCAATAAATAAACCAGAATCCCGAGCGAACCGGCGCCCAAAAACTGAATCAAAACGCCAAAGAAAGTCTGCATATTCACCAAACTAGCCAGAAGATATTTGGCCAGCTGAATACAAACCAAGCCCCCGAGCGATGCCACAGAAATTTTGAGAGTGGAAAGCAGTATTTTTTTTTCCTCCAAGTCGCCCAAGCGGTATTTCAATATTACTACCAAAAAGATCAAATTGACAATACTGGACAAGGAAAAGGCCAGGGCCAGACCGGCGACTCCCATGGTCGGAGCCAGACCGAAAGCCGCGCCAATATTCAAAGCCACCGCCAAAAGACTGATTAATACCGGTGTTCTGGTGTTTTGCAGGGCATAAAAAGCGCGAGTCAAAAGCGGGATCAAGCCTTGGGCAAATAAAGAAATAGTGAAATAGCCCAGAGCTTCCGCGGTCAAGATAGTGTCCTCCCAGTCAAAAGAGCCGGAACCCAAAACCAATCTGACTATCTGCGCCCGAAAAGCAATCATAAAAACAGAGATAGGAATCATTAAAAATAAAATTCTCCGGGTGTTGACGGAAACCTGTTCAATAAA
>ENA-UOWO01007295-UOWO01007295.1-activated-sludge-metagenome-genome-assembly--contig:-NODE-7295-length-10976-cov-5.367274_pt1 | contig 10976 bp, 13 predicted proteins | sample MGYA00238148_ERZ761564 | MGnify/ENA primary metagenome ERZ761564 (study PRJEB28885, sample SAMN05720194) | activated sludge metagenome | isolation source: Anaerobic digester | place: USA...
TGTAAAAATGCTTACTATATATCCAGCATTGCGGGATTAGTATATCGGTATTATGTCAGCTTCCCAAGCTGAAGAGGCGAGTTCGACTCTCGTATCCCGCTCCGTTCGTGTTCAGCCGAAGTGGCGGAATTGGCAGACGCGCATGGTTCAGGGCCATGTGGAGGTTTCTCCGTGAGGGTTCAAGCCCCTCTTTCGGCACCGGTTGATGAACGGGGTATAGCTCAGTTGGCTAGAGCGCATGCATGGGGTGCATGAGGTCGCACGTTCAAGTCGTGTTACCCCGACCAGTGAATATTGGGAATATTGGACGTTCAAGTTTAAATTTTGTTTACGAAAGCGAGCCTTGGGCGAAGCTTGAGTAATACAAAATTTTATCCCCGGAGGGTGCCCACTAGCCCGACCCAGCTTCGTTCTGCTTTGCAGAACTACGCTGGGCAAGCCAATAATCTAACTTGCTCAGCACAATCTTAAATACCAAAGAAGAAGCTGGGCCCTGCGAAACTCGAGCAGAGCGAGAGTGAAGCATGGGCCAATGTCATTATTTTGGCTTAAATAAAAGGTTTTATAAATTTTATTTCTAGCCTTGCAATCAATAATTAAATAAAGTACATGGAAATCATTAAATGTAAAAATAATTTTGGAAAAATTGTTGATCTTCCAAAGGAAAAATTTCAACCAAGACCGTCTGTTTATGCAATATTAAGAAACGGCAATTTTATTCTCACCTGCAGAAATAAAAGTAATGGAAAATTATGGTTCCCAGGTGGCGGGGTTGATGAAGGCGAAAGCAATGAACAGGCATTATTAAGAGAGTGTTTGGAAGAGACTGGGATTACAAACATTGATATTCTAAAATTTTTAGGAGATTTTAGAAATTATTTTTACTACGAACCTGAAGATTTAGCTATGGATGCCCATTTGTATTTTTACGAATGTACTACGACCGAAGAAAAAGTCAAAGCAAATGAAGAGGTGGATGATGATGAATCCTTTGATTTTAAATGGGTGCCTATCGATCAAATAGCACAAGATGATTTAGCTGATTTAAATGAAAATATTTATAATATACTTAAGTCTTTAATAAAGAATTCATAGTTTCAACAAAGCTTTTTAATCAAAAGTAAAGAATTATTTAAGATTTTATTGAACTATGTAGTCGTCGGTTCGAAACGTGGATAGGTAGCCCGACTAGGTATTTCTCAAAATAATTATAAAAGAATGAACAAAAAACTTTTTATTGAAATCATTGGCTGGTATGGCGCTTTGGCCATCATCGGTGCTTATTTTTTAAACAGTTTTTCTTTTATTTCGGCTTATGATTTATCTTATCAGATTTTAAACGTGACCGGTGCGTTGGGCATGATTGCCGTCAGTTTTTATAAAAAAGCTTATCAGCCAATGACCGTTAATATTGTTTGGGCGGCGATTGGCGGCTTGGCGATTATTAATTTATTTTTATAATTTCTTATGCACAACCACCACCACGAAGATCACCAATGCAGCGCTTGCGCCGCCCCCACGCTCCAACCGGCCAATTTGTGGCTGTCTGGCGTGGTCGGATTTTCTTTAGCCTTATTTTTTGCCGGTTTGGATATTTTTTTCGCGTCGTGGTTTGAGGATGGAAGTTCCAAATGGATGTTCATCATTCCGTTGTATGCGTTTTTGGGATTTGCCGCCGGCTTGACTTGTTGCGGCGCCTTGATCGCTTCGTTGTTGTTGTCATTGAGTAAACATTGGCAAGAACATCAGCAGGGCAAATCGTTGTTCCGACCATATTTGATTTTCATTATCGGGCGTTTGCTGGCGTTCGCGGTTTTAGGATTTATTTTGGGATATTTGGGAAAAAATGTTTTGACCGTGCCATGGCTGGGGAACGTGGTTTTGTGGGCCTTGTCCGCTTTGATGATTGTCTTGGCTTTGCAATTGTTGGGCGTGGGCGCTTTTAAAAATTTTCACGTGCCCGGTTGTTATCATTGGAGTAATTCTTTGCAACGCGGTCGAAATATTTATTCCGGCTTTCTGGGTATACTGACCGTGCTTTTGCCTTGCGCCATCACGTTGTTCGTCAGTGAGCGCGTGATTGTTAATGCCAATCCGTGGGAGGGTGTTTTGATTATGTTGATTTTCGTGATGGGCGGGATTTTACCATTGTTGGCTTTGATTTTTTTCAGCGCCAAGTTTGCTCGCAAGAGCGATTACTTTTTAAAAATCTCTGGATTTTTTATTTTGTTTACGGTTTTATATAATATTTTGGAGAGTTTGGGGGTTTTATAATATGATTACTGCGGAACAACAAAAATGGCTTGATCATTTGAGTAACACAGATATTGTGTCGGTTGTCCCGTGGGATAATACCGCTGAATTGAAATTTGAATTTGTAAAAAAACAGTTGCAATTATTATTGGGAAACGATCAGCCAATTGAGCATCGTGGGGCAACCAGCCTGGGAATTTCCGGGCAGGATGAGATTGATGTTTATCTTCCGGTCCCACCCGAAAAGTTTCGACCAACGGTTGATCTGTTAATTCCTTTGTTGGGGCAGCCGAGAAGTTGTTATGAATTAATTCGGGCAAGATTTGTACTGATGGTGGAAGGTAAGCACGTTGATATTTTTGTAGTTAATCAGAATCATGATGACTGGAAAAACGGTGAGCGGTTTCATCAATATCTTTTGTCTAATCCGGAAACGTTGGAAGAGTACCGACACTTAAAAGAATCTTTGAGCGGTCATTCGGTGCGAGAATATTATCAAGAGAAAATTAAATTCATTAATGATATAATGGAAAAAGTGAAAAATGATTAAAACTTAAATATTAAATTTATGCTCAAACACTTAGCGATTATCATGGACGGCAACCGCCGTTGGGCCAAAGATCAGGGTTTGCCGAGTTTTGCCGGCCATCAAAAAGGTTATGAGAAACTGAAAGAAGTGATGCGCTGGTGTCAAAAGAAAGGCGTGGATACTTTGACGGTTTACGCTTTTTCCACGGAGAACTGGAATCGCAGTGAGGACGAGGTGAATTTTTTAATGACTTTATTTCACAAAGCGTTGACTGAGGAATTGGATGAATTTCATCAAGAAGGCATTCGTTTGAAAGTGATCGGCACGCGCCAACGCCTTGCTCCGAAAATTGTGCAAGCGATTGCCGACGCCGAAGAAAAAACCAAAGATAATCAAAAAGGTAATTTGAATTTGTGTATCAATTATGGCGGACGTTTGGAAATCATAGAGGCTGTTAAGAAAATTGTTGATAGTGGTGTGAAACCAGAAGATATTACGGATAAATTAATTGCGGATAATTTGTGGATGGCTGGGCAAGCTGATCCTGATTTGATTATTCGCACCTCCGGTGAGCAACGTTTGTCCGGATTTTTAACTTGGGAATCGGTTTACAGTGAATTTTTATTTTTAGAAAAACATTGGCCGGATTTCAGCGAAGCCGATTTTGATCAAGCGATTGAAGATTTCAATAATCGCCATCGTCGCTTTGGTGGTAATTAATTTTTATTTTTATGGAAGCTTTAATTTTGACTATTTGGGGATTATTTTTGTTGTTTATTTTATATTTTTTAGTTTTTCAGCCAAGTTTTAGTGATGTTCCTTTTTTACCATCAAGTAATTCTTTGATTAAGGATATTTTGCAATACTTTCCCTTGCAGGAAGGGAAGGTTATTTATGATATTGGTTGCGGCGATGCCCGTATTTTGTTAGCGGCTTATAAAATTCAATCCAAGGCCACTTACATTGGGGTAGAAAAAAATTGGTTTCCCTTTTTATTGGCTAAGTTTAAATTGTGGCGCATTGGTAATCCACCAAACATCAAAATTATTAGAAAAAATATGTTTGATCTTAATTATCAAGATGCGGATTTTATTTATGTTTATCTTTTGGATAGTGTTTTAGATAAATTTTTGGATAAATTTCAAAAAGAGTTGCGAAGCGGGACAGTCTTATTGTCATCGTCCTTTCGATTTTCCCAAAAAACCGCCACCCGAGTAATTGATTTGCCAAATAAATTTGGCACAATTATTCGTAATTTGTATGAATATCATTTTTAGTTGCTGCTTGTTTTTAAAAAACTTTTGTGTTTAAATAAAAAAGTCGGTTTTTGCTTTATATTCACCATTTTTTAGGAAAGGAGATTTGTGATGTCAGTGCAAAAATTCAGAGCGATTATCCAGGATTGTATTTATGTGCCCAGTAGTTTCCAGATTGTTCAACACGTGAAAAAGGGTAGAAAGCCTCAGTCTTCACGTGGGGTTATCGGTCGGAGCCGTGGTCATGGCAATGGCGAAGTGATCGAGCCTTCCCAGTTCTTGCTGGCAGTGGATCTCGGTGTCCAGGAAGCGCCTTGGGAGCAGTATCCGGCGATTAATATCATGCCGGAGTTGCACGTTAAGTGGGAGCGCTTGACCGAGCGTCGGCAAGAAGCCCTGTTGGCGACGCAACCAATCTACTTGGAAGTGGAGGGGCGACGTTCCAACGGTGGTAATTATTATTACACCGTTGATCAGGAACTGATTAACCAGTGGGTCGAAGCGGCTGAATTATGGCTTCGGCAACATCGGTAGTTTCTTGTTCATTATTGGCGCGAGATTGTCTCGCGTTTTTTATTTTTTAAAATTTATAATTTGTGCTATTATAAAAAAGTAAAATAAAAATCAATAAAAAAATAATAAACAAACACTATGCCAAAAGCCAGTAAAAAAGCGGTAAAATCCGTTAAGTCAAAAAAAATGTCAGTTTTACAATCAGCCATTAAAAATGTAGCTGGTAAGCAAGCAGTGAAACCGGGGAAAATTACGAAGTTAAAACAGCCGGTTAAACGAGTTTTGTGTTTTGTATTAATTGGTGTTTTTGGTGTGGTGGCCTTGTGTGGAATTTTAATGTTTTATTTTAAAGATCAAAATTTGTGGTCCGGGCGTGCTGATGTGAATTGTTCTCCGCGTAAGCAAATTAACCAGCAAGTTGCTCCGGTTGGTTTGGCCAACCCTGCTTCGGAATTTTGTGCGGAAAAAGGTGGTCAATGGAAGACTTGGAATAATACGGTTGGTGAGCAAGGAATTTGTTATTTTTCTGAAGTGCGTCAATGTGAAGAATGGGCGATGTATCGTGGTGAATGTCCGGTTGGTGGTGCTGATTTGAGTGCTCATCTGAACAATAAGGCTAATCAATATTGTTTGATGGTTGGCGGGACAATCGTTAATGATGAGGATTGCTCTTTGCCTAGCGGAACAATTTGTAATATTTTGGAATTGTATCGCGGAATTTGTCAGCCATAAGGCGATCAGATTCGTTAGTTTGAAAATTTTTCAAATCCCAATCGTTGTTTAGATGAAGTGGAATCTTCAAGAAGATAATTCTTAAATATAAAATTTATGAAATTGAATTTACCGGGTTTGCTGGCAATCGGCGGGTTTGCTTTATTTGTGGCTTTGCCCGCGAGTGCCGCTTATGATTTGCCGGTTCGTATTTACGATTTGAAAAATAAAACTTTTAATGCTGATTTTATTGTTTCTTCCGATACCAACACCGGCTATAATTTAGCAGCCGGTGATTTGAATGGCGATGGTTTGGCGGAAATCGTTTTGGCACCAACCTACAAACAGGCTGGTAAAATTAAAGTTTATTCTGCCAAGGGTGAGTTGTTAAGTGAATTTTTTCCTTATCATGATACTTTCAGTGGTGGGGTGAGTGTGGCTGTCGGTGACTTGGACGGTGATGCCAAAATGGAAATTATCACCGGTGCGGGGCCGGGGGGTGGACCGCATGTTCGCACTTTTGATATTAATGGCAATCCGGTGGTGAACGGTGGTTTTTTCGCGTTTGATGAAAAAACTTATCGTGCTGGTATTGAGGTGGGCGTGGCTGATGTTGATGGTGATGGAAAAATGGAGATCAGCGTGGTCAGTGGTTATGGTGTTAAGCCGGAGGTTAAAGTTTTTGGTAATGATGGTAAATTAAAAAACAATTTTAAGGTGGATGATTTTGGCAGTTTATTCGGAATGAAGGTGTCGCACGTGGATTTGAGCGGCGATGGTTTTGATGAAATTATTGTTTCCGGGAAATATGGCAGCCAGCCACGTTTTGGCGTTTACTTGGCGGACGGCACTTTGCTGCAAAATAATGTGGTTTATAATAATTTGAATATTCAGGCCGGTATCAATGTCGTCGGTTATGACACTAATGCTGACGGAGTTGAAGAAATGATTGCTACACCGGGGTTTACCGGCGGTCCACATGTGAAAATTTTTAAATCAACAGGTGTTTTAGATTCGGAATTTTTTCCAATCAACCACGTTCATGATCATGGTTTGAATTTTGCGGTTGGTGCTTTTACGGCGAGTGGAAATCAGGAAATGGCCTTTGTGCAACAGAACTCTAAAGCTAAAGAAAATATTGGTGGTCGTTACATTGAAGTTAATGTTTCCCGACAGCGTTTTGGTTGGTATGATCAAGGTTATTTGATTGATGAAATTGTTACTTCCACCGGTAAGCCAAGCACGCCGACACGATTGGGTGATTTCAAGATTTTAAGCAAACGGGAGATGGCTTATGGTGGTGACGGTAAACAGACCTGGGGAATGCCTAAATGGATGGGTTTTTATTGGTCAGGTAATTTACAAAATGGAATTCATGCTTTGCCATATATTGATGGTGTAAAAGAAGGGCGGACATCTTTGGGGCGCGCTGTCAGCCACGGTTGCGTGCGCTTGGCCGATGAGGAAATCGTTAAGGTTTATGATTGGGTAAAATTGGGGGATAAGATTAGCGTGGTGAAGTGATGTCTTGAACTTTGATGCGTCTGATTGGCTGTGATATGGGGAAGGGCGAATGACAATTCGCCCTTTTATGTTGGTACATTAATAATTAAACAGAAAAACGCCCGGTAAACCTTTTGGTTCACGGGGCGTTTTTAGATATTTTAGTATTAATATTTCAAGAGGTTTCGCATTTGGAGAAAACTTATTTTTTTGCTATAATTATTTTAAGTTTAGAGCAAAGCGATGTTTGCGTTTTTTCAATATCAAAAATGAAAAATCAGTTGCTAATTTTTTTGTGTATTTTTATCCTCTTGTCAGGGGCTGGTTTTGTTTATGCGTCGCAAAGCACTAATTATCGTTTGGATAATCCGGAAGCAATCGGGCCAACTAGTAGTCAAGCCACTACCACTTTGTATAATTTAACTTCAGAAGTTGGTGATACGGTGGTCGGACAATCCGAATCCACAGTTTATCGTTTGCGTCACGGTGTTACTTATGAAGAAGCTGGTGGCGTGATTATTGATTTTATTGCCATTCCGGAAAAACGTTCTCCGTTAGTGGGCAATAATGATAGTCATGTGACCGTGGAAGTGCGAGCACCTGGTTCAACGATTCCGTTGTTTAGTGCTTTGGTAGATACTGATCTTGACGGCGAATACCATGGTTTGTTGTTAACTGGAATTTCTCCTGGAACTTATGATATTACTGCCAAAGCTTATTCGCATTTGCGTCGCAAGTTGAGTAGCGTGGCTTTGGGAAGTGGTACAACGGTTGATTTTTCCGACGCCGGCACCAATCCTGTTTTGTGCGGTGATGTTAACTTAGCCTTAGGTGATAATAAAGTGAATTCTTTAGATATGACTATTTTGGTTGGACAATGGTTTGTGAATGATGAACGCACGGATTTAAATCAAGACGGAGTGGTTAACTCCATTGATATGACCAATATGGTTACTAATTTTAATTTAGAAGGCGATGACTAAACTCAAACAAAAATTTTTAACGATAAGCCATGTATTTTTAAGCATGGTTTTAATTTTGTCTTCATTTACTTACGGAATTAAACCGGCCAAAGCCGCGCCCCCACCGATGTTCACATTAACGGCGGCGGAAGCGCAGGGTGTCGGCTTGGATGAATTTTATGAAGGTCGTTGTTTTCGAGTTAATATTAATTTACATACCGGGAACCAAGCGACCGGCGGTGCGGACGTGATTATTGATTACGATAATACTAACGCCACGATCGTGCAGAATAACTGCGTTACGCCGGCAACCACAATTTATTCCAATGGTTTGTATAATGTTTATCCGGCCGGTGGTAATTCGGTGACGGCCACGCAAATTAAATTGAGTGCTTATCAGAATCCGGGAAATTCTTATACCAACAATGCTTTGGCAATTTATGGTTATTTCTATGTTTTGGTGAATGATCCGGACCCGGCTTTTGATTTGAATTTTGATTATACTCCTGGTAGCACCATTGATACCAATATTGCACAGTTGGGTACCGGCATTGATATTCTTGCTTCAGTGGAAGATTTAAGTTTGCAGTTGGTGAATGATACGGACGCCCCATATTTTGATGGCCATAATCCTTTGGATGGAGCGATCAATGTGCCGGTTGAAGCGGTGATTGCCTATAATATGAAAGACGACCAATCGGGTGTGAATAATGCGACGCGTGCCGCTACAGTTGATCAAGGAAGTGGTGCGGTAGCGGAAACTGTGACGACTAGTTGTACCACGACTAATGCCAATCGTGTACCGGTTTGTTCGGCGATTGTTAATCCGTCCGGTTATTTTCCATATTTAACTTTAATTACCGTTAATGCCAGTTTTAGTGATTTAGGAAATCCAACCGTTCACAGCGTGATTGATAGTTGGTCTTTTACCACGGAGGATGACATTCACGCTCCTTATGTGGAAAATGAAAATCCGGCAATTGGTGCCGTCAATCAACCGGTGGGGACAAATGTGGTTTTTAGAATTAAAGATTATAAAAACCAAGCTGGTATTATTCCCGGTTTGGGAGTTGATATAAATACGGTGGTGGTCGTGGTGGATGGGATTACCTATACTGCTGCTGGTCCGAATTTCTTTACTTATGCCGGTACTCCGGAAAATTATTTGATTACCATTGATCCGGCTGTTGATTTTCCGCCGGCCTATACCGTTAACGTGTCCGTGGATGGTGCTGATTTGCACGCTCCGGCCGCGAATGTGATGCCGACGCACAATTATTCTTTTATGACCAGTGATGTCAATGCTCCTTATATTGATAATGAAGATCCGGCTCCGGATGATGTCAGTGTCAGTGCTAACAGCAATGTTGTTTTTCAGATTCATGATGTTGGTGCCGGTGTTGATTTAAATAGTTTGGTCGTGCAGGTGGCCGGTGTTACTTATACGATGGCTGGTCCAAATATTTTTACGGTTAACGCTTTGTCCGCTCCCAATGATTATGAAATCACCATTGATCCGATTGCTGATTTTGGTGGTGGCCAAGCGGTCTTGGTGGTAATTGATGCTGACGATTTATCCGCACCGGTTAACCATATGCCGACTTATTATTATGTCTTTGGTGCTGCCGGTGCCGGTTGTCCGGTTTGTGGCGCTTGCGATTCTTGTTGTCCGGCCGCTCCGGCTTGTGATTCTTGCTGTCCGGCCGGCGGTGGTGGCGGTTCCTGCGGCGGCGGTGGTGGTGGGACAATTTATCCGTCCATTAGTAATCAACAAATTTATCAAATAGATGAATCCAGTGTTTTAGTGACTTGGTTTAGCAACAAGAATGGCGATAGTCGTGTTTATTACGGTAGTGATTCGGTGGCTGCACCAATTGCGAGTGCGGAAAATTATTCCTATGATTATCAATCGGTCATCGGCGATGATAATAAAACTTATCATTCCGTGACCATCAGTGGTTTGCAGGCCGGCAATTTATATTTCTTCCGCCCGGCTAGCTTAATGGAAGGCCAAGTTTATTTTGGTGAGGAAATGGTTATGACACCGAAGTTTTCCTCGTTGACTGTAGTTAATCAGGAGTTTATTGATAAGGCCTGTCCGGTTTGTGCTTTGGGTTCAGTTTTGGGCTGGCAAGAAGAAAAAAATTCATCAGTCAGTTGCGAGCCGGTGATCGTGGAAAAAGTTGTTACTCAGGATTCGTCAAAGTTTATCAGCGGTAGTACTTTAAAATTGAGTGAAGTTAATGGTTACAATTATGAATTGAGTGCGGAATTGATGTCCATTAATTTGTTGGCTAATAATGAATTGGTTTTGCGAGGCGTAGGAAAACCAAACACCGAATTTATTTTGAACTTGGAACCGCAATTGGCAATGTCGCCGGTTAAGGTTAATGAAAATGGTTTGTGGGAATTTAGAATCGCCAATTTGCCGGAAGATAAATTGGGGACTTATAAAGTTTATGCTTTGGAGAATAATGATGCCGGTATTTTAGTGGAAAATTTAATCGGTCAATTTAATGTTCGTAAGGCGGTTTTAACTGAAATGTCACAAACCGGTATGACGATTGTGGAGCGAGTAAATCAAGAGATGGCAGCGATGCAAGCACAGAAAACCGTTCCTTTATATATTTACGTTTTAATCAGCGTGACGGTTTTATCAATGTTATACAATTTATATTTATTCAGAAAACAAACCAACAAATAATAATAGTTTAAAATAAAAAATATGAGGCGATTTATTAAATTGAGAGCGGTGTGGAGTTTATTAATGGGATTGAGCGTGGCTTTTCTTTTTACGGCTAACAGTGCAGGTGCCGTGCAACCGCAAACCATTAATTATCAAGGTCGTTTGTATGATTTAACAAATTCGCCTTTGTCCGGTCAGTATGATTTTCAATTTAGATTATATGATGATGCTTTGAAAACCACATTATTGTGGGGACCGGAAGAATTTACTAATCAAAGCGTGGTTAATGGTTATTTTTCTGCACCTTTGGGAAGCATTGAGAGTTTTTCGGCGGCCGGTTTGGATTTTACTGATCAATATTATTTGACCGTGCAGATTAAGGAAACGGCGGCCGGTGTTTGGGATGATGAAACCGATCCGCCGGTGGCTTTTAATTCTTATGCTTACAGTTTTAATACTCAAAAATTGGATAATCCCGATGGTTTGGTGGATATTGGTTTGGGGATTATCGCAGGTTATCAATTGGCTGCTGCAAACAGGTAATGGCTACGTAGCGACTGCTT
>ENA-UOWO01007300-UOWO01007300.1-activated-sludge-metagenome-genome-assembly--contig:-NODE-7300-length-10971-cov-3.944760_pt1 | contig 10971 bp, 12 predicted proteins | sample MGYA00238148_ERZ761564 | MGnify/ENA primary metagenome ERZ761564 (study PRJEB28885, sample SAMN05720194) | activated sludge metagenome | isolation source: Anaerobic digester | place: USA...
AGATTTAGTTTCAATGTAAAAGGTGGTAGATGTAAGAAGTGTAAAGGAGATGGAGAGATAAAGGTAGAAATGCAATTTCTACCTGATATGTACATAACTTGCGACCAATGTAACGGGAAAAGATACAACGAAGAGGCGCTAAGTATCGACTATAATGGTAAAAATATATCAGAGGTACTTGATATGACAGTTGAACAAGCCCTTGCTATGTTTAAAAATATCCCATATATCAAAAATAAACTTGAAATACTACAGGAGGTAGGACTGGGATATATTAAACTAGGACAATCAGCGCTTACACTCTCAGGAGGAGAATCTCAAAGAATAAAATTGGCAAAAGAACTTTCTAAACAGACTAGAGGACATACGATATACATATTAGACGAACCTACTACAGGCCTCCACCTATACGATACCGACAAACTACTCAACCTTCTAAAGAAATTGGTCAGTAAGGGGAACACCGTTTTAGTAATCGAACATAATCTAGATGTTATAAAATTTGCTGACTGGGTTATAGACCTAGGACCAGAAGGAGGAGATCAAGGGGGTGAAATTGTCGCTACGGGCTCTGTTGCCGATTTAGTAAAAAATCCGAAAAGTTATACAGGTCAGTGGCTAAAGAGTAAAATATAAAGAATAATTCAATAAAATTTCAAATAGTGAAACTTCAATTCCCTTTATCCAGTAACTGAGTTTTACCCTTGTAAAAATATCCAAGAGTAAAAACTGTAATCACAAAGAAACATTGATTTTAAGAAGGTAATTTACTTTGCTGTTCACAAATTGTCTTTGAAGAGTTTACTAAATTAATACAACATAGCAGTGGTAACAGGGATACATTTTCTATATGTTTCACTAATATGCTATCCCAAATAGCCATTGAGAATCACTTTCTTTACCACAATATATACATTTTCCACTTCCATTACCAACTTTACATCTAGTTGTAGCCTTAGTATCATACTTAATTCCGTCTTCGCACTCTTTACTTCCACACCAGTAAGATTTAATAAAGCCTTTTTCTTTAGATTTCAAAATTCTCTTAAACTCATCATAGCTATCGATACTGTATGTGTTCTTTTCTAACCTCTGCTTTGACCTATTTAATAGGTTTTGTTGAATATCACTTAAAATCATACTAATTTGTGTAGCTACACTGTTAATACTAATCTCACTCTTTTCATTAGTATCTCTTCTAACCAAAGTAACAGTACCCTTTTCTATGTCCCTTCCACCTATCTCAATCCTTATTGGTACGCCCTTTTTCTCCCATTCATTGAACTTAAAACCAGCAGTAATATACTCCCTATCATCCAACTTTACATCCTCTACATTTGTCTGTATTTGAGCAACAATATCCTTAGAACTCTTAATTACCTCATCCTTGTTCTCTTGGGAATATATAGGTATTACCACCACTTTTATAGGTGCTATTATAGGAGGTAATACTAAACCCAAATCATCGCTATGAGACATAATTACAGCTCCCATCATTCTTGTACTTACACCCCAACTTGTCTGCCAAGCATAATCTACCTTACCCTTAGAATCGGTATATTTAATTCCAAATACTTTTGCAAAATTCTGACCTAAGTCATGGGAGGTACCAAATTGAAGAGCTTTTCCATCTTGCATCAAAGCCTCAACACCATAGGTGTCTACTGCTCCTGCAAATTTCTCTGATTCAGACTTCTTTCCTCCAGATGTTTCTAAGGCTAATACCTCTCTTGCAAAGTTCATATACATATCAAATGCCTCTATAACTTCCTTTTCTGATTCCTCATGTGACATATGTACCGTATGACCCTCTTGCCATAGGAATTCCGTAGTTCTCAAAAACGGCCTTGTTCTCTTCTCCCATCTAACAATATTTGCCCATTGATTAATCTTTAATGGTAAATCCCTCCAAGAGGTTACCCATCTTGAAAAGGTATCATACATAATGGTTTCCGATGTGGGTCTTACTATTAACGCCTCTTCAAGTTTAGCACTTTCATCTACTTCAATACCTTTACCACCATCAGTTTCTTTTAATCTGTAATGTGTTACAACTGCACACTCCTTAGCAAACCCCTTTACATGATCTGCTTCCTTAGCAAGGAAAGAAAGAGGAATGAAAAGTGGAAAATAGGCATTCTCGACCCCACTCTTTTTAATCCTGATATTTAACTCTCTTTGAATATTCTCCCAAATTGCATAACCGTAGGGTTTAATTACCATACAACCCTTAACAGACGAGTTCTCTGCTAATTGTGCCCTATCAATTATATCCAGATACCATTGAGAATAGTTCTCACTTCTTGATGTTATACCTTTGTTTGACATAGATTGTATTCTACAACACTTTAATATTAATACACAATTCTAGGATCAAAACCCCAGAAAGAAGCAGCTTTAGCCAAAGAAGAATCGGGATTATCTAATATCCATTTCTTCAAGTCTCCTCTACTCATAGCAATATTCTTCGCCTGAACCATAGCTTCTACTCCGGCTTCAATTCCCCAAGGATGACCTAATACTCCACCACCTGCTTGAACAATAATGTCCTCTCCTAATTTAGTAATAGATTCCCCTATTGTTCCAGGATGTAAACCACCTGACGCAGTATGCCAAACACCTTTCATTCCATACCAATTTTGACCTAGTGTCATATCACTTTCAGGAGTAATATCTGCTTGAAGTACCTCTTGTATCAACTTTGGTTCATTGTAGTTCTCCATCTTTGTCTTAGGAGCACCCCCATGAAGAGAATCTACGCCCAATAGACGCATGAGTTTCGCGATAAGGACCATTGACATAGAAAAGTCTAATATCTCCCCCCTATCATGCACTCCAGCCCCAGACTCCCTATCCAGAAGTCCATGCATAGCCCTATGAGCATGTATAGCTAATCCAGGGTTATGTTTTCTAACAGTCTGAACAGCGCTAAATCCAGTTACTACAACATCCATCATCATCCATCTTCCACCATTAGCCTTAATCATATCTGCTCTTTCAAGCATAATATCCATATCAGAATGTGTAGTATTACATAAATACATCTTTCTTTTACCACTTTTCTTTTCAATATCTCTTTGAACTTCGTGTACTAACTTACACCTATCCTCAAACTTGTTAAAATACAAACTAGTTAAATTCTCATCATCCTTAATACCCTGAAATTCACCATTTGCAGCAGTGAAAAGTATTTTAGCCAAATATGCCTGCTCTTTAGCAGTTCTTCCTATTTTAGGCTTAGGAACAGTACACATTAAAGGACCTTTCTCTATTTGCATAAAATCTCTTACACCTGTAATACCAAATTGAGGGCCTGGGAAGCTTTGTACCAAGCTTTTAGGGAATCTAATATCTAGCAATCTAAAAGCCTTTAACATCTTCATACTATCAATATTTCCAGCAACACCTGCAAGTATCCCTGCCATATTACCAAGTTCAAATATTTCTTTTTTATAAGCAATCTTGAAAGTCTTAGTCTTAGAATCTAAATCATAAGCAATAGCCTTGAGTTTATCAGCTAATTTAGTACCTGAATGTTTTCCCTCGTCTACCTTTGTCCATGTACCAGTAGAACTTTCTGCAGCACAACTGCCTGCTGCATCCTCGAACTTATCATCTGAGATACCATCAGCCAACTCTATATCTAACTCAGTGATTAGATAGTCTTCATCAGGATTTTTAGGTTTCCAACCCTTAGGAGCAACATAATTGAATTGTACAGCCATGAGCAGTATGTTTTTAACTTATACAATTATATTCTATACTTTGCTCGTTGTTATGTAAATTATTTATAAAGAACTCACAATCACTCTCTATAGTGGCATTACCTTTCTCTGGAACAATCCAATTACTCTCATTCACAAAATGAAACCATTCATATCTCTAAAGATCACTATCCAAGGAAAAAGGTATTAAAACACCCCCTTTTTATGACTGTCAACTAACTCTTGTACTATTCTTGTATCGCTTGTCTGTAAAGAATAATCCACTACCTCTCCAAGAAATATATATGGATATTTCCCATTCGAATGTATCTCATTTACAGCATCAGATACCTGTTTTAGATTCACATATGAGATACATATAGGTGTTATATCTTTTTTCTTTAACTTTAATTCCAGGTATCTAAGAATATATTCATCTTGTTCTACAATTACAAAAACAAAGTTGTCTATTATAGAACTATTTTTCATTTTAATATCTATCAATATTAACTTAATTTAATTTCTCTCTTACTCTCTCCATTTGCATGCGTGTCTGAGAATCTCTCACACACCTCTTCTATATACCCGGTAGTAAAATATTCATTTATCCTATTACTATCAATCATTACTAATTTAAAATATAATTAGGATATATGTTTGAGCAGTTTTTAAAAAAATACAATCTTCCAAAGTACAGAAGAGTTCAATTGTATACCCAATACTACAAAAACTTAATCTCTAGTTGGGAGCAACTAAGTACTTGGCCATTACAGTTAAGAGAGCAGTTAGAAAAGGAGATACCCTTTTCTAGTCTTACTTTTGTGTCTTCAACTGAATCAAAGGAAAAAGATAGTATTAAGGTACTTTTTAAAACACCTAAAAACAATTATATAGAGAGTGTTTTAATCAAAGAAAGAGATAGGAATACAGTATGTGTTAGTTGTATGAGTGGGTGTCCTGTAGGTTGTATATTTTGTGCTTCAGGACAGATGGGTCTAAACGAATCCCTATCCTCAAATCAGATAGTAGATCAGATACTCTACTTTGCTAGGTATCTCAAGAGATTTAATGAGAGAGTATCAAACATTGTATACATGGGTATGGGTGAACCACTACTTAACCTAGAAAGTGTTTCACACTCCATTCTAGATATTACAGATATGGATAAAATGGGTATTTCTAAAAGGCGTGTAACATTGTCGACCTCAGGCTATGTACAACAATTAAGGTCCTTTATTGATATGAAATTAGGTGTAAAGCTTGCTATTAGTTTACATTCACCCAATCAAAAACTTAGAGACTGCTTAATGCCAACGGTATCTAAGGAGAATTCCTTAATCGATCTATTTAATGTATTAGATGAATACACAAGAGAGACAAATAAAAGGATAACATATGAATATGTCCTGCTTAGAGGTATTAATGATTCGATTGAACAAGCGAAAGAATTAGCTAGTTTGCTGAAAAATAGATTAGCATTAGTAAACCTCATTAATTACAATGAAAACGAGTGTTTACCATTTAAAAAATCAAAAAATACCCCACTATTTAAAACAATCTTAGAAGAAAGAGGTATCACATGTACCATTAGGAAATCTTTAGGAGAGGATATTAAGGGAGCATGTGGACAGTTAGCAGTGAACAAACCCGTATGCTAATACGCTGCAGAAATTGCTATTAGAAAAGGAAACCCCCATTGCTGGGGGTTTAACTTTCTAGACAAAAAGGTTAGAGAGTAGAACTTCCATCTCTTGCCATTCTTCCTCTTCCTTGACCATTTCCATTTCCTTTTCTCTCACCCTGACCTAGACCTAATTCCAGTCTAATTTTCTCTGCACCTTCTGTATCTCCCTGCTCTGCAAGTTCTTTTGCTTCAACAAATTTAGCAAAATTCTCCTTAGAGATTCTATCTACAACACCTGGCCTTCTGCCATCCTGTGTCATAAGAGCTACCCATGCATCATAATCTTTGTTTTCAAAGACTTTCTCCATTTCTGCCTCTCTCTGCGCAGTATGGTTTGGACCTACTTGGGTATAATCTCCTCTGTAAGCATCTGCATCTTTAGTTGTAAAAGCAATTACTCCTAATAGTGCGATAGCAAGAGTACCGAATACAAACAGTTTGTTTTTCATAACTATTGTATTTATAAATTAAATAATAGAAAGCTAAAATTCACTCCTTTAACTCTCTACTATGTATTACGCATTTAGTGATACTTTTGTTGCAAATGTCTCCCCCTACCTTCCCAAGGAAGAATGTCTTTTGCTCTAAAAATGCCTTCATCTTCAATACTTCCCCTTACTTTAACTCTCTCTTTAATATCTAAAGTTGCTAGCCCCCGAATATATGCATCAGAGTAATCTACGTTCCACACCTTTCCCTCTAAATCTTGAAGTTTTAATATGTTGGATTCAATAGAAAGAATTTCACCAGCAATATATCCATCCTCTGGCCTACTCCATACTGTATATCTTGGATCTGTACTCTGCTCATATGAAGGTATATTTGCTGCAAAGAATGTATTTAATCTCTCTGAAACACCTATTTTACTCAAAAGTGTTCCTAGAATAATAATTAGGAGTATATTTATTAAAAATATTTTAAATATTGAATACCTATATCCACCACTTGTGTACTTTAGATTGATATACCCAATAAAAAGAAATATTAAAGTTAATATTAACCATAATACTGGAATAGCTAGTATAAATAGCTGAATCAAATCGTTAATTGAAAGAATCAAATTTAATACATCACTTAATTCAAAAAGATATATAGATATTGCAAACCCAATTGAACCAAACAACATATTAAGAACAAAGAGAAACCATATAAATGAGTCTTTTAATATAAAGGACCATTTACCAATAGGCTTAATACTCTCTTTCTCTATTTTCTCTAAAATCTTTTTAGATATTCTTGCCATATCTTTCTATTAACATCTTAAATTTACTCTTTCCTCTATTTATTAATGATGATACATTACCAATGGATGTGTGTAATATATCGGATATCTCATTATACTCCATATCTTCAAAGTACCTTAAAATCAATACCTCCCTATATTTAGGATCTAACTTTGATAGTAAGCCCCTTACCTCTTTCCTTTTTAATTCAGATATAAAATCATCTTCAATATCCTCTCCAGAAGAAATTCTTTCAAAAATTTCTATATCTCCATTTCCTTCGACTACCTTTTTTTTCTTTCTTAGAAAAGATATAGCCTCATTATGGGCAATTCTGTATATCCAACTAGAGAAAGAGTACTTACTATCATACCCATTGAGATTCCTATATGCTTTTATAAAGACCTCTTGAAGTATATCCTCTGCATCCTCTTTAGAAACAAATATTACTCTTTGAATATATCGAAGTAGTTTAGATTCATATCTATCAATAATGTATTTATACGAATTTAAATCTTTAAGGGTCATTTCGACTATCTCAATATCTGTATATTCAATATTTTTCTTTATCTCTTTTTTACTAAGCATTCTTCAATATAATAATTTGAAACAGTAATATCGGGGTGATCCGACTTGAACGGACGACCTCTACGTCCCGAACGTAGCGTTCTAGCCATCTGAACTACACCCCGCTCTCTTTCCCCTTCTTGTATTCTAAATACTGCCTTATTAATCCCAATATTACTAAGGTAGAATCATCTAAACCTCCCAGAAATGGAATTGCATCAGGTACTAAATCAACGGGAAGAATTATATATCCAATAGCCAAGATAAATAGCCAATACTCTTTAAAGAATTGTTTCATTCTACATTCTCTCAACCAATTTAATTCCTAATACATTTAAACCATGCTCCATTACCTTACTAGTAGCAGAAACAAGGTTAAGTAAGAAAGCTGAATTCTCATTATCTAATACCTTTACATTTTGATAGAAGGTATTAAATATTTTTCCCAAATCAAACAAATATGAACAAAGAGTACTAGGGCTATAATTTAAAGCAGAGGATAGCAATATAGCCTTGTACTTGCTAATTGACCTTAAGAGTTCTTTACTGTAAACATCTACCTCAATATCTTCATTAACATCATTTCCTTCTGATGCATCAGAAAGAATAGACATACACCTAGCATATACATACAAAAGGTATGGACCAGTGTCCCCATCAAAACTAGTAGATTTTGCTAAATCAAATATTACATCTTTACCTACTGAAACTTTTAAGAAGGAGTATTTAATTGCAGACAGCCCTATACTATCACTTACCTGAGAAATATCATCTCCCTTCCATCGACCACTTTTAATCATTTCTTGCTTTACTACTTCCTGGGTTTGATTTAACAACCACTCTCCTTCAATAATCTTACCTTTCCTACTTGACATCTTTTCTGCATTTGGAAGTTTAACCATACCGTGATCGAAGTGTAAGTACCCATTAGCAATCTCAGGTCGTAGTTGCGAAAGAGCATCGAAAACCACTTTAAAATAAGGAGTCTGTTCATTAGCAGTTATTATTACAGATTGGTCAAAATTAATATCCTCATACTTTTTAAATGCAAGAGCAATCTCTTTTGCTTCGTATGTAGGTAACCCCTCGCTATTAATGAAGACCCTAGTATGAAGTCCTTTGTTAGAATCTCCTCTATATATTACAGAATCCTCGCTTTGCTCAAAAATACCTTTGCCTTTTCCAATCATGTTCTCTTTTACAATTTCTAGTCCTCTTTGTCCCATCTCACTCTCTAAATAGTACCTATCAAACTTAGTACCTGTCCTAGAATATATCCTTTCAAAATACTCTAAACACCAATCTCTTCCTTGAAAATATATCTCCTTAATATTTAACTGTTCATACTTCTCAAAATACTCTTTTCTCTCTAAGGAAGATATATGCAAAGAAAAGAGATAGTAGTTTAATTCTTTAATCTCTTTAATTACTAATTCATCTTTTTCATCGTCATACATCTTAAAACCTAGCATATATGCGTCCCCCAGATATCTTACCCTATCAACCAAATCTCTCTGTTTTAAATCATCAAACGAAACAGAATCCTTCTCAAACATTTTTAACAATCCCCAAAGGGTTTTAGCAACATGTAATCCAACATCACCTTGATAGTTTGCTCTAACAACGCAGGCTCCTAAAGCCTCTACAAGCCTTGCAAAAGACTCTCCCACTATATTTGTATACAGATGACCAATATGAAATGTTTTAAAGGGATTAGGATCTGTATATTCAATAATATATTTCTTACCAGTTAGTACATCTAACTTAAAATACTCTTTATTACTAGCTATTTCGTTTAGTATGTTCAAGAGGTATTTTTCTGAGAAGAAAAAATTTATAAAGCCAGGGTTAACAACCTCTACTCTCTCAATGTTTTCATCCTTAGAAAGTAAAGGAATGATTTCATTTGCAACATCTATGGGATTTTTACCCATAATTTTTGCGATTTGCATTGCAATATTTGAGGTTAAATCTCCATGAGAAGAATCTGAAGGTATTTCGACTTTAATATCAGTAATATTAAAACCTAGTTTAATACTTACTTCCTTTAGATTTCGTAAAACTATGTCCTTGATATCCATATATTACAAAGTATACATTAAAATGCACTCGGAAGGAGTCGAACCCTCAACCCTCGGTTCCGAAGACCGATGCTCTATCCAATTGAGCTACGAGTGCTTCAATAGATTATACCTTATTATCAAGTATTTTTGATATCTCTTTTATTACTGGTTTCCAATCTTTTCCATTGTATTCTATATAATAATCTGCTTCATTTTTGCTAGGTATTTCAAATCTTTTTAACTGTTTGTTGTATAAATCTTGCCATATTGTATTATTTTCTTTTCGATCCTCCTCTATTGCTCTGGATTTAATTGTCCCCTTGTCAGTATTAACAAATATTAATATAGTTTTAACTGATGGAAGAATTTCTTTTATTGCCAAAACCCTCTCTTGTCTAGCTTTCTTCTCTAGATTACAGGAATCTTGAATTATCTCTATATTATTTTTTGCAAACAATTTGATTAAAAGAATCCTAATTTCTTTTGTAAACCTTTCCCTTAAGTCATAACTTGGTCCACTAGGACTGTTATCGTCAATGAAAGGACCCATTTTGTTAAGCATATCATGGATATTTCTAGTATCAACTACTACGAATCTATTAGGAAAACTCTTCTCAATTTTAGCAACTAACCAGGATTTTCCTGAAAGAGACATTCCTACTGTAAAAAGATATATCATATATAAATTCTATAAATATTAAAGGAGTATGTACTTGGACAGAATCGAACTGTCAACCTTTGGTTCCGCAAACCAATGCTCTATCCAATTGAGCTACAAGTACTTACTATCGTCTATTTTACCACATCCTACCTACTTTATCTGTATACTGCCATCTCGAGAAGTGAGCATATATTGAACATTTAACTTAGAAAACACATTTAGTGTTTCACTACTAGGGTGCCCAAAAGAGTTCTCTAATCCAACACTACAAATTGCAAGAGTTGGGGAGACATATTTTATAAATGTTTCACTACTTGAGGAATTAGAACAATGATGCCCTGCTTTCAAAATATCATAATCTTGGTAAATTAATTTATTCTTTATCAGAATATTCTCAACAGGGCTTTCAATATCACCCATTAAAAGAAATCTCTTTTTAAGAAAATCAAAATCTAACACTAAAGAATCATCGTTTATATTTCCATTGAAAGACTTTACGCATTCCTGACCCTCTCTGTTTAATATGGGCCATAATATATTTATATTAAAAATCTCCAACCTTATAGTATCCCCTCTCCCGACTTCCTTTAAATTCGGAAAGTTACGTATTAAAAACTCATAGTTCTCATTTTCAAAACACACAGGGTAGTACAATATCTCTCCCACCTCATACCTAGCTATCACATCCAATATCCCAACTATATGATCATCATGAGGATGAGTAATTACAATATACTCAATCCTTCTATCATATACAGGCATATACTTAGGCAATTCATACAAAATAGAACTATCTGGGCCAGCATCAACCAATACCTGAATATCACCTTGCTGGATTAAAATAGCGTCTCCCTGACCTACATTTAATACAACTACCGAATCTTTTGGTTTTAAAAAGTTGAGATATATGAAAAGTAAGCAAATCCATAATAATATCCCAAATAAAGGTTTCATATCTGAGAGGCTTTAACTAAGTAATAGTTTTTTGAATCTATTGGATATCTAATTAAACAAACAAGAATCAATATCGAATACATTACAGCACCAACTACAGCACCGTTGATAGACA
>ENA-UOWO01007308-UOWO01007308.1-activated-sludge-metagenome-genome-assembly--contig:-NODE-7308-length-10961-cov-4.531175_pt1 | contig 10961 bp, 11 predicted proteins | sample MGYA00238148_ERZ761564 | MGnify/ENA primary metagenome ERZ761564 (study PRJEB28885, sample SAMN05720194) | activated sludge metagenome | isolation source: Anaerobic digester | place: USA...
ACATCGATATCACTTAAAAAGTCCTGATACTGAATCAACAATGGTAAATACGGTCGGATGTCGTTGGTTAATTGCTTTAAAATTCGGGTGATTTCTTCCTTTTCTTCGTATTCAAGATTGCTGAGTTCACGAGAATATTGCAAGGTTGTTTCAGGTTCAATGTAAGCAATGCTACCGGTTTTTGAACTGCCCAAAATAGAGCCTTTGACTTTTCGGCGATACATCGCTAAAACTGCTAAAACACGGCGATTTTGTACAAAACTTTCTTTAATTTCATCTAGATAACCGATACTGTTGTAATGCGTCAAGGCAACACCGAAACTTTGGTTGACTTTCCCACGAACGGCATTCATACTACGGCGAATGTTTAACAAATCGGGAGAAGCATTGTCTTTGATTTCACCATATTTATCAACTACATTGTCGATGCAATTAATGATGACTTTCGTGTATTCGAGTGCTGATGATTTCGCATATAGCTTGGGATAATATTCTTCAAATTTTTTGAGGAATTGCAAAAGCACATTCGATGTTTCAGAAATGGTTGCGATTTTTCTAAAACTACCGACTTCTAAAAAGCTGTCTTCAATTCCCAAAAATTTAATTTCGTTTGTAATGGCATCAAAACCATGATTTGGAATGGAGTTGTTGTTTTGATAAGAAGACAAATACTCTGAAGTTTGCAACAGCGCATCCATCAGCATTTCCTTTTCTTTAAACGGTGTAATTTGTAAAGCTTTTTGTTTTCCGATATCGGTATTACAAATCGCAGATAGCGTTTCTAACACGGTTGGAAATTGTAAGTCTTGTAAAGTCTTCTCGGTAATACTAATCATGTTCTCTTTCGGTTGCAAGGATTCAAAGTTACAAAGTTAGAAAGTTAAAAACCATTATTTCGTAGTGTAGTTTGCGAAAAACTTTGCGAAATTTGTGCTCAAATAAAGACGATGCAACTTCCTATAGATTGGCAAACTGTTTTAGCGGATGAAATTAAAAAACCTTATTTCGAGGCATTGCTTGGTAAGGTTGAAAACGAATATCAAAATACGGTTTGCTATCCGCCCAAAGATTTGATTTTTGCTGCTTTTGAACACTGCAGTTTCGAAAATTTGAAAGTCGTAATTATTGGGCAAGATCCGTATCATGGCGCAGGCGAAGCCAATGGTTTGTGCTTTTCCGTGAATTATGGTATTGCCATTCCACCTTCATTGCGAAATATTTTTAGGGAAATCAATACGGATCTGGATTCGATTTTTATTCCAAATTCAGGCAATCTTGCGCATTGGGCGAAGCAAGGGGTTTTGCTTTTGAATGCCACACTAACGGTTAGAAAAGACCAGCCTAACAGTCACAAACATCTCGATTGGCAAATTTTTACCGATGCCGTAATTCAAAAAATATCGGATCAAAAAGAACAAGTTGTGTTTTTGTTATGGGGCAGTTTTGCGCAAAAGAAAGGATTAAAAATCGATAGGAACAAACATTTGGTGTTGACTTCAGGACATCCTTCACCAATGAGCGCCAATCAAGGTAAATGGTTTGGCAATAAGCACTTCAGTCAAACCAATGCCTATCTAAAATCAATTCAAAAAACACCAATCGAATGGTTTTAATTGACTGTAAAGTTGAAATAACCTTCGTTGTTTAAATCTGTAGTGTTCGGAGAATTCAAGTTTAAAAACAAATTGTTATTGATGCTTTCCGAACGCAATTCTACGATATTGTTGGCATTGCTATTATATCCAAAACTCAATCTGTAAGTACCTGCGGGAAGGTTGAGTCCAACGCGATATTCGTAAGTTTGATTCACACTATTGTAAACAGCACTTCCTAAAACAAACGAACCAACCTGAGCAGTTCCTTTTGTAATTTGCAATTGTGCATTGGTGATTTCGATATATTCCCATTCACCATCAACTTGTTTTTCAACTTCATAAGAAAAATTAAGTTTGCTAGCGCCACCAGTAGTTTTATAAATATCTAATGGTTTTGTAAGGTTGGTAGCATTCAATAATTTTGGAATCGAAGCATTCACATAAACGGCTTGGTCTTCGGGAACATCTGAACTTTCCACAGTAACCAAATCAGGTGAAGTTACAAAGACATCATTATAAAATTCGCTGTCTTTGTTCGAGCAATCTGCTGCCATTAAGACCGTAGCCACAGCCACAAAAAAGAAATATTGTATAGTTTTCATACTGTTTGTTTAAAATCGATAACTAACGCCTAAACCGACGCGGGATAATATATCTGGACTTTTATCTTTATTGAATAGGTTTGAACCAAATCCTACCAAAAGTTCAATACCTATTTGATCTTTGATGTAATACTTATAACCTACAGCAGCACCCAAGCCCAAATCGGTATAATTGCTTTTTTTAATGGCATAATAATGATTATTGGAAGCATCTGTCAGCAAAACAATTTCTCTAAAATCACCACCATTGGCGTTGGCAAAAACTTCAGCAAAGTAAAAACTGCGCGCACCTTGAGATAGATTATACCTTACAAAAGGTATGATTTCATATTTTGAATAAGCATTGATGTTACCTTCGTCAAAATCGTCTTTTACTTTTTTGGTATTGGAGTAAATACCACTGACACCGGCAGAAAAGCTTTTACTGAAAAAACGTTCCAATGTGATGTTTGGTCGCGCAAGAGCCAAAGCCAAAACATCTACGCGGATTTCATTTCTTTTGTTCAACAAAGGTGATTTTGGAATGGAATCCTGAGCCTGAATACATTGTGTGGTGAGCAAGAAAAGGAATAGTAACTTCTTCATAAAAATGAATTTGTATTGAATGAGCTAAGATATAAAAAGGATTTGAATAGTTTCAATAAATCAATACAAGGTTAGAGCGCCTAATATTTCTTCTGACATAAACGGACCGCCAGGATAAGTAGCTGTATAATCGAGGTTGAGCCATATTTGACCGCGTTCGTCGATATGATAATGAATCTTATTGCCTTTACTTTCTTTGACAAACAGCACTTTCTTAATTAAATAATTTACCGTTTCCAAATCGTTTTTGTTGCCTATGAGTATTTCAGGATAAATGTGACCACCAGTGTGGATGAGTCTTGGCACGCCACCAATCGATTTGATAGCCGCAGCCATTAAAATTGAATGATCATCGCAATCGCCAGAAAAATAGCGTAAAGATTCGGTAGCTTTTGCAATGTAGTCTTTTCCTTTTGGGTCGCTTACGTAATTCCAACGTGAATTAATTTCCTTAAAAACAGCAAAACACTGTATGATGGTTCTGTAGTTCGAATAACCGCGGACATCCTTAAAATCTTTGGTGGTTGCCATCACCGCAAAATCGCGAACTCTTGGGTTTTCGAATTCGACCGCATTGATGATCTTGGTTTTATTTGGAAAAGGTAGCAACTTTGAAATGATCATATCCTGCGGATTCGGACTGTCATTCATAGCATAGACCATGTAGCGATAATCTTCAAAAACGCTTTTAAATCCATATTTTCCTGAAATACTGCCGAATACTAAAGCAATCATATACAAGCCTATGCAAACAATAATAATCGTCCGCATCAAACGCAACACCAATTGGATTACTGCCAATATGAATAGAAATAAGAGTATTCTATCGAGTTGAAAATACCAATTTGGGTCGATTAAATTTTGATGAATGATGATAAAAACAGGAATGGCAATTAGGATGTTCAGCGCAAAAATAATAACATTGTCCCAAGGTTTTTTAACCTGAAGTTTTTGTTTTAATTTTTGAACAGCATCGATTGACTTTCTTATCATGGTAACCTAAAACGTAAAACTAAACGGTTTTAACAATTTCAGCAAAAGTACCTTTTTTATCAATAAGAGCGAGTTCGAGTAGTTGATTTTGTACGTTGTTTAACACAGTTGCTTCCAAGGGTTTCTGTGACCATTCTGTAAGTGATAACCATTGCTGGATGTCGGAAATTTTTTGATGGTATTTAGAAGCTAGTGTTTTATCAATACTTGGAATGTCTTTGAATTCTGAAGTGGTTTGGTTGATGACCTCGAGAACCGTTTTGATTTGTTCTGGATATTTTTCGAGAATTTCATTGCGAACAGCTATTACGAAACAAGGCCAAGGTGTTGGACAATCGCCAAGATTTCTAAAAATGCCTTGATCTACCAATGGTTTGGTCATGAAATGTTCCCACATAAAATAATCTGCGGTTCCTTTGGTTAATGCTTCGACAGCACCATCAATGGTGTGGACTATTTCAAACTGAAGTGTTTCTGTTTTCCAACCTTGTTGGTGTGCGTTGACATAAGCCATGAGTTGCGAACCCGAACCCAATCTTGAAATGGCGGCTTTGGTGTTTTCTAAATCGGCTATGGTTTTAAACTTGGAGCCAGCAGCTACATGAATACCCCACAACAAAGGCGAATTGACATAGACTTGCATAATTTTAGACGGATTTCCGGCTACAATATCTTTGACGATTCCTTCTGTTAAGATTACAGCGATATCGGTTTCCCCGGAACGTAGCATTTGGCAGAGCTTTCCAGTTCCTTCTGGAATGTCGGTCCAATTTAGATTGATATTTTGCGCTTCGAATTCACCATTGTCTATGCACAAGTGCCATGGTAAATTGAAATGTTCGGGAACGCCGGCTATATTTAGTGTTGTCATTTTTTGTAGTTTTTGCTCGCAAAGTCGCAGAGGCGCAAAGTTATAAAGTAGAAGTATTGTTTTTGAGTTCGTACCAATTGCATAACATGTCGTAATGTAGGTATTGGCCGTTTTGTTTTAGTCCGATTTTTTGGAGTATTTTGTTGGAACCTTGATTTTCTGCATGTGCGGTGGCAAATACTTCAGGAACTTTCATGACTTGGAATGCGTGATCTAGCCATGCTTTAGCAGCTTCGTAACCGTAACCTTTTCCCCAATAAGCTTCTGCAAAGCGGTATCCGATATCATAAAAATTAACGTGATTGTTTTCGGGTTCGGTGATGAATTTTAATCCGGCCCAACCGATGATTTCGTTTGTCTCTTTTAGGATTACTACATAACGTCCGATGCCATTATCTACATATTGCTTTTGAATGCTTTTGATGTATTCGTCGCATTGTTCGATGTTGGTTAAGGGTTGGTTTCCTAGGTATTTATGTACGTTTGGGTTGGAATCCATAGCAAACATGGCTTCGTTATCGGAAGCTTTGAAGGGTCGCATTAGGAGTCGGTTGGTTTCTAGTATGTAAGACATTTTTTTGAATTTTCTCGCAGAGACGCCAAGACGCAAAGTTTGTAAAAAATTGTTTATGAACGAAAAACCCTAGCCCCGATAGCAGCGGAAATCTCCCGGTTTTAGAAAACAAGGCTTTAGCCGTAGCTTTTCTTAATCGGGAATTGGGAGTGGATAGCGGGAAACAGCTTCTAAAAATCGAGATTACGAAAAGTAGCAACGGATTCCTCTTGTCGTTGGAATGACATTAATTATCAGCCAATTTATCTAAAGCATAAGCGATGAGTTGGTCGACAGCTTTGTATGGATCTTCGCTGAACGTGCCCGATGCGCGGTTGGCAATGATGGCGTTGAGTGACAAACAGTGGTGACCGAGCAATTTCCCTAAACCATAAATCGCGGCTGTTTCCATTTCGAGATTGGTGATTCGGGTATCGTTGGTTTTGAAATTATCCATTTTGTTGTTGAGACTTGGATCTTGAATATCCAAACGCAAAACGCGACCTTGAGGTCCGTAGAAACCTCCTGCTGTGGCTGTAATACCTTTGTGTATTTGATTGCTTTCGATTACTTTTTCTAGCTTTTCGCTGCATGAAATTACGTAAGGACGGCCTTTTTTAGCATCCCAATTGGTGTGTGCGATGAAGGCGTCTTCAATTGCTTTGTCTGAAATCGCATCGATCAAATAGGAGCGGAGCATGTTGTCTAATCCGAGTCCGTACTTAGCCATCACAAAACTATCTACCGGAATATCCGCTTGCAAAGAACCTGAAGTTCCGATACGAATGATATTAAGTGACGTGAGCGTTTCTTTGGGTTTTCTGGTGTTTAGGTCGATGTTGACTAAGGCGTCGAGTTCGTTCATGACGATATCGATATTGTCTGGTCCGATTCCGGTTGACATTACGGTCATGCGTTTGCCTTTGTATGTTCCGGTTTGGGTTTTGAATTCTCTTTTTTGGGTAGAGAATTCGATGCTATCGAAAAATTGCGTGATTTTCTCAACACGATTTTGATCGCCAACGAAAATAATATCGTGCGCGATGTGTTCGGGTTTAAGGTTTAAATGGTAGACGCTTCCGTCTGGATTTAATATGAGTTCGGATGATTGTATCATTTTGTTTATGCCACAAAGACGCAAAGGCGCTAAGTGTTTTTTTAAGTTATTATTTGATTACAGCTATCGCAAAGTTACGAGAGACTTCATTATTAATTGTTAATTATCAATTATTAATTATCCTCCGACGCGTTTGACTTTGAAGCCTTTATTTTTAAGGATTTCCATGATCTTATCGCGGTAATCGCCTTGAATGATGATGGAATCGTCTTTGAAAGTACCGCCAACACTGAGTTTTGTTTTGAGTTCTTTGGCTAAGATTTTAAAATCTTCATCGGTTCCGGTGTAGCCTTCGATAATCGTTGTGGGTTTTCCTTTGCGTTTTTCGAATTTACAAATCATGGGTTCGCCTTGAATCCAGAGTGCTTTGTTTTCCTCGACAGGTTCCGGTTCGTTTGAAGGAATGTGATCGGGAAAGAGGTTTTTGAGTTGGTCTTGTAAGTCCATTTTTTACTGGACGCGGAATTCGCTGATTTAGCAGATTCACACGGATTTATTTTTTATAATTTTTGAATACTTTTCTAATGAATTCGGGTTTCTTTCCAAAATTTAAGAGTAAACCGACTTCGTAATCTGTTGCTTTTAGATAGTTGATTAATTGTGCATGATGTTCTTTTGAAATGGATTCAACGGATTTTAATTCTAATATTAAAACGTTATTTACGATGATATCTGCAAAGTAATCACCAACTTCAATTTCTTTATAATTGACTTTAATTTTCTTTTGAACTTCAACGTGAAAATTATTGGATTTAAGTTCATAATACAAAGCGTTCTGATATACTCTTTCTAGAAAACCATATCCTAATTCATTATAAACTACATAAAACAATTTTAAAACATCCTTTGTCAAATCCTTGTGAAGTAATTCAAAAGTTTCCATTTTATAAAATTTATTTGGCGTGTATATATTTTTGAAAATCCGCAAAATCCGCGACATCAGCGTTCAATCTAAAAAAAAAACAAAGACATCAAGCGAACTCAATGTCTTTATTGAATATGATAATAGAATCTATTTTTTTAATCCGAGTTCAACTAGTCTTTCATCTAGGAATTCTCCTGCTGTGATATCGTCGTATAATTTTGGATGGTCGGCATCGATGCAATTTTCGAGACAATTCAATTTCATATCGCTTACAGGATGCATAAAAAATGGAATCGAAAAACGCGAAGTGCCCCACAGTTCTCTCGGTGGATTCACTACTTGGTGAATGGTTGATTTCAATCGGTTGTTGGTATGACGAGAAAGCATATCTCCGACGTTGATTACTACTTCATCAGGTTCTGCGATTGCATCAATCCATTGGCCATCATGGTTTTGAACTTGAAGTCCTTTACCTTGAGCACCCATTAATAGTGTAATTAAATTGATATCGCCATGTGCAGCAGCACGAACAGCACCGTCTTTAGGTTCGTCAGTAATCGGTGGATAATGGATAGGTCTTAAAATACTGTTTCCGTCCTTAATATAATTGTCGAAGTAAAATTCATCCAAACCTAAAAATAAAGCCAAGGCTCTTAGTACATAAACTCCTGTTTTTTCTAGCATTTGGTATGCTTCTTTACCAGTAGCGTTAAAATTAGGCAATTCAGCAACTTCAACATTATCAGGATATTCTGCCTTGTACTTTGAATTGGCGTCAACATATTGTCCGAAATGCCAAAATTCTTTTAAGTCACCCGCAGAGCGACCTTTGGCATGTTCTTTCCCAAAGGAAACATAACCTCTTTGTCCGCCGATACCCGGAATTTCATACTTTTCTTTCACTTCAACGGGAAGATTGAAAAAATTACGAACTTCTCCGTATAATTCACCCACCAATTTGTCATCTAAAAAATGACCTTTTAATGCTACGAAGCCAATATCTTCGTATGCTTTTCCGATTTCATTTACAAATTTTTGTTTACGTACCGGGTCACCCGATAGGAAATCACGCAAGTCCACGCTTGGAATGTTTTGCATACTAAAATTTTTTTGTTAATAACTAAAAGGCCGTGAAGCCTCGTAACAACAAATATAAATAATAAATTTAAATTTGAATTTTAAAAGTTATCAACAATTCAAAAAAAAAATACATTTGAAGGTCATCCTGTTATTTTTTTATACTTTTGAGGAGTTTTAATACAACCGATACTATACTCATAATGAATTTTGAAAGAAGACATTTAAGCGACGAACAATTACTAGATTTATATAAAAGAATACTCAAACCACGCCTTATTGAGGAAAAAATGCTCATCTTGATTCGTCAAGGAAAAGTGTCAAAATGGTTTTCAGGTATTGGTCAGGAAGCCATATCGGTTGGCGTTACGGCAGTTTTAGATAAAGACGAATACATTTTACCAATGCACCGAAACTTGGGTGTATTCACAGGTAGAGACATTCCATTATATCGTTTGTTTTCACAATGGCAAGGTAAGGCGAGTGGTTTTACTAAAGGCCGTGATCGTAGCTTTCACTTTGGCACACAAGAGTACAAAATCATTGGTATGATCTCGCATTTGGGTCCACAATTAGGTGTTGCAGACGGAATTGCCTTAGCGAACAAACTAAAAAAGAACGGCAAAGTTACTGCTGTTTTTACAGGCGAAGGCGCTACAAGTGAGGGCGATTTTCATGAAGCGTTAAACATTGCTTCTGTTTGGGATTTGCCTGTATTGTTTGTGATTGAAAATAATGGCTACGGATTATCAACACCTACGAACGAGCAGTATCGTTGCGAAAATCTCGCTGATAAAGGTATTGGTTATGGGATGGAAAGTCATATTATTGATGGAAATAACATTTTAGAAGTATACATAGAACTTTCAGAGATTGTGGCTTCGATGAAAACCAATCCACGTCCGGTTTTATTAGAATTTAAAACCCTTAGAATGCGTGGTCACGAAGAGGCAAGTGGTACAAAATACGTTCCGCAAGAACTTATGGATTTGTGGGCGGAGAAAGATCCGGTAGAAACTTACCGAAGATACTTGATCAAACAAAATGTAATGTCTACAGCGCAAGATGAGGAATGGCGAAATGAAATCAAAAAAGAAATTGATGATCATTTGGTCATTGCCAATGCAGAATCAGACATTGAAGCTGACTATGAAGAAGAATTAAACGATGTTTATAAACCTTATGATTTTGAAGAAGTTAAAGCTTCTCAAGAAACTGAAAACATTAGATTTGTAGATGCCATTTCACAAGGGTTAAAACAATCATTTGAACGCCATGATAATTTGGTTATTATGGGGCAAGACATTGCTGAATATGGTGGTGCTTTTAAAATTACGGATGGCTTTGTTGAACAATTCGGAAAGGCACGCGTGATCAATACGCCCATTTGTGAAAGTGCTGTGGTTTCTGCTGGTATGGGATTGTCTATCAATGGATATAAAGCAATCGTGGAAATGCAGTTTGCAGATTTTGTTTCTACGGGATTTAATCCGATTGTTAATTATCTAGCAAAAGTGCATTACCGTTGGCAGGAAAATGCTGACGTAGTGGTGCGAATGCCTTGTGGTGGTGGAACCCAAGCAGGTCCGTTTCATTCACAAACCAACGAAGCTTGGTTTACAAAAACACCCGGATTAAAAGTAGTTTATCCAGCATTTCCATATGATGCTAAAGGGCTTTTAGCTACGGCTATTAATGACCCAAATCCAGTCTTATTTTTTGAACACAAGCAATTGTATAGAAGTGTTTATCAAGACGTTCCAAAAGATTACTACACTTTGCCATTTGGGAAAGCAGCTTTATTAAAAGAAGGAAAAGACATTACCATTATTGCTTTTGGAGCAGCTGTACATTGGGCACTGGAGACGTTAGAAAAAAATCCAGATATTTCAGCTGATTTGATCGACTTAAGAACGCTACAACCTCTGGATAAAGAAACCATTTACGCTTCTGTAAAGAAAACCAACAAAGCCATTATTCTGCAAGAAGATAGTATGTTTGGTGGTATTGCCAGCGATATTTCGGCTATGATTATGGAAGATTGTTTCGAGTTTTTAGATGGTCCAGTAAAAAGAGTAGCTAGTTTGGATAGTCCAATTCCATTTACAAAAGCGTTAGAGGATCAATATTTACCAAAAGAGCGCTTTGAAATTGCATTATTGAAATTGCTGAAATATTAATACCTCTTATTCAAAATAAATACAAAGAGTGTCTTGTAATAGCACTCTTTTTTTGTACATTATTATTTAATATTTTTTGCATTGATATTTATAACGTTTTCCCAATATTTACTATCTTGTACCACATTTTTTTATTGAAATAAATACCTACAAATGACTCATAAGATTATCAAGGCGTTTTTTATATTAGTTGTTATAACTACAAGTTTAACAGGTAGCTCTCAAAACCTATTATCCAATGGTGATTTTGAAAGTGGTGGTAATGGTGTTGGCTTCAATATTAACAGCTGTTGTTATAATGCAGTTTCACCTACTTCTGGAAATACCATTCCTGGGAATTATGCGGTAACAAACAACCCACTTCCAATGAATACTCTCAATTTTTATGCGAGTACTGATCATTCAGGAACAGGCAATATGTTGGTAGTCGATGGTACCAATACTGGTGGGCAACAAAGGTTTTGGCGTGCTGGAAACTCTGGTGGAGGCGCTTGTGGGCTTACTGTTGGCCTTACATACACTT
>ENA-UOWO01007309-UOWO01007309.1-activated-sludge-metagenome-genome-assembly--contig:-NODE-7309-length-10959-cov-3.495415_pt1 | contig 10959 bp, 7 predicted proteins | sample MGYA00238148_ERZ761564 | MGnify/ENA primary metagenome ERZ761564 (study PRJEB28885, sample SAMN05720194) | activated sludge metagenome | isolation source: Anaerobic digester | place: USA...
GTTCGATTTCCTCGTCCTCCCGCGGTTGCTGGCCTTGGTGCTGATGATGCCGATTATATCTTGGAACATCAACGAGATATTCCCGGTGGTTTTTATCGTTATTGTTTTATTTTTACAAACTGGAATAATAGCGAAGGCCATGATCCTGAAATGCTTTATTATATTGATAATTGTTATTATGATGTGAAGAAGGAAGAATATGAATGGGCCAAAAACTATAGGCCGTTGGAGAATGATTTTTGGAACTATCTTGGCTTGCTTCTCCGTCGCAAGGTTTAATCCTAAACAGCTCTTTCATACCCCGCGCATATATGCGCGGGTTTTTTGTTTTTAAAACACTTAAATATTGACAAAACCGCTAAAATATAATATGATAAGCAATCAGCAAAATTGTTCCTTTTATTTATAATGATAATAATGAGTGCCGGAGTCGGGCCATATACGACCGGAGAAGAAAATGGAAATTTTTTTAAAAAAAACTTTAAGTCTTTTTGAAGATCTCGGGAGTGAGCAATTTTCTGCATTACTTGATGAAAGCAATAGGGGAAAAGTAAAAGAGTTTTGCAAAGCTCTTATCTTGGACTTTCTGCCGATCGAAATGATCATTGGCGACCGGGTTTATGAAATTCTCAGTTTCCTTGAGGGGAGTGAAATAAATATCGTTGGTCACGAGGTGGTAAGCCGGGCAAAAAAGATGAATGCTACGCTTGACCCAGACGACGCTGAGTATTTAATGCGTCATCATATGGATATTCCCCAAATTCTTAGAGGTAGAGTTAAATTTGTTTTTTCGGATTGGTGTCGTTCCGGCGATCCTGATCATGGTTTTTATGTTTATTGGTTCCATGGTAGTTGGACCAGATCCACTGGGATTTGGCTTGGTCATAATACTTGGGATTATCACGACCGGCTTCTCCGTCGCAAGGTTTAATCTCAACAAGTTCTTTATACCCCGCGCATATCTGCGCGGGTGTTTTGTTTTTATATTTATTAATTAACCATCTTGCTTGCCAGGCGTAGTCTGGCGTAGCTTTAGCGAAGCCTGGACGAAGGCGGAGGTTAGGGGAGAGTCTTTTTAAAAAACTCCACCCTAGCCCTCCTCTTGAGTAAGAGGAGGGAATAATCCCTTTATTTTAGCCAAAATAAACACTTCAACCTATAGGCTGAAGTGTTTATGGAAAAGGTGAATTTTAAATAAATTAAACGAAATTTATCCAGTTGCCAAAGACGGTTTTTTAAGTTATTATAAAGGCAACCAAAGGGAGGGCCTTTTTGGTTTATTTTTTTGTGAAAATAATCCGAATACTACTGTCATTGCGAGGAATGTAATGACGAAGCAATCTCATGAATTTCAGAAAGTAGTGGGATTGCCACGACCCTTCGGAACGCTTAGCGTCCCTTCGGATCTCGCAATGACATTCGTTTATAATTTTAAATATTAAATTTTGAATTTTAAATAATTTTTGTGTTCACCCATCTCCACGTCCACAGCCATTACTCGCTTTTGGACGGACTGCCAAAAATCAAAGAATTGGTAAAGACCGCTAAGAAACGCGGTTTTTCGGCTTTGGCTTTGACTGATCACGGTAATATGTACGGCGCGATTGAGTTTTATGAAGCTTGTCTCAAAGAAGAAATTAAACCAATCATTGGGATGGAAGGGTATATTGCCAGCGGATCGCGATTTGAAAAAAATCCTCAAGATAAATATTTTCATATTTTATTATTGGCGGAAAATTATACAGGGTATAGAAATCTGATGAAGCTTTCATCTCTGGCGCATACCGAAGGATTTTATTACAAACCGCGCATGGATAAAGAGTTGTTGCGACAATATAGCGAAGGACTTATCTGCAGTACCGCTTGCATGGGTGGAGAAATCCCGCGAATTTTACACAAAGAAAACAATTATGAAAAAGCCAAAGCTGCGGCTCTGGAGTATGACGAGATTTTTGGGCGCGGAAATTTTTTCTTGGAGCTTTTGGATGTGCCGGCGCTCGAAGGTCAAGCTGAAGTTAACAATCAACTTATCCAAATCAGCAAGGAAACCGGGATACCTCTTATCGTGACGCGCGATGTCCATTATCTCAACCCCGAAGATGCGGAAGCTCAAGACACTCTGACCTGTATTCGCGATGGTAAAACATTGGAGGATACGGATAGAAATACTATGGTCGGGATGGATTTTTCTCTTTGCGAAGAAAAAGAAATCGCCACGCGTTTCAAACATGTCCCGGAAGCCATAGAAAACACAGGTAAAATCGCACAGCGAGTAAATTTGGTGTTGGAGCTCAACAAATGGCATTTTCCGCCGATTGAACTACCGCCGGGTAAAACTGCCGATGATTATCTCAAAGATGAAGTTTATGCCAGGCTACCCAAACTCATTGAATTTACAGAAGCGGTAAAAGAAAGAGCAGATTATGAACTTGGGATTATCGCCAAAAAAGGTTACTCGCCTTATTTTATTGCCGTAGCCGAATATGTGAATTATGCTCGTGATAATGGCATCATGGAAACCACCAGAGGATCTGGCGCCGGTTCTATAGTTTCTTATGCCATGGGTATTACGACGGTCAATCCTTTATTTTTCAAACTTCCTTTTGAACGTTTCTTGAATCCTTATCGTCCCTCGCCTCCGGATATTGATGCGGATTTTGCCGACGACAGACGCGATGAGATGATAGCATATGTGACCAAAAAATACGGCGAGGACAAAGTGGCACAGATTATCACTTTTGGTACCATGATGGCGCGCGGTGCGATACGAGATGTGGGGAGAGCTTTGGGTTACGCTTATTCTTTTTGCGATCAAGTGGCCAAACTTATTCCCGCCGGGGCGCAAGGATTTCAGGTAACTATCGCCAAAGCGCTGGAACTGGAGCCTGATCTCAAAGATTTATACAACAAAAACGCGCAAGTAAAACGTTTGTTGGATTTAGCGCAAAAGATTGAAGGTTGCGCGCGACATACTTCAATACACGCGGCCGGGGTAGTTATTTCACCGACTCCGTTGACCGATTTCACACCCGTGCAAAGAGAAACCGGCGGGGAAAGGATAGTTACTCAATACGAGATGCACACTGTAGAAGCGGCCGGTGTTTTGAAAATGGATTTCTTGGGTATCCGCAACCTGTCTATTTTAGGTCGGGCGGTTGAAATTATTGAAAAAACTGCGGGAGTGAAAATAGATGTTTTCAATATCCCTTGGGATGATAAAAAAACTTATGAAATGTTGGCGCGCGGTGAAACTGTCGGTGTGTTTCAATTGTCTAGTTCCGGGATGACGCGTTATCTCAAAGAGCTTCAGCCAAGTTCTATTTTTGACATCATGGCGATGGTGGCACTTTTTCGTCCAGGTCCGATGGCGGTAATTCCAGATTATATCGCTCGTAAACAAAATCCGGATCTCATCAAATATTTGGATCCTCGCATGGAAAGTTATCTTGATCAGTCGCTTGGACTTATCGTTTATCAAGACGATGTTTTGCTCACGGCCATTAATCTCGCCGGTTACAATTGGGAAGAAGCCGATAAATTTCGTAAAGCCATGGGTAAAAAAATTCCCGAAGAAATGGAAAAACAAAAAGAGAAATTTTTCAAAGGTTGCAAAGAAGTCGGTAAACTCAAACCGGAACTTATTGAAGAACTGTGGCATCTCATCGAACCGTTTGCGGCTTATGGTTTCAACAAAGCGCACGCCGCCTCTTATGCGGTGGTGGCTTATCAAACTGCGTATCTCAAAGCCAATTATCCTATCCAATATATGACCGCTATTTTGATAGCGGAAAGCGGGGATATGGATAAAGTACCGGAAGTTATTCACGAATGCGAGAAAATGGGAATAAAAGTTTTACCGCCGGATGTGAACCAAAGTTTCAAAAGTTTTGCCATGATTACGCCTGAAGACGGTAGTACGCCATATATTCGATTTGGTCTCAATGGAGTAAAAAATTTGGGCGAACATATTGCCGAAGTTATATATCGCATGCGTAAAGACGGTGGAAAATATCAGACTCTGGAAGATTTTATCAAACGGGTCAACGATAAAGATCTCAACAAAAAATCTCTGGAAGCGCTCATCAAATGCGGGGCACTGGACGCTTTTGGTTATGACAGGGGAGTATTGCTGAATAATATTGAAAATTTTTTAAATTTTATCAAGCAAAATAACGAACAAAACAACGCCAAACAGGATTCGCTTTTTGCCGGCAGTGGTATCGGTTTTAATAATAAAATAAAAATTAAAGATGCGCCCCCTGCAACCAAAGAAGAGATGCTAAAGTGGGAAAAAGAATTGTTAGGCGTGTATGTTACCGCGCATCCGTTTGAACCATATGCTTTGAAATTAGCCGGTTGTTTTTTGCCTATCAACGAACTACCTTCTCAAACTCGCGGACAGTGGGTGACAGTAGGGGGTATCATAGAAAGCGCTAAGAAAAAAATCACACGTAGCGGTAAAACCATGATGTTTGTTAATATTGCCGATTTGACCGATACTCTGGAGTTATTAGTTTTTCCAAAAACTTATGAAACCACCAAAGATGTTTGGGTAGAAGGTAGCGTAGTCTGTGTTGTTGGTAAAACAAGTGAAGAAGAAGGAGATGATAAATTGTTTGTAGAAAAAGCTTTTGAAATAAAGGCGGAAAATCTTGATTCTATAGCCCAACAATTTTCTATGGGGCAAACGCATGTTTCTCAAGATAATAGAAATGAAAAAAAATACGAAGAATCTATAACTTTGGTATTGTTATTAAACGAAGTAAAAGATAAAGCGGATAATATCAAAAATATTTTGGTTAAATATCCGGGTGTAGTACAAGTTTATTTACGAGTGGGCGGAAAGACGATAAAGACGCAATATCAAATAACATTTGACGATAATCTAAAAAAAGAGCTGGAAGATTTGTTGGGGGAAGGGAAAATAGTACTGTAATGTCAAATTTCCAATTTCCAATTTCTAAATTTGCGATTTTGATATTTGAAATTTGTTATTGATTTGACATTGGATATTGGATATTTGAAATTTATTTTATTATGCCCGAACTTCCTGAAGTTGAAACAATCAAAAGACAATTGGATAAGCTAACAGCCGGCAAAAAAATTGTTTCCGCCGAGTTTTTTGGTCCGCAAAAAATGATAAATTTACCCAAAAATAAATTTTTGAAAATATTGACTGGAACAAAAATCGTTGGTGTAAATCGTCGGGCGAAATTATTGATTTTGGAGTTAAATAACGATTATTTTTTACTGACTCATTTGAAAATGACCGGTAAATATCTTTGGAATATGCCCAAAGATAAACACACTCATCTGGTTTTGAAATTAAACGGTAAAAACCAGCTTAATTTCAAAGATGTGCGAAAATTCGGTTATTTGAAATTAGTCAAAAAAGAAGAAATGTTGGAAATTTTGGAAAATACTTATGGTCCGGAACCGCTTGATAGGGGTTTTACTTTTTCACAATTTGAAAAAATGTTATCACAAAAACCGAAAAGTAAAATAAAGCAGTTATTGCTTGATCAAAAATTTATTGCTGGAATTGGCAATATTTATGCCGGAGAAGCTTGTTTTTATGCCAATATTTTACCGGATAGAAAAGTCGCGACTTTGAAGCGTCAAGAAATTCAAAAATTATTTCAAGGATTAAAAAGTATTTTAACCATGGCGGTTAAATGTGGCGGGACTACGGCTGATGATTATCTGGATTGCTACGGTGAAAAGGGAAATTATGCGAATAAATTAAAAGTTTACGGACGTAAAGGTTTGCCGTGTTACAAATGCAAAACTATTTTGAAGGAAAGCAGGCTTGGAGGCAGGGGAACGGTATTTTGTCCCAAATGTCAAAAATAAAAATACTCCGTTTAAACGGAGTATTTTTTTAACCTATTTCCCAAGTTGGATTTGCTTGCAGTTTTTTCCAATCAATAAATTTTTTATTTTTGGCCTTGTAGTATCCGGCCACTGCCAGCATGGTGGCGTTATCCATACAATATTTTAATTCCGGTATTAGTAGTGGTATACCCAAAGGTTTGATTTTTTCTTCCATAGTTTGACGCAATTTGGTATTAGCTGTGACTCCGCCACCCATCACAACGGTTTTGGGTTTATATTTTTTGATAGCGCGAACGGTTTTTTCTGTGAGCACATCAATGATAGCTTGTTCAAAACTTGCGCAAAAATCTTGTAGTTTCTTTTTGTTGTTAGCTGGATTTTTTTGTAGATGATAAAGTACAGCGGTTTTCAGACCCGAGAAACTAAAGTTGAAATTATCTTGATTGAGCATAGGTCGTGGAAAATCTATTGCTTTACCATTTCCTTTTTGAGCCAAGATAGAAATTTTTGGTCCACCAGGATAAGAGAGTTTGAGCATTTTAGCAACTTTATCAAAACATTCTCCGGCTGCATCATCCAATGTCGCGCCGATTAATTTATAATTGCCTGGTTTTTTCATCAAAATAAGCTCGGTGTGCCCACCGCTGACAATCAGAGCCAGAGCGGGATAGTGAATAGTCTTCAGTCTTCTGTCTACGGTCTTCTGAAGTCCGAAGTCCGAAGTCCGAAGTCCTTTTCTTAGTCCAATCTCCACCGAATGGATATGGCCTTCGAGATGATTCACGGAAACCAAAGGTTTTTTTAGGAAGTAAGAAAGATTTCGAGCAGTTTCTACTCCAACAATCAATCCAGTGATAAGTCCTGGACCGGAAGCTACAGTTATAATATCCGGTTTTCCTTCTTTGCTTATCTCTTCAACCAAAGGGATAATTTTTTCCGCGTGCATGCGGCCGGCGATTTCCGGTATAACTCCGCCAAATTTTTTATGTAAATCTATTTGTGAAGCGGTTTTTTCCGCAATTACAAAAAAACCCTTATTCGAGCATTCGACTAGGGCAACAGATGTGTCATCACATGAGCTTTCAATCGCTAAAATTTTCATAAAATCAATTTAAATACTTTTTGCTTCGAAGAGTTTTTTCCAGTTGAATTTTTAATTCATTGTGACCTTTACCGCCTTTAAAAAATAATTCGCGTTTTTTTGCATCATCCCTACTTAAGTATGCTTCGTAATAAATCAATTTCAAAGGTCTTCGAAATTTTGTTGCTTTTACTAAACCGTTGGAATGGTTTAAATACCTTTGTTTTAAATTATTTGTATAACCAATATACAATTTTTTGTCTTTTTGACTGTATAATATATAAACGTAAAACATACCCTCCTAAAGTTTAAGGACGCTAAGCGTCCTTTTAAGATTACGTTAATTTAATTGTGGAGTGGGACGCTAAGCGTCCCTATCACAACGCTCAGCTTAGAGTGGGACGCTAAGCGTCCCTATCACAACGCTCAGCGTTGTGTCAGGGGGGAGAGTCGAACTCCCGACCTAAGGGTTATGAATCCTTCGCTCTTACCAACTGAGCTACCCTGACAAATTTTGTTTTATATTTATATCAAAATTGATTTGATTATAAATAACCATTGTCTTCAGGCAAGTCCTGCCCGTCCGCAGTTCTGCAGGAACGGAGGCGGGAGCTACCCTGACATAAGTGTAAATATTATAGCTTATTTTATGAAAAAGTCAAGACGAGGAGTATCCTTTACAAAATAACTATTTTGTGCTAATTTAAAGTAAATAATAATTAAAAATTTTTTATGGAACCGTATAATCAAAATGAAGGAGAAAATAAGGTCTTGAAGGAAAATTTAGAAAATCAAGCGGTTAAAAAAGAAGAAGCCCCGTTGGTTAACAGCAAGATTCCCAAGATCGTAATATCTTTGATAATTTTCTTGGCCGTTGTAGTTTTAATTTTTGTAATAAATAAAGTTATACAAAAAAATGATAAAAATAAGCCTGAAGATGATTATCTTGTTTGGAAAAACAATGTTACTACTACATTAGAAACGGATTTGGTCACAACCACGCCGGAAATAGCTACGACCACACCGACGACAACAGTAAAAAAAACTACAGTTATCAAAAAAGCCGCTACTTCTGTGAAATCTCCGTCTACTTCTTTGTCAGCCACGGATGATTATCTCAAAGCGAGAAATACTTACCAAACTTCCGGTTATTATTTTCAGTTTTTAAACTGTAAAGGAACCCCAGGTATTTTGACGGTCAAAAAAGGCGCCAAATTGATGCTTGATAATCGTGATGATAAAACAAGAAAAATAGTTTTTATCGGCAAACTTTACAATATCAATGCTTACGGTTATGTGATAGTTATTGCGGATAAACTTGGTAAACACTATATCACTTGTGATGGTGGCGGTGCAGCGCAAATAACCGTGCAACCATAAAAATTTAATTTAGTCATAGTGATTCCATCCCTAAAATTTGAATTAAATAGAACGACTCCGCCCTTTGCAAAGAGCGGAGTTTTTATTTTTTAAATTGTTTTTTTAAAAATAAAAACCGGCAAAAATGCCGGGTAAAATAGTGATGAGAAAGAATAAGAGTTAAGTTTTTAGGTTGTGATAAACAAGGAGGAGAGGGTTGATAATTTCTTGCAGTCAAAATTGACGCAAGGAATTATCAAAAGTCTCAACGCTGTTTATAGTCCAACCTTCGATTTTTCGGCAATCGATTTGCCGGCTTTTTTCAGAAAAACTAAACTGTTTTAGACGGAATAAACCGGAAGCAAAGCGCTCTTCAAACGAAAACTTTTTGAAGACAGTTTTCATCTTGGACCTAACGGGTCTTATATCGAAAACTTTTAGTTAGTTTTCAACTGAAGTTTGACGATTTTCAACCGAGGACATTGCAAGCAAGTTCTCGGCTTATATCGGTTATAAAATAAAAGTTGTTTTTTGGACACCTGTCCAGATTATACGCAAGAGGACAAGAAGAGCAAAAAATTTAAGAGAAGAAGAAAATAAAATATTCAAAAATGATTGGAAGGGCAAAAAGACAACTCTGAACTTAAACTTATTCGGTACTATTTTTTCGGGGGATAAAGAACGAATCAGTTCTAGCTATGCCCCCTGGACAAAGCAGAACTTTAGCTAGAAGGTATTATATCATAAATTAGCCAAATTTTAAATATACAAAAACATTTTTGGCTTTATTTTCTCTAATTTTAGAGAAAATTTAGCTTGGGGATAACTTACAAAAAAACCCGACTTAAGGTCGGATTTTTTTGTTTTATCTTAGCTGTTTTTATGGCAATTCTATTTCTTTTGTTTTTCGACCAAAGAGTATATAGCCGATAATTATCAAAATACAAATGATGATAAATGATTTATAAACCGGAATATACAAACTTACTATTTCAAACAAACTTACAAAACGTAAAGTGATTGTTCCGTTTACCGTTTCCACATTATTGATTAATTTTGTATCTTGTTTACCAAGTTCAACCAAATTATTTTCCGTGTTTTTTATTTGATTATCAAAGTTTGCTAAATCTTTTTCATGTTGAGTCATGGTTTTTATCAATTCATGAGTATGATCTGATCGTATACGACTCAAATAATTTATCTGATCGTTTATTTTTTTGAGAGTTTCCGTATCGGTTGAAGAAACGGTTTTTTTCTGAGCTACCAAAGCGTACATGGAATTATCTAAACGAGAAATTTCTTTATTTAATGAAGCGATTTTTTCATCGTATTTTTTAATATTATCCGCGCGCTCCGTTTTCAGATTTTCCAAAGTAGTACTGGAATATTGAGTTTGTTGTTCGATGTTTTGTTTTTGCCACAGCAAGTTGGTATTGTTCTCATGAATGGAAATAAATTTTTCCGGAAACATTTCGGTAACTTCCTGCACAAAAGATTCATAAGTTGATTTTGGTAGGACAAAACTGATGCTGGCGTATTTTTCATTCAAGTTGGCGTTGTCTATACGACCATCATAACCGCGAATCATGGTTTTGAGACGAGTGTGCATTTTTTCCACTTTTCTGGTTTTAATATCCAATCCAAAAGTTGTTTTGAGATATTCACGTGTATCGGTAATGTCCGCGTTACCTCTATAATAATCCGGAGGCATAGGAGATATCATCGGTTCCGGTTCGGGCATACTGATCTTGTCGGCAATTTTTGCGACAAAAGATTCTTCCATTGCCAGTCCGGTTGCTTGTATTGATTTATTATTCAACCCTGCGGCGCTATCATAAGAAACGGTTTGGCTTTCTTGTCCTCCTTCGTAAAAATCAACAGTTTCCACAGATGAAAGCGAGTTGATTCTTGAATTTTGCCAAAAGTTAAGCGTCAAAAATAGCGCTAAAGCCGGTACTACTGTCAAAAATAACCAGCGCAAAGCGAAAGGTTTTTTTTCTTTGACAGACTCGTGAATAGGTTGTAAAGAATCCAAAACTTTTTGTTTCAGCACTTCGTTGTTGTCGGGAAATTTTTTTGTCTTGTCTCCCCAGTGTTTGAAGCTGTTGGATATTTTTTTATTAAACATACTTTAATTATTTAAGATTCAAAAATTATTTAAGATTCAAAATTTAAAATTTAAGATTATATGTTGGCGCGAGCTTTGGACAAAGCGCGAAAAGATTTCAAACGAGCGTTAAGCGGAGATATATTCAATATTTGCGCAATTTCTTTAAATGAAAATTCGGAAATATAATGTAAACGCAAAATTTCCCTGTCTACTTCCGGAAGTTTTTCCAAAATCTCATCCACCAGTATCTTATCGTTTAGATTTTCTTTGGCGATAAAACTATCCGGCAATTTTTCCGTTTCATCGTTTTCTTCCAAAATCACAGTTTTGTTATTTTTACGCCAATGTTGTCGGCATTCATTGCGGGCAATGGCAAAAAGCCAAGCGCTAAATTTGACTCCGCGAGGTTCAAATTTGTTTAGTGAGGTGATAGCTTTGAGCCATGTTTCCTGCAGGACATCGTCGGCCAAAGCATTATCGCGTAAAGTGTTTACCAGATAGCCGTAAAGTTTTGGGGTGATATCGTCCCAAAGCAAGGATACGGCGTTTTTACTGCCGGCTTTGGCGTTTTCCA
>ENA-UOWO01007316-UOWO01007316.1-activated-sludge-metagenome-genome-assembly--contig:-NODE-7316-length-10953-cov-5.753257_pt1 | contig 10953 bp, 10 predicted proteins | sample MGYA00238148_ERZ761564 | MGnify/ENA primary metagenome ERZ761564 (study PRJEB28885, sample SAMN05720194) | activated sludge metagenome | isolation source: Anaerobic digester | place: USA...
GAAGTGAGCTTTCACTGGTATGGAAGAACTCCATCTGGTCAGAAGGTGATGTCATCATCCGTAACGGGCTCGACAATTTCGGTGATCTTCTCTCCATGCCGCAGACAAACAGCCTGTCATTAAAAATTTTATACTACCTTGACTACCAGAATTTCAGAAAACTCTTCAAGTCAAAGTAATTAACTTTCAGTATGATACAAAGAATTCAGACATTGTTTCTGCTGGCAGTGGCGCTGTTGTCGGGGCTGATGCTCACCGGCGACCTTATCCAGCTGACGGCCGGTGGTGGCACCGTTTTCAGCATGAGTTTCCTGGGAATGGAAAACAACGGGGGAGAGGTGATACAACGGCTTTGGCCGATGACTGTTATTCTTGCAGTGGTCCCGCTCCTTGCACTCGTTACCATATTCCTCTACAAAAAGAGGTCATTGCAGATGAGGTTAACGATGCTGGTCCTCCTGCTTTCGCTCGGAACCCTGATATTGGGAGCTTTTTATGTGCTGATGTTTGACAGGAAGATAGATGTGAACATCATCTGGAAGGTAAAAGTCCTCTTTCCGCTCATAACTGCCATCCTGGCGTGGCTCGCCTGGCGCGCCATACTGAAGGATGAGGTCAGGGTCAGGTCATATGACCGCCTCAGATGATCTCCAGTCTCTCCTGGTCAGTGATTTTCTCGCAGTAAAGGCATTTCAGCGCCACCGGTTTCTTTGACACCACCCTGAAGCGTGTTGTCACCTTCTCGAAGTTGGTGATGCATTTGGGATTCATGCATTTGGCTATTGCATTGATGGTGTCAGGGACCTCCACAACGCGCTTTTCTATCACCTGGTAATCGCGGATAATATTCAGCTTCGCATTGGGGGCCACAAGGGCGATTCTGTTTATATCATCATCCTCGAAAAATTTCCCTGCAATTTTTATGATAGCCTTTTTGCCGTCAGTTTTGCTTTCGAGGTTGGTGCCAAAGGTTATCTGGTTCCTGATACGGTCGAGACCGAGGATCTTTATTACCTTGAAAAGAGTGCTGGCAGGGATGTGATCTATCACTGTTCCGCTTTCAATGGCGCTGACCAGCAACTGCTTCGGATCATCTACGTTCTTCATGGCTTGTTATTTTAATCCAAGTAATGTGCATATGATTGCCTGCCTGGTGTAAACCCCGTTGAGGGCCTGTTCGAAATAGTAGGCTTTCGCGTTAGCGTCAACATCGGTGCTGATCTCATTCACACGCGGCAGCGGATGCAGTATCTTCATTCCGGGTTTGGTTTCTGACAGCATGTGATCATGCAACACATAGGCATTCTTGACCTTTTCATACTCCATAGGGTCAGAGAAGCGCTCACGCTGGACACGCGTCATATAGATAATGTCAGCCATGTTGATAACCTCGTTCAGGTCAGCAGTTTCATAATAGTCAAGGCCAAGGTTCCTCAGGTAGAGCTTGTATTCGTCAGGCATCTTCAGTTCTTCCGGCGCAACAAAATTGAACGAAGTCGTCCACCGTGACATGGCCATCAGCAGGGAGTGAACGGTGCGGCCATACTTCAGGTCACCCACCATGCAGATATTCAGATTTTCAAGCGTACCCTGAGTCTTCAGTATAGAGTAGAGATCGAGAAGAGTCTGTGTGGGATGCTGATTGGCCCCGTCGCCTGCATTGATGACAGGCACCGTCGATATCTCGCTTGCATAGCGTGCACTTCCTTCAATGGGATGCCGCATCACAATCAGGTCAACGTAATTGTTGACGGTCCTGATTGTATCATTCAGAGTCTCACCTTTGGTAACACTTGAACTGGAAGAGTCAGTGAATCCTATCACCTTTCCCCCGAGCTTGTTGACAGCACTCTCAAAACTGAGGCGTGTGCGGGTGGAAGGTTCGAAGAAGAGCGTTGCCACAACCTTGCCACGAAGTATATCCTGAACCGGAGTCTTCTCAAATTCTGCGGCCAGACTGAGTATCTTTGTGATCTCTTCGGTGGTCAGATCATCAATTGAGACTAAGCTTCTGGGTTTCATTATTTTATGTTTTATGTGCCTGAACTCTGGCAAAGTTATTATAACTGTCCCAGCAATTTTCTGTCTGTTTAAAACTATTTAAAAAAACAGCCCGACTATTCTGTTGCGAGCCATTTTATCTGCAGCCCGTTGATCTTGTTCAGCCTGCCTGCCACATGGTCAGCCATGGAAGCCCTGAACGTGATCTCAATTGTCACGTCAGTGCCGCTGTATCGGTGTTCCGACTGGCCACATGATTCATCCCTGAACACTTTCATGACATCATTCATCGAGGTATAGGGAAAGGAGACGGACCATCGTTCCATGAGGTGTTTCTCAATCACCGTTGCTTTACCAAGAGCATCGGCAGTTGCGCTGCGGTAAGCGTTTATCAGTCCGCCAACGCCCAGCAGGGTTCCTCCGAAATACCTGATTACCACTATGAGGACATTTGTCAGTTCGCGGGCATTGATCTGTGCAAGGATCGGCTTTCCGGCGGTGCCCGACGGCTCACCGTCATCACTGACGCGCCATGCCTGCCTGTCGGGCCCCAGTACCCATGCAAAGCAATGATGCCTCGCATCATGGTACTCCTTTCTGAGCTCCGCGAGCCTGGTCTTTATCTCCTCCTGAGAGGCCACGGGAACAGCCAATGCGATGAACCTGCTGCCACGGTCTTTGAAGAGCCCCTGCGACTCTCCCTCTATAGTTTTATATGTATCTGAAAAGAGCATATTTTTATGCGAAGCCTGGGTAATTTAAACCGGAATCAACGTCTTCGCTCCCTTGTAAAGCGTGATTATGCCCATGATTATCAGCACTATATATATCACATTCGTAAATGTCTTCTGGCTCATTCGCGAAACGAGGATATCACCTGTGCGGAGACCGGCAAGGAGGGCCGGCACCGAGCATAAGGCAAGCAACGCGGTCTCCGGGCGGATGAGTCCTGATATCAGGTAGAACAGCAGGGCATATGAAACTGCAAAGAGAATGAAGACGGAGATCACAGCGTTGAATTTTTCCTTTGGCGTCTTCATTGCAGAGAGGATTATGGCCACGGGTGGACCGGTTATGCCGGTAGCCCCGGCAAGGAGGCCGCCGAAAAGGCCGCTTAACGTCATGGCCGAGGCATCGGAACTGATCCTGAAATCAGCTCCCCTGGCAAGGGCAAGTACAATCAATATTATCAGGATTCCCCACCCTAGCTGAATATATGCCGGGTTGATGTATTTAAGGATCAGTGTTCCGGCCGCAACACCGGCTCCGGTAAACAGTGCCATTCTTCCCAGGGGCTGCTCCCTGACAAGTTCCCTTGACCGGCGGTAGTAGAGAAGGGAGAAGATCATGTTTATGATGGCAATGAAGACGGCAGTATCTGTTACGGGAAGAATGAACTGTATCAGCGGCACTGCAACCAGTGCCAGCCCGAAGCCGGTGAATCCTCTGACGATGGAAGCGAAGAAGATTATTACTGAAAGGGCAATGATATTTCCGGCAGTGATCATCTTAATCCGGGTATAGGGCTATCTGCCTGAAGTCATCCATGAATGTTTCCGTCTGCACTTCCCAGCGCCGGGTTTCATCCTTCAGCGGGAGGCCGCCGGTCAGCACTTCGCGCATGCGGCTGTCGCCCGATAGAATGTCGAAAGGCATCAGGCGGTATTCGTACTCATACGGTGGAGGATTGAATTTCAGGGAGCCTTCCGGCGATGTCCGGATGATTGCATCGAACAGGTGCATGGCAGTTGCCACAGGCCTGAAGAGGTAGGGATCGGTGACATGGATCTGTATTCCCCTGCAGTATTCGCCGGCGTATTTATGGAAGGTTGGGATGAAGTCATGCATCCTGAACTGACATCCGGGGAGTTTTCTGCCTCGCATTTCCTCAAGAAGCCTTCTTCCGTCGATCCAGGGAGCTCCCGTGAGCTCAAAGGGTATCACTGTACCCCGTCCCTCGGAGATATTAAGGGCTTCGGCGAGCACTGTTCCCGGGTAGACTGCTGCCGTATGGGGGGTTGGCATGTTCGGAGAGGGGAGGACCCATGGCAGGCCTGTCTCGTGATACATCATATTCCGTCTCCATCCTTCCGCCCTGATGATGTGCAGATCGCAACCGGGAATATATTTCTCTTTCACCCATACGGCCATCTCGCCTATTGTCATGCGGTGGCAGAGAGGAATGCAGGCACCGCCGACGAATGTAAAGTACTCTTCGCTCAAAACCGGTCCGTCAGGATGTATCCTTCCGATAGGGTTGGGCCTGTCAAGAATGTATACAGGTATGCCGGTTTCGGCGCATGCCTCCATGCAATGCTTAACTGTCCAGATATATGTATATAGTCTTGCTCCAACATCCTGAAGATCAATCAGAAATGTTTCAACGCCCTTAAGCATTCCGGCCGTTGGCTTGCGGTGCCCGCCATAAAGGCTGTAGACGGGAATGCCAAGTACAGGGTCAATGGTCCCTTCCCACTCTATCATGTTGTCCTGGGTTTGCCCTGAGAGCCCGTGCTGCGGCCCGAATAGGGCGACAAGCCTGCACTCTTTGCTTTGCCCGAATATCTCTGTAATATGCCTGTAATCTGATGATATGCTCGAAGAATGGCACAACAGTCCCGTCTTCTTACCCCGGAGGCCGGCAGGCAGCCTGAGGGTCACAACGTCAAGTCCTGATAACACTTTCATACAATTACAAAAATAGTTAAAAGAGCCGTGGCAGCAAGATCGGTCTGCCGCTCTGCATGGAAATTATCAATATATTTACAACCTCCCGTAACGGGGAATTGTTAAAGTATTAAAACCAAATGATGAAGCCTGTTCTGAACTCTCTCCTGTCTGCACTGATATTGATTTCATTCCAGGCAGTGGCGCAGGAGGGAATTACAAAATATATTCCCGCTGCGAAACCTGAAAGGATTGTACTTAACATTAACGGAGATCCGGCCACAACCATGGCTGTGACCTGGAGAACGGATACCACGATTGGCGAGACAGTGGCAAGGATTTCCCGCAACATTCCCGGCGTGCTGATGGCTGACTCTGCCATGGCTGTGGCAGGAAGATATGAGGATATCACTGCTGACGGAGTGACGGCCCGGTTTCATTCGGTCATATTCACCGGGCTGGTTCCCGGAACCGAATATGCTTACTGCGTTGGGTCCGGCGCTGATGCCAGCGAGTGGTTTACCTTCAGAACCGCTGAAGCAGGTGCAGCCCCGTTCTCCTTTCTGTGGTTCGGAGATTCACAGGTGGGGCCGGTTTCTTCCTACGCGAGGGTGATCAGGCAGGCTTACCGCTCGGTGCCTGAAGCAGCATTCATGATTTTTACGGGTGACCTGGTTGACGGCGGGTATGCTGCCAGAACTCTTGACGATGAGTGGGGTGACTGGCACCGGGCGGCAGGATTCATCGCATCGGAGGTGCCGGTGGTTGCTACCCCCGGAAACCATGAATTCTACAACCCGCACGACAGACAGAAGCGTGACTTTAACATTTACTGGAGACCGGGTTTCACTCTCCCGGAAAACGGACCTGCCGGACTGGAGGAAACAGCATACAGTTTCGACTACCAGGGGGTGCGGTTCATAATAGTCAGCAGCGACCAGATGCTGAGGGATGAAGCCATTGCCCGCAGTCAGACTGAATGGGTTGAAAGCCTTCTTAAAAATAATCCGTGCAAATGGACCGTGATGGCATTTCATCATCCGTTCTTTTCAACGTCCGCCAGGAGAGACAATAAAGCTGTCAGGGAAAACCTGAGACCGCTGGTTGACAGGTACGGCGTTGACCTGGTACTTAACGGTCATGACCATACATATGCCAGGGGAGTCATGATGCCTGACGGAACTGAACGCAGGGGCAGGACGGCCGGGACCGTTTATGTGGTCTCGGTCAGCGGCTCAAAACAATACAGGCAGGACGCCGAACCATGGTGGGAAACAGGGTATACCAATACCCAGTTATGGCAGGCAATTACTGTTGACGGCAACAAACTTTTATATAAAGCATTTGATGCGTCAGGCACCCTTGCCGACCAGTTCATGCTCACCAGGATGAAAAATGGCAGTAACCGGATAGGGTTGCCGCCGGCAGTAAAAACAAAATAATACCATGAATATGAGAATCCCCGGGAAGCTGATATTTATAATCATTGCCGCTGTACTTGCGCTTGCATGCACAAGAAATGAGGGCGGGCTTGAGATATATGTCACCACTGACCTGCATGGAATGCTGCTCCCCTTTGACAATACCGAAGGTGAATCCACTGACCGGTCGCTCGCCAACCTCGCATGGGTGGTTGAGTCGGGCAAAAAGGACAATATGGTTCTGCTTGACAACGGTGACATACTGCAGGGTGATCCGCTGGCATACTATTATAACTTCATCGATACTACCAGTACCCACATAATAGCTGACATACTTAACCACCTGGGCTATGATGCAGCTACTGTGGGCAACCATGACATAGAGGCAGGTCATGCTGTTTATGACCGCGTCAGAAGTGAATACAACTTCCCGATGCTGGCTGCAAATGCCATAGAAATAAAAACAGGAGTACCTTATTTCAAGCCTTATGCCGTTATCGAAAAGAAGGGAATGAAGGTTGTGGTCTTCGGGCTAATAACCCCGTCTGTACCGCGTTGGCTGCCGGAATCACTCTACAGGGGAATAAGGTTCGAGAACATGGTTGCCACTGCCAGGAAGTGGATGCCTGCGATTCAGGCTGAAAATCCTGATCTGGTCATCGGGTTGTTTCATTCAGGAATGGGTGACGAGCGTGAAAGGGGAGATGATGAGAACAGCACCCTGGCAGTTGCCATGAACGTTCCCGGATTTGATGTTATCTTCTGCGGCCATGATCACAGGCAGGATGTCAGGGAAGTGACAGACAGCAACGGGGATAAGGTTCTTGTTCTCGACGGCGGCAGCCGGGCAGAGGCACTGATGAGTGTCAGCGTGTCATTTGACAGGACAGGCGGAGGGAGCAGCACACCGGTCCTGGAAGGCAGGATAATAGAGATGAACACCCTGCCGGTATCATCCGGCTTCCTTAAGAAGTACCGCGGTGCAATGGATAAGGTCAGGGAATATACTTCCGAGGTCATCGGCAGGTCTGAAACCACAGTGACCACGCGCGATGCCTATTTTGGTCCATCGGCCTTCATTGATCTGATACACCGGATGCAGCTTGATATCACCGGTGCTCAGATATCAATGGCTGCCCCGTTGTCATTTGACCAGAGTATCTCAAGGGGAGAGCTGAGGATCAGGGATATGTACAGGCTTTACCGGTTTGAGAACTTTCTTTATACCGTGAGGATGACGGGAGGAGAGATAGACCGGCACCTTGAACATTCAGCGGGTCAATGGTTCCGGACGATGGAAAAGGGCAGTGACTATATGCTTAACTACCGGACAGATGACAACGGCAAACCGGTCATCGTCAACGGAACTGCCAGGCTGCGAAATCCGTCATACAATTTTGATTCTGCCATGGGCATCAGGTACACAGTTGATGTGAGCAAACCCGTCGGGGCCAGGGTCAATATCACCGCACTCAGTGACGGGTCTGCGTTCAGCCACAGTGCCAGCTATACAGTGGCAGTGAACTCATACCGGGCCAACGGGGGCGGAGGACATTTTCAGGCAGCAGGCATTGCCGGAAAGGAGCTGGACAGGAGAATTATCTCCGCAACGGATCGAGATTTGCGGTACTACATGACTGAATGGATCAGGGAAAAAGGCACAATATCTCCCGTTCCGCTCAGCCAGTGGATGATTGTTCCGGCCGGTTGGGCAGCTGATGCGGAAAAGCGGGAAATGAGAATGCTTTTTGGTAATAATTGATTATTGTTTTTATGAAGATACTTTTAAAAATTGCAGCTTTTGTCCTTGTTGTTCTGACGCTTACCTCAGCCGGCAGTGCAAGGCAGAAGCCACGGAACCTGGTACTGTTTATAGGTGACGGAATGGGAGTCTCACATGTCTATGCCGCCATGACGGTCTCAGGCAACACGATGACCTTTCCTTCCTTCCCGGTGACCGGATTCAGCAGGACTCACTCAGCCAACAGTTATTCAACTGACTCGGCCGCCGGCGGAACAGCAATTGCAACCGGCGAGAAGACCAATAACAGGATGGTGGCGATGCGCCCTGACAGCACAATACTGGTTACACTTCTTGAGCATGCAAAGGCTGCCGGAATGTCTACCGGAATTGTCTGCACCAGTTCGTTAACTGACGCCACCCCGGCTGATTTTGCCACTCATGTCCCCCTCAGGTATGAATATCGCGCTATAGCGAAACAGTACATGAACGGGGCGGCTGACATATTCATAGGGGGAGGCAGGAAGTATTTTGTCCCGGTCCCGGATTCAACCGGGAAGATCAACCCTGAGGAAGATGTGGTTTCAGGTCTTTCCCGGGCAGGTTATGACGTAATTTATGATCTTGAGTCGTTCATTGCCTCGAAGTCAAATCGGATTGCGGGGCTGATGGCTGATGATGACATGCCCAGGTTATTCGAGGGGAGAGATCCTCAGTACCTTGCCAGGGCAACAGCAAAGGCTATCGAGGTGCTTTCGCGTAATCCCAGGGGCTTTATCCTGATGGTCGAAGGTTCGGAGATCGATGATGCCGGCCATAGCAGAAGCACGTCAATGGTGACTGATGAGGTCCTTGATATGGACAGGGCTGTTGCCGTTGCCCATGATTTTGCATTGAGAGATGGCAGGACACTGATTGTTGTGACTGCTGACCATGAGACAGGAGGCATGAGCATCACAGGGGGAGATCTTGCGAAGAGGGAGGTAAAAGCTGAGTTCAGCTTCACCGGGCATTCAGGTGTTATGGTGCCGGTGTTTGCTTTTGGACCGGGAGCAACGGAATTCACGGGCATACAGGAGAACACCGGTCTCTTCCATAACTTCTTCAGGCTTCTTTCCCTTGACAGGAAACGCAGATGAGGAAGACGGAGACAGAGAGCAGCGGGCGGATGCTCCCCCTGGTGGAAGAGTTCTACTCGGTCCAGGGAGAGGGGTGCAATACGGGCCGGGCAGCTTACTTCATACGGGTGGGGGGATGCGACATATGCTGCAGCTGGTGTGATACCAGGTATTCATGGAATGCCGAACTCCATCCGATGGTTGCCATAGAGAGCATTGCCGGAAACGTTTCTGCTGCCGGGGCTGATTCGGTGGTTGTTACCGGCGGCGAGCCGCTGATGTGGAACATGGAACCGCTGTGTGTCCTGCTCAGGTCAAAAGGGATCAAAACCTTCCTGGAGACCTCGGGGGCATATCCCCTTACAGGCAAATGGGACTGGATAACCCTCTCGCCAAAGAAAAATTCACCGCCTCTCCCCGGAATCTGGGAAATGGCGGATGAACTCAAGGTGGTTATTCATGATGGCACTGATTTTGAAGAGGCAGAGAGGTACAGCCGGAATGTGGGGCCGGGCTGCCAGCTTCTTCTGCAGCCGGAATGGAGCATGTACAGGGAGATGATAGAGGCGATAACGGAATATGTGAAAAAGAATACCCGGTGGAGGGTCTCACTGCAGGCACATAAATTCATGCATATCCCCTGAATGAGTGCAGGAAGAACAATAATGGCCCTTATGTTCCTGGTTCTGACCCAGTGTTCAGTTACCGGACAGAACCTTCATACGCGTTCAAACAGGGCACTGAAGTACTATGATCAGGGCAAGAGGGATTACGAACTTCTTTATTACGACAGGGCAGAGACAAATCTTCTTCAGGCGCTGAAAGAGGATGGCAAATTCTATGAGGCTCACCTGATTCTTGGTCAGCTCTATTCTGACACGGGTGACTGGGGAAAGGCGGTGACTCACTACCGTGCGGCTGTTGCCACGGACTCACTCTTCTTTGTGCCGGCACTCTACAGCCTTGGCAGGGCCGAGTTGCGGACCGGAAAATACTATGATGCTTCAATTCACCTTGACGCTTTTCTGAAACAGCCCGGAACCACCGCCAGGTTGCGCGGAGAAGCTGAAAAGATGCTTGCCAGCTGCCGTTTTGCCCTCTCGTTCCCGGCATCCCTCTTTGAAACTGAGCCGGTCAGCGCCGGTGACTCGGTCAACACTGTCCTCGATGAGTACTGGCCTTCAGTGACAGGTGACGGCCAGCAGTTGATATTCACACGAGAGGTGAAGAGGGCGGCAGGCTATGGCAGGGACTACAACCGTGACAGGCAGGAAGACTTTTATGTGAGCAGGCTGACTGCAGACGGATACTGGGGAACAGCCCGGAATGCCGGAGCTCCACTGAACACAGCAGGAAATGAAGGAGCACAGTCGATCTCTTCTGACGGAAGGTATATGTTTTTTACTGCCTGTGACAGAAACGACGGACAGGGGAGATGTGACATCTACTTCTCATCATATGACGGCAACAGGTGGTCACCCGGGATTAATGTCGGGCCTCCTGTCAATACAACTTACTGGGAATCACAGCCATCTGTCAGTCCCAACGGAAGGATGCTTTTCTTCGTCAGCAACAGACCCGGGGGCATCGGGGGTATGGACATATGGTATTCATTGCGTGGCAGTGACGGCAGATGGGGTAAGCCGGTCAACCCGGGAAAGGTGATCAACACGGTGGGCGATGAATTTTCACCCTTCATCTACTTCAACGGAAGAACGCTATACTTCTCATCCAACGGCAGGGAGTCATTTGGCGGGCATGATATCTATGTCACCACCATGAACCGTGATTCCACATGGACAAGCCCGGAAAACCTTGGTCCGCCGGTAAATACTCCTGCTGATGAAACAGGACTTGTGATCGAGTCTTCGGGCCGCAGGGCTTACTTTTCCTCAGTCCGTGACAAGGGAAGGGGGAAGGATATATATTACCTGGATCTGCCGCAGCAGGTTCAGCCCGAACAGGTTCTGTACTTCCAGGGGACGGTTATTGACAAGGCGTCAGG
>ENA-UOWO01007317-UOWO01007317.1-activated-sludge-metagenome-genome-assembly--contig:-NODE-7317-length-10952-cov-9.686336_pt1 | contig 10952 bp, 2 predicted proteins | sample MGYA00238148_ERZ761564 | MGnify/ENA primary metagenome ERZ761564 (study PRJEB28885, sample SAMN05720194) | activated sludge metagenome | isolation source: Anaerobic digester | place: USA...
TACTACATCCAAATTTGAAGTAGTAGTTGTTGTTTCTTCTGTAAAATGATTAGATGCTGTTGTTACTTCTGGAATTGTTATTGTAGCTTCTGGAACTGTTGTCCCCGAATACTCTTCTTGTATTGTTGTCCCATCAGTTACAGTTGTCTCCTCATTTACTTCTGTTTTTATTACAGTTGTTGTATCTGGTGTGATAGCTGTAGTTTCAGTTGTAACGGTAGTACTAACTGGTTCTTCAGTTGTTGTAACTATTGTTGATATAACAGGTGTTTCTGTTATATCGGATTTTTCTATTACTGTTGTTATAGAATTAGAACTAGTTTCTTCAATTGTACTTTCTTTTGTTATAGGCACAGTTGTAGAAACTTTTGTTACATTTGTAGTGGTTACAGGCTTTGTAGTAGCTACTGTTGTTAACTTTGTTGTAGTTACAGGTTTCGTAGTAGTTACAGTTGTCGACTTTGTTGTAGTTGGAACAGCTGTAACCTTTGTAGTTGGAACAGTTGTTACTATTGCCGTAGGGACTGTAGTAACCTTTGTTGTAGAAACTGTTGTATCTTTAGTTGTTGGAACCGTTGTTAGAGTAGTTATACTTAATGGTTTTGTAGTTGTTTTACTTGTTGGAACGGTTGAAGATTTAGTTGTTACTAATGTAGTTGCCTTAGTTGTACTTTGTTCCATAGTTGTTTTCGCAGTAGTTGTTGGAATAGTTGTAACTTTAGCTGTGGTAGTCTCAACTGTTGTAGCTTTTGTTTTAGGTACTGTAGTAACCTTTGTTGTGGGTACAGTCGTTGTTTTTGTTGTCGGAACTGTTGTAACCGCTGGTTCCGTAGCTGTAACCTTAGGTGTTGTTACATTTACTAACGGCTTGTCCTCTGCAAATATGAAAAATTGTTTTTCATTATTGTCTAGATGCTCTTTTACTAATTGTTCAAAAACATCTAATTCAATTTTCTTTCCATCTTGTTCAAGAAAATTTACAGGACAAGAATAATAATAGTAACACATTGTTACTATATCTAGAATAGTTAGTTGACCGTCTGAATATAAATCATAAATAAAAATATTTGATTGTGTTGGATAAGCTTTTCTCTGTATTAGAATTCTAGAAAGCATATTATGCTCAATCGCTGTAATTCTACTTGGAGAAATTGGTGTGGTGGTAACATTTTTTATTTGCTCCCAGGCAAGTGTGTTTTTGTCCTTTTCAGATAAAGTAAAAAATAAGCCTATAACCTTTTGTTCCTTAAGAATTTTTTCTCCAGGATTTGGAAGAGATTCTTTTGGCACATAAATTACGTGTTGAAACTCGAGCGTTACTCCGCTAGCTGTTTCAAATTTTGCTGTTTCTGGTTTAATATACTTCACATACTTTGTCACTGTTGTTTCCGTCGCAGATGTTGTTTCTGCAAACACAGCTCCTCTGGTTAAGATTAGTGATGTTACAATTGTTATTATTGTAACAATAATCCGTTTAAATAATGTTTTTTTCATTTTTTCTTCCTCCTTTGAATTTCTTAGGATTATTTTATGTAAAATGGCATTTGCCAAACTTATATTTATAATAACAGATTTTTCCAAGTTTTTCAAATTTTAAGTTATTAATTTACATAATTAATTTTTCTCTTATTCAATTATGAATTTTTAACACTTATAGGCTCTTGCGCTAATAATTTAAGGATATACTTTTTTGACCTATTTTTATTAATCTTCAAGTTTTTTAACCTGTTTTTATTTTTTATTGATATTCAAATCCAAAATTTTTTAATCTTTCAATTTCTTCATTTTTTAATTCTATAATCCATTTTGCAAATCCTTCAATATCGTTATTTCTTAAAAATTCAAAGTATTTTACTCTATCTTCTTTTTGTATAGCAACTGGTGGTTAATGTATAATTGCACTTACTTTTTCAATTCACCTTTATTTTAAAAAACCCTTTTATAAAAAAATAAAGACTATGTATTGAACAAAAATCAAATGATTTTGTAAATTCAATAAAAGTCTTTGAAAGCCATTTTGCTATTCATTGGTCGAGGTGACAGGGATCGAACCTGCGACCTCATGGTCCCAAACCACGCGCGCTACCAACTGCGCTACACCTCGATTTATTATTTGCTACATTTTTTACGCAAATACTTATATAATATAACATATATAACACTATTTTTCAATAGTTTTTTTTATTTTTTTTATTTTTTCGAATTTTCTCTTGTAAAAGTATATAAAACACGGTATAATTGTTTGTGTATTTAGAATTACATAGCATTTTCATTGTATTTTATGATAGTTATTATTAATTAATCTTTAAAAACATAATAACCCTTATATATTATAATTATTCTTATATTTTATAATTGTTATTATATTATTATTAGATTTTATGATTGTTATTATATTATTATTATATTTTATAATCGCTATTATATTATTGTTTCTATTATTCACATTAGACTATGTTCTAATTATTAAAGTATTTAATAATAGTAATTATTTACACATAACTCGCAATTGTAGCTTAGCTGGATAGAGCGTTCGGCTACGAACCGGAAGGTCGGGGGTTCGAATCCCTCCAGTTGCACCAATATATTCATATTGCTTCAAAATTTGCATTTTGATCCAATACATGTATTCTAAATACAAAAAAATCAGTCTTATATGTTTTCCAATTATGGATTATCATTTAGACTGATTTTTTTTATACTATTAAATTAATTTATATTTTACTTTTCTAAATACTTTTCAATTATATGTTTAGGAGTTACTATATATTATTTTATATAATTTAATATTATATTATATCACTAGGTGTTTATTTAAACACCTTAATTCATTTATTCTCTAACTTTTATTTAGTTTATATTCCTCGGTATTTGGTTAAATGCCTTAATTCATTTATTCTCTAACTTTCCTTTGGTTTATATTCCTCGGTATTTGTTTAAATACCTTAGATCATTTATTTTCTAACTTCCCTTTGCTTTATATCCATCGGTATTTAGTTAAATGATTTAATGCATTTATTGTTTAAATTTCGTCTATTTTATATTCCTAGGTATTTAGTTAAATACACTAGTTCGTTTATTGTTTCACTTCCATCTTTTACGGAATATCCTGGCTGATTTGTTATTTGAGTTATTGTGCCATCCACTGCTTGAGTAACTCCTTTTAATATACCATCATAGTAATTAAAAGTACCTGCTGCATTTGTTACAGCATATGTTCCACCTAGAATTCTTGGTGAATTTGTATATACATTTGTGTCATTTACACCTATTGTTAATATAGAATTATTTACTATTGCTATATCATCATAATTTTCAATCATTCCATATTCTACTGTTGATCCTCCGTCTTCTTGGCTGTCTATAACTGTTAATGTTCCATTATTAATTATTAATCCACCTTCTATTGCAGAAGATAGTGTTTGCGCATTTAAATCTAGTGTTATGTTTTTTCCTTCAGCAATTGTTACTGGTTCTGATACTACTATATTTTTTTGTAAAATAATTGTTCCAGTTGTAGTAGCATTTACTGCCTCTTGTAAACTATCAAAATAAATACTATTTACTTTAGCAACTTGTGTAAATGTTCCTTGAATTGCTAGATATGCGGTTTTATTATCGTTTTCTGTTTGTACACTATATAGAATTGGGGTGTCATTTACTGTTCCAAAAATTGCCTGAACTCCACCTTTTATTATTCCATCATAAAACTTAAATGTTCCTGTTGAATTGCTTAATCCATAATTACCTGCAATAATTTCTGGTGTTGTTTTACTTACCGGGTAATCTTTTTGTCCGATAGTTGTAATTGAAGTTGAGTATGAATTACTAATTCCATTTCCAAAATCATTTATTATTTTACCACCTAGAAGTATTAAATTAGATGAAGCGCCATTTGAAATACAAGATGTACTTGTAGATGTTGAAGTTGTTTTTATTTCTCCACCTAAAATTGTTGTTATTGCACCATTATTTACTCCATTATTTATTGAAGTTCCACTTGATGTAATACTACCGCCTTCCATTGTAAAGTTACCACCATTTCTAACACCTGTATTGGACATTATTGAAACCGTTCCCTTTAATAGTATCTTAGATGTTATTCCTGTACTATATATACCTGTATTTGAATTTCCATAGATACTTCCTCCACTTACTTCAACCTCATCTTTATTGTAGATACCATAATCACCTGAATTTATTTGCCCTGAAGTCATAACTATTTTTGTACCTGCATTATTATATATTGCGTAACTAGTTGTTTCTAATCCTGAGTTTGTCATTCCTATAAATTTGGTTCCTGAAATATTAATATTTTGTTTATTTGCTATATCAGAATTATCTAAATATACCCCAAAATACGATGCATAAGATTTTCTATACATTTCTATTATTCCACCTGTTAGATTTGATGTTCCTATACTTGAACTATAAATACAATATATTCTTTCACTATAATCTGATGTTCCTCTAATTTTACCGCCTGTCATACTTATTGTTCCAGTATTAATATTATTAATAATTTTTTGATCTATACTAGACAATCCATTTATTATACCTGATGAAATTATTAATTCTTTTTCATTTGTAATAATATTGCTTCCATATCCGGTTATTAATCCTGTTCCATTTACTTCAAGTGAATCCAATATTTCTAGTTTACCACTATTATATATACTTCCTTGAGATGAATGGCATTTTATTTCTTTTCCGTTAATATCTAGTTTAATATCTTTGTTTAAAGAAATATTCACCATTGTTTGAGGAACAATTATTATTGTTTTTTCTAGTTTGATTGTAGTGTTTTGATTATCTATACATGCCAAAGCAGCATCTTTTAAAGTATTATACATTGTTGTTGTTTCCCCTATAGTTATTGATGCAACATTTGTTGTATTTCCTATTGTAAGTATTTCTGTAGTTTGATCTTTTGTAAGAACAACTTCATATCCAGTTTCTATTTCTGCTAATTGCCCTCTTATAGAGTTAATACTTGTTAGTGTACCATCATAATAATTAATTGTTCCTTGCTTATTTTCAATTACTTCATCTTTACTATTAGTTATTATAACAGAATTATTATTAACAATTCCATCTTTTACTCCTATATTTATTATTCCAGTTGATAAATTTCTTATAGTTGTATAGCTTGAAGAAGCATTTTGATAAATTTTTCCTCTTTTAATATTTATTAACCCTGTACCATAATTATAAATAAGATAATCGGATGTAGAGTTATTGTTAATTACAACATTTTCATTATCTATGTTAATAGTCCCACTTGAACTATTATAAATCTGACCTGATATTTGAGCACTATCTAAAATATTAATTATACCTAGTGTATTATAATTATTAATTCTACCTGTTATTTGTGAATTCCCTTGTATATTTATTGTTCCACTGCTATCATTTAATACTTCCCCAATCAATATATTACTAATATTAATAGTACTTGTATTATCACTATTTATAGAATAATTTTTTCCATTTATTGTTCCACCTGTAAATTCTATTCCTGTTGTTGAAGAAGGGTCTAATATTACTCCTGACCTTCCAACATTAATGTTACCACCAGATACTTTTACTATTCCAGAAGTCTTAATTCCATTAGATTGAGTTCCTTCAATTGTTCCTCCAGTAATATAAATGTTTCCATTTAATATGTTATTTCTTGTTGAACCACTTGTAGTTATAACTGCTGAAAGAGTTCCGTTATTTAAATATGTATTTGAAACATTATCTAAATTATAAATTATATTAGTATACTCTTTTGTTGTAGTTAATTGTCCACCTTCAATATAAATGTTTCCATTGTTTTTAATTAGATTTTTATAATCAGATGCAGTTCCAGTACCGTTCATTTCTAAAGTTCCATTTCTTAATGTAAATTGAGAATCCAAGGTATTATAAATTATGCAATTATTATAATTTTGAATTCTTCCACTTCCTTCTACAGCTATTACTACTGAATTTTCAATTCTTGCTGTACTTAATATTTCAAATGTTCCAGCATTTATAAATGTATCTGTATTACTTGCTTTTATTTCATATCCTTTTAGATCTAATTTGATATTTTTTTCCAATGGTATATTTATACTTGGATAAGTACTTGCAATTAATGATGTTCTTATTATTTCGATTGTTTCTTCTGTATTATCTTGTGCTGCATCAACTGCTTGTTGAATTGTTTCATACTCAGTATTTGTTGAAACCAATTTTGCTATAGGTAAATTATCTAAAATTGCTGATTCTATTGATGCATTTTGTGTTTTTATTATTTCATATCCTTCTTCTATTTCGGTTATTGTTCCCAAAATTGATGCCCCTATAGGTCCTTTTATAATCCCATCATAAAATTTAACAATACTTCCTGCTGCTATATTTACGCCATATACTGTTCCACTAATTAATGGGGTTGTTTGGCTTAAATCACCTGATTTTTCTCCTATAATTAGTGTTCCTTGGTCTATTTTTATTCCTTGTGTTCCTGTTCCTGTCCCAATTATTTCACCACTCTTTATTGTTGTAGAAGCCGTTGTTCCTATTTGATAAATTGGGCCTCTACCAGTAGTTCCATTTTGATATATATTTGAATTTTCAACAACTAATTGGCCTTTATTTTCAATACATGTTGCAGAACTTGTAGAATAATTATTTGTAATAGTAGATAATTTTATATTTAGACTTCCTGTTGCTACATTATTTATTATATTATTTGTATTTAACATATTAATATTACTTGATTCTATATTTATTATTCCTGATGAAAGATTTGAAATAGAGTATCCACTAGCTCCATTTCTAGATGTTTCAACCAGGGTATTTTTTATATTTATTTCTCCAGTTGATTCATTTACTATACATTGTAAATCTGTTGATACACCTGTTAATTTAGAGTTATCGAAATTAACCTTTCCTGTTGACTGATTTGAGAATATTGAATTAGCTATTATTTCTATGTTATTTAAATTAATTTCATTAGAACTTAAATTAAATATTCCGTATGAGAATTTACTTTTTCCACAATCAATTTTTCCACCGGTTGTGTTGATTATTCCTCCTACATTATTTACTACTGTTCTTGTATATTCTCCTCCAATTATAGTTCCTCCAGATATATTTAAATTACTATTATTTACTATGTTTTCATAGTAATAAGAGCTAGTTGCATTTGTTTTACATATGTATGTTCCATTATTTATATTTGCAACCCCATTATTTTTTATAAAAGTTCTATTCATATAAACTATATTACCTTCTTCTTTTAATTCTGGTAATGCATTTATTCCATTAACTTTTATATCTGAGATTTTAAGATTATCACTTAATGTGTGTGTAGTTGATTTGCGATATCCTAAATGCAAATAATATGTTTGACCTCCAGCCAAATTAGTAGTATATGTTCCAGATGTTGTTCCAGATATATACATAAATCTTCCATCAGTGTCTGAATATAACGGTGGCAAAGTATTATTCTTTATTGTAGCAAATCCATAATTTGAGCTTCCTGCATTTATTGTTGCAGTAACTGAAACTGGGATTATATCTTGTGGTAATTTATCTGTTAAATCTATTTTTATATAACTATTTGAGGCTGAAGTTGATATACCTTCGTTATTTGATTTTATATATGCACCCTCTTTTTCAAAATAATAATTATTGTTTATTCTTACTTTTGGAGTTATGTCACTGTCTGTAAGAGTTAATGTACCATTGTTTTGAATTGCTTCATAATTAAATGTTTTAAGTGTTTTACCATTTAAATCTAATTTTATATTTTGACCTGCATTAATTACCATTCTTGCAGCAATTTGAATATTATCTTGTGTTATTTGAATTACTGTTTCTTCTGTTGCAGTTGTGCTACATGATTCTATCGCATTACTTAGATTTGTAAAATAGTAATAATTATCATCTTGGCTAGAATATTTTGTTCCTACAATTTCCGATGTTTTAGATATTCTTGCCATCTCAATTGTTTGATCTGCAAGAGTTATATATTCTAATCCATCAATTTTAATTTCCTTTTTTATATCCTTATTTGTTTCTAACTCATTAAAAGATGTATTTATTGTTTTTCCTGGTTTTCCTACCAATACTCCATCATACATATTTACTTGAGTACCTAAAGACGTTATTGCTGTATCTAAAGTGTTTATTATTGGGTATTCTAATGAAACATTTCCATCTTTAACTCCAAGTGTTATTGAAGAACCTAAATTTGTATTAGTATCATTAATACCTATTCCACCAACAGATATATTATTTATTACTGTTCCTTCTTCAAGTTTTACTTCTGCTGCTTGATTTCCTGTACTAGTTATACCAATTGCACCTGTTTTTTTGTTACTAATATTTAGTGTTGAATTTCTTATAACTGTTCTACCTTCTTGTAGTATTCCAAGTCCATCTGCATTTATTACACAATTATTAATGTTAACAATAGCATAATATGAAGAACCACTATTTTCACTTCTTATTACTGGAGAGCTTGTTGAGCTTGATGACATTGTTACTCCATTTAAATTTACTACACCAGTATATCTATTGTATATACATGTTGCAGAGGTTTTTATTTCCCCTCCATACATATTTAATGTTGTATATCTATTTTCAATATTTAGAAAATTACCTCCAAATATTTCTGTTGCTGCACGTGTAAGAATAGAAGTATATTCTTTTGCGTTAGTATTATATATATGTAATACTCCCGTAGTATTATCTATACTATTTATATCTCCATTATTAATTTTTGTACCTATTACAGTTGAGCTTGTTGTTGCATTTACCATTTGTGAATACATATGTCCATTATTTATTTCTGTATATCCAGCTTGCAAAGTATGAATTGAAGCTCCTACATTAACTTTAATAGTCCCCTCATTTATTTGGGTGATTCCATAATTATATATTCCATAAGTATTTCCTATTATTGCTCCTTTGTTTTGTGTTGCACTTGCTGTAACGTTATTTAGAATACCTCTTGCAACTGTTCCACCTGTTATTAATCCAGCGTTTATTATTGTATTTCCATTGTTTTCTATAACATAATTTCCAGATTTTTTACATTCAATTATTCCAGAGTCTATTTTTAATATAGAACTAGCATTATTTAAAATTGTATTTGCAGTAGTGCTTGTTATTCTTCCATTTAAACCTAGATAATCATAACTATTTCCTACTTTTTTTATTACATCATTTATCCTAATACTATTAATTGTGAATTTGTTGTCTCCAACAGCTGTTGCTGAATTATTTGGTTTAAAATATCCTATATGTAAGAAATATTTTTTTCCTCCTTGTAATTGTGCTATATAATCTTGAGCTGGTACTATTCCATTTATTGCTATTAAATTATTATTTGTTGCTGAATATGATTTGTCTAATCTATCTTCACTTATTAATGCGTATCCATAATCTATTGTTCTTGTTGATATTTCTGCATTAATTTTTACTTCTACCATTCCGGTTTCTTCTGTTAAATCTAGCATTATGCATTCTCTTGATGCTGTGTTAATAGCAGTATTTTGTGATATTATTTTATAATCTTCTTTTTTAAAGTTTGTGCTGTATGCTAAAACATCAAGGTCGTATTGGCCTGTTGAACTATCTTTTATTGTTAGATTTCCACTGTTTTTTATTACATGTGTTGTTGCTGTTGTAGTAAGCACTTTTCCATTTAAATCTAATGTTATATTTCTTCCTGAATCTATTAATAGTGCCGCATTTACTTCTGAATCTATTACCATATCGACCTCTACCGGTTGTCCTAATGAGCCATATATTGAATTTGCCTCGAAAATTGCTTGTTCTATTGTTGAATATGTTTTCTTTCCGATTAATGCCTCAACCCCTGATATTACTACAAGAGAACCCACCTGATTTCCTGCTCCAACTGTTACCGCGGCATTATATAATGCAGGAGTGTCATTAACAACACCACTTATTGCAACTTGTGCAACAATTTGTCCATCATAGAAATTAAATATTCCTTCTGTATGAATATCTGGGTCTATTTCTTTATATACTCCATATTCAACACCTTCTACATATGGAGATAATGTTACTGTGCTATTATCTTCTCCTAATGTGAATTCTCCAACTGGAGTTATCCATATTGCTGCAGTTTTTGTGCTTACAATTTGTCCTGTTTGCATTAGGCTTGTGTCTTTTACTACTAATTCTGCAGCATTAACAGTTAATACTGGAGTTTCATTATATGATCTTATTGAATATCCATTTAAATCTATTATTACATTATTATCGTCTTCTATTATTATAGATTCATTTCTTATATTGCCTAGTAATCTTATTTCTACTATTCCTTCATTTATATTTGCTAGTTTAGCATCTTCAGTAGCCTGTTCCAATGATTTATATTGATTATTAAGAATTGTTTGTCCAGAAAGGTTTTGCATTGTTTCTGATCCAAAAGGTACAGATACTATTTGTGCTAGCATAGGTGCAAGTTCAAATTTTACCACTATGTGTTTTGCTTGTGTTACATTTGTAAACAGTGGCATTGTTACTTGATTTAGAGAATCTTCATCAAAACCTACTACAGGTGTTCCATTTGTTTCGTCATAAGTGCCATCTACTTCTGAACCTGTATATATTCTTATACTTTGAACTCTATAATCTATATTTGGAATTAATTTTATTGTTTTTGTAGATGAGTTTCCATATATAACTGTTTCTGTTATGTCTTGTTCAAAAGTTCCATTTCCTCCAACAATTTCTCCAGTTATTTGGTATTTATTTACACTGTAGTAATACGTAATTTCTGTTATAACATCTGTGTTAAAATTACCTGTAATCTCTGCACCTGAAAGTGTTTGAGTTATATTATTATAAGATACAGATACATAATTATACATTAACGGATTTAAATAACTTCTAGGTGTTGTTAATTCAACTCCATCTAATACTAATTTATTTGTATTATTTAT
>ENA-UOWO01007319-UOWO01007319.1-activated-sludge-metagenome-genome-assembly--contig:-NODE-7319-length-10949-cov-6.499633_pt1 | contig 10949 bp, 8 predicted proteins | sample MGYA00238148_ERZ761564 | MGnify/ENA primary metagenome ERZ761564 (study PRJEB28885, sample SAMN05720194) | activated sludge metagenome | isolation source: Anaerobic digester | place: USA...
GTCCGTGTTCGGCAACACGCCCGTCCTAAGCCTGTTCTTATGCTTGTTCAGCCTGCTCATTATTCTTCAGGTTAAAACACGCCTCCGCGCCGGAGGGCTGCTGGCCGCTGGAATCGCGCTGGGCTTATGGGGCGCGGCCCGCCTCCAGGATTTTATCACCCTGCTGCCCGCGGTCCTGGTCCTGTTTCACCTTCCCCTGTCCCCGCAAGAACCCCCGCCGGCAAAATCACCGGGCTTACGGATTAAAGCGGCCTTGACAATCGCGTTCATTATCATCGGATTATTTTACCTGCCGCTGACCGCGAAAGCACCCGGCCCTGGCCTGCGCTCTTTCTGGGACTTTGAAATCTTCAGCCGGCTGGACATCCTGTCCGTCCGCTATCTTCTCCTCTCCCTGATTTATTGGGCCGATAATTTTTCGCCGCTCGGCCTCGTGCTTATCGCCCTGGGCCATGTTATTATATATAGAGTAAATAAACCTTTAGTTACGTTTTTGATCGCCTGGTACGCGGTCCCGTTTTTGGTGTTCAGCCGTCTGGATATCGTCATGCCCCGTTTCTTTTTATGCGCCTTGCCGGCGCTCTATATCCTGGCGGGAGCGGCCCTGGCCTCACTTTACCGGCAGCCTAAAGGATATTTTAAAACCATGACCGTCCTTATCACCATCCTTCTGGCCTGGCTGTGTTTCTACCGCGTCTACCCCGTTTTAGACTACCAGCACCGTTACGCGCTGTTACCCGATTATGTCCGCTGGCTCAATGACCAGGCCGCGCCGGGGGCCGTGATGATTCCCGGCGATGAAGGGGATTTCCTGCGTTACTATAACGGCCCGGAGTTGCTGCGGCTCCCTTTAAAGGTCCAGGCCCCTTATTCCGCGGCGGACCTCGATCTTTTCAAACAAAAAATCGACCAGGCTCTCGCCAACGGGCATGAAGTCTATATCAATTACATCACCATGTCCGCCCACAACCCCGGGCGCCAGTTCACGGACTTTCTAAAGGAGAATTATTCCCTTATCTGCATCGGGGAAAAACTCTATGAAGACTGGCACCGGGGCGCGATGTACCAGTTTATTTACCCGGTGGCTGTTTACAGGATCGTCAACGAATGAAAACCCGCCCCCCCTTCCATCCTGCGATGATCCCTCTTTTATTAGGAGGGCTGAATTTGCTGTTACGGTTATCGGTGATCAGCCGGGGCCCTTTTAACGGAGACTGCCTTTCCCTGGCTATCCAGGCGGAGCGTACCCTTCAGTTGCTCCAGCCCCAGTACGTTTTCGGGACAGGCTACCCCCTGACGGTTCTCCTGGGCGCCCTCTTTTTGGCGCTGACACAGCTTGCCGGCAACGCCGATCCGGTCCTGGCCGTCAACCTCATGAGTGTGGTCATTAGCTCCATAACAGTACCGGTCCATTACCTGGTTGTTCAAAAACTTCTCAACCGCCCGGCGGCGATATACAGCGCGCTGTTGTTGTCGGTGTTCCCCGTCTTTTTAGGAATATCGACGTACGGGATGAGCCATGTTCCCAGCCTATTGTTCCTGCATTTCGGCCTTTTATCGCTCCTCCAATACAAAGAAACCCGGGCCATCAGGGACATCGCCTCAAGTGCTTTCTGGCTGGGCTGCATGGGCGCGTCCCGGATTCAGGAATTCGCGCTCATGACCGCGCCCGTCTCAATCCTTCTGGGAGCCCTGGCATCCAGAACCGGCGGCCCGAGGCCGGACACCAAGACAGCCTGCCGCCGGTTCTCAAGCGACTTCTTTTTTCTTTGGCTCGGCTCCGGCGTAACCGCGCTCCTTTTTCACCTTCCGCTTTTCATCTTATCCGCCCAAAACGGATATTGCAGCCAGCTTAAACGATATTGGGCCGCCAGCACGACGCCAAACTTTTTGGGCTTCCTGTCCCCGGCTTTAGGCGACAGTTTCCAAGTCATCTTTTTCAGCATGACTCCCTTCGGCGTCATCGCCGCCCTGCTGGGGTTCCTCCTCTTGATTAAAAACAAACAGCGGCTATCGGCCGCCTTCCTGGGCGCGTGGTTCTTCTGGCCGCTTCTCTTTCTCGGGAACCTCGCCATGACAACGCCCAGGTTCATCCTCATCGCCATCATCCCGCTGATGATCTGCGCCGGGGCCTTCTTTTCTCATCTTAAAAGCTTCCCCAACGCCCGTTTCCGGCTGCTCACTCAATTTGCGTTCGCCCTCATCGTTGTCACCATGTTCGTGAACATTCACCCGATCCTGCGTTTCCGCCACCGGCATGCGCTGCTGCCTGACTTCGCCCGTTTCGTGGGAAGGCGCACCGAACCCGCGGCTAAAATCATCTGCGGGGACGAATTCCCGTTTATCATTTATTACGGCCGCAGGGATATGCTGCGCCGGCCCAACGACCCTTTCTTCATCACGCCGGCGGACCTGAAAGATTTCCAGGCCCGGCTGGACGGGCTGCTCCAGGACGGCGTCCCGGTCTATATCACCTCTTCGGGGTTGCTCAGTTATGACCCGGGACAGCGGTTTTCCAAATTCATGAAAACGCACTACCGGCTCGAATACCAGGGAGAAACCCTTTCGGAAGACTGGCACCAGGGCGCCACCCGGCTGCGCATCGGCGTGGAAAAACTTTACCGGGTCATAAAAGAATGACACTTTCACGCCGGCCGCCGGCAACACCTAAAAAACCCCGGCTAACCCCAGCATTGCTTACCTCATGATTCAATGCTAAACTATTACTCATGAATAACCGTTTACTGAAAATTATTACGGTATTCCTTCTGCCCATGTTTTTCTCTCTCCTCCCTCTGCCGGCCGCGGCCGAAGGCGACACATCTTCCGTTCCCCTGCAGTTTATCTCTTTAAATGACGGCACGCTTATCCGGGGAAGATTGGTTTCCGTGCAGAACGGGGCCTATATCATCCAGACCGAGCACCTGGGGGAAATCCGCGTCAACCCGGCAGACATTCAAAGCATCTCTTCAGGAAATTTTCAGCGGAAGGAAGAAGCGCCCGCGCGCCTGCCGATCCTGGGCGGCAACCTTTCCCCGGGGACGCAGATTCTTAATTCCCCGGACGCCCTGCAGGCGGTGCAACAGACGCTGATGAGCGATCCGCAAATCCTGACGCTTATCCAGGATTTGATGACGGATCCGGACGTAGTGAAAATCATCCAGGACAGCAACCTCATGAAAGACCTCTCGACGCTAGACCCGGGGACGATCCAGCAAAACCCAGACTTCCAGCGCCTGCTCCAGCATCCGAAGATCAAGGAAATCATCAAGACCTTCACCCAGAAACATATCCAACTGCCCTAAAATTTTTTACGGTTTTGTCTGTTGCTTCCAGGAGGCAATCCGTCACGATTCACTTCTTAAAACTTTTACGCCACAGGCGCACCGTGTCGATGACGACCCGGGGGCCGTGACGGAGGATGGAAAATGTCCCGGGCCCTTTCTCAGAATAAGGGGCAGGGATCTCGAGGATAGAACAACCATGGTTATGAAACGCGGTCATGATTTCGATATGAATATCGAAGCCGTCCGCGTGCAGCGGAATCCGCGTTAACGCCTCGCGGGAGAAAGCGACCGTCCCGGAGCCGATGTCAAAAACCCGAACCTGAAAAAGCATCCGGCAAAGCCCAAAATACAGCCGGCTGACCGCCTTGCGCAAAAACGGAATACGGCCCTGCTTCGCAGAAAGGTAGCGGGACACGACAACCAGGTCATGTTTTTTATTCAAAGCGACCAGGTCACGGAAGACGCCGACGCCAAAAGGAAGATCGACGTCGCAATACACCACGGTCCGGCCCTTCGCTTCTTCAAACAACCGCCTTAACGTAAACCCCAGCCCCCGGTTCCTCTCATTAAACACGCACCGCACCCGGGGGTGTTTCCCTGAAAGGAGGCGCAGGACGCCGGCGCTATCATCGGAGCTGCCGTCATCCCGCAGCAAAATTTCATAGGCCCATTCCTGCCGGTCGCACAATGCGGTCAGTTCCTCCACGGCGGGGACGATAAACTTTTTGGAATTATAAACAGGGATCACGACGGACAGCTCAAGCATTAAAAAAGCCCCTGGGTTAAAATGTCCTGACCCGTCCCGGGCGGGGATTGCAGAACCGAGTCGATATGCTGAAGCAGCATGCCCGCTTCCAGGACGCGGCCCTGCCGCTTAAAAAGCCACATGGACTGATTCAGATTGCCCCGGACCTCATCCTCATCCCCGAGCTGGGCGTACACGCCGGCCAGGTTAAAATACGCTTCGGCAAAATTGGGGTTTAAAACGATGGCCTTCCGGTAAGCGGCGATCGCGTGGTCCGGAAGCCCTTTCTCTAAATACACCGGGGCCACGGCGAAATAAAAATGCGCGTCGTCCGGTTTCAAAGCAATGGCGGTTTGAAAGGCGTTCAGGGCAAGGTCCCACTCCCCTTCCTGGGCGTACACGATCCCCAGATTACTGTGCATCACGGCGCTTTCGGGGTTCATCCGCACCGTCGATTCATACAGCCGGCGGTTGTCTTTCCAGTCCGCGTTGCGCGCCCAGGTCCTGGCCCCGTAGAACAGGACGATCAGCGCGGCGACTGCGGCGGCCGCGCCTTTAAGCCACGCCCGGTTGGAACTGGACGCGGCCTGAAAGGAATGGACAATCCCCGCGGCCAACACAAGGCAAAAACCCAGGGACCCGGGATACAGATACCGCTCCGCGAAATAAACCGAACTGGGCACGATATTGGCGCCCGGCAACAGAGAGATAAACAACCATCCGCTGCCAAACGCGATGAGCGGCCGGCTCTTCCAGGAGAGAAGCACCCAAAGGGCCAGCAACCCCAGAACAGCCAGCGCCCCTAACGTGTGCCTATCGGTCAGAGACTGCGCCAGGACTGCGGACGGATTAAAGTCGGACGGATCAAAAGCAAAAATCCCCGGCGCGATCACCGGGTTATGGGACAATTGAAATGGAAAAACAAGTGTGGCCAGGTATTTCGCCCAGGCTTTGACGATAACCGCCATGGTCAGGCTAAAACTGCCGGCGACATACCCGCCGCGGTTGATCATCCCCAACACCCGCCACTTGCATAAAACATACCCCGCGACAATGATAAAAAAAGGCCAGACCAAGGCCACAAGGCCGCGCCATGTCCGGCGGGGCCGCGTAAAAAACCGCTCATAAAACACAATCAATAACGGCAGCGAAATCGCCAGCTCATGGCTGAAGACCGCCAAACCCGCAAAACAAATCGCCCAGGCCCGGTCCCGGCCCGGCACGCCGTCGGATTCCCGGCCGCGCCTGCCCGCCGGTTTGTTTTCGTCCTCCGCGGCCCCGCCTTTCCAGAAAACCGGAACCCGGCCTTCCCGCCGGTTAGCCCGCAAATGAGAATAAAAACTCGCGAACAAAAACACGATCCCGAGGGTGTCCACGCTGGCCGTCATAAACGTGACGGCTTCAACATGGGCCGGATGCACCGCGAACACAAGCGCCGTCCAGAAAGAAACGTCCCTGCGCCGCAACAATTCATAAGCGATCTGATAGACAAGCCAAATCCCGGCGCCGTGAATAAAAAGAGAAACGAGGTGATACCCAAAAACCTCCTGGCCCCACAACTGGAAATTGAGCGCGTGCCAGAGGGTTTTAAGAGGAGAATACACGCCGGGCTGCCCGTCCGGCGGGATATACTCCACAAAAAAACGCGGAAAATTCCGCAGGTCCCGGATCAACGGCCAGTGTGCGATAAAATCAAAATCATCCAGGACAAACTGATTGCCAAAAATATTGCTGAAGGCCAGGAGCGTCACAAAGAAAATAAACCCCAACCCTAAGGCCTTCTCCCGGGACACCCGGGTCCACCAATTCTCGGAAACGGCCGCGCTCTTCTTATTTTTCCCCTTGATCTTCTTCATACCCGCCTCCCCCGGGGAACGCGCTGCCCCCTCCGGCCATAAGGCCGCGCCGGGCTCTCCCGGCCAGGCCCGTGGGCGCGCGGCGGCGTTGGCCCCTGCCGCAATTGCCCGCAGGCGGCCTGGACCTCCCGGCCCCGCGGCATCCGGACGGTGGCGTGAATCCCTAATTGCGAAAGGCGGGTCGTAAAGGCGAGCAATTCCAATTTATTAGGCGGTTCATAATCAAATTCCGGGACGGGGTTGTACGGGATCAGGTTCATTTTACAAAGCATCCCTTTTAACAACTTCCCCAAAGCCCGTGCGGCCTTTTCCGTGCAGGTCAGGTTCCTGATTAAAATGTATTCAAAAGTGATCTGGCGGTTCGTTTCCCGGATGTATTCCAGGCAGGCGGCCATCAGTTCTTTCAGGGGATACTTTTTATTCACCGGCATGAGGAAGCTTCGGGTTTCATCATCATATCCGTGCAGCGAAACCGCCAGCTCGACCTGCAGTCCCGCTTGGGCCAGCTCTTTCATCCCCGGGATCAGCCCCGCCGTGGAAACGGTCATGTGACGGGCGCCGATGTTCATGCCCTTGTCGGAATTGATGATCCGGATGGCGGCCATGAGGTTCTCAAAATTATCCAGCGGCTCGCCGGTGCCCATAAAAACAATGTTCGTCAGGGGCTTTTTATGTTTGAGGGATTCTTCCCTTACACCCAGGACCTGCGTCACGATCTCGGCGCACGTCAAATTTCTCACCCAGCCGCCGACGCCGCTGGCGCAGAATTTACAGCCGAATTTGCAGCCCGCCTGGGTGGAAACACAGGCCGTGGCCCGTCCCTGGGCCGGGATCAGGACGCTCTCAATTTTTTCATGATCATTAAGCTCGAAAAGAAATTTGGTGGTGCCTTCGGGGGAAACCTGCTTCTGGACAGAGACAAAAGGGCGGCAATAAAAATCCCGCGCCAGCCTGTCCCGGAGCGGCTTGGGCAAATTGCTCATGCCGTCAAACGACCAGGCGCCCTTTTGATAAATCCACTCAAAAACCTGATCCGCGCGAAAACTTTTTTCCCCGGCGCCTTCCAAATACCTCTTCAGGTCCTCGAAGGACAAATTCCGAACATCCTCTTTATGGGACAATTCCCCTTGAGTCATGGCTTTCTAAAAGGCCGCTCTTCTCGATTCCTCTTACGGCCTGTGATGGTTAACGAACAGAAAAAACGCGGGAGGGGATAAGGCCCGGCTTACCGGGAGGCGTCATGAAGCCGGGGTGTCAGCCGCGCCCGCCGCGCCGTTCTCCAGGAATACGCCGATGCTTCGGAACTTATTATAACGGTCCTCCAACAGCTCCTCCCGGGATTTGGCGGATAACTCCTTGATAGCCTTAAGAATGACTTTCTTTATATTTTTCGCGACGAACTGGGGGTCATGATGCGCTCCGCCCGGCGGCTCCGGGATAATATCATCGACAATGCCAAATTTTTTTAAATGTTCGCCGGTCAGCTTTAACGCGTTGGCGGCGTCAGGCGCCTTCACGCTGTTGCGCCAAAGGATCGAAGCGCAGCCTTCCGGGGAAATGACGGAATAATACGCGTTCTGTAAAATGTAAACCCGGTTGGCGACGCCGATGCCGATGGCCCCGCCGCTGCCGCCTTCCCCGATAACAATCGCGATGATCGGCGAAGGGATCAAAGACATATCTTTAAGGTTCGAGGCGATGGCCTGGGCCTGTCCGCGCTCTTCAGCGCCGATGCCGGGATACGCCCCGGGCGTGTCAATCAGGGTGATGATTGGCAACTGAAATTTTCCGGCCAGCTGCATCAGGCGGATGGCTTTGCGGTAGCCCTCTGGATGGGCGCAACCGAAATTCCGCATGATATTTTCCTTAATATCCCGCCCTTTCTGATGCCCGATAATCATGACTTTGTGCTGGTCAATCCTGGCCAGCCCTCCCAGGAGGGCCTGGTCGTCGGAAAACAGCCGGTCCCCGTGCATCTCGACAAAATCAGAGGCGATCATATGAATATAGTCCAGCGTGTAAGGCCGGGCCGGATGCCGGGCGATCTGAACCCGCTGCCATTCCGTCAGGTTGCTGTAAATCGCCTGCTTCATCTTCTCCAGCTTCTGCTCCAACTTTTTGATCTCGGGATCGATATTGATCCGCTTGTTCGTGCCGAAACTTTTCAGCTGGTCAATCTTCGCTTGCAATTCCATGATAGGTTTTTCGAAATCCAGGCCGTTCATGTCTCTCTTTCCGCTCCTTATAAAAAAACCCCGCTGTCCTTCACGCCTTTAGTCGACAATAACCACTTCGGTCCCCATGGGGATCAGGCTATAGAGCTCTTCCACGTCCGCGTTCCTCATGCGGACGCACCCCGCGGTCACCGCCTGCCCGATCGTTTCCGGCTCGATCGTGCCGTGAATGCCGTACCCGGGAAGGTCAAACCCCATCCACCGCGTGCCCAGGACATTTTCCGGGCTCTCCGGCGGGACAACGATCCCGCGGCTGAACCAAACCGGGTCCACCAATTTTGAAGTGATCTTAAACGTGCCCACCGGCGTGCTGGAATTCTCACCGGTGGAAACGAGATAGACCTTCACAATTTCATCGCCGTCTTTCAAAATCAGGACATTCTGTGATTTGTCGACGAATATATTAAAATGACCGGTCCAGACACGCAATTTCTGCGAGATCCGGATCACGTCGCTCTTTAAAGCGTTGCTTTTTTTAATCAGCTCCACCGTCGTACCGTAACGTTTGGCGATCTTGCCGAGCGTGTCTCCGGGCATCACTTCATGCGTCAACGTCTTCCCCGGCACGGTTGTTGTGGAGAAAATAAGGTTCATATTCAGCTCTTCCAGGTCTTTCTGGACATTCATGATATTGTCGTAATCCGGATACTTCTTTAAAATCTCCTGGTAAATCACCCGCGCCTTGACGTGGTCGCCGTTCTTTTCGAACCCGCTCGCCCGTTTATACAACTCGGCGACATTGACCTGTTTCGGGTCCGCCTGCGCGACCGGTTCCGGCTTCTTGCCCCGGGATAAACTAAACCACAGCACAAGAACCCCAACAAACACTCCACCTATAATCACCAATCGATTATTCACAATTCCACTCCTTTATTGGCGGGTGAATTTGAATCTGCCCCCGGACGGATATTAACGGCCCCACATGCCATAAAACGCAATCGACATCAGGCAGCCGATAATGGAACCAATAAAAACCTGGATAGGGGTGTGCCCGATAAGCTCCACCAGGCGGTTGGTTTCAATCTTTCCCCTCCAGTAGATATCTTCAAGAATCCTGTTCAATATCTCCGCCTGCTGGCCCGTGGCCCGGCGGACCCCCTGGGCGTCAAACATCGTGACCAAAGCGAAAACCGCGGACAAAGCGAAGATCACCGAGTCAAACCCGCGCTCCATCCCGATCGTCGTGGCTAAGGCGGTCGCGCCCGCAGCGTGGCTGGAGGGCATGCCCCCGGTTCCGATAAACCAGCGGAAATTAAACCGCCGTTCCCGGATCACCCCCAGAAACACTTTGATGCACTGGGCCAGAGCCCAGACCGTTAGTGTAATGACCAAAATTTTGTTGCGTAAAACTTCTTTTACAAGTATTACGAAAATTTCCATAAACTTTTAAAGGATACCGAAAGGCCCGCGCTTAACCATAAGCGGGACAGAGATTAATAACATGCGTTTGGTAAAATTTGACATGACACCTGATTTATGTTAGTTTACATTATAATTTTGCTTTCTTAAAAAAGCAAGGTCTTTAATTTTCTTCTTTTGATATTATTATTGATAATAATAAGATTTCACCCCACGCGTTCCCCTTTTTTCCCTTATTTTAAAAACCCCCCCAAAAGAAAGACTCTTTGTCCTGTACCAACCCGAATTTCAAATGACGGCATTTCCGGGATGGAGGCCCGGTTATGATCAAAGTGGGTGTTGGGAAAGGGTTGCCAGCGGGCAGGTCCCGGCGCGCACCCTGTCGGAAGCGGTGCCGTTCCTTTCACAGCCGAACGCGGCCCTGGCTTTTTCTCCCCGGCCAACCTCTTGGGCACATCAAGCTGGGGCGGCACCCGCAAGCTGCCAAAGGAAATACGATCATCAATTCAAGATCGTTTTTAAGGCCATTAAAAAATTACTGGAACCACTGGAAAAGCCGGAAGGCCGGATCGGATTTCATCCACACAATTAAACCAAAAAATGGAAATATAATGTTATCAAAAACTTACAGTTACGCCCTAAACGGCATAGATTCGTATTTAGTCACGATCGAGGTCGATTGCTCGCGCGGCCTGCCGGCAACGATCATTGTCGGGCTCCCCGACAACACGCTTAAAGAAAGCAAAGAACGCGTCCGCGCGGCCATTAAAAACAGCGGGCACAAATTCCCCATTTCAAGAAGCACCATCAATCTTTCCCCGGCGGACACAAAAAAGGAAGGCCCGTCCTTTGATTTGCCGATTGCCTTAGGAATATTAGCGTCATCCGAACAAATTTCTCCCCAACGATTAAATGAATACGCCATTTTGGGAGAACTCTCTTTAGATGGAAAAGTGAAGCCCGTCAAGGGCGCGTTATCCATCGCGCTGTCCATGGATAAAAACCGTTTTAAAGGGCTCCTTCTGCCGTCGGCCAACGCGCCGGAAGCGGCTATAGCCGACGTCATGGACGTTTATCCGGTCGATTCGCTAAATCAGGTGATCCATTTCCTCTCTGATCCCGAAAGCATCCGGCCTTTCAAAACCGACCCATCCTTGTTAACAAGCCAGCCTGATGACGAAGAACTGGATTTTGCCGATGTCAAAGGTCTATCGCATGTCAAGCGCGGGCTCGAGGTCTGCGCCGCCGGGGCCCACAATTGCCTATTAATGGGAAGCCCCGGGACAGGAAAGTCGCTGGTTCTTCGACGATTAAACAGCATTGTCCCTAAAATGAGCCGGGAAGAGATCCTGGAGACAACCCGGATTTATTCCGCGATGGGCCTGGTGAAATCAAAAACAGGGATGGTGACCCAGCGCCCTTTCCGCGCCCCACATCACACGACCTCTGATGTGGCCTTGGTCGGAGG
>ENA-UOWO01007320-UOWO01007320.1-activated-sludge-metagenome-genome-assembly--contig:-NODE-7320-length-10947-cov-11.973834_pt1 | contig 10947 bp, 7 predicted proteins | sample MGYA00238148_ERZ761564 | MGnify/ENA primary metagenome ERZ761564 (study PRJEB28885, sample SAMN05720194) | activated sludge metagenome | isolation source: Anaerobic digester | place: USA...
TGGTAACACTCCAGCGGCCATTGGCATCAAGGCTGCGGATATATACATTATGGAATCCATCGGATACACCTGTCAGTGGAATTATAACGGACCCGTCATCAATATTACCCGAAGCTGTAACAGTTATGCTGGTAGCAGCACCAAAACCCGGATCGGTATCAATAAAATATTCTGCCTTTACTATGTTGGGCAGGGCCCTGGATACCGTTTTATAAAATGCCATTTTATTGGTAACACTCCAGCGGCCATTGGCATCAAGGCTGCGGATATATACATTATGGAACCCATCGGATACGCCTGCCAGCGGAATGACAACCGATCGGTCCTGAAGATTACTCGAGGCTGTAACAGGTATATTGTTGCCAGCACCAAAACCCGGATCGGCATCAATAAAATACTCTGCCTTCAAAATGTTGGGCAGGGCGCTAAACACCGTTTTATAAAATGCCGTTTTATTCGTAACACTCCAGTTGCCATTAGCATCAAGGCTTCTTAAAAATAAATTATGAAATCCTTCTGTTGCAGATGCCAGGGGAATACTAACAGAAAAATCAGCGATATCCCGAGCAGCAGCTACAGGTATACTCAGGGCTGCGCCGAAACCAGGATCTGTATCAATAAAATACTCAACTCTGGTAATGTTAACTTGTGCCTCTGCGTTGGAGAAGGCAAAAAGGCAACATAAAACAGTTAGTATGTTTTGCAATTTTTTCAACCGGCTATTGTATTAATGGTTGGCAGTTTAATTACTCTTTGTACTAAAAATCAGCGTCATGCTGCTGCCGCTGGGGTTAGCAGGCAACGAAAGCTTGTAAATGGACGGGATAGGAGGAGTAAGTGCCAGTTTAAACGGGCTGGCACCGCCAAAAGCACCACAGTCAACACCAGCTTCCCCAGCTCCAATCGCCGGACTGCCGGGTTTTAACTGGTACACATTATCAAGGTAGCCGCCATTGTTGTTGACAAATACACCGGACATATCAACATTTTGAAGGTTGCTATTATCAGCAGGAATCCCTGTATTGGGGGCTATATTATTACTGAGGTTGCAATTGGAAAAACCGGCCTGCACCGTTTTATTGAAAATATTATTGCTTACAGAACAGTTGGATAAAGCTTCAACAATACCCTGGCTGCTGCCCACTGCATGAATGACATTATTAGATACAATTCCATCGGAGCTGGGATCATTGTACACAGCATACGCAATAATATTGTTGGTGATAATGATATTATTCGAGTTGTTGTCGAACCGGATAAAATTCACCATACAGTTTTTTATAACAATGTTATCTGCATTATTGATTCCTATAACGCCTGTCCTGCTATTGTTATCCGCAAATCCGTCAGAGACTGCAGTTGCAGCACAGCCAATAAGGTTGACACCTGATACAGCATTACTAATATAAATTTGGTCACTGAATCTTACCATGATAACGCTGTTGTTTGCCCCGGAATTACTGATGGTGATCCTGCCAACAAAGGCAGGCTTGGGGTCAAACTGTATCCCGGGATTTTGTGAAATAAACTGCCCGGTACTAATGATGACAAGCCTTTTGCTCATAATCAAATTTCCGTAAGTGTTTAGCGAAGGCTCCAGGTGGATAGTATCACCGGCCAGGGCACCATCATGGGCTGCCTGTACCGTGGTAAAATTCGCTGTTACACCGGTATTGTTGTTTACCCTCCAGATTTTCGCCTGTACTGTAAGCGCAGACAATGCACAGCAGGCAATGAACAAAGCAGTTTTCTTCATCTTGTTATCGTTTTAAAATAAATTAATGTCTTGAATTGCGAAGAACAGACGTTTTCGAGGGAAAGTTTTATTGGGGGAAGGATTTGAAAAATAAATATACGGGGATAATTTTTATTAATATATACGCAATTTAGCGTACTTGCCGCTTTGATAGGTAGAAAGAAAAGGATAAGACGATTTGGCAAGCGGGCGCTCTTGTATAATTAATGCAGATCAACCGTAAGGATAATGCAGGTTCCCTGCTGCCCGCTGATATCTGCTGTACCGTTTATTTCATCCATACGTTTGCGGATATTTTTGAGCCCATTACCAAACGGGTTGGTTTGACCTATCCCTATTCCATTATCGGCAACTCTTATCACTAATTGACTTTTTGTCTTTAGCTCCATTCCGACTTCAATAGCAGATGCTTGTGCATACTTAAGCGAGTTATGTAAGATCTCTTTAACGCACAGAAAAAGCATTTTTCGCTTGTTGCCATGGATCACAATTGTGTCATTTTCTAAACCTACGCTGCTGAAATGTATCGTGGCAGGCGTGCCTTCAAAATAAGAGACGGCATATTGCCGAATGTATTCACTAAAATTTTGCAGCGTGTCGTTCTCTGGGTTCAATGCCCAAATAATGGTATTCATTTTCTGCGATACCTCTCTCACTGTATAACTGATCTTTTCTGCAAATCTTTCCGTTTGTTGTATTCCCTGCGCTTTGTTTTTAAGTAAGTCCGACATGATCCTGATACTGCTCAGTCCTCCCCCTACATCGTCGTGTAAATCTGCCAGTATACGCTCCCGCTCTTTTAGTAACAGTACTTCCTGCAACAACTCAAGCCGGTTTTTTTCTTTTTCAATCATTTTAGATTTTAGAATAAGGCCATAATTTAAAAACAGGAATTCAAGTGTTGCACCCGCCATGTGATAGGTCATATAATGCAAACCGGATTTACTGTGATTGGATAATTTCATATCTGCAAGTGCCATCAGGCCAAAAGCCAGTAAACACATACTTCCCGAAACCAGTATCCGGTTGAACAATACTTTTTTTGACCCGAGAAATACAATTATATAAAGCGAAAAAGCTGAAATAACCAGGATGATCCACAGCATGTATTTGTCGGAAAAGTAAAACCCACCATGTAAATAACTGGTTATGATATCTGCTGAACCAATGGTAAACATTACTATCGTTACCATTTTTAATATTTTGGTATGTCTTGGATACAAGTGTGGCATATTGCAGAAATGCATCCCGAACCGAAAATAAAAAGCTACAAAAAGAAACCAGCAGCCCCGGTTGAGGGTAAATTTTTCATACTGTGTGATGGTACTTTTGATTGGATTTAATGCTGGCTCCGCCTGGAATACAATATATACCGCAAGCGTTATACTGTAAAAAAGATACCATACAAATTCCTGTCGCCTGAAAATAATCAACTGATAGATGATAAAAATGACCTGCAGCAGCAGTACACCTATAAAAATATTAATGGCAGACACTATTCTTTATCAATTATATAGTGAATAAAACGGATGCAGCTATGTGCTATTTCATGGTCAACGGTTTAAAAACATATTTACTGCCTCCACCCTTGTACTAACATGCAATTTTTCATAGATATGCTGTATATGTTTCCGCACCGTACCCGTGCTAATCTCCATTGCTGCTGCCACTTCCTTATTCATTAGCCCCTTTGAAAGAAATTGCAATACATCTTTTTCCCTTTCTGTGAGTAAGCTGGAAAAGGATTGTGCTTCCCGGGACTGGTTGAAACTGGCAACCACTTTCCTGGCAATGGCGCTGCTCATCGGGCTGCCACCTTCTATCATTTCAGAAAGCGCATTGATAATATTTTCAGGTCCCTCGGTTTTTAAAATATACCCGCTGGCGCCTGCCTTTAGCGAATTAAATATTTTATCATTGTCTTCAAAGGAGGTACACATGAGGAATAATATCTGTGGATAACGGTTTTTCAGATTTCCAACACACACAATCCCGTCGTTAACTGGCAGGTTAATATCCATCAATACAGCATCGGGCATTATAAATGGAATATTATCCATTGCAGATTCCGCATCACAAAAGCTGCCGCCCAGCGCAAATCCATCGGAGTATTGAATCATGAGCGCAAGCGCTTCCCGCAATTCATCATTGTCCTCAACAATACAAATTATTTTGTCATCAATCGCCATAGGAGTTAAAAGTACGGCATTTTATAGCTGCACAAATACGCCATTAGTAGTATATGCCGTATTAATCACCTCGATGATTCCAAAAAATCTTTTAGTCCCAGCACTATTTTATCCACCATTTGCTGCTGGTATTCCGGGTTCAGGATTTGCTCTTCTTCTGCAAGGTTGCTCAGAAATAAAGTTTCTATTAAGGCATTGGGATATTCAGTAGGACTGTTCAGCATAAAGTTGAAAGAACCGGTATTGCCGTATTCTTTCAAACCCAGTTCGAGCAGGCGCTTATAAATTAAAAGGCTCAATGGTTTAAAACCTATATACCGGTAATACGTACTGGTGCCACCCACACTAAACGGATCTGTAGAAGAATTGAGATGAATACTCAACAACAGATCGGGTACACTATCCCGGTAGAAAAGTATCCTTTCTTTATTATCAAAAAACATTTCCCGGTTCCTGGTCATGATCACTTTGGCACCTTCTTTTTCCAGTGCTTTTTGTAATTTCAATGACAACGCCAGTGTTATTTCCTTTTCATAGGTACCGGTGGCACCCACGGCTCCATTGTTTGTGCCGCCATGCCCGGCATCTACGGCAATGGTTAAATTTTTTAAAGAAAGATCAGCAGGCTGTTGTTTTATTTTGATCACTAAACTGTTGCCGCTGTAGTAAAGCTTATGACCCCAATGCTGCTGGTGTTTCAATTGTACTGTTATCCTGAATATTCCATCTGCCACTTGCTCATAATCGATGGCTTCTATTTCTTTGGCCGTCTGCAGTTGTGTTATCCAGTTGGTATTGTTGGTAGCGCCAAAAACATCCACCACAATTTTCGATGGGCCAACCAATTGAAAAGACTGGTAAGGCAACCTGGCAAATAGATTCAGTTTTACATAATCATACTTATCATCTCCCCAGGTAGTGATCTTATCTGTTAATGATTCCGAAGTAAAACTTCCTTTGGGCGCCAGTGTTACGAGTTCATCCGGTATATAGGCCGTTCTGGATGCAGACAGCCGCACTTTATAATGCGTACCGACCTTACCAATAATTTTCAGCACAATATTGCTGTCTATATAACCCAGTTTTGCCCCGCCCAGCCTGTCATCCCCCAGTCCATATTCCAGGTGTGCAAGCCTTCCTTTTGTAAGCGCCATATCCTGGGTGTAAGCCGACATCACAGAAAACAGGTTCTTTGTTTCTTTTGTAATTGTTTTCCCCGATGTATCGGTAACGCTTACAGGAAATTTCTTTACAAAAAAACTGTCTTCGGGTCTTACGATATACGTTCCCTGGTAAATGCCTGCAATGCCTTTTGTACCAGTCACGGGCATTTCATGTAACACCGTGCCGTTGATCGTTTTTACTGTACAGTTTGGGAATGCCTTTACTTTGAATTGTATCGGGTCGCCCGGTTGTAAAACCAGGTCACCCTCTGGAAAAGTTTGCACCACATCTATATCCAGTGTTTTTGTGGCCCCTGCCGGCTTGGGTGGAGTATAGGAATAGTTAATTGTTTTTGAAACAGCTTTAGCTGCCACATTTGCTTTAATTATAAAACTGCTGTCACCGGGTTTTAAATTCAATTCAAAAGCAAATGCCCCGGTTGAATAAACTTTCGCTGGTTTGTCATTTATGCTGACAGTACAATTTTTACAAGTAGACCCAATAATAAACTGGCGTGAAGCAGAAACAGGGTTGCTTGCTTTAAAAGGGTTTATCAATTTTACAAAAGGTGTTGCTTCCTCCTGGGCTAATAGTGCCGAATGTATAAAAACGGTTAGTATTAAAAGATAATATTTCATTCCTGCTATTTAATAAAAATACCCTCCGGAGGGTATGGCAATTTATAAAACAATTACATTTGTGCCGGTAATTTTAACCTTTACCTTGTATGTCCAATTTTCGCTCTATCCTTATTACAACACTATTACTCTTACTGCATTACTATTCCCCAGCGCAAGCGGCCTGGCTATATACCCCTGTAAAAGACGATGACGGTAAATTAAAAACCCTGCAGGCAGAGATACGAAAACAATATGAGAAAGACAGTGTCAGTATAACAGGTGAAAATAAAAAGTACATCCTGGAAATTTACAGAGACCGGTTGAAAGGGCTGAATGAACTGTTTGAAACAAAAGAACCTTTATACTCACCGGAAGCTGCCGCTTACCTTGCTGGTATCACCAATGAGATCATCAATAAAAACCCGGAACTTAAAACCCTGGCTCCCCGTGTATTCTTCAGCAGGGCCTGGTGGCCGAATGCATATAGCACTGGCGAAGGAACGATCGTTTTTAACATTGATCTTTTTACAAGGCTTCAAAATGAAAGCCAGGTGGCTTTTGTGCTGTGCCATGAACTGGCCCATTTATACCTTAACCATAGCAATAAAAAGATCACCAGGTACATCAACACAATTTATTCTGAAGAGTACCAGCAAAAACTAAAGGAAATTAAGAAAAAGCAGTATGACAAAAAAGAGGAGCTCGACAAGCTGGAAATGGGCTTTGCATTTAAGAGCTTAAGGCATAGCCGCGAATTTGAAACCGAAGCCGATTCTATTGGCCTTCGTTTTATGAAAAATACAAACTACAATTGTAAAGAATCACTTACCTGTCTTGGTATACTGGATGAAATTGATGAAGAAAAAATGGATTACAGCAAACAGTTGCCAAAATTGTTTTCTTTTTCCGGCTACCCTTTTAAAACAAGGTGGATTGAGAAAGAAGCGGCATTTTTTGGTGTGACTGCAGCCGTAAAGGACAAACTGGAAGATTCGTTAAAAACGCATCCCGACTGTAAAGAGAGAATAAAATCGCTTGAGTCAATATTGCAAAGGGATTCAGCAGCAAAAGGGTTGCCCTTTGTTCAATCACCGGAACAGTTTACTCAACTGCAACAATTGTTTGCTTTTGAAGGGATCAACTTCTGTTTCCAGTCCAAAAAAGTTTCCAGAACGCTTTTTAATGCTATCAAATTGCTGGAACAAAACCCTCAAAATGTTTACCTGGTAACAACCATTGGCAATTGCTTTAACCAGTTTTTTGAAAAACAAAAAAACCATCGCCTTAATAATATTACCGACAATCCTTCTCCATTTCGTGAAAAAAATTACAATACCCTGTTGGAATTTGTCAGCAGGCTTTCGCTTAAAGACATCAGCCATATTGGCTATCATTTCATGAACCAGTACAGCACGGCTTTTTCAACAGATGCTGCATTCAGCAAAGCTTTTCAACAAATTGAAAAAAACTATACAGAAACCAAATCAAGTAATTAATAAAACCAACTAACCACACAATTATGAGAAAGCAACTTACACTGATGGCTGTTTTTATGGCTTGCTTGTTTATACAGGCTGAGGCACAAAACAAGATCAGTTTTGAAAACGTGCGCCAGGTTTATATCCGCAACAACGGCCAGGTAATGGACGGCGAAGAATTAAAAGGATATTTTACTTTTTATGTTACCGATAAAAAAGACAGGAAGACCAATGCCTACATGATCCAGATACTGGATAACAACCTGAATAAAGTAAAAGAAATAGAATTTGAAGACGATAAGGACATTCAGATTCTTGAAAGCAGCTATAACAACAGTGCCATCATGTTCCTGTTTTACAACCGCAAAGAAAAAACACTGGAATATCGCTGTTACGGTTTTGATGGCAAAGTAAAATCAACCTACACCAAAGACCTAACCAACCGTACCAGGATGCTGATTGAGAGCACCTATGGCGGCAAGTCGGAAGAAGGTCAGAACGAAGCCATTTTCAGTGTAAACAATGTTGGCTTCACTACCGTAATACCCGTTAAAGAAGGCAAATACTACAGCTATGAGATCAACTTCTTTTTTACCGACCGCAATAAGCAATGGACATTTGAAGCAGCTGAAGAACAGGAAGACAAATGGTGCACTGCCCTGTATCTTGGGGCTACAGATTCACTCGTGGTGTATGAAGTAATTAAACAAAAAAGACTGATGAGCAGGGAAGCACACTCCTGGCTGATTGCCTTCAATATTTTTACCGGGAAAAAACAATTTGAAGTGTCTACAGAAGCGGAAGATTATAAATTTTTCCCGATGAATATTGTAACACTAAAAGGGCAAAGTGAATTTATGCTGCTGGGCACTTATTACGATCCGGAAGGCAGGGTGGCCAAAGATGCAAGTCTTGGACTGGCCTCGTGGAGGTATAACACTGCCGGAAAAGTAGTATCAAAAAAATACAATTCCTGGGAAGGACCCATTAGTAAATTTTTGCCGGCAGATGCAAAAGGAAGGGTGGCGGATGTTGGCTATATCTATTTCCACAAAGTATTACAAACAGAAGATGGAAAGTTTTTTGCAGTTGGGGAAGGATATAAAAAAGTAGTGAGTGGATTAGGACTTGCTTCCGGAATATTAGGTGCTGGTAATTCAGGTGGCATCAGCATGATGAAGCTTAAAATAACTGACATGATCATGATGCAGTTTGATGAACAGTTCAATATCAGCAATGCAAAAGTGTATGAAAAAAACAGTAACTCTATGGAAATGCCTGCAGGTGCAAGTTATCTTACGCCACACACCATGGCATTGATTGCCAAAAGCTATAAGGCATTTGATTATGACTTTACACAAACAGATAAAAACCATACCCGTTTTTCTGTAGGCTACAGCGATTTTGTAAAAGAAGATGGTTTTAAAGGACGGACATTCAACACCATCAGTTATGCTGACGGCAAGATCACAACAGACAAAATAAATATCACTTCCAACAAGGCAACCTGGACGACCCTGATGGCGGCCAAACCTGGCTTTATCGTGATCATGGAATATTTTAAAAAAGAGAAAAAGCTTGATATAAGATTAGAGAAGCTAAACTAATTACAGGCCTGCTTTTTAGTACAAAGTCCACCCATGATCAAATGGGTGGACTTTGTATTATTACAGGAAAGTATTTTTTAGAAACAATACTTGTGTTCCGCTATCATTTTATCAGCGATCCTTCTGCCGGCATCTTTGGCATTGAAAGGTTGAGCTTTGGTAAACCTTTTTAATCCCAGTAGCATCATCCTTAATTCATCTCCTTCTGCAAAAGAATTAATGGCTTCCTTACCTGCTTTGTTTACGTTGTCTACTGCGTCATTGAGGTAACAGCGCATCAGGTCAACATAGAGCCTGCTGCTTTCTTCACCATTTTTATCCGTCATCTTCATTACTCTCAGTAAAGTGCTTTCAGCAGTAAATGTTTCCATCGCCATATCTGCAATATTCATTAATATCTCCTGCTCATCACTTAGTTTCATCATCAGTTTTTGCACTGCTGCGCCTGCCACCATCAGGATGGATTTTTTCATATTCAGGATGGCTTTTCTTTCTGCTGCAAAAGCACCATCGTCTTCACTGCCAAAATCAGGAATGCTCATCAATTCCTTTGAAACAGCCATCGCCGGACCCATCAAATCGAGCTTACCTTTCATGGCTCTTTTCAATATCATATCCACTGTGAGCAGGCGGTTAATTTCGTTGGTGCCTTCATATATCCGGTTGATACGGCTGTCGCGGTAAGCCCGGCTGATCATGTATTCATCACTAAAACCATTACCACCAAAAATTTGTACGCCTTCATCCACTACAAAATCCAGCACTTCACTTCCCAATACTTTCAAAATGGCACATTCCACGGCATATTCTTCTGCTGCACCCAGTAGTGCTTCATTAAATGGTTTGCCGTCTGCTTTTAGTTCATGCTCCTTATCATCTATCCATTTACTTGTTCTGTATAAGGCGCTTTCGCAGGCAAAAATTTTCACTGCACTCTGGGCCAGTTTATGTTTGATGGCACCAAAATTGGCGATGGCTGTTTTAAATTGTTCTCTTGTTTTAGCATAGTCAACCATTCCGGTCAATGCCATCTTAGCACCACCATTTGCAGCAGCACATAATTTTAAGCGGCCAATGTTTAAAATGTTAAAAGCAATGATATGCCCCTTGCCAACCTCACCCAATAAATTTTCAACAGGTACTTTGCAATCCTGGAAATACAATTGCACGGTAGAAGAACCTTTAATACCCATCTTGTGTTCCTCTGGCCCCTGTGTAAAACCTTCAAAGCCACGTTCAATAATAAAGGCAGAAAATTTATCGCCGTCAATTTTGGCAAACACGGTATATACGTCTGCAAAACCACCATTGGTTATCCAGCATTTTTGACCATTGAGTAAATAGTGTTTCCCATCAGCCGAAAGTGTTGCCGTTGTCTTAGCGCCCAATGCATCACTGCCACTGTTTGGTTCTGTTAGTCCATAAGCTCCTTTCCATTCACCCGTTGCCAGTTTGGGGATATATTTTTTCTTTTGTTCTTCTGTACCAAAATACAAGATCGGTAAAGTGCCAATACCTGTATGTGCAGCCACTGCCACACTAAAAGAATAACCGGCACCCAATCCTTCATTTACCAATGTAGCAGTGATAAAATCTTTTCCCAGTCCGCCAAACTCTTCAGGAATAGCGGCGCCCAATAAACCTTGTTCGCCGGCCTTTTCTACCAATGAAGGCATTAGCCCCGGCTCCAGTTTATCAATCCTGTCAACAATGGGATTTACTTCAGTAGCCAAAAACTGCAGGCACATTTCTTTTACCATTACCTGTTCTTCGGTAAAATCTTCCGGTGTAAAAGTTTCAAATGCGTTGCTTTCTTTAATCAGCCACTCACCGCCTTTAAGGGTTGTTGTTGTAGTTTGAGTACTCATATATTAAAGTTTTTGTTTTTTATAAAAATGCTCCTGGTGTCTTGTTGCTTGATATTCTGTTACTGGTTTCTTGTTTCTGGCTATTCAGTTCCTGGTTTCTCGTTTCTTGTTATTCTGTTTCTCGTTGCTCAAATATTTAAGCTGTTTCCCAATCCGTAAACAGTATAGATAATAAAAGAGCCCAACGAGAAACAAGAAACTAGTAACGGTTTTCCTATTTCTAAACAGTTTACATATTAAAAGAGCCCAACGAGAAACGGCCAAC
>ENA-UOWO01007325-UOWO01007325.1-activated-sludge-metagenome-genome-assembly--contig:-NODE-7325-length-10942-cov-6.076697_pt1 | contig 10942 bp, 8 predicted proteins | sample MGYA00238148_ERZ761564 | MGnify/ENA primary metagenome ERZ761564 (study PRJEB28885, sample SAMN05720194) | activated sludge metagenome | isolation source: Anaerobic digester | place: USA...
ATCTACCGTTGCCAAAAGCTCCATTCCAAACGGTGACTCAAAGCCATCAATTAACTGAGCGGTAAATTCCAATGCTGGCACTAAAGGCTTTACTTCTTCGCTTTTTAAATAGGTTTGTACGTAATCTTTTTTGGCATCATCAAACCAAATAACATCCAGTGGGTCCGCATCGCTAATGCGCTTATCACAGTGCAAATAGCTACCATCAAGACCCTCGATCAAGTGGCGCAAACGGTCTGCGTAGGGGCCATATTTGTGTGCTTCAAAACGTAAATCCAGCGGATTGTAATCGGGGGAGAATTGTTCTGTTGCGCGCTCTAAAAACCACGCCAACTTTTGAATTTCAAGAAAACTACACTCCATGCCCAATACCCAGTAGCGACGAACTAGCTCCGCAACCAAAGCTCTAGGAGGTGTAAGTTTTTGCACGCCTTTGCGTTTAGCAACATTTTGGTAGGTTTGAGTAGGTTCATACACCAATATATCTACATCGCTCAAATCGGCTAATGCGAGTTCAATTTGAGCGCGCACCGCTAACCAATCCAACCCGCCGTTACCAGCGCCAAGAGGAGGAATAGCCACTGACTTCACCTGATTTTCCACCAAAAAATGGCGCAAATCTGTAAGACCATCAACCACCCATTCCATTTTGGAGGGGTTACGCCAATGTTGCTTGGTAGGAAAGTTAATTACCCAGCGCGGGCCCATTAGCTCGCCGGTTTCAGTGACGAACATTTTGCCGGTTTGAACCTGTTTAGCCTTGCAGGCTTGCTCATAGGCTTTGTTGTTGGCACCGAACCGCTCTTTAAACATCAAAGCGATACCCTTACCCATAACACCCACGGTGTTAACGGTGTTAACCAAAGCCTCGGCATGAGCCTCCAGCAAGTTGCCTTGTGTATAGTTAATCATTAGAAGTACCAACCAGGGCGCGCTATGACTTTTAACGTCTGCCCCTTCGCCTGTAGGTGTTGATTTATTATAGTTTCGGTGGCTGCATTGTAACAAACCACACCCAATAACGCCTCTACCGGGCATAGTTTGGGTATTAAGGCTTCCGCTTGGTAACGCTCAAACTTTGCCAAATCGTCGGGGTCACGGCGAAAATCCCGCGCCTGTAGAATAGCCCAATCAATCTTATCCAAGTCCGCCAAATCATTGTAAAATTTCGCCCATTGGTAATAGGCGTGGCTATCGGTAAAGAGAAACGGCAGCCCTAGCTCCTGAACACGGTACAAGCTAGACACCAAAATAACAATTTCACTGTTCGGGCGCTGTTTTACACCGCGCCCACTATGGATATTCTTCATCATCACCGAAAAGGGGGTGAAGTAAAACGGCACATAATCATTGAGTCGGCCGCCGGGTGAAATGGGTACAGGGTGTGCCGCACGTTTACTAATAAGCTCATCATTACCAATACTTACCCAATCTGTGGAGCGTACTGGACTATTCCCCGCATGCAACCCATTCTCCAGAATCCACGGCAAGTTGTCGCGGTGGACTATGCGCCAAATTAAAGCCTTTTCTGGATTCAGGTTTGGGTAATGGTTAGGCATTGCTAGCTTCCGCAGGTTGATCGACGGTTACGGAAACTTTACCTGTTAACAGGTCTTGCATAAGACCGAGTTTTTGCTTGTGATATTTTGCAAGCAGCGTTTGTTCTGTTTTAACTTTGCTTACCACGGCATTTAACCTATCAACTATCTTTTCCTGCTCTTCTTTCTCAGGAAGCGATACTTTTAAATCACGCATTTCACCAACATTGAAGTGCTGCTGTGCCATGCCACCTTGCTGCCTTAAAACTTGTTCTTTTCCAAGCGCTGAGTTAATCCAAAAACATAAATATTGCGACAGGACTTTTTCATTTGGTGTAGAAATTAAAATATCAATTGCATTCGCTCCACTAAAATCATCAGAAACAACGGCACTAGTGCCAGGGTATCCAGTTCTTACAGACAAGATATCTCCCGCTTTTATCTGACTTTTGAATAAAAGCTTATTACTTGTATCAGATATGTAAACGAAATTAGTTGGATCCAAGCCATCTTCTTTAACATTGGCCGACCGAAAGGCCGGCACGCCATCCACAACATAATATTGTGTTGGTTGAATTACTATCCCAACATTTATTCTCGAACATAATGCCGAACAGGGCTCACAAGCCCACTCCTTCGGAATCCACCCCAAAACCGTTTCCTGATACAACTCCGGCGCCTGTTCAAATGATGGGCGCAGCTGACCATTGGGTAGCACACCGCGCGTGAACAAGTCGTGCATTAAACCCGCTTTAATTTGTTGATATTTTTCAATTAGGGCTTCGGTTTTTTCAATCGCGGTATCGATGGTGGTTAGGATGGTGGCGATTTTTTGTTGTTTCGCCTTTGGAGGCACATTAAATATTATAGACTCAATGTCTGAATTTTTAAGATTGTTAATAGCACTGCCGGATAGGGAAAAATCTATATGTGCTTGATAAGTGGCAGAATGGAAAAGCTGTTTCACGAAGGCCGGTTCAGCCTCTTTTTTAGTTCTAAACACCGAACAAAACGCACCTATAGTACACACCAAATAGTTATCGCTTGAAAACTGCGCCGACTTCCCGACCAAATGCTTGCTGCCGTTAGACATGCAAACAGCAATATCATTTGGAGCCAAATATTGAGCTGACTTTACAATATGCCTCGGAACAATTTGGATGTTATCAAGTTGTAGCTGCCCCTTCTGTATGTTGTTAGCCCTCAACAAAATGACCGAGTCGTCTGAATAATTATCCAACAAGTCATTTGGTTGATACGAGACTCCACGAACGCCTTCAGCTAAATCGCCTAATTTAACTTTTATCCAACCAGATGATTCATTCATACCCCAACTCCATCAAAAACGACTGCAACTCTTCTGCCGCCGCATCACGTTGGTCTCCAATAGTCTTTGCAGTCACCGCATATTTTTGCCATAGGTTTTCAATGGCCGCGACGCAAGCGCGTTGCTCTGCACGCAAATAGTTATGGTAAGTATTTAAAAGCGTCACACGCAGGCGTTCGATAATAATAGTGCGCGCTTGTTCTTTAGTGATTTTGGCGCGGGCGTTTTCCACTAACTCATCGCGCTTATTTTCAATAGCTTTGATGGTGGCGCGCAGGGTTTTCACTTCATCCTCTAGCAGCTTGTGGCGCTCTAAGCCGGTAGTAATAACTTGCGCACGATCAAAGGCAAGCTGGCCTTTTACCACGGCATCGCGCAGGGGTTCCGCATAGTCGGAATTAAATTTCACTTCTGCTGCGAGCGTTAAAATACGCAAGCCATTATCAAATTGCGGTTCTTGTCCAGCCAAGCCCTCTGTGCAGTAAAAACTTTTATTGGCAGCTTTGGGCAGCAACCCAGCCGCTTTAATCTCAACAAACAAATTACCAACCAAAGCTTTAATATTTTTTAATTGCGCTTTCCACTCTGCATTTGCTTCTTTTAATTCTTCTTTTTTGGTTTTTACATCGCCACTGGGCATTACGCCGCTGTCTTCAGTATCCTCAAAATCTTCTTCATCAGCCGCTGCAAATAGAGCTTGTAACTCTGCAAGGCGAGCTTGGGATTGCTCTGATTCGGCTAAAACGTCTGGAAATTGGCTTTGCAGAATTTCTTGGTCTGGAATTAATTCTGCACCCCAACCACTGGCTGCAATGGATTTAAAATCGGCCTTTAATGTGACCATGTAATTAGCAAAAGCACCGCGCACTTGAAAGGGTGTTAGTAATTGTTGATCTGCCAAAGCTTGTTCAATATTCGCGAGCAACACTATGCGCATAGCGTAAACATTCGTTGCCAAATGCACTGGCTGCTGCTCATTGGCAGCAAGGGATTCTATATGGCTAACATTGGCGTGCCACCATTGTTCCAGCGTTTGCATAAATTGCTCATGGCAGGTAGCAACACTTTGGTGGTTATTAACAAACTCGGCAATGTTGCGCTTGTTAGAAAGCACAGGCGCAAAATCGGCATAGTGTTGATCTCTTGGCACAAAGGCATCATCACGCAATTGCGTATAATTTCCCCAGAAATGCTGCAAGTTGTTTATTTCTGCTAGCGGCACGCCGCCGTGCAAATGGGCGCGTACATCTTGCGGCTCTGCCGGTGGGGCGTTATCCACGTAGCGGCGAATATTGCAGTTGTAATCTTCTGCTTCAATTTCCGCCTTGGGCACTTTGCGCGCGTAGGCGGGAATGTCATCGCCAGAGCGATAGGCGTGAATAATTTTGTCTATATCTTCAGGGCGCAAATGATTTTGCGCTTTGCCTTCGCGGTATTCACGGTCGGCATTAATAAATAACACATGGTCGCGTGTGGCTGCGCCACTTTTGTTCATCACCAAAATACACGCAGGAATTCCGGTGCCGTAGAAAAGATTGCTTGGCAAACCAATAACAGCTTCTAAATAACCTTGATTGATAAAATGTTTACGGGCATCGCGCTCTTCCCCACCGCGAAATAAAACACCGTGCGGCATAACACTCGCAAGGCGACCATCGTGCTTGAGTACTGCGAGCATGTGCTGCACAAACATTAAATCGGCTTTTTTACCTTTTTCTGGGAGCCATACCGGAAAACGCCCTTGGAACTTCATCTCTTTGCGGCTGTAGTTTTGGCTAAACGGTGGGTTAGCTACTACGCGGTTAAAGCGTTTTAATTCATTGTTATCATCCAAATGCTGCGGCAATTTGAGTGTGTCTTCTTGACGAATATCTGCATGAGAAATGCCGTGCAAAAGCATGTTCATTTTGCAAATGGACCAAGTAGTGCCAATACTTTCTTGACCGTTAAGTGAAATCTCACTGGCACTGCCACCGTTTTCTAGCAAGTAATCGCGCATTTGAATGAGCATGCCGCCAGAACCACAGGTTGGGTCGTATACACTCATACCTTCTTGCGGATCACAAATTTCTACACAAACCCTAACGACTTCTGCAGGCGTATAAAATTCACCGGCTTTTTTACCTGCCGAATCGGCAAAATGTTTAATCAACCATTCGTAGGCTGCGCCGAGTAAATCAGGGAATTCAAAATCTTCGTCTTTTAGCGGAATTTTTTCAAAGTTTTGAATGAAGTCGGCCAGCAAGTCATCGTCCAAGGTTCGCTGGCCTATTTTTTTATTGAAGTTGATGCCCTTTAACACATCTTGCAACGCATCTATATTGGCCTCTTCAATAGCTTCCAGTGCTTTGTTTAAGACACTGCCGACATTCACCTTGGTGTGTTTAAGCGCGGGGTGCTGAATAATGGTTGTCTCTCTATCTTCAGTGACTTGTTCTTGCCAACCTTGATTCCAACGCGCACGTTCAGGCACATAAAAATAAGGCCCCGAGTAGTTGTCTGGATCATTCAGCTCGATTTCAATATCTGCCGCCGACATTCCACGTTCTGCTAATTGTTTTTTCAGCTCAGCTTGGCGTTGATCAAACAAATCGCTGGCGCGCTTAAGAAATAACATGCCGAAAATGTATTCTTTGTACTCACTGGCATCCATATTGCCGCGCAGCTCATCGCAGGCGGCAAGCAGTAAGCTTTCTAGCTTTGGAAGTGTGAGTTTTTGAGTAGTCATGCAGGGGGAATCCTTGTCTATCTTGTTGTTCTTTAGATACGAATGATATTCGCCCGGTAAGTGAGGGGCTGAATATCCTAATTGCGGGCAATATTACTGTAAAACCCAACAGACGCTTGCAGATTTCTGGATATTTTACAGAGGCCTGATTGTTTTTTGGTCAACCCAATAACTCATTGGGTATCTATTTAACAAGTCGGGCGGATTTGGCACTATTTGTTAAATAGAAAATTGCTTTATTTACAATGTATTAGCTAAAGACAACTGATTTCTATTGTACAAATGTGAAGGGAAATTGGAGTTTTTTAGCGATTTTGTTAAATATAAATTTTAGCAACTACAGAGCGCTAGGATTAACTGCAATGCGCTTTAGAGGTCAAATGAGAGAGGCTACCACCATAATCGCCCCCTACTCGTAACACCAAACTGGTTATAAAACCAAGGTTTTGGCGGTACCTTTCAGGTTGTTATTTGAGGTAAGTTTACTTATACTTTAACGCAAGTGGATTGGGGGTTCCCGGTCGGCGTTACAGCCTCGGTGAGTATCATCGGGGCTTTTCGCTTTCTGAGGCAGGGTAAATTTTCATGCCGACGCCTTCGTAGCCACTTCCTACCTGTCCGCGCCCGCCGTCACAATAAAACTTTCGTTTTAATACTTCAAAAGCACGATTCTCCTGACCAGGCCGCAACACATTTAAGCCTATGGGCCTGGCAACCAAATCGGCCAACTGTAACCCTGACGACATGGCTTTTTTATCTGAAAACAACACCTCGAAAGGCAGTTGTTTTATCAAGCGATTATTGCCATCGCAAATACGCCTAAACTCCAGCTCTAACTCGTTATCTTCTTTTTTGCCGCGGCACTCCACAACGACAAAGGTTTTCTTTTGGTGCTGTTCTTTTTCTTCTAAAAACTCATATAGAGTTTCCAAACAGAAACCCAAAGCAATATGGTAGGGGTTAGATTCAACATCCGCTTGTTTTCGCAGTGCACGTTTATCAATCACGCAGCTAATTAAAATAAACTTACTGTGATCGATAATTCCCGTCAGCTCATCTAAAAACTGTAGCTTTTGCTCGCGGCTGCGAAAGATATTGAAAGCCCCCTTTTCCTTACGGATTTCATTTTCATGAAGAATGATTTGATCGTGGCCAAAATGATTGAACTTGAACTTCTCTAATGCAGAAACCACTTGCTCACTGTAATGCCGCTTATGGAATACACAAAAGGCGAGTACAAACAGCGGGTATTGGTCATCAATAGTTTGCAGGCTATGATCGCCACTTTCATCCACATAAATAATATATTTACTGAAAGGACTTTCCGGCAAGGAGGCAGTTACCCTAGGTGTACTAGCAGTTACAGGCAACACCTGAGTAGAAATAGACGCATCCATTTCAAATAAGGGTAATTGCTGGTTATCAGGCACACTCATGGATAAATCCTTTAAGGCACAACTAAAATATGAATATATCACTGTAAAAGAGCTTCCGACAGGGAAAGCCTTTTGTAATAGAACAATGACGAAATTAAGTAGCTTTGTGTATTTAGCTCAAAAAATTTGTAAAGCTTCTGTCGCGTGAGCGAGCCTCACAACAAATCCCCTTGATAGGGGCTTGGCGCATCGCAAACATATCTATCAGTCTTGCAAGATGGGCAACCAGAGTATGAACTGGGAAACCAAGCCCATTCGCCAAGGCAGGCGAGGCAATGCAAAACTTTGAGTTGTTGGCGCAGAGCAAGTTCACGTAAAGCCGGTAAGCGGTATATAGGAACACCACACTTATGTTCAGCCCTTGCTAACCCCCCAACGCTTTGCTCATTGGGGTGAAAGCGCCATGACTTAGAATCTGGTTTGAGTAAACACTCAAGTACAACATCAGAAAACCTTATTTTGAGGTTGGCATCCAGAGATTCAGAAACAAGAGCGGCCAATTCATATACATTTATAGAAATAACGCCAGCCTTGAGATTTTGCAGCAACGGCTTGTTGATTGAAAACAGCTCTCTACCCCCTCCAAATAACTCAACGTAAATACGATGCCCTCCGACAACCAAAGCCGCATCAAACGACATATTACCAACTAACGGGTTGAGCTCAATCGCCGTGGGCACAACGCTGCTTATAGTGCTCACGTAAATTTCCTGCGGCGACGTTTTGGGGCAGCATGATGAATAAAACATAAGACTGCAGGGCGACAAACCAAATGCTTTACCTGCGCAATCTGGCAAAACATGACGCACCATCATGAGCAGGGCCACTATTGATGAGAAAGGACACTCCGCATCAGGCAAAGCATCTGGATGCCTTGTATCGTGAGCAAAATGAAATCGTTTATCTTTAGGGTGCCGACTAAGTACCGGGGCATGACACCCTGGGCACACGCAACCGCACTCCCTGCCTTTAATTGCATCTCCGGTTCGGTAACTTCTCCCGAAACTGAATTAATAGCAAAGGGAATGAGTAGCCGCTTGAGTCCTCCGGACATAAAAACTTTACCTTTAGAATTTAGTGCTAACTACCACGATAAAATTTTTCACAAATAGAGCATGTCAAATTACTTACACACCAACAAGTACCGATTGAACTGTCAATCAGCGCCCAAAACTTTCCACCCGTCATCGCCCAATAGCCTCCACTTTTTCTGGCTTGTTCACCTGCTTTTTACGGTGTTTAAACCGGTAAGAATTATTACCAGTTTCCAGAATGTCGCAGTGGTGCGCGTTATCCCTTGCAAGGATTTAAGAGCGTAATTCTCGAATTAGCAGCGTAACTTTCGAATTAGCGGCGTAATTCTCGAAATAAGAGCGTAATTTTCGAATTAAGAGCGTAATTTTCGAATTAAGAGCGTAATTCTCACCAAAGTGCCTGTAAGCTGTTGATTAAGAAAGAAAAAAACACTCTATATTAGAGTATATAAGAATGTATTAAAGTATATAAGAATAGATAAGAGTGTATTGCGATGCGTCCAATAAAATGTCACGCCTACCTCTCGCACAATTGAATTCAATTAGGCTTGTTAATCTCAACAACAAGCCTGCGTCGCAACAAACCATCTAACAAAAATCCATTAGACAATAAGTCAACATCACCTGCCCTCATTTAACGCCAAAACATATCCATAATTAAAAAGATGCAAGCACGCCGCCGCCACCTAAATCGAATATCTATTTTAGAAATTCAACCTCGCAAAGATACGTTAGCACCTAAAAGCAAGAATCCCATCATCAAATCGAACATCGATTTGATATTAAGCCAAATAAAATTTCTATTTATAAATTATTACTTAAAAACTCAATTACTCAAAATAGAGTTTCTATTTTTATATCAATACTCATCACAAACACATAAAAACCACACTGAAAATAATCTAAAAAAACTTGTAAAAATGCCGTTGCGTATTTTCATTCGCATTGTAGTTTAAAAGTGTTCTTCCAACTTTTAACGACTTACGAGGTTTTTATGCAGGTTTTAAGCAAAGAAGATTTAATTGAACTGACAGGATATAAAAGACCCAAGGATCAAATTAAACACTTATCGCACCATGGAATTAATTTTGGTGTAGATAAATTTCAACGACCTAAAGTGCTTCTCTCACACATTGAAGAGCGCTTAGGCAGCAAGAAGCCTTCACACAAAAAACAAAGAAGCCCAGAACTAAATTTAGATTTGATTTAACTTTAAAATATAGGAAACTATAGATGCCACGCCAACGATTACCTCAAAACGCAAACCTACCAAAATATGTCAGATTGAAAAATGGCACCTACTATCTAGAGCCCAAAGGAAAGCTAAAGGAGGCTCTTGAAAACAAGTCCTCCATTAAACTAGGCGATACACATTCGGATATGCTGCAAAAGCATCACCAAATAATGTCAAGCTTGAATCAAAATGATCGCATAACCACTTTCCCCCAATTAGTTGATCGGTATCTTCTGGAGTACTCTTTAAAAATGAAAGCTGCCAGTTCTTACAAAATTGATTGCAGGAGAGCAAAAAAAATGAAAATTGCTTTTGCTAGCTTTAAACCAAATGAAGTTCGCGACGATGACATTGATGCCTACATTAGCAAACGCCGTCAAACTATAGGACCTGCTGCAGCAAATAGAGAGATAGCCCTTTTATCAAGTATTTTCCGGCGGGCAGTAAAATGGAAGTTAGTAACGAATTCGCCATGCGTGGATATGGATTACTTCCAAGAGACACCTCGTGAAAGACATATATCGCACCCAGAATTCGACGCATTTTATAAATTTGCGAGGGAGATTAACCCAACAGTTGCGGCATACATCTTTTTCAAATATCTCACAGGCAGAAGAGACTGCGAACTATTAGGGTTACAAATGAAGGACATTACCGAAGCAGGAATTTATCTTAAGGTTGCGCAGAAGAAGCTCGGGGGTGGTTCCGAACTCTATTTAATGGCTTGGTCTGATGCATTGCGTGAGGCAGTAACTAATCTTTATAGCGCCAACTCACAAAAATACCGAACCACGGTAAAACATAAAGATATCAAAGACGCGGATCCAGAGGAGTACCTTATTCAAACAACCAGAGGAACTCGGTATACCGCGGACGGGTGGAGAACTATTTTCCACAAACTTATGACTAAGGCGGTCTCCCAGGGCGTACTAAAAGAGAAGTTTCACTGCCATGACATTAGAGCCAAAAGTGCCACCGACACAAATAATGTGGACGTAGCGCACTCTCTACTAGCTCACAAAGATATAAAAACCACCAAGATTTATATGAGAGCAGGCATTCCAATAGTTCCATTACGTTAATACTCCACTATGACAGGCGGGCATAATCCCGCCTCCTACCGCCCCACCCTCTGCAAAAACTACTATTTTCAGATTTTTTAAAGAAAAATGAAAATACTACAAAAAAGGGGGTACTTTCAGAAAAGAATACCGCCGTTAGCGGCGTACCATAGATCAATAGACACAATATTAATGCCTAACAGCAAATTAGAAGTGATTTATGAAATATGAAGCAGAAGTGATGCTGACCGAAAAAGTTAACTTACGCACGTCAGAATCGAAGATGATTTTTTTAAACTTTGAGTAATACGGAGGAATTAAATTTGAAAAAATAACGTTTCGGAAACAAACGATTTTTTCGGAAAAGTTAGAAAGGCTTTTGCCTCTCCAACCTAGTAAATATGGTGCCCGGTCCCGGAATCGAACCAGGGACACGAGGATTTTCAATCCACTGCTCTACCGACTGAGCTAACCGGGCGTGTCGTTGCAGGCTGGCTGCAAGAGGCGCGTATTAAACCCGCTTGGGGGTTTTGAGTCAATACTCGCTGTGAAAAAAAGTCCTTTTTTATCAAGGGTTAATTAAA
>ENA-UOWO01007327-UOWO01007327.1-activated-sludge-metagenome-genome-assembly--contig:-NODE-7327-length-10941-cov-12.686478_pt1 | contig 10941 bp, 11 predicted proteins | sample MGYA00238148_ERZ761564 | MGnify/ENA primary metagenome ERZ761564 (study PRJEB28885, sample SAMN05720194) | activated sludge metagenome | isolation source: Anaerobic digester | place: USA...
AGCCCCGCTTCGCGCCAGGATTTCATCCCGCCGTCGAGTGCGGTGGCGTGCATGTATCCCAGCGAGCGAAGGGTAGAGGCGGCGAGGGTCGAGATCTTGCCGAACTCGCAGACGGCGACGATGCGGACGGTGGGGTCGGGGAAGGCGTCGTTGACGCGCAATTCGAGCTGGCCGCGCGGCAGGAACGTTGCGCCGGGCATGTGGCCGGCATCGAACTGGTCGCGCTCGCGGACATCGAGGACGATGAGGTTGTTCTGGCGCGCGGCTATGCGTGTGGAGAGTTCGGATATCGACATGAAGGGCGTGGCCGACGTGGCTTCGGCGAGAAGCTGGGCGACGGATTTCTTGCCGCTCATGTTCACGCGCAGGGCTTCGGTCAGGTGGGTGGGGGCCTGCATGTTGAGGGCGCGCATCATGGCGACGAATTCGGCGCGGTCGGTTTTCTGGAGGCGCGGGTTCGTGGCGATCTCTTCGCCGATCGTGGAGACTGTGCGACCCTTGTATTCGTGGGCGGGGTGGATCTGCGTGGCCGGGTCGAGCTTCAGCAGTTTCTCGAACAGGCTTTCGTAAAGGCGTTCCGGATCGCCCGTGGGCAGGTCGGTTCGGCCGGTGCCGCCCATGAGAAGCGTGTCGCCGGTGAAGACGTGTTGCCCGTCCGCGCTGTTCACGACGAGGCAGGTGCTGTCTGCTGTGTGGCCGGGCGTGGCCATGGCCTGGATGCGGAGATCACCGACGATCAGCAGGTCGCCATCGTCGAGGCGCAGATCGACGAAGGGCGCCGCGGAAAGATGACTCATCACCACCTGCGCGCCGAGCGCTTTGCTGATCTCGCGGGCGGCGGAGAAATGATCGGCGTGCGTGTGCGTGTCGATAGCGTAGCGGAGGGCGAGGCCATGCTTCGAGGCGAGGCCGCGATAGCGCTCGATGGCGCTTATCTCCGGGTCGATCACGGCGGCGATGTTGGTTTTCGGACAGCCGAGAATGTAGGAGCGGCAGCCGCCCACTTCGATTGTTTCAAGGATCATGGCGCCAGTCTCCCGATGCCGGCGTTCTAGCGGGACAGCGTGGCGGACGCTAGTCGTCGCGCTGCCCGTCCCGGTAACCGTCGCGATAGCCGTCGGTGTATTCGTCATCGCTCCAATCATCACGGCGGCGGTCGTGATCGCCGTGCCGGTGATGGTCATCGTAATACCCGACGCCGATCGGGTAGTCGCAATACGAATAGCCACCCAGCGGGTTCAGCCGGTAACCGACCTGGGCATAGGGATTGGCCGGGTAGGCGGAGTAGCCGCTGACGGACACGGTGTCGGGCGCAAACTGCCGGAACATGCCGTTTGGACATGGCGCGTTGATGTCGGCGTCGAGGTCGGTTGCGACCATGCTGAGGCCGTTGGCGAAGGCTTCGAGATCCTCGGTGGCGCACGCGCTCAGGGCCGCTGCAAGCGGCACGGTCAAAAGAAGGCGTTTCAAGGCAAGCTCCCCAGCTTTTCCCAATGCACGGAGTGAGACGCGATTTCGTGGCGAAATCCAGTCGGAGGCGCGGTGCTTGCGAGGAATTTTCCGCGGGCGCCCTAGTCGTGCAGCATGGTTTCGAGCTTGAGCACGGTATTCCAGTTGCGGGCTGTGCCGGTGACGAGCTTTTTCGGAAGGATCAGCTTCGATTCACCAATGGAGTCGCCATAGTCGATGTAGATTTCGCGGCCGACAATTTTCAGCTTTTCGCCCTTGTCGTATTTGGCGCGGAAACCTTCGAGCCAGGTATCGATTGCCTTGGCGTCGGGCGCTGTCTTGCAGACGAGGCAGACGAGATGCGCGGGGTCTTCCTTGGCTTTCTTCGGGAACGGATTGGCCTTGATGATGGCGGTCCATTCGTCCGGGTTGCGGACCATGACTTCCGAGAAGAGGTTGAAGGTCTTCTCGATGGCCGTTTCGAGCGTCGTTTCGAGTTTGATGTCTGGCGTTTTCTTTGTGTCAAAGACGAGATTGCCGCTGGCAACCAGCGTTCGCGCGTTCTCGTAACCGATGCCGCCGGCCATCTCCTTCAGCTCTTTCATCGTGACCTTGCGGCCGCCGACATTCACCGCGCGAAGGAGGGCGACGTATCTCATGCGAGGCTCTTCCGCATTTCCGCTAGGTAGAAATCGCGTGTGGTCTCGCCCGAGGTTTCGGTGAACGGGAAGGGCAGCGTTGCGCCGGTCAGGCGGTAGCCGCGGCGTTCATACCAGGCGATGAGCGCCGTGCGGACGTTGATGACGGTCATCACCATCTGGTTGGCGCGCCAGAGATCCTGCACGCGGCGTTCTGCTTCTGCGATCACCTGCTTGCCGAGACCTGTGCCGTGTGCGCCGGGCTGGATGGCGAACATGCCGAAATATGCGGCGTTGATGGTCTGCCCGCCCGAAGGCTCGGGGCTCAGGCCCTGGAGGAGACAGCAGCCGACAAGCTTGCCGTCGCTCTCGGCGAGCAGGAAGCGCGTGTCATCACGGGCGATGAGGCCGTCTATTTCCTCGTGATTGGTGCGTGGGCCGGTGAGCAGGTGGGCTTCCGACGTCCATTTGCCGGCAGCGTCGGAGCCGCGATAGGCTAACTCGATCAAGGCGACGAGCGCGGACGTGTCTGTTGCGGCGGCGTAGCGGAAGACGGGGTTGGACATGGCATTGGCTCCGTCGCTGGCTAATCCATGCCGGAGCGGCGAGGTCAAGCGCGGTTTTGTGAGGAGCCGGGATGGCTTGGCTGCTTGCGGGGCCTGAAAGGCGGGGGCTTAATCGCGGGCAGGTTGCTGCAGGAGACGGCCATGCGGATGCTTGGAGTTGCGATCTTGATGCTGGGTTTGGCGGCTCCGGCACTGGCGCAGCAGCCTTTGCCGCCCGAGCCGATGTTCTGCAATCCGGCGAGCTATCCCTATGACGCCGTGGCGGCCGCGCCGTATTCGCATCGCGTGCTGTTCGAGGACGAGCATGAGCGGATACTTGAGATCAATTTGCCGGCGCTGGCGACCGAGCCGATCCACATTCATGCGCTGCCGAGCGTCATCATGGGCGAGACCGGCGGGGATGGCGGCGGCAAGTTTCGCTACACGCAATACCGGATGGAGGACGGCAAGTTCATCGAGGTGTCGCACAATGATATCGAGCCCACCGGCGGATATCGCGCCGTCTGGTCCGGGCCGGAGGGGCCGCACGCAATTACCAATATTGGCCAGGTCGGCGTGAAGTTCACGCGGGTCGAGATCAAGCCGGAGAGCTGCGCGAAGTAGCTAGGGCGCTTCGACGAATTTCTCTCCGGTGCCCGGCATATAGACCGGGCCGAGCGGGCCTGTTGCGCCGCGCAGGAATGTCACCTTTGTCTCCAGCGTCAGCGACTGGCGCACGGCGAGGGCGGCCTGCAGGGCGGCATAGTCTGGCCCGTCTCCGCCCATCGCGGCAGCGTCGCGCGTGGCGGCCCAGTGTTCGACGCTGGCATAGCGCGTGGTGAGATAGACTTCGTCATAGTCGGGCGAGGCCTGCTTGCCGTTTGGGGGCGGGATCACCTGCCACATGCCGACGATGCGGGCGCCGATCTTTTCGAAGAAGGGCCAGATGCCTTTTTCCGACGCCTCGAGGAATTGCGGGAATGTACCCTTCTTGATCTTCCAGTAGCGGATGGTGACGATTTCATCGCCGGGCTGCGCGGTGAGGTTGCGCACCGGGCCGCGCGATGCGGCGGCGTCGCGGTTCATCTGGAGCGGATTGTTGTTTGCGGGAAGCTGTGAGGCTGGCGCCGGCGGCTGGGCTGTGGTGCAGGCGGTGAGGAGGAAGAAGGCCGAAAGGAGTGCGCGCATGTCCGGGTCCCGTGCTTTGGCGCATAGCAGCGGGGTATTGGCGCGGATGCAAGCGGCGAACTTGCGTTTCGGGGGCGGACCGTATCAGGGCTTGGGCGCGGGGCGCTGATACAGCTCGATCTTGTAGCCATCCGGGTCGCGGACGATGTTTGTGCCGTCCACAATTTTGGCGGGCGGATAGCCGGCGGCGGCGACGCGCTCGGCCATCTTGCGGCCGTCGGGGACCACGATGACGATATTGCCGAACTCCGTGGCGCCGGGGGCGACCTCGCCCTTGCGGATGACGATGAGCGTATCGGCGCGGATGTCTCCGGTCAGGCCGAGAAGGTATTCGACGGGTTCGCCCTGCGCGGGGACCTTTGCGTTGACCTTGAGCCCGAGGACTTCGGTGTAGAATTTCTTCGAGCGCTCAAGATCGCTGACCCGGAGACCGACGCCGGAAATGCGGATTGGCTTGATGTCGTCGGCAGAGGCGGTGGGGGGCGTCTGCGCAAAGACCGGGAGGACGGCCGCGAGGCTGGCGGCGGCGAGCGGAGCAGCGATTGAGAGACGAAGGTTCACGATGCGGTTCCTCGCGGCTATTGGCCGGCGCTGGTGGGGGCGACAGTTGGCGGAAGGATGATGGCGGTTGGCCCGGCCTGAACCTTCGCGTTGCGGTCGGGCACAAGGCCGTCGATCACTGTGAAGGTGGTGGCCGATGGTTTGCTCGGCGGCGGGGCGCTGGCCTTGTAGGACGCAATCTCCGTCACCTGCTTGCCGCCATCCGGCGTCATGACAAAGGCGGGAAGAGCGTCAACGCGCATCGCGTAGGAGATGTGGGTCTTTTCGCCGGCGGGGCCGGTGGGGCTGAAGTCGGCATTGCGCTGGAGCGCGTAATAGACGCCCGGCAGTTGCACCCAGGTCAGCGCTTCGATGACGGGACCGCGCGCATCGACCCAGCCTTTGTAAACCGGCGCCCATGCGCGATAGCCGCCGACATAACCCTGCAGAGAGCCATCGGGTTTCATCTTCAGGCTGATACGGGCCCGCAGGAGATCGAGATCCTGAGAGTAGCTGGGATCGCGCAGCATCACGTCGGAGGGGGCTGTCGAGGCGATGACGCCATTCTGTGTGCGGGCGGTGTAGAGAGCCTCGTACTTTGCATCCGGCTTGATGCGGAAGGTGTAGTCGAGCGCGACGCCGCCATTGCCGTCTTTCACGATCTTGTCGGCGCTCATGTAGAAGCCGACCTTCACGTCCTTGTCGTTCATCGGATCGGCGCCCTTGCCCGTGGCCACGATCACCGTGGTCCACGAGCCGTTGCGCATCGCGTCGTTGAACTGGAGAGCGCCGCTGGAGAGGCGCTGCGGGCCGCGATAGGTTTTCCAGCAACCGAGGGTCCTGTAGAAATTGTTGTCGATGCCCTTTTCGCCGCCGAGGCCGGTGAAGCCGTTCTTCGTGTTGCCGTCGAGATCGACGCCTTCGCCGGTCGTGCCGGAAACGGGGGTCAGCCCCGGGTCAGGCGTGGAGGTAGGATTGATATAGACGTTCGCGCGATCCTTGCCGCGGAAGGCCATCTGGTTCTGGCCGTGGACCGGGCTGCGCGTGGGGTTCGCGGGATTGCGGAGCCAGGTGGCTTCCTCGCGGGTGTAGCCCGCATTGACCATGATCTGGACCCAATCGATGTCCGGGTTCGTGCCTTTCGGACAATCCGTGCCGGGATCGATGACGCCGCTCTTGGCGCCATAATACATGGCCGGCTCGTTCCATTCGACGACCCAGGTTTTCGTCCATTCCGCCGACGCTGCGGCGGGGAAGGCGGCGGCGAGCACGAAAGCGGCTATGGCTGTTCCGGTTGAATACCGCATCGGGTGATCCCCTACGCCATGACTTCGGTGATGGGGCGCGACGTCTTCATGCCGCCCGCGCCGAATTCGCCGACGGGCGCGCCAACCAGCTGCTGGGCCGTGAGAGAGATACGCGTCACGGATTCGCCCTTGGCGGCGATGTGCTGGCCGGCCTTGTGCTTGCCGTTGGCGCCACCGGCGAGGAACATCGGAATGTTCTCGATCGCATGGATCTTGGCGTAACCCGTGTCGCTGAAGCCCATGATGAGGCTGTGATCGAGCAGCGTGCCGTCGCCTTCCTTGATCGCGTCCATCTCGACGAGGAAATCGCCGAAAGCCTGCATCACCATGCCAGCGATCTTGCTGGTCATCGGCTGGTAGCCGAGTTTTGCGTCGGTCGGTTCATCGTGCGTGATCTGGTGATAGATCTTGGAGTCGCCCGCGATGTAGGTCTCGGATGAGCCGGCCGTATGGACGAAGTTGAAGACCTTCGTCTGATTGCAGGCCATCGCCATGGCCAGCATCTTGGCCATCGCCTTGGTGTTGGCGTTGACGACGTCGACGGATGCCGAGCGGTGCGGCTCTTTCGGCGGCGGTGGGACGACGCAGGCTTCGCACTTCTCCGGCTTCTGCAGCCCGATTGCGAGCTGGTTTTCCATTTCGCGGAGCGAGGTGAAATACTGGTCGAGCTTGACCTGGTCGGCCTTGCCGACATTGGCCATCAGGGATTGTCGCTGTTCGGTGATCGCGGAGAGAACGCTCTGGCGCAGCATGATGGAGGGATCGGGCTTCCAGTTGTCGCTGTTCGGATCCTGGAAGCCTTCGCCGAAGATGCGCTCGTAGAGTGCAAGCGGCGTCGTTTCCGATGTGGCGAAGCTGTTGCCGGTTCGCGTGGAATAGCTGACAGGTTTGCGCGAGACGGAGGCGTCGACATCCAGCACCTTGAAGCGCGTGCCGCCGCCGATGGCGTCAGCGATCTTCGTGTCGAAGGTCGGGCCGTCAAACTTGGTCGAGCCGGCTGGGGCGATGCCAGTGAGGATCGAAGCGTGGCCGCTCCAGTGGACGAGGTTGGGACGGCCATCGCCGATGACGCGGAAGCCGGAGAAGACGGAGACCTTGTCCTTCACCGACTTCAGGGATGCGAGTTCAGGCGTGATCTCGTAGCCGGCGCCAGTGGTCTTCGGCACCCAGCGCGTGCCGCCTGTGGGCGTGTCGGTCAGGCCGAGGCCCCAGAAGTAGGTGCCGAAGCGCGTCGGGAGCTTTGCCCCTTCTGCGTAAGCTGTGCCGTTCCCGTTCAGGAAGGTGTCCAGCGCGGGCAGGCCGACGCAGACGCCGGCGCCGCCGAGCAGTCCGCGCATCAGTGAGCGGCGATTGAAACGGAGAGACATGAGCGGCTCCTGGCTTAAAGCGGCTTCGCGGCGGCGGATGGGGATGCAAGCCGGGGAATGACCGGCTTGAAGAATTCCGGACTGGAGGCGATCTGCGCCATCAGGCTCGGGAGAACATATCCGCTGCTTGCGAACGCGGCGGTCTGGTCGGCGATGTAGTCTTCGTCCCGTTCATCGGTCGGGCGGCCGACGCCATAGGCATAGACGTTCCGCACCAGACAGGCCGGGATTTTCGGATCATCGCGGAGATATTTCGCGAGCCCCTGTGCGCCCTCGAACTTCTTGCCGTCGAGATCGGCGCTCACATCGATGCGGGCGCCATTCTCCATCGTGCGGAGCTGGCCGAGGCCGTCGAAGTGTTCCAGCGCAAGGCCCGGCGGGTCGCTGCGGCGATGGCAGGCGGTGCAGCCGGTGTTTTCCATGTGATCGAGCAGGCGGCCGCGGACGGTGCCTTTCGAGCTGTCCTGCACTTTCGAGAAATCCACATCGGCGGGCGGCTCCGGCGTGGGCTCGCACATGAAGATCTCATGCACCTTCACGCCGCGCCGAGTCGGGGACGAGCCGGCGGGATGGGCGAACAGCGAGAGGAAGCTCACCTGCGTGAGAATGCCCGCGCGCTCGGACGATTCGGAGAAGGTGTAGGGCGCCCACTCGTTCGACGAGCTGTAGGGTACCTTATAGACTGAAGCGAGGTAGCGGTTGATGAAGGTCTCGTTCGAGGAGAACAGATCGCGGTAATCACGCTTTTTGCTGACCAGCAGGTCGATGGTCGTTTTCAGCGTCTGTTCTTTCGCGCTGTCGGCGATGGCCTGATTGAATTTGGGATAAGTGGCGGGATCCTTGATCAGGTTGTCGAAGCCATCGAGCTGCAGCATATCGGCGAAGAACGCCCGCGCGCCATCTTCAAAGCGTGGTGATGCGACCAAACGGTCGAGTTGCTTGTGGAGGCCGGCCGACGTGTGGATGTCGCCGCTGCTGGCCGCGGCTAGTAGCTCCGCGTCGGGTGTTGTGTCCCACAGCAGGTACGAGATGCGTGATGCCTTGGAATATCCGTCGAGGCGGTAGGCGCGGGGGTTGGCGGGGTCAGCCTCCGCCGTTTCCATGCGGAAGACGAAATCCGGGTCCATCAGCAGGCTGGTGAGAGCCAGTTTGATGCCTGCGTAGAAGTCGCCTGACTGCTGCGTGCCGACCGACGCGGTCTTGAGGCGCGCAGCTGTTTCAGCTTCGGAGAGCGGGCGGCGGAAAAGTTGCTGGCCGTATCTGCCGACAAACTGGCGTGCGCAGGCCTCGTCTGTCTTGCGTACATCTTTCGGTGCGCACGTGACGGTGGTTGCGCGCCGTGGCTCGGCAAGGGCCTGCTCCGAGATCGAGCTGGCGAGGGCGAAGTATTGTTCGAAGCCGGATGCAGTGAGTGAGAGGTGGCTGCTGCCGACGGCGAGCAGGCCGTCTTCGCGTTTCTCCGGCTCGAACCGTGCGTTGATCTTGATGTCTGCGCCGAAGACGTCCGCGATGGTGTGGCGATACTGGGTTTCCGTGATCCTGCGGACGCCGACCTTGACCGGGGCGAGGGGCGTGGATGCCTGCGCCCAGACGGGTGATGGCGTCGTGGTTGTAAAGGTGGCCGCCCCGAGAAGCGCCGTTATCGCAAGCGTTGCGCAGACGAGGCCTGCTTTGGTAGCCAACGGTGTTCCCTCCGCAAAGCGCTGCGCGCGGGCCTTGCGCCTCTTTTGCGGTCCAACTAGACCGTAAGTGCGTCAGGTAGTCAATAAGGCCACGTCGCAAGTAAGGTTGGCGGAGGGGCTTGGAATGGAGCGTTCGATGGCGAGATTGCGTGGGTGCATCATTGCAGCGGCAATCGCGGCGACGCCGGTGGCTATGGCGCAGCCGCCATCTGTCGATGCGCTGCCGGGCGATCCCGAAGCGGGCGCTGAATTCTACGCGACTGAATGCAAGGGGTGTCATGCGGTGTCGATCGCGCCGACGCTGCGGGGCGTGATCGGGCGGCCGGTCGCAAGCGTTGCGACCTTCCCGGGTTACAGCGATGGCCTGAAAGCCAAGGCGGGCCATGCCTGGACGCCTGAGACTCTCGACACCTTTCTGAAAGCGCCTGCGGATTTTGCGCCGGGCACGCTGATGACCAAGGCGATTGCCGATCCGCAGGTTCGCGCGGACGTGATCGCCTATATTGCGACATTGCCGCCGCCGCGCTCCTGAAATTCAGGCAGATCCGCCCAAGCCCGGGCGGCGCTTATGGACTTTGCGCAGGCAATCTTCCATCGTGGCTCATGGCGTGGCCGGAGTGGTCGCCTGCTGGTGGAAGCTGAAGATGGCAAGCAAGCGCGGGGCGCGAACCAAGGACAGCGACAACGTCGTGGCGATCCGCGGCCCTCATGCCGAGCGCACGGCAGCCATGCGCAAGCGATTGATCGATGCCGCGATCGAGTGCCTTCAGAAGTCGGGATATGGCGCGACCACGCTGCAGCTTGTGACGGATCGGGCTGGCGCGAGCCGGGGTGCAATCCTGCATCACTTTCCGAACAAGGTGGACCTGATGATCGCGGTGGCTGAGTACGCCGCCGAGAAGCAGAACCGCCATGTCGCCCGCCTGTTGGCCAACACACAGCCCGGCATGGATCGGTTTCTTGCGATCACGATGGCGACCTGGGACGCGATGCAGCGCCCACCCGCCATCGCGCTGCTGGAGATCATGATGGGCTCGCGCAGCGATCCGGATCTTGGCGCGCGGTTTCCCGCAGTGATTGCGGCGCTGGAGAAGCGCCAGCGTGAAGGCGTGTGGGAACAGGCCCAGAGCATTGGCATTACTGACAGGTCGCAGATCGAAGCGATGACATGGCTCCACAACGCCGCCATGCGCGGGCTGGCCATGGAGCTGATGTTCTCCAGGGATGTGCCGAGAACAAACGCGGCCATGAAGCTGTTGCGGCGCTACAAGAGCCTGCTCACGGCCGAGCTTGTCGTCAAACCCTACGAATAGGGTTCAGTCGTCCGATCCTGCGGCCCCCTGCGCCCAAAGTTCGCGGAAGGCGCGTCGCGGATCAGCAATGGCGTTGCTGGGGCTTCCGAACACCATCGTGTTGCGCGTCTTCTGATCGTAGGCGGGCCAATGCGGCGTGCGCGGGTTGTTCGGGTCGCCGGTAGCGGCCAGCGATACCCAGGCACCGGCGAGCTGATCGGCAAGGCGAACGTGCTCGGCATTTGGTCCGAGCAGGGGGAAGCGCAGGTCGTGCATGGATGGCGACACGTCAATGCCGTGCGTTGCGCCGTAGCGATCTCCGTAGGCCGGTGACGGCGTCGTCCAGAGATATGTCCACACGGGCGCGCCGCCCTGTGCGGCCTTGCGCTCCGCCATTGTGAATGCGTTCTGGCGGAAGGAGCGATCGGTGATGACGCGGGCGTTGATGATGAAGGGCGATGCGCGCGAGTCTTCGTCGCGGTACATCTGCAGAACCTTGTCCGCCTTGTCGCCGACAAGCGGGGTCAGCATCTTCTTGACGTCGTCCCAGCTCATGTCGAAGCGTGACTCACGATAGGAGCGCTCATCCAGCACCGTGGAGACGACGAGCGGGATGTCTTTCGACAGATCAGGCGCGCCGGGAGCGTAGGGGTGCGTCGGAATCGATACGCCCATCACTGGCGCGAAAGAGCGAGGGGCTTCGCCGCGTGAGCGTTCCACTGCTTCTACGTCTGCTTGCGCAGAGAGCAGGGCGGTGAAGGGCAGGTCCTGCAGCTTGCGGATATCCTTTCGCGACAGGCCGAGCTTGGCGAGAAGCTGATCCGATGGCTTCACGGCGTCGGCGCGTGTCATGGCCGTCAGGCGCGAGCCGCTCATGACGCCGGCTCGGTGGAACAGGCCTTTTGCCGATGGCATGGCGAGCAGGTGGCTGAC
>ENA-UOWO01007329-UOWO01007329.1-activated-sludge-metagenome-genome-assembly--contig:-NODE-7329-length-10941-cov-4.130994_pt1 | contig 10941 bp, 7 predicted proteins | sample MGYA00238148_ERZ761564 | MGnify/ENA primary metagenome ERZ761564 (study PRJEB28885, sample SAMN05720194) | activated sludge metagenome | isolation source: Anaerobic digester | place: USA...
GCCATTACGAACGGGAGAAATAACAAGTCAGATGCCATGGCAGATGCTGACCTGGCATCTGCCATGATTAACTTTTCAATGCTATGTTTAATCGTTTAGTAAAATATTTTCTTGAAAACAGGCTGATAACTTTTATGTTTCTCATCGCTTTTATCGTGATGGGACTCCTTACCATGCCATTCAACCTGAAAACTTCAATCCTGCCACGTAATCCTGTTCCTGTAGATGCAATTCCTGATATTGGTGAGAATCAGCAGATAGTATCAACAGAATGGATGGGCAGATCTCCCAAAGATATTCAGGATCAGATAACATACCCTCTGACCACAGCCCTGCTTGGGATTCCCGGAGTCCAGACAATAAGAAGCACTTCAATGTTCGGGATGTCATTTATCTATATAATCTTTAGAGATAATGTCGAGTTTTACTGGAGCAGGTCGAGGATACTCGAGAAACTGAATTCCCTGCCATCAGGTACACTGCCTGCAGGTGTTCAGCCGGCTCTCGGACCAGATGCTACAGCTCTCGGGCAGATATTCTGGTACACACTCGAAGGTCGTGATCCTGAAACAGGGCTTCCGAATGGAGGCTGGGATCCACAGGAATTAAGGACCATTCAGGACTTTTATGTAAAGTACGGACTTTCTGCCGCTGAAGGCGTGTCTGAAGTTGCTTCAGCAGGCGGATTCGTAAAAGAGTATCAGGTAGACCTTAATCCCAACGCCCTTAAAGCGTTCAATGTTTCCGTAATGGACGTAATGAATGCTGTACAGCAGAGCAACCTGGATATCGGAGCAGAAACAATGGAACTCAATAATGTTGAATATATAATCAGGGGGATCGGTTATATCAAAACTATTGAAGACCTTGAGCTATCTGTCATTGCCGTAAGAAATAACGTTCCCGTCAGGATAAAAGACGTTGCAGCTGTCTCCTTCGGACCTGCGACAAGAAGGGGAGGTCTTGACAAGGCAGGTTCTGAAGCCGTTGGTGCGGTTGTCGTTGCACGATATAGCTCCAATCCGCTGGAAGTCATTAACAATGTAAAGGAAAAAATTAAGGAGATAGATGCAGGATTGCCTCAAAAGACACTTCCGGACGGAACGGTTTCGAAAGTTACGATTGTTCCATTTTATGACAGGACAGGCCTTATAAAAGAGACTATCGGGACACTCGAAACAGCTCTTTCCCACGAAATCCTTATCAGTATAATCGTAATCATAGTCCTTGTACTGAATTTAAGAGCATCCCTGATAGTCTCAGGTCTGCTTCCGATAGGAGTTCTTATGACCTTTATCCTGATGAGATTGTTCGGAGTGGATGCCAATATTGTTGCCCTGTCGGGGATTGCAATCGCTATCGGTGTAATGGTAGATATTGGAATTGTAGATGTTGAAAACATTCTCCGGCATCTGGAGATGCCAGAAAATAAAGGTATCCGGGGAAAAAAGCTATTAAACGTTATTTACAAGGCAACCACTGAGGTGAGAGCAGCTGTGGTAACTTCGATTGCTACAACTATCGTTAGCTTTCTTCCGGTTTTTGCCATGCAGGCACAGGAAGGAAAACTGTTCCATCCTCTTGCATTCACAAAGACATTCGCTCTGCTTTCGGCGTTTATTCTTGGTATTGTTGTTCTTCCTACACTGGTGCATATTTTTTTCAATGTTTCCTTTGATAAGAAGAAAATAAAAAGAATCTTGAATGGCATACTCATCCTGTCAGGATTGATCTTATCAATAGCCTGGCATTCCTGGCCGGCACTAGCACTGACAGCTGTTGGCATAAACAATTTTCTTGGATACCGGTGGAACGGGAGGCGGAAGGAGATGCCAAACTATATAAACATCGCCATAACTGTTCTTTTCGCCACCTGGTATCTTGCAAAGGAATGGCTGCCGCTTGGAGCTCATAACAGTGAGTTTATCAATTTCATTTTTGTCGCGGTAATTATATCTGTGATACTGCTTGCCCTGATGTCGATGGTCCATTTTTATGAGAATATTCTGAAATGGGCACTGGAAAACAAATGGAAGTTTCTGATGATTCCTGTCTTTACTCTGGTCTTCGGATTACTTGTCTGGATGGGTTTTGACAGGGTATTTGGAGCGGTCGCTAAAGGCTTTGAAAAAACCGGATGGAAAAAGTTCAGACAAACAGCCGTATGGCAGGCAGCAACTAAAACATTTCCCGGAACGGGAAAAGAATTTATGCCTGCTCTCAACGAAGGATCATTTCTTCTCATGCCAACCAGCATGCCTCATTCAAGCATTGAGATGAACCTTGAGTATATAGAAACTCTTGATAAGCGCCTTTCTGCTATTCCTGAAGTGGAATTAGCTGTCGGTAAATGGGGAAGAGTGAATTCTGCCCTTGATCCTGCTCCGGTTCAGATGTTTGAAAACACTATCAATTACAGGCCGGAATATATCCTTGATGAGAATGGACACAGGATGCGTTTCAGAACTGACAGGGATGGGGATTTCATCCTTAAAGGAGGCCTTAAATACATTCCTGGAGAAGATAGTTTCAGGGTTATTCCTGCTGACAGCCTGATTCCCGACAGTAAGGGCGAATATTTTCGTCAGTGGAGACCTGAAATAAAAAAGCCTGATGATATCTGGAATGAAATCGTAAAAGTTACGGATATTCCGGGATTGACATCTGCTCCTAAACTGCAACCAATCGAAACCAGACTTGTGATGCTTTCTACCGGGATGCGTGCCCCCATGGGTTTAAAAGTCTATGGCCCGGATCTGACATCGATCGAACAGGCAGGAATGCAGTTTGAAAAGGCATTGAAGGATGTTCCCTCGATAAAACCGTCATCCGTGTTTTATGATCGTGCTGTTGGTGCTCCCTATCTTGAAATCAAATTAAACCGTGAAGCAATGGCCCGTTACGGGATGTCAATCAGTGAGGTGCAGGAAGTGTTGCAGGTTGCTGTTGGTGGTATGGCTCTGTCAAACTCTGTTGAAGGTCGTGAAAGGTTTCCCATCAGGGTGCGGTATGCAAGGGAATTAAGAGATAATCCTGAAGATCTGAAAAAAGTACTTATTCCCGCAATGAACGGAGTTCAGATTCCTCTTGGTGAAATCGCTGATATTGATTACACACGTGGAGCACAGATGATACGAAGTGAAAATACTTTCCTTGTCGGCTATGTGATCTTCGATAAGCTTGAAGGAAAAGCAGAAGTGGATGTGGTCAATGAAGCAGGCAGGATACTGAATGACGGAATCGACTCCGGAACTATGATACTTCCTGCAGGTGTGTCATATAAATTTGCAGGAAATTACGAGAACCAGATAAGAGCCACTAAAAGATTGATGGTGGTAATTCCCATAAGTCTTATTCTGATACTTCTTCTTTTGTATTTTCAGTTCAGGACGATCACTGCATCATTTATACATTTTTCGGGTGTATTTGTGGCATTTGCAGGAGGATTCATAATGCTGTGGCTATACGGTCAGGACTGGTTTATGGATTTCTCCGTTGCAGGCGAGAATATGCGCGACCTCTTCCAGATACAACCAATAAACCTTAGCGTTGCTGTCTGGGTGGGATTTATAGCACTGTTTGGCATTGCAACAAATGACGGAGTAATAATGGGAACATACATTCATCAGGTCTTTGAAGAAAGCAAGCCTTCTACTGTTTCCGAAGTCAGACAGGCTGTACTTACGGCAGGCAGGAAAAGGGTCCGGCCTGCAATGATGACCACTGCAGTCACTGTGATCGCTCTGCTGCCTGTACTGTCTTCAAATGGCAAAGGATCCGACATAATGGTTCCTATGGCAATACCAACCTTCGGGGGAATGGTAATTCAGGTGATGACAGTGTTTGTTGTTCCGGTATTTCAGGCAATATGGAGAGAAAAAACAGTTAGTCGTCATCGGGCAGAACAAGATTTACAGCTTAAAAATCAGGTCGAAAATGAAAATAATATTTAAAGTACTGTTGTTATTTATTCTTTTTACTACAGGTTCAGGAAATACATTCAGTCAGCAAATCCCTGATTCGCTCCTAAAGTATATGGAAACTGCAGCCAGGAATAATCCATCTGTACTGCAGAGCTTCACTGAATATCAGGCTGCTCTTAAAAAAATCCCTCAGGCCGGGTCTCTTCCTGATCCACAGTTGGACATGGGAGTCTTCATAAACCCAATGGAACTTATCGGTGGAAAACAGATGGCGGATATGAGACTGATGCAAATGTTTCCATGGTTCGGTGTTCTGAAGAATGCCAGAGATGAGATGAGTCAGATGGCTAAGGCAAAATATGAAGTGTTCAGGGATGCAAAGCTTCAGGTTTTTTATGATGTGCAAAGGACATGGTACGAATTGTTCATGGTGCGAAAGGATATCAGCATTTCCGGGAAAAATATTGAAATCCTGAGGGTAATTGAAAACCTGGCGCTTATTAAATACAAGGCTCCGGCCCCGGGTGGGACAGGTCAGGCTTTCATGCCACCGGGAATGCAGACACAAACCAATCCCGGCACATCCTCAAATTCCGGTTCCGCCATGCAGGGTATGGGAGTCAGCCAATCCGGTCAGGGTACTTCCCGGTCTGGTCAGGCTACAGGCCCCAGGCAATCAGGGTCAATGGCATCTTCAGCAGATGGTTCAGAATTGACAGATTTGTTCAGGATCCAGATTGAAGCAGGGGATCTTAAAAACAACATCGCCAGCCTGAAGAATCAGGAACAGACTATTATTGCCAGGTTCAACGCTTACCTTAACAGACCTCCTGAGGCAGTTGTTTACACGGGAAAGATACTTTTTGCTGATACACTTGTGTATGACCTGTCAGCAGTTTCTGACTCAATTCAGGCTAATAATCCAATGCTTAATATGCTCAATTATGAGAAGGAAGCTTACCAGGCAAGAAAGAAGATGGTGACAGGAATGGGGTATCCGATGATTGGCCTCGGATTGAATTATTCAATTATTGGTAGAAGTGATATGTCAGTTTCTCCGATGAACGGGAACGACATGATAATGCCCATGATTTCAGTTACTCTTCCGGTGTACAGGAAAAAGTATAATGCAATGCGTGAAGAAGCCGATCTGCTAAGCCAGGCAAGTTCGCATAATTATCAGGCCGCATCAAATTCACTGAACACAGAGTATTACACAGCTATTCAGCTATATCAGGATGCAAAACGGAGGATGAAACTTTATGAAGATCAGTATGCACTTGCATCAAAGTCTCTTGAAATAATGTTGAAAAGCTTTACGGCCTCAACTGTAACACTGACCGATGTACTCAGGGTCAGGCAACAAGCTCTTGATTATGAATTGAAACAGGTTGAGGCAATTACAGATCTTAATACAGCAAAAGCGTTGTTGGTCAGGTTAATGGCGGTGGGAATGAATTAAGAAGAAGAAATAAGTGGAAATGGGTAGAAATAGATTGAAATAGATAGAAATTGGTGGAAATAAGTTGAAATAAAATGAAGAAAATATTTAAATATAATTGGATAAAATACGGACTGCTGTTGGTGTTCGGTATCTTCCTCGGATGGATTTTCTTTCATAATTCAGGTGCTGATACACACCATGAAAGTCATCAGCATTCAGATGAACAGGGTTCAGCCTGGACATGTTCAATGCATCCTCAGATAAGAATGGATCAACCGGGCAAATGTCCTATCTGTGCAATGGATCTGATACCTCTTGTACAGAGCGGAACCTCACAAACATTGGATCCTGATGCAATCCGTCTTACCAAGGAAGCTATTGCTCTCGCAGATGTTCTAACCACGAAAGTATCAAGACAAAAGCCGGTCAGGGAGGTTCGTCTTTATGGAAGAGTGCAGGCTGATGAACGACGTTTCCAGAGTCAGGTTTCTCAGCTGCCGGGCAGAATAGAAAAACTGTTCGTGAATTTCACGGGAGAACAGGTCAGCTTAGGACAAAAACTGGCTGAGATATATTCGCCTGATCTGGTGACTGCCCAGCAGGAATTGATTGAAACTGCGAAAACCAGACAGTTACAACCCGAGTTATATGAAGCATCAAAAGAGAAACTGCGACAGTGGAAGCTGACAGACGATCAGATAGAATTAGTCGAAAATTCTGGTGCAATAATAAAAAATTTTGAAGTTTTATCCAATACATCAGGGACAGTAACAGCACGCAAAGTAAGCACCGGCGATTATGTTTCCCAGGGTACTGTTCTTTTTGACATCGCTGATCTTTCCAGCGTTTGGGTACTGTTTGATGCATATGAAACTGATCTTCCTTTTATAAATCTGGGAGAAAGAGTGAAGTTTTCTCTTCAGGCAGTTCCCGGCTCAGATTTTTCAGGAAATATTGTTTTTATTGATCCTGTATTGGACCCGGTAACAAGGGTTGCAAGAGTGAGAGTTGAAACCGCGAATACCGGAGGGAAACTGAAACCTGAAATGTTTGCAACAGGAATTGTTTCATCAAATCTGAAAGAGTACAGGAATAATATTGTTATTCCAAAATCAGCAGTGCTCTGGACAGGAAAAAGATCCATAGTTTATGTTAAAAACCCGGGAAAAGAAGAACCTGTGTTTAAGTTAAGGGAAATAGGGCTGGGGCCAATGCTTGGAGACAGTTATGTTGTTACTGACGGTCTGGCTGAAGGTGAAGAAATAGTGACACGTGGTACTTTCAGTGTCGATGCGGCAGCCCAGCTTGAAGGAAAGACAAGTATGATGAATTATGAAGGCGGTAAAACTAATATGATGACAGGGATGGATATGACGGGAGATAAGATGAAATCCGGATCAGATAATGCAAATAGCAATCCGGATCTCAAAACTGCCATAGTCGCATCTGAAATCAAGATCAGCATAGATTTCATTAATCAGCTTAACAAAGTATTTGACAATTACATAGTACTAAAAAATGCCTTTGTTGATGGTGACATTTCAGGAGTAAAAAAGGCTGCTGAAGAGGTAAGACGATCCATAGACGGAACTGACATGAATCTGATTTCCGGAGATGCCATGGCTCAATGGATGAGACTGCTTCCCGACCTAAAGAAAGATTTGGCTCAAATATCATCATCAGATAATATTCAGGAGCAGAGGGGAAGTTTTTCCGGTTTTAATGATGTTTTTTACAAGGTTGTAAAAACCTTTGGTCTGAGGGGTAAAACGGTGTACTATCAGTTTTGTCCCATGGCTATCGACAACAAGGGAGCATATTGGTTAAGTGAAGAGAGTGATATTAAAAATCCATATTTTGGTGATGCAATGCTTACGTGCGGGGAGACAAAGGAAACCTTGAAATTTTGATTCGTTACCGGATTATTGGAAAGGCCGGTTAAACTGACTAATTCCTGCCCGAGAAACAAACATTTCACTAATTATCTGTAAATTACCATATCAAGTCATGTGTAAAAGAGTAATTATGGCAGGAAATGATCAGTTATCCAGCCTTAATAAGGTTGCTTTAATTTCTTTTGCAGAATCATTGCGTCCCATGATGACTGAGAAGATCCTCAACTTCCTGGAGATTGAATCTGCTTAGTTTGGTTATTTTTGTATTCCTCCTGTAATAGGAAGGTACAATCTGGAGAGCTTCTTCCTTACTGTCAGTTTCAATGATGAACCACGCTTTGTGTTCTCCATCAAGACAACCCCAATCTGCATGAGTGAGAAAATGAGACCCTGAGCTTAAAAAAATCTGAATTGTATGAAGACATTCAATCTTATCAGGGCTGTGGGTAACCTCTACAAGATATTTTGTCATGGCTTGTTTAGTTAATGTTGGTTTAATTTTTTTTGCCGATATCCATCCCTAGTTGATGTTTGTTCATACAGGTGTATTTAATTTTGCTGAGAATCATATACTTATAGTAACAAATTATCATCCTTAAATGTTCATGGATTTAATAGTTTCGGCTTGATTTAACCATTAATTGCAGAAGTTGAGTCATTGTTAGATCTAAGTCCCGCTTCTATAAATGATTTTTATAGCTGTTCCTTAAGCCATCGGGTTAATGCAGGTTGAGACCAGATTTAAACAAATCACTCTGACATATAATTACTGGCTGGTTCCTTGTCCGGGGCCTCTTTTAATTCCGGAATAGCGCGGGAATTTGCTTTAATGAAGAAGGCTTCTAATGGAAAATACAACTTGGCCCAAACCTAACAGCCCCATCTTTGTTATTCTTTTACAGAAACAACCGGAATATGACACGCCCGGAAAATAAGCTTTACAGGTCTGCTTTTATGCTGAGCCTTTTTACCATCTTCTACAACATTCTCGAGGGGATACTTTCTATGGTAATAGGTATTCAGGATGAAACACTTAGTTTATTTGGATTTGGAGCAGATAGTTTTGTCGAGGTTATTTCAGGCATTGGCATTGCAGGGATGATAATCCGGATCAGGAAAAATCCCCACAGTTCCAGGACCAGGTTTGAAATCAATGCATTAAAAATAACAGGGACGGCATTTTTCCTGTTATCGGCAGGATTGCTGGCAGGTATTGTTTTAAATATCGTCAACCATGTAAAGCCTGAGACCACTTTATGGGGAGTAATAATATCCCTGGTCTCAATTGCTGTAATGCTGTGGTTAATGCATGCCAAAAGAAATGTCGGGAAAAAGTTGAATTCCGATGCAATAATCGCTGATGCTAACTGTACTAAGGTTTGTATTTATATGTCGTTGGTTTTGCTTGTATCAAGCCTTATCTATGAACTCACGGGATTTGCTTATGCAGACGCCATAGGGGCCGCAGGCCTGGCATATTTTTCAATATCCGAAGGCAGGGAAGCCTTTGAAAAGGCAAAAGGGAAAGGAAAAGAATGCGGATGCTAAGTAATCCTGATAGAATAATCTCAGATATTAAAACATTCGGAGATAAGGATATCGGAGTTTGGAAGTTATATGATTAATAATTAGATATACCCGATAGCAATTAAACTGAATCCTTATGATTCAAAAAAGCAAATGGTTCTATCCCGGATTACTTGCTTTTCTATTTTTTATACATTCCTGTTCCAAGCCTCTTCCATGGCCTGAATCACCTTTATATGTTTTCGAAGATGTAGAATCCGGGACAATTCAACCGGCAGACAGGGAAAATGCACTGAAAGAAATTGTTGGTCATTATGCACACTATGATGTTGTGGCATATGAAGACACCACAACCAGGACCACTATGCGGACCTTTATCATTTCCTATGGATTTACGGACTTTTACCTTGAGGATGGCAAACTGATGCAAACAGACCGGTTTGTGCACGCAGAACAGAAATTAAGCAGGAAAAATGCCAGTTCCGTATTCAGTGATGAAGCTGTCAAGGCAATTAAGCCAAGAGTCAGGGAAGCTGAACTGACGCAGAAAGACGGGAAATGGCATATATATAGTCCCGAGAGCCCAAGCCTCCTGGGTATTGAGGGAGACCCCATGAAACCTTTATCCACAGATCCCAATGATCCCAACCTGACAGACCCTGACAAGGACGGTCATCCGGGAGTTACAGTTCAGATCAGCGTGGGAAATTTTTTCAAGGGTGAGATTTATTTAATACGAAGGGAGATCTTCAGCAATTATCTGACTCTGAATGGTAACGGAACCATAAGCGGACATGTTATTGACAGGTCGGAGCAATTTGTTATTGGAGCATCAAGAAAAATACTGAATCAGAAATCAAATAATTTTCAACATCCTGACAAAGGGCTGAGTCCGGTTTTGCTGGTTAAGATAAATCCGGAAATAGATACTCCCGATGAGCTGATGAAGATAAGAAATGATATCTTTCCCAGGGAACCGGAATTTTTACCGGAGAAGCAATAATGTGGAAATACCAGGTAATATATACAGATTAATGCTGAGCAGATTGCCTTGATTTAACGAATTAGAATTAACCTTCAAACCTGTTAAATTATGAATGAGAAGCAAACAGGACAGGAAATTACCCCCGGTTCCAAAGCTTTAAATGTTGAAAGCCTGAAAGAACTATGGTCGAAAACATATAACACAGAAGGTGAACCCGACTGGTCCCATATCCTTCCATATTATGATGACAATATTTACTTCAGGGATTCCATTCAGGGGATCCATGGAATTGAAGAATTCAGGGCAATGACCGAACGTTTGACTAAGCGGTCGAAGGATTTGAAAATGAATATTGTAAATGTGGTTATGCATGAAAATATTGCTTTTCTTGAATGGGAAATGACCATTAAGTATAAGAAGAACCCGAGCTCAGTCCTGTATGGATCTAGCAGGCTTACATTAAATGAGGAAGGCAAAATAACTGAGCAAAGAGATTACTATGATCTCTGGGGCGATATTTTTGACAATATACCACGATTCGGTAAGGCTTACAGGAAGTTTATGATAAAGAAATTCGGTTAAACATTTATTAACCAGTGGAAAGCATCAATTATTAAACTAAACTTAAAGAGAAACATGAAAAATATAACAATTTCTTTGTTGTGTCTGGCTTTCCTGATCAATGGATCATTAACAGCTCAGACTGGTGCCCGCTTTGGCCTTAAATCAGGTCTGAGCCTTGCAACCCAATACGGCATTACACCTGCTGATGATATCTACAAAGTCAAAACCAGCGGAAGAATAGCTTATGCTGGTGGTGTTTTCGTATACTTTCCCATAACTGAATCAGTAGGCATTCAGCAGGAACTTCTTTATGCAATGAAAGGATCGGGACAGGATGTGACTATTACAACCCCTGTTGACATTAATACTGTTTCTGAATATAAACTGAATTATTTTGAAATGCCGATAGTGATAAAATACAAATTTGTCAATATAAAGAATGTCGGCATTTACGGCAGCACGGGAATAGCCTTATCCCTCTTGATCAACGGGGATTATAATATTACCAGTACAATCGATGTAGGTGCTCCTGCCCTTATAGTTACAGAAGAATCGGGTGATATGAAAGGAGTAGACACCTTTGACTATTCTTTCGTGTTCGGA
>ENA-UOWO01007331-UOWO01007331.1-activated-sludge-metagenome-genome-assembly--contig:-NODE-7331-length-10940-cov-6.676527_pt1 | contig 10940 bp, 9 predicted proteins | sample MGYA00238148_ERZ761564 | MGnify/ENA primary metagenome ERZ761564 (study PRJEB28885, sample SAMN05720194) | activated sludge metagenome | isolation source: Anaerobic digester | place: USA...
CTTAGCGATGATTCCGTCTTGATATCTTCTGGGCTTATCAGCAGAGAACAACGCTTCCACCGAGCCCAGGTAAACACTATAGGTATTCCGCATGAAACACTTAAAACGCTGGGGTATAGGTCAAAAACCTCTGAAGGTGTGGCGATAAAGCTTAGCCCATACTTTCATAAGTGTCAACCCAAGCAGACTCTTGATGATGTGATTATTCCCACATCGGATAAGCAACTGATATCCCAGATTATCAATAAATGCAAGTCTGATAAGCGCAGAGACCTGGAAAAATGGGGATTCAAGGTTGAAAGCAGTAAACAAGGTGTGGTGCTTTTGCTCTATGGTGCTCCCGGAACCGGCAAGACTTATACGGCAGGTGCAATAGCCAAAGAGCTTCGCAAAGACTTGATCACGCTCAATGTGCCAGAACTGCGAAACAAGTATTATGGTGAAACCGAGAAGTTGATTAAGAAAGCCTTTGGCGAGATGCGTGAAATGGCTACCCAGGAAGGGAATGCCCCTGTGTTCCTCTTGAATGAAGCAGATCAATTGATCCATGAAAGGATAGCCATCACTTCAACCTGCAGCACTATCGAGAACTCAATCCAGAGCATCATCCTTGAGGAACTGGAAACTTTCCCGGGCATCTTGATCCTCACCACAAACCTTGAGTCCAACCTTGATGAGGCCTTCTTTCGCCGCTTTGATCTCAAGTTCAGATTCAGACTACCAGACCTCGAAAGTAGACGGAAACTGTGGAAGATGTATCTCAGGAATGAGATTCCAGGATCAGCGGATATCGATGTTGAGCCATTGGCGCAGAAATTTCAGTTCAGCGGTGCACAGATCGCACTAGTGGTGCAAAACGCCTGTGTTGAAGCGATTGGTCGGACAGGTAAATCCAAGCGTCTCAGCCAGCATGATCTTCTGAAATACGCAGATCTAGAACAGCCGTGGGCAAACAATGTAAGCAAAAGTATAGGTTTCTAAAAGGAGGAATCATGAGCCAGCACGATAAAGGTAGTAGCCATCAGTTGTTGAGGGTTATTGAACAAGACCCACGAGTTATATTCGGTCTAGTTGAAAGTGGATTAAAAACATTTGGGATTGAATTCAAGGCAAATGAGCATTTCTTGCCCAGTCAATTGAATAAAACCGAAACTACTATTGAAGAATTCCTCCAAAGAATCAGCAACGAATTTCCACAAATCGACTTTAACTCACTTAGTTCTTGGTGGGCACCAGTAAAGCAAAAGCCAAGCTGGGATTTCATCTCAACATGCAGTATTAACGGAACAAAAGGCTTATTACTTGTAGAAGCTAAATCTCATTACGGGGAGATGGAGCATGGTGGGAAGACGATCCCAGTTGATTTAAGCAAAAATGCCAATTGGGAAGAGCTCAGACCTCTGGTTAAAAACAGATTCGATAAGAACTCACTAAAACTAGCTTTGACAACACATGAGTTGAAGGAACTAATGCACGCTTTGGCGGAACGCTTATTACTTGATGAGAAGCTTCTGAAGAGCTGTTTGGATAAACTCAAGCATCACGATAAGATCGGTAATGCTATCTCTGAAGCCAGTGGAGCACTGTCGCACTTCTGCGAGCCAATTGCAGTTTCTCGAGACCACCACTATCAACTAAGCAATAGAATAGCCTATACTTGGAAACTGGCCAGCCTGGGTATCCCCACTATTCTGCTGTATTTGGGATTTACTAATGACCCAGCCTGGATATCAGCCCGAGACCACTTTGAATCGACACAGCAGTGGCATGATGCGATACAGGGTTACTTTGCTGAAGTTGGGGCCGAGGACTTATTGCGCCAAAGCAAAATACAATTGAAGAATGGCTCATCAATGTACTTCTATGCTGGGGCATTGGAGGCTCAATGACGAGCAAGGCAATGGTTCATCAAGTATATTTAGAAACGATTGGCGGAAGAGGGAAAGACAAACGGCTTTATCTTCAGGATCTACTCAAGTATGCTGAACAAGATCAGTTTTAGGCATAAAAGTAAACAAAAGCATAGGATTCAAAAAGGAGGAATCATGAATCTATCAGCAAAAGACACAGTCGGAAGCAAGATCAGATGTTTAGAATTGAGTCAAATGGTTAAAAATGAACCTGCCATCCTGACAAAATTGGTTAACTTGGAGAAGGTTTTCGTACCAAATGATCCTACGATTATTCCATGTGGAAGAGGGAACCCTGAGGAACTAATCTTCAGCAGGAAGATCGCCGAGAGCTTCATCGAAAAATTGCTTGATCGAAATAGTGGAAGCAAATTCACAAGTTACAATGATTTCAAAGAGAAAGCTGAAGACTGGTGGCTTAAGCATCCAAAGAACGCTAACACACCTAATTGGGATATTGCCTGTATAGCAGAAATACATGATCGGGCAGGGTTGATCTTAGTGGAGGCAAAAGCGCATAAAGGGGAGTTCTCCCGAAAAACCAAGAAACCATCCTCTGACAGTCAGAACAGCCAGGATAACAACACAAAAATAATCTCTGAGATCACCAGAGCCAGTGGAGAGATGAAAGCAAAAAGTAAGCTAAACTTCAATCTTAACGGGAATAGTCCATATCAGCTATCAAACCGCTTTGCTTGGAGTTGGTTTCTGGCTCAGAATGGTATCCCGGTTGTCTTAATGTATCTGGGATTTATCGAGACCAAAGAAATGAACAGGATACGCTTTGAATCTCATGATGATGTTGTTCTATCAGTTCTCTCTCATTGTAAGGGAAAGAAAGATGATTCCATAATCTATGTACCTGACAAAGCTTGGCAACAGGAACCTCTATACGACGATGGAAATACAACGTTATACAGTGTGATCCGATCCATGGAGCTAGAGATAGGGCAGGCAACGATTGTATCTATCAATGGTTTGAGTGTATAGTCTGTAGACTATGACCAACATGCTAAACGAGCAAAAAGGATACTTTCATGAGCTACGTACATCTTCACTTACATAGCGAGTTCAGTTGGCTGGATGGAGCTTGCATAATCGATGATCTGGTGCAGAGAGCGGTGCAGTATAAAATGCCGGCCGTGACGATCACTGATCGCAATAGTGTTGCGGGGGCTTCCCGCTTATGGCATCAGTGCGTCAAAGCAGGCATCAAGACGATCATAGGTCTAGAGATAGCGGTGCAAAATGATCCCGGAGACAGCAGAGTCTTTTCTGTGATCCTGCTAGCCAAGAATGGCTCCGGCTATGAGAATCTCTGCCGTCTGATTACTCAGGCTCATGAACATGATCCGCAAGCTCCCAAGATCACGAAAAGGCAGTTAAGGGAGCATTCCCAGAATCTGATCTGCCTTTCCTTCAGTGTGGTAGGAGAGCTCTGTACCCTGCTATTGGAAGATAAAGACGAACAGGCAAGACAGGTTTCGGATTGGTATTATGAGGTTTATGGTGAGGATTACTACTACGAGATCCAGAACCACGGGCTACCATCTGAAGCGGTGGCCATGAACAAACTGCTGAATCTGGCTTATCAAACCAAGATACCTGTGGTTCTTACCAATGACTGTCACTATATGGATCGTAGTGACTCCCTCGCCATCGATTCCCTGAATTGCATCAGAAAGGGCTTGGATTTCGCTCATCCTGAAGCCAAACGCTTTGCTTGCAATGAGTACTACTTCAAGTCCCCCAAAGAGATGAAAGCGCTAAATGGATTTCCACCTCAGCTTACAAAGAACACCCTGGAAATTGCCGATAAAATCGATGTAACAGATGGCTATATACCTGTTGCTGAGATCGATTTATCAGCTCCCAGGGTGGTTGGTTTGCTAAGCAGTTACTCTCCCACATTGAGGATCAAATTCAAGCCCCGTAGCAGGCACATAACGGTCTCTTTGATGGATCATAAGTCTGCAGATGTGTTGGAGCATCTTCGCCAGCAACTTCTCGATTATGATCTTGTTCACTTTACTGAGTATGATCCCTGGACACCAAGAAGTATCTATTCCGAAGTTCTGAAAACAATGAAAGTTCCGGAAGAGAAGATCAGGGAACTCTGTGGATCGATCCCGGCTGGGGCAAAGACCCTCCGTGAAGCCGTCTTGATAGATAGCGATTTCTCCTGTCTTTCTAGCGAGGATTATGTTTGTTCATTGGCTGCTGAGATAGGCGATACCTTGATCAATACCTTCAAAGATGAGAGGACATCAAGACACTGCTATGCTCTTATCCCCAAAAGCATACCGGTTCCAATAGTCCGAGATATCTACGGGCAGCCAAGATGCCAATACGATTACGATCTAATTGCTTATTCCGGCCTCATCAGCTTGGAGTTTCAGGTATGAAGCATGATAGCACAAAGTAACAGGAGGAAAAATGCCAGCAAACAATGATAACAAGACTAGAGGTGAAAAGAACAGCTCAATTACGCGGGTGAGGCCTTTTTTTAGGTATCTATTCAGTCAGGATGCATCTGGCTTATCATGGTTACCAAAAATGATCGTATCAGAGCAATCGAATCACAGTTACGCTTCAAATTTGGCAAACCTGAATTGCATGATTAACAACCAGAGCCAGGTTAAAAGAAAGTACAAGGATAAAATCCTGGGCAACATTGAACTGGAAAGCTGCTTCGAGTGCTCTGTGCCACCGAGTTATGTACTCCTGCGCTGGTTGATTGAACATCCAGACATACTCACATGGCCAAAACATGGTCAAAAGGAAAGAAAGTACTGTCTATCTACTCAACTAAATCGCGAAAATCTCTTTGGCAAGCATGGCCGTACGAAACAGAGTGAGGCAAAACAAAACGCCATAAATCTCCTGGATTCAAAAGGAGTGCAAGGGTCCAAAAGAAAATGGTGGGCTTTCGAAGGTTTCACAGAAGTTGATTGCTTACTTGAAACCGAGGATTTCCTGTTAGGCATAGAAGGAAAACGATTGGAAAAAGTGTCTTCTGCCACTGATTGGTATCCCAGAAGAAACCAGATTATCCGCAATCTGGAAGTGATTAAAGAAAAAGCAGGCAATAGGGACTATGCCATGCTATTAATGTGTGAAGACAGAATTGACCCCATCTCTGATGCAGATTTCACAAATGGCCTACCCCATTATACGTCACAAGAGATTGCTGAGATTAAGACACATTATCTGGGTGCAGTATCGTGGCGGCAAGCTTGTGATGCTGTGGGATTGGACTATAATGAACTGCCTGAGACTATTCAGGATGTTTGTAAGTACCATGAGAGTTCAAAAACTAAGACTAAGTAAATCAAAGGAGATAAATCACAATGAGCAAATTCAAACAAGTGGCAGCGTTTATACTGATATTCTTGGGGTGGATGTTTATTGTATCGGCAGTTGGTTGGCTTATGATGAAAGGATGGCTTTTTGTCGCTATCTTCACACCAATAGGAGCAGCACTGCTCTACTTCGGCAAGAAACTAAATGAACCCTTTGCTTGGGCTGCCAAAGTCAAGAAGATAGAGCGCAAAAGGAAAATAGCAGAAGAAAGAAAAGCGGCTTTCGAAAGCAGACAGGCACAGCAATCAGCCAGCAGCAAACATGCTGATGATGATCTGCGAGCCAAACTGCTGGAAAAGGAACAGGAAAGGCTTAGGAAGCAGGAGAAAGATCTGGAGCCATAGAATCTCTCAAACACGCACTCAGGGGCTCTTACAATCACAAGTGTGGGGTTATTTGGCATAACTCGCCTAGTTTTGGCCTTGTTCGTCTTGGGATTTTAGGATTGACAGATATCCCAGATTGATAAGCTTGATTATGTGTCCAAATTGTGGATAGAAACGGATCGCCGAGACGATAAGTCTTGCCGGTGAAGGAATAAAATGGCACTAAAGAAAAGTGAGCTTTACAGCTCGATCTGGCAGGCATGTGACCAGCTTCGTGGAGGCATGGACGCCTCTCAATACAAGGATTACGTGCTGGTACTCCTCTTCGTGAAATACGTATCGGATAAATATGGCAAAGACCCCGATCCGGTGATAGTGATCCCCAAAGGTAGCGAGCCCGGCAGAGGTGGCAGCTTCGAGGATATGCTCTTCTGGAAAGGCAAGACCGAGATCGGAGACCAGATAAACAAGATCATTGGTCGCTTGGCGGAAGCAAATGGCCTAAAAGGCGTGATCGACGTAACGGACTTCAACAACACGGAAAAACTCGGTAGCGGTAAAGCTATGGTGGACCGCCTTTCCAAGCTGCTGGCAATCTTCGATAAACCGGAGCTGGATTTCAGCAAGAACCGTGCCGAGGGTGACGATCTGCTGGGCGATGCCTATGAATACCTGATGAAGAACTTCGCCGTCCAGTCAGGCAAGAGCAAGGGCCAGTTCTACACTCCGGCAGAAGTATCCCGGGTGATGAGCAAGGTGATCGGAGTCAGCAAAGCCAAGAGCGCGAGCCAGACAGTTTACGACCCCACCTGCGGTTCCGGTTCCCTGCTCATCAAAGCCGCTTCGGAAGCTGAAGTGGAACTCAGCGTCTTTGGTCAGGAGATCGATAACTCCATGAGCGGCCTCGCCAAAATGAACATGATCCTGCACAATATCCCCACCGCGGTGATCCACAACGACAACACCCTTGCCGCACCATATTTCAAGATCACCGATGGCAGCCTCAGAGGTTTTGACTTTGCGGTCTCCAATCCACCTTTTTCGGAAAAGAACTGGCGCAACGGAATGACGCCTGAAAATGACGAATTCAAGCGCTTCGATGGTTTTGGCATCCCACCCGCCAAGAATGGCGATTACGCCTTTCTGCTGCATCTGATCAAGAGCCTGAAGAGCAGCGGTAAGGGAGCCATCATCCTGCCCCACGGTGTCCTCTTCCGGGGCAATGCCGAAGCCGAGATTCGCAAGAACATCATCAAACGTGGTTACATCAAAGGCATCATTGGCTTGCCTGCCAATCTCTTCTACGGCACCGGCATCCCCGCCTGCATCATAGTGATCGACAAAGAAGCTGCCGCCAGCCGCAAAGCCATCTTCATCATCGATGCCTCTAAGGGCTATATCAAAGACGGCAACAAAAACCGCCTCAGGGAACAGGATATCCACAAGATCGTGGACGTCTTCAGCCGGGAACTCGAGATAGAGAAGTATTCCCGCAAAGTGCCCTATGAGGAGATCGAGCAGAACGAATACAACCTCAATATACCTCGCTATATAGACAACAGCGAACCCGAAGAGCTGCAGAATATCGAAGCCCACCTGATGGGAGGTATCCCCAGCCGGGATGTGCATGCCCTGGAGGATTTCTGGAGCGTGATGCCCTCCCTCAAAGCCAAGCTCTTTTCCTGCTATGGCAGAGATGGCTATATGAAGCTCAATATAGAGCCATCAGAGCTGCGCAAAGCCATCCTGGAGGATAATGAGTTCACAGCCTTCAAACACAGCGTAATGAGCCATTTTGAGGCCTGGAAAGCCCAAACTGCTGAGTTCCTCAAAGATATTTGTCCGGGAGACAAACCTAAGCTGATCATCGCTCAGATCTCGGAATCCCTGCTCAGCAGTTTCGCTGAACTGCCCCTGATCGATAAATACGACGTCTATCAACTGCTGATGCTCTACTGGGAAGAGAGCATGCAGGACGACGTTCACTCCCTGGTGGTGGATGGCTGGACAAGTGATCTGATCGCTCCGGAACTGATCGTGCAAAGATGGTTTCGACACACGCAGGATGAGATCAACAAGATGACGGATCAAAGAGATGAGATCAGCCAGAAGATTGAGGAGATCGCCGAAGAGCAAAATCCGGAAGATGACCTGCTGGCAGAGGTAAAGAACGATAAAGGCAAGATCACCAAAGCTCTGGTCACTGCACGTGTCAAAGATATCAGGCACGATCCCGACAGCTCAGAAGAAATGAAACTCCTCAATGAACTGACGGGGCTCTTTGAGCAGGAAGTAAAGCTGAAAGTCGTCCAGAAATACCTTGAAAAGACCCTTGAATTACAACTCAAGCAGAAGATAGCTAAGCTTAGCCAGGACGAGATCAAGTCCCTGCTGGTGGAGGATAAATGGCTGGCAAGGCTGCAAAGCGAACTGATGGATAGCATCGATTTGATCTCCCATCGCTTCAGTTCCCGGCTGCAGGATTTGGCAGAGCGCTATGCCGAACCCCTTCCTCAGATCGAACAGGAAGTATCAGAACTCAGCAAGAAGGTGGAAGAACACCTCAAAAAGATGGGATTCTCATGGGAATAAGGCCAGGATACAAGCAGACTGAGATTGGAGTGATTCCCGAGGATTGGAAAATAGATTATATAGGTAATCATTGCTCCATCACCACGGGTAAAAGGAACACCCAGGACAGCGAAGTTAATGGAGTTTACCCTTTCTTTGTTAGATCCCAAGTGGTCGAACATATTAACAGTTATTCATTTGATGGAGAAGCAGTATTAACTGCTGGGGATGGAGTTGGCACCGGCAAGGTCTTTCATTACATCAATGGCAGGTTTGATTTACACCAGAGGGTATATTGCCTAAGAGATTTTTCCAATGCAGTCGATGGATACTACTTCTTCTTGTTCTTCAAACACCGGTTTTTCGCTCGAATTCAGCAATTCACTGCAAAAACATCAGTCGACTCTGTCAGATTAGAAATGATATCTAAAATGCCTATCGCTTTACCACCAAGAGATGAGCAAATCGCTATCTCCAAGGCTCTTTCGGGCATCGACTCCCTCATCACATCGCTCGAAAAGTTGATTGAGAAAAAGAAGCTCATCAAGCAAGGAGTGATGCAGGAACTCCTGACCGGGAAAAGACGCCTCCCAGGTTTCAGCGGAGAGTGGGAGACAAAGAGGTTGGGGGATTTGTTTTCGCTACAATACGGAAAACCCATGAAAGAGAGCGATAGAGTAGAATCAGGGGTAATTCCAGTTTATGGTTCCAATGGAGTGGTAGGATACACATTTACTGAACTTACATCCTGCCCAACTATCATAGTTGGTCGGAAAGGTGCAGCTGGGTCTGTTCATCACTCTCCAACTGGTTGTTGGCCGATTGACACCACTTTTTATATCGAATTTGATGACTATACAGAATCCTTGTTTTACTATTATCTATTGCAATGTGCTGGTTTAGATAGAATCAAATCTGATAGTGCAGTTCCGGGACTAAACAGAGCAGATGCCTATGCACTGATGATTACAGTGCCATCAAAGGAAGAACGAATCCAGATTGCCGAGATATTGTTGTCGATAGACCAGGAAATCACCTACCTAACTAACTCACTGGACAAACATAAACTTCTCAAACAAGCCATGATGCAGGAATTGCTTACCGGAAGGATCAGGTTAATATGAGATTAAGGCACAGCATAGCAAGAGATTATAATTGTCTCCACGCTGCGGAGACAATTCAAAGGAGTGATAATGGAAGTTCTTGAGACTATCAACAACAGCCTGTTTCAAGACATCTCAGCCTTGATCAATTCTACCCGCAAAAGATTGGCGAGCACCATCAATACCGAGCTTAGCATTCTTTACTGGACTATTGGAAAAAGAATCCAGACTGAAATCCTGCAAATGGAGAGGGCTGAATATGGTGAACAGACCATTCAAAAGCTCTCTGACCAGTTGACACTGACCTATGGTAAGGGCTGGAGTAACAAGCAACTCAGACATTGTCTCCGCAGTGCGGAGACAATTGGAGATGAAAAGAAATTCTACACACTGTGTAGACAATTGAGTTGGACCCACATCAAGACCTTGATCTATATAGACAACTCGCTCAAGCGCGAGTTCTATGCTGAACTCTGCATACATGAAAACTGGTCATCCCGGCAGCTTCAAGATAGAATGAACTCCCAGCTCTTTGAGCGCACCGCCATCTCCCGAAAACCTGAAGAAACCATCGCTGCTGACCTGGCTACTTTGAGAGTGAACAAAGAGCTCAGCCCCGATCTCAGCTTCCGTGATCCCTATCTGCTGGACTTTCTGGGCTTGGGCGACAAGTATTCTGAGAAAGATCTGGAATCCGCAATCCTGACAGAGTTGCAACACTTCATTCTGGAGCTGGGGCATGACTTTGCCTTTATGGAGCGGCAAAAACGCATCACCATCGACCACGAGGATTATTATATAGACCTGCTATTCTATCACCGTTCGCTGCGCTGCCTGGTGGTGATCGAGCTCAAACTGGGCGATTTCAAAGCGGCTTACAAAGGGCAGATGGAGCTTTATCTGCGCTATCTGGAAAAGTATGAGATGCGGGAGGGTGAAAACATGCCGGTGGGCTTACTGCTCTGCAGTGGAAAGAACAACGAGCATATAGAGTTGCTGCAATTGAACCAGGGGAATATCAGGGTGGCGGAATACATCACCAAGACCATGCCCAAAGAGGAATTGCTGGCAAAGCTACACAGTTCCATCGAGCTGGCCAGGCAGAAGATCAGCTATGAGGCAGACCATGACTAATCCCGCAGCCATAGAGAGGATCGTCCAAACCAGGATCATCAAACTTTTCATGGCTAAGCTTGGCTATGAATATCTGGGCGACTGGCAGGACAGGGAAGACAATCAGCCCATTGAAGAGCAGTATCTGAAAGTCTGGCTACTCAAGGGTGGCTATCCTGAGCAATTGATCGACCGTGCTATCTTTGAACTCAAGAAGCTGGCTTATGCCGATAACAAGAGCCTCTACGATATCAATAAAGAGGTCTATAGCCTGCTCCGTTATGGGATCATGCTAAGGCCAGATCAATCACTAAACAGCGTTACCATCGAACTGATCGATTGGCAGCATCCGGAAGCGAACCACTTTGGCATTGCCGAAGAGGTGACGGTGAGCGGAATCCACAACAAGCGTCCCGATCTGGTGCTATATATCAATGGCATCGCAGTGGGAGTGCTGGAGCTCAAACGCAGCACTGTATCTGTAGCAGAAGGCATCCGCCAGAATATCGACAGCCAGAAGCCGGAGTTTATCAAGCGCTTCTTTTCCACTCTGC